>Ga0209542_10003983_pt1 | contig 30906 bp, 45 predicted proteins | sample RifCSPhighO2_01_FD_184028 | JGI IMG/M metagenome (GOLD analysis project Ga0209542, IMG submission 184028) | Soil microbial communities from Rifle, Colorado - Rifle CSP2_plank highO2_0.1 (SPAdes) (version 2) | ecosystem: Environmental > Terrestrial > Deep subsurface > Rock core/Sediment ... | reverse complement strand
ATGAAATACATCTGCTAGGAAGCGGGGATGTGATGTTACTGTACACGGACGGCCTAACAGAACAAAGCAATGGTAAAGAAGATTTTGGTGACTCAAGGCTTGAACAAGTGCTAAGGGAAGTGAAGAGTGGCACGGCAAAAGAGATATACGAAGCACTAACAAGGGAAGTTCTGAAATTCGGTACCCAAGAAGATGATATAACAATAGCAGTAGTGAAGAAAAAGTAAATGCCGGAGACGGGTCAAGTCGTTTTTTCAATTTCAGGTAATTCCTGAGGCCCTATGGGTTCGATACCTGCTATCGGCATTTTTTCAGGAACTAGAATACCCGAAGTTCACTTTTAGTGAATGCCGATTACTGGCATTTTTCAAAAAAACCATGTCCAGTGTTGTCGCTCGTTAGAGGTCTCAAGACTGGGGAGCATATTAATTTTTAGTTTATCAATTATCTATACCATAGCTAGCGACTTAAAGTTTTGTCTGGCTGTCATTCGATAGGTTTAAGTATTCCTATATATAGGATTAAATAAGCCTAAAAATAGGATTGATAATATGCTAAGAAAAGAACACGAAATCATGGCGGTATTTGCCAAAGCGCCCTGGAAGAAGTTTACATTCAAAGAAATAAAGAAACTGACAGGCAAGAAGTCGGAAAGCTACGTATTCAGCTCGCTGAAGAAATTCGTCAAGACGGGTCTGCTAAATGAGGAGAAAGCGGGCAATGTCGTACTTTATGCGCTTAATCTCGCACCACTGAAAGCAAGGGCGTATGTAGGGTTTGTTGCTGAGCATGTTGCATGGAACCAGAAGCATATACCGTATAGGGACATAGAAAAAATTTCAAAAGGGATCCCCACGGAATTTTACATACTTATTATAACCGGAAGCTACGCCCGAAAAGAACATACATCGAAATCCGACCTTGACATGGTCATAATATGTGATGATTCCCTGGACCCCAAAAAAATACAGGCCGAGATAAGCCAGGACTGCAAGCTGAATATACCGCCCGTGCATCTGTATGTTTTCAAAGAAAAAGAGTTTCTTGAAATGCTCACCAACAAGGAACCAAACTACGGCAAAGAAATAGCAAATAACAATCTTATACTTTCTGGCGGAAAAGAATATTACGGGATAATGAACGAGGCGGTACAGAATGGATTCAACAACCAAAATGTTTACTGAAAGGGCAAAAAATGAACTGGTAATAGCTGAAGTTCTTCTTCGGCTTTCTGAGAATAAGGATACAAAAAAGACATTTGATGTAAAGGAAGATATGACATTTTATAGCGGCGCAATAGCCCATGCGTACTACTGCATATTCTATTCGGCTAAGGCTCTGCTGGCCACGAAAAACATAAAGACAAGCGCCCCGGAAATCCATAAAAAGACCCTCGACGCTTTCAAGAAACACTTCGTAGATACGGGCATAATCGACACAGAGCTGCTTAAGATATACAAGTCAATGATAATCCGTGCGGACGACCTGCTGGAGATATTCAGCATGGAGAAGGGCAAGCGGGGAGACTTCACATACAAAACCATACCACAGGCAAACAAAAAGCCGGCAGAAGAATCCCTGAAAAATGCGCAGACGTTTTCAGCAAACATATTCAAGATAATTGAGAAGTAATTAGTTTAATTTCTTAACCAAATAAAACCTAGCTCAATCCAGTAATTTTCATGTAATGTATTCGTAATGCCGGAGATGGGGGTAAGTAAAGAGTTAGATGCCGAAAAGTTAAGTTCATGTGTTTTTTTCAAGTTAGTATTCTATTTCAGGCGGGTTCAACATATTGTAGCCTACTCCAAATAAAGTCATTCTAAACTCAGAAGATAAATGCCTTCTAGACCATCTATCCTTGCCTCTATTGTTAGTAAAGAAATTTGATATAAATTCATCTGCAACTTGTAATCTGTCAACTGGTTGAAGATTTCCAAAAGTGTAAAAATCATCAAATCCGTCAAGAGGACTTCTTCCCATTCTTCCGTTTTCTCCCATTATTCTTGCTGTTTCATCCAAGTCAAAGGGAAAATTCGTAGTGTTCAAATGAGTTAAACCTAACATATCGTAAAGTTTATCTGAAGAGTTGTAAGAACTAATTGCAGATTGAATAATTTTAGCTCTTTGTTCTGGAGACAAATGATTAAACACATCATGCAATGCTTCATGAACCATTGTCCAATAGTTTACATTCTCTTGAGACAGTAACAAACCTCTTTCAACATCAATTCCATATTCTCGTTTTAATGCGTCATTTATCCTTTCGTATTCTTCTTTAGGCATCCAAATATGATTTTTGGCTAAATACAATCCAGAACAAAATGACATGAAACCAAATGGATTTTTTTCTAACTTTTGATAGAAGCCATTCAAATCTTCAAGCAAGATTAAATCTAATCCTGGCCGAGTCATTTTTTCATCTAAATAAGGTCTTAGCGGATGTCCTCTTGCTTCAATGTGTGATGGCATCCTTATCCTTTCAGCTAATTCTTTTGGGATACCATCCGTTCCAAATCTATAAACTTCTACTTTTTTTGCCATAGTATTATGTAAGTTAGAGTAAATATATAAAGCCACATATTTTTGTTATTTATAAGTAGTAAATATGCCGGAGATGGGGTTAAGTAAAAAGTTAGATGCCTAAGTCTTGTAATTTCCCAAAGAAATAAACTCATTCCTGTCATTTTCAAGGATTTTGTGAGCCAATTCTACGTAATCTTTCATAGACTTATGCACTCTCTATCTTCTCTTTTTCTTCATCTATCTTGTGCGAAAGCTCTGTCATCTGCTTAGAATCAAAATATGTTTCTCCACATTCCTGACATTCGTTGCATTTCTGGTCAACTTCAACTGTTCCTGGATTCGGAAACGTAAATTGAAGATGTTTCTCTACAGTTTTAATGTTATGTGAGCCGCATCTTACGCAGAAGTCCTTTTCCATTAAATCACCTTTATTCATCATAATAATCATACATTCCAAAACTCTTAAGGTTTTTTATACACGCTATTGTAGGCATCGATGCAAACCTTATCTGTAACGGGTGTGGCAACTGTTATTGCCTTCACATATTTGGGAGTTTCAGCTATGGGTATCTTTGCAAGGCCAGTCTTGTCAATATTGATAATGCACCAGCTCTGATTGGGGTATTTTGGGTTTGGATTATCTATTACAACGCTCTCGTGCTTCATTTTCCACTCTATTTCCTTTCTTGCCTTATCCAAATCGTCATCAAATGCGGAAATTATGTCCCTTTCTATTAGCCGCTGAACAAATTCCAAAGAAAATTGAATTTCCTTTTTCAGGTCCATGATTTAACTTGATTTATAATTATTAAAAATGCCGGAGATGAGCAGACGGCTAAGTGGTGGAGTCTTGTTCTACCTGAGCTTTTAAGTTTGAGAATAAATATCAATTATTATGAGCGAAATTACATGCATTCTCGGAAAGAAAATTTCCTTCACAAAAGAAAGATACATTCATATCACAATGCGACATCCGGAACTTGAACGAAAAGAACAAGAGGTTGTCAAAACTCTTACAAATGCAAACTTCGTTCAGGAAAGTGTTTATGACAAAAAAGTTCTTCTTTACTACAGAGCAATTGCAAAGACCAATTATCTTGTCGTTGCTGTAAAGCTCTTAAATAATCACGGGTTCATTATTACAGCATACATAGCAAATATCATAAAGAAAGGTGAAATAATATGGAAAAAATGATGTTCTACTACGATGAAGAAGGAGATGTTCTAGACATTTCTATAGGCAAGCCAAAAAATGCTAAATCAGAAGAAATAGGAAATGACATAATCGTGAGAAAGGATAAAAAAGGCAACGTAGTTGGCTTCACAATTCTCAACTTCGAGAAGCGGGCTGAAGCGGAGAAAGGATTCAATATTCCTATAGAAGCAAAATTTGGCGTGAGTTCTTAGTCAAGTGCCGGAGATGGGTGTAAGTAAAGAGTGCGATGCCGAAAAGACTTTGGTAAATCCTATTTCAGAAATCTCGACTTTAATTAGCTCAGTGTTTCAAACACATTTCTGTTTCCTGAATAAGATTCGTTTTCCATCATCTTTAGATAGGCAATAAAATCTTTCGGTCCCATTCTTTTTGCATCAATAAATAATTTTCTGGCAATATCAGGGTTTCCACTTATTGAAAATACACCATGGTTTGGAGGCGTAATTAATGTGGCTCCGATTTCTGCTGCCATTTCTTCCAAATCAAATAGTCCAAGTCTCATCATCGTAGCAAAGTGATTAGATAATACAGCATTTGCTTGCATATCATTATTACCAGACTCTCTTGCATCGTGTTCGTAATCAGATTCTTTGGCAGCTTTTGTATCAAAAGAGAATTTTCCATCCTTAGCTTTATCAAAATTCATATCTAACGCATAAAAATATTTTTGTAAATCTCTATTGAAATCTGTATTCCCAAAGTCCCAATGCACAACTTCGTGCGTGAATCTGTGAGGAAAGTTCATATCCAACAAATAATCTGTCATTAACTCTCTATCACGAGAAGAGAAAACTATCCTTGGGTCTGTTCTTGACGCAATTACATATCTAACAACTCTGTTAGGAGCTATAACGACCGTATCAAGCGAGTGGTTATATTCACCAAATACAGTTGGTCTCAAGATATTTGCTTCATCACATAAAGCGATAAGCCTTTTATAAGAAATTTCCATTTGTTTTGGAGATTGGTTTGGTTTCAATAATTCTCTAAATCTATTATCTATTTCAGAATTTGTTTCAGTGTCACCCTCAGTAACCACTTTTTGGCCATTATTGTAAATTTTTCCAATACCTCCAACAATTATATGTGGCGTGTCCTGTCTCGTAAAAACATCTCTAATCCTATTATATTCATGTTCTATCAATCCTCTGAATGACTCTGGACCCTGGTAATTCATTCATAAGCTTTAGTGTCGATACTTATAAAGTTATCTATTTTTGTTACTTATAAGTAGTCTTAGTGCCGGAGATGGGTGTCGAACCCATGACCCCCTGATTTCTCAATAATTTGTCATCGCCAAACGATCTGGACGCAAAAAGTACGTCATCTCATTTAACTCAAAACTCATAATATTCAGCCCGTTTCTTTGGGGTTGATCCAGACCTTTCTTTTTGAAAGAAAGGGAAGGATTATGAGTCAGGTACTCTACCGCTGAGCTACACCGGCAAACTCCTTTTTCTTGAAAGAAAAAGTAGCTTCCAGTCAAAAAGAACTATTAGCTACCTTTTGAAAAAGGGTCTTCTTTCCTAATTCTATCAGCAACAGCTTAAAATGGTTTAATGACTATCAGAAGCCATAATTTTGCCTTCTGCGTCAGGTATCTTTATATACTACTAAAGAGTAATTAATATAAAGGGATAAATATGGTCGTGCATAAACGTAGCAAAATAGGCGAAAGAACCGTTAAGGCTCTTAAGTGGGCTGAACCTGCAATAGACAAATATATGTTTATTGCGGCTGCCGATCTAGGATTGTTCTACGGCGCTGCAGAATGGATAGATAGATCAGATTATTCAGACCCTACAAATGCGTTGATAATAGCAGGTGCCACCGCGGTAGTCACTTCTTTGTCGTGGGCTGCTTCAATTTCGAAAACAGCAAGACCAATCAGAGAATATGTTGGACGCTTAAACCGAAAAGTTGATAGAAACAGGAAAGCGTCATGGATAAAGACAGGTGCATTAGCGGCTTCTATTGCATTTACTGGATCTGAGTTAAATCCATATTTTCAGCAGATGAGACAAGACATATTTCCAAGAGCAAGAGATCCTCCGTTAGTTGCAACTGCAAAACCTCAGGTGCCACAGGTAACGAGAGAAAGGCCTAAAGCCTACGACGATGTAGGTCACACAAATGGAATTAAATATGATTTTACCGGAACGAAACTTGCACATAAAAGTGGCATGACCGGTAGGATACAAAGAACATTGCGATGGAAGCCAATATACACAGCAGTAGAAGAAGCACACGGTCTGCCTACGGGTACGCTAGCAGGAATGATAATGCAGGAAAGTTATGGTGATCCAGTCCAACCGAATGCAACCGATGACGGGGGCCTCGGAGTTGTTCATATACAAGGTACAACTGCAAAACTTTACGGCCTTGATATTTACGGAAGCTCAAACAGAGACAGCGATAGAAATCATGGACAACAAATAAGAGAAATGTTACAGAGGTGCAATTATGACACCGCATGTGCAGAAAAATACGACGACAGGGCTCATATTTTAAAAGTTCTAGACGCTGCAGCCAGAATAGTAAGAGAAGGCAAAGAAAAACATGGTAGCTGGGATGCAGGAATCGAATATTACAGAGCGCCAGGAAAGGTTGGCAAGAACCTTACATGGAGATATCTGCGCGACGTCAAGGCGTGGAGGGAAGGAATTCAAGACATGGATTCTCGGAATAAGGCTGCTGCCGATTTTGAAAATAGAAATGGATATTCTTTCGATACATATATTTCCAAATGGCACTCAATGAGTAACAACTGGGGACTCAAGGAATACGCAAAAAGAACGGATTTGAATAGGTAAGTCCAAGTATTATTGTCATTATTGTAATTGATGATGGCTATGACAAAAAATCTTCAGGATACGCCTAGAATAGAACCGCGAGAAGAAAGAGGATATGCAATAATAGGAATAACTGGCATTGTAGATGATGACATACACCGTCAGTACAGAAGCGAAGATAAGAGTTTTCTTGATGCCTTCAGAGATTATTCATCTTCTCTGGGCAGGCCTTTTGTATTAGACTTAACGGAATGTAAACTTCATGGCAGTGGTTCATTAAGCCTATTTTTGGAAGCGTACAGCATTTTAGGCGATAAAGTTCCTGTAGTAAGTAATGATGATCACCTTTCCATGATTTTAAGAAATACACGTATAGACGATTTTACAACTATGCACAGATCGATAGAAGATTTACCTGAGCTGCCTAAGCCTATTTCTTCCCGATAAGCGCTACCTGTGCCAACAGCGCTTCTAGCTGCACGTGCGGATTGCTGCCTTCTGTTAGTCTGAACTCATACTCGCCTGTTCGTTCAATCATTTCCAGTTTCTGCCTGTCTGCTATATCCAGCTCGAATATCTGGCTGTGGATTTCCTTTATTATATCCTCGCCCGATAGGCCTGATTCATTAAGCAGGGAAATGAGCTGTGTGCGTGCGTCCTTGAACTTTCCGTCTATCGCTGTTTCGAGCATTTTCCTGACAGCGGCCGGATCGGCACGATTTGTAACTGAGTAAACAACATCTTCCGTAATTAATTTGCTCGTGGAAGCTGTCTGGAGCACGTTAACAGCTTTTCTCATATCGCCCTCGGCAACCCGTATTATCGCCTTGTATGCAGGCTCGTCAACCTTCAGGCCTTCACTTTTCGCTATATGATTTAGATATTCTATGACTTCCGTTTCTTTGAGAGAAGCGAAGCGGAACACTGCTGTACGCGATTGTATAGGAGGTATTATCTTGGCGCTGTAGTTGCATGCCAGAATAAAACGACAAATATGCGAGTAGTTTTCCATTGTCCTACGAAGCGCGTGTTGTGCGTCCTTTGTGAGAGCATCGGCTTCGTCCAGATAGACGATGCGGAAGAGGCCGCCAGTATCGAATGCGGGTTGGCGTGCGAACTCCTTGACTTTTTCACGGATAACGTCTATCCCACGCTCATCTGACGCGTTTAATTCAAGGAACCGCCCTTTTATCCTGTCGCCGTAAAGCTCGTGCGCGATGCATAAAGCAGTTGTAGTTTTGCCACATCCAGCAGGGCCTGCAAAAAGGCAATGCGGTAAGTTCTTGGATTCGACGAATGATATGAGGCGCTTGATTATATGTTCCTGGCCTATTACATCTTTGAGTCTTTTAGGCCTGTACTTCTCCGTCCAGATTTCCTCGATTGGCATAAACATCAGCAAGAATATCTTGCTTTACTAAATTATCTCTGTAGCATACAATTATCCAAAAATTCTTAAAGCAAGCCAGAAGCGTAATGTCAGTTGATAAGGTAATCCAGCTCTGTAGAAATGCTCAATGAAAACCAGCAGGAGCATCATTGCAGATATGCAATGATGCTTAGTTAAGGGTATTGTGACAACACAATACATTGTGAAGCGAAGCTTCACATGTACAGGAAGAACGAAGTTCTTCCAAGTACCTTTCCTGCTGGTTTTCTCATAGGGTTTCTACAGAGCCGGTAATCCATATATCCCAGCCATTTTCGTTGCGACATTTATTTATACAATCCGTGTCCTAACCATAAACATGAGAAAACTCTGGATAATTCCCCTACTTCTGGTATTTATCTCGGTTGCAAACGCACAAGCAGATCTGAACGCGAAGGCCATAGATCACGTCAGGCTTGACATAGTCCAGAGCGGCACGCTTCTCGTCACCGGATTCACTAATTACGCCAACCTTTCCTATTACATACCTCAGGAAGGGGTCACAAACGTGCGTGTTACGGCTGACGGCGACATGAAATGGGGTTATACATTTGACGGATTCAACAACAGGATGATACTTATAGAATGGACAAAGATCAGCGGATTGATAAATTACAGGATAGAGATGGACATTGAAAACAGCGCCAAGCACACCAGCACTGAAAAGGGTATCGGGACGAACGACCTCTATCTGAAAGAGACCAAGTACATAATAATAAGCGACGAGATAAGGCAGGCCGCTTTTCCCTATGAGAAGTCAATGAAGAAAGCCGCAGACCTGACCGAATTTGTTTACAACTACCTCACGTACGACCTGAGCTATGTAGGCAAGAACCTACCCAGCGATAAGGTAATGCTGGAAAAGCGCGGCGTATGTGTCGAGCATGCAAACCTGCTCACTGCTCTCCTCAGGGCGAACAGAATCCCGACACGGTACATAGTCGGCTACGCTTATTCATCTGTCCAGGAAAAGTTCGTGGGCCATACGTGGGTTGAAATCCTTGCAGGGGATGGCACATGGATACCTCTGGATCCTACATGGCTGGAAGGCGGCTATCTCGACGCGGCGCACGTGAAAAGTGCGGCGCTGCTCGACAACAGCCAAATCGATACACTGACGTATCTGGGCGGCGACATAAAGTGGACGCGAAACGAAGAGGACATAAGACTCATAGACTACACGGAAAAACCTGTCACATCGATAGCAGTTTCAGGCACAGACCGGCTTTCATCGGGCACCTACGGTTACGTAAAAGCCGTGGTATCGGCGAATGAGTGCGTGATAACTGACCTTACGGCAAATTCATGTGTCAACCAGGCAGGCACAAAACAATTCATCATCGAGGACTCAAACATAAACACGTGGATGTGCGGCACAAAGGATGTATACTGGCTGTTCAAGACGACAGGAAACAATTACATATGTCCAATATCGGTGTACGACCAGACGGGCGGGCAGACGGAATTCCGCGTGACTGTGCAGGGCGGCCAGAGCGACAGCACCGGCATATTTGTGTCGGGCCCCGACACTGTAAGCGTGGGCGAGACGTTCACGCTGACGGCGAGCACAAACGGATTTTTCTACTCGCCTGACTTCGGGGTGGCAAGCGGAAAGGATTTCACGCTAAACATAAAGAAGTCCGGCACGTACAACTTCTACCTCTACTATTTTGGCAGCCTATACAAAAAAACAGTCAATGTTGTTGATGTGAAGGAATTTGAAATTTTCATAGAGGCACCCACGCAGGCAAAAATCGGCTCGACATTCACGGCCAATGTAACTGTCAAGAATCTCCTTGAACGACGCACGGCTGATATAGAGATAAAATACACGAACCAGACAATAAGGAGCAGCGTTATACTTGAGAAAAACGGAGAGAAAAAATTTAACTTGGCTTTCACTGCAAACACAGCCGGACAAAACGTCCTGGTTGCGACGGCAGCCGGACAGTCAATAACGTCGCAAAGCGCTGTCATCACAACTGGCAAGGAATCAGGCTGGCTGGATAGAATAATAGGATTCTTCTCGGGCCTGATAGACGGCATAAGACGGCTTTTCAGCTAAGAACAATGCAGAACGGACTAAGCGAATCAAAGGGGGTATTTTGGCTACTATTCACATCCCTTAGCGTTTCCCACTTGCTCTAAAAACCTTGGCTGTCAAATAATTCTACATGTTCATAACAATATCGGGAACTCCGGGAACGGGGAAGACGGCGGTAGCCAAAATACTTGCCAAAAAACTGAACGTTCGTCTAATCGACACTGCGTATCTGGTTAAAAAATACAAGATAAAAACGTCTATCGACAAGAAAAGAAAAACAAAAATAATAGACACGAAAAAACTGGCAAAAGCAGTTAGAAAGGAAGCAAAAGTCACTGACTTGCTCATATTCGAGGGCCACTTGTCGCACTTCGTGCCTGCTGATTTAACCATAATATTGCGTACGTCGCCGGTTGAGCTGGAAAAACGCCTGAAAAAGAAGGGCTGGTCAGAAAAAAAGATAAAGGAGAACATAGAGGCAGAGGCAATTGGAGTAATCTCAAGCGAGGCCAACGGAATCGAAATTGATACGACAAAAAAGAGCCCGAAAACTGTTGCGTCTGTCATAGTAAAGTTATTGAATAAGCCAACGAAAACAAAAAAGATAGACTGGACTAAGGAGTACGCGGATTACCTCGGTAGTAATTCATATTTAAAACTTACCAGCGAGATAGAGAGTGATTAATAATCCTCGAATAGGTTACACCTATTCGGGATGTTGATCAACGAGTTGAATCAAACATGGCAAAGAAACTTCCGGAAGCAATGGCGAACAGGATGTTCAAGAACATGTTCGTGTGCATGAAATGCAACGCAAAGATACGCGCGATTCCTGACAGCGTCAAGGGCGGCGACATAAAATGCAGGAAATGCGGCTCGAAGCAGCTGCGCCTGAAGGCAAAGGAAAGACGCGGAGCCAAAGTTTAAGCCTTTTTCTTTAAGCTTTTCTTAGGAAGAAAACCTTGGAAAAGAAGTATTATAGAAAGCCCTACCAGTCAAAGAAACCTATTATTATTGTGGCCCACTAACGTTCGCTTTGGCAATTTAAACCCTAGAAATTAATTATTTCTATGCTCGCTTACCTCAAAATATTGCGGCCCCTCAACGGCCTGATGTCGGTCATCGCTGTGTGGATCGGCTCGCTGCTTGCCGGATATCCGCTCATGCCCAGAATGGAGATACTTCTCGGTTTTATCTCGGTATTTTTTGTATCGGGCGGCGGGATGGTTATCAACGATTTCTTTGATATTGAAATAGACAAACTGAACAAGCCTAACAGACCGCTGCCTTCGGGCAAGATATCCCGTCATACGGCTGTCTGGTATTCTGCCATTCTATTCTTAGTGGGCGTGTCGGCTGCGTTCATGATAGGATACGACGCGCTTATAATTGCTGTAATATCTGCAGGACTTTTGATTGCTTACGCGGCCAGCATAAAGAAAACTATACTTGTCGGCAATTTGGTGATAAGCGGGCTGGTTGCGCTGACGTTCATATTCGGCGGCATAATAGCAAACAATTATACGCCTGTCTTGCCTCTTGCCCTTCTTGCATTCCTGTCGAACGTCGCAAGAGAAATATACAAGACAATAGACGACGCCCTTGGGGACCAAAAGTATGACGTAAACAGCGTAGCGATAAAGCTGGGAGTAAAAAACGCAAGAATGATAGCAAACATATTCCTGATAGTCGCCGTAATATTCAGCTTCGTCCCGTACTTCCTGGGCCTGCTGGGCATGGTCTACCTGTTTTTCGTGATAATAGCAGACATAATTTTCCTTGCAACAGCCGTAGTGCCTGTAGCGTACAGCTCGAAGCTGGTAAAGATAGGGATGCTGGTAGCGCTGATATCATTTATTGCGGGTGCGTATGCGCTCACAATTTGACTTTAAATAAACTGTTTTTTTCTAGTTGAAAATGGGCAACATTTATGGAATGGACATAAAGGTCACTGAAGCTAATGGCGTATTGAAACCTGTAACCATAGAAATAAATGGCGTAGATTCTGGCACGGATTGTTTCCGTTACGAAGAAGGCCATTCTTATTATAGAAAATTTGCAAACGTTGTCAGTCACTATGCAGAAGGAAGACCAATATTTATAGAAAGTCGCTACGAGGCTATGCCCGATGAAGTCCAGAGGCTTGTTGGAGTACAGGCACTAAGAGAAGAGCATAGAAAGAACAGGGAATTTTATAACAGGGTCTCGAACATATTTGGCGGTAGACTTGACTTTGACGTCGATTGGGTGGACGACCTTTTTGATTATTATATTGAAAAGGCGGCAAATCCTTATTTTGATAGCGAAGATAGCTCATATGCTTATGCAGCAAGAGAGACAGGAGTGCCTTTATTCCTTTATAGAAAATTAGAATTTGGGCAAGACTATATTGAATTCGAGCTGACTGACGGTAAAAGAGTCAAACTAAGACCCGATGATATCGGCGTCGTAAGATCAACTTCAACTACATTATCTAAAGTGCCCGATAGATTCGCCCGTCTATTTATGAATTCAAGATATGCCGAGGCAGTGTTAGACAGTAAACCCCTAATGAAATATTTAGAAAGGTTTCATGAACCGTTTGGTGAATTATTTCCGATATCCGTAGTTTATGGATTAGGTACAAATACGATAGACTTAGTTATAGGTTTCTTAGAGTGCTTTCAAGGCGATTTTATCGTCAAAAAACGCAGCCTATCGTTCTGTGGAACTGGTGTTAGCGTTTTAAACACGCAGGACGCGATAGACCAATTAAAATTAAGACAGAAACCTAAGCTAGACCCTAAAACTTTCAATGCTTTTGTTTATTATATGAGAACCTGTGGAAGGTCCCATGAGTGGTTCGATTACCTCACAATGTACGAAGAGTTCATTAATTCTGTGCCTATAGAAAACCCAAGAACTGGCAAGGCTCATGACGGTTGTGCAAGGGTAATTGTGTACAGTCCAGATGACTCAATAAGCACACCAATAGTTTTGGGGTCGCAGTGGAGGCTGGCACCGGCTAGTCTTGGGATTGATGCTGATCTGAATAGTTTATATCGTGCAAATCTTTCACGTGGAGCAATCGCAACTCCTATTACTGAAGCCTACGCCCCGCTAATAAATGATTTTGCAATAAAAATGGCAAGAGAGTTGGAATTTTCTATAATACTTTCTAAGAAAACTATGAGAGATGCATTAAAAGTGGCAAGGACAAAACGTGCCCTAGAAGGGGGAAATAGTAGTAATGCCAGAGAAGAGGAACTACTACGCAATGTATTCTGGGTCAACCAATTCAAGAACGTGGATGGAAGTCCAGATAAGGACGATGCTGACTCTCAAATAGTGAAGAGAATAAGTGACGGTTTTAAACGATTGAATACAGGGCAAGAACCGGCCATCCTGTAGCCACAAAAAACATATATATGCTTTTACATGAAGTAAGGAGTGATACTAATCCGCGAATAAGCAAACTTATTCGTTTCATGAAAGGGTTGAATAAAAATGAGCAAAATTCAGGAATACATTGTAAATAACGGCGTCAAGCCTAAGGAATGCATTTATCACACATGGCGCGATCTCAAGAACAAGAAGGACGAGATAACGGGCAAGATGCGTGTGCTGGTGCCACCGAGAAGCACAACTGCCATGGTCGAGTACACATGCCCTGAATGCAAACATACCGCATACGCAGAGCAGCCATGGAAAAGACCTTTCAGTATCAATTGCGAGAAATGCAAATTAAAAATAACAGTTCCGAAGATGAAGGCCGCGGCAAAGAAAGAACTAAAAGCTGAGAACGCTAAAAGCAAGTAATCTAGGAATTCTTCAGCATTTTGTACATTTGTTCTATGTTCCTGTTGCAAACATAATCATGATATCGAAAGCCGCCACCCATCGATTTTGGCACATGCAATAGTTCATGTATTATGGTCTTTGTTTTTTGTTCTTCGCTCATTTTGTCGAACTGCTCTGCAATCACTTCAATAACATAATGCGCCTTCATTTCGAGCGCGGCCTGAAGAACGCGTGGCATAGCATGGCAGCGGGCAAGAGTGCGTGTCGCCTGGCTACCTGTTGAGCGTAGAAATTTTATACGGGAGAAGTCATGCTCCATGCCGGTCTTTTCGGCTATATGCCTGGCACGTGTTTCTATATCCGGAGCAGGATGATATTTTATCATTATGAGTATTTGTCGGGGTGGCTATTTCTAACTTGCGATAGCTTCTCTTTTCCTTATTAACATTGATTTGCCGTTTTTAACCATCACTTCGGCAGGTTTCGGCCTTGAGTTATAATTTGAGCTCATTACAAATCCGTAGGCTCCTGCATTAAGTATCGCCAGGACGTTGCCTTCTTTGCATTTTGTTATATTGCGATTATCCGCGAACAAATCTCCAGATTCGCAGATGTTCCCGGCGATCGATATTGTCTCCTGTGTGCCGTTGACCGATGACGCGTTAATGATCGGATGGTAAGAGCCGTAGAGAACGGGCCGTATGAGATGATTGAAGCCGGAATCGACGCCGACAAATGTTCTTTTCGGGGTCTTTTTTATATCAGTTACAGTTGTCAATAAAAAACCTGATTCGCAAACAAGATATCTGCCGGGTTCGAATATCATTTCGGGTCGCTGCCCTGAGGATTTGCAAAAACCGTCAAATAATGAAACTATTTTATTCCCGAGCATTTTCATGTTCAGGTGTTTTTCTCCCGGCTTGTAAGGAACACCAAAACCGCCACCAAAGTTTATGTAATTAATATTCTTGAATTTTTTTGCTGTGGAAATTACTGCTTTCATCGCCTGCAGAAATATTGACTGGTCAAGCACATTCGATCCTATATGTTGGTGAAGACCGTCTATTTTGAGGTCGAATTCTTTTGCGATTTTCATGGCCTCGTCTAATTGGGAATAATATATGCCAAACTTGCTCAGCGGCCCGCCTGTGATGACATGGTTGTGATGGCCGGCGCCGATTCCCTGGTTGACCCTGATACCGACACTTGCTCCGGGATTGATTTTTCCGTATTTCCTGAGCTGCGAAAGAGAATCTATATTTATCCTTATTTTTTCCTTTGCGATAAACTCAAGCTCGTCTTTATGGATATTATCGCAGCTGAACATGACCTGACCAGGCTTGAACCCAGCTTTCAGGGCCGCAAGTACCTCTCCCCTGCTTACAGCCTCGATATTAGACCCGAGTTTTCTCAGAATTTTCAATATTTCTATATTCGTATTGGCCTTGCAGGCGTAATAGATCTTCAGCCTGTCATGCCGAATGTTTTCAACAAGGTCGCGGTATCGCTCTATGATTTTATCTTCTTCATAAACATAGAGAGGCGAACCGTAATCTTCTACAAGTTTTTCAGAAGGAATCCCGCCAAGCATTAAGCGGTTGTTACTGACTTCCATAGGTTACCTATTTTTCATTATTATTTAAAAGTCATCTCTCTATTTAGTTCATCGAATGCCACGTTAGCTCAGTCAGCCCTTTTGGAAAAAGCGCTGGCGGAAAACCCAGTGAAATAAAGGACTGGAGCAATTGGTAGAGCGTTAGACATCAAGTCCGCTAAACCTTGGTAAGGTAAAGGTCCTGAGTTCGATCCTCAGACGTGGCTTCTCAATTTCAGGATGCATTTATAGACATTTCAACTTTTTACACGGCTTTGTCGAATCTTTAATAATTAAAGAACAGTAATTTCAATAAGGTGAAAAATATTCAGCATTTCTTTAAGGATAAGTTCGGAAGAACAATAAGTCTGACAGATGAACGACTGCAACACATCATAACAGATCATCCTGAAGTGCTTGGGCCTGCAGATAAGATAGAAGAAACATTAATGTTTCCGTCTGTGGTAATAAAAAGCGAAGATGATCCATACGTTTGGTTGTATTACAAGCCATACACAGTATTCCCGAAGCAGAAAAGCTTTTTAGTAGTTATCATCAAAATAAGTAATGGAGAGGGATTTGTAATAACGTCATTTTACGTTAAGAATCTCCAAAAAGGTGAAACCGTATGGAAGGCGTAAAAGTATGGTATGATGAAGAAGGGGACTACTTAGAATTTTCTATAGACAAGAGAAAAGGTATATTCGAAGACGATGGTCATGGTATTTTTAAACGTATTGACCCAAAGACGAACGAAGTCGTCGGGTTTGGTGTAATAAACTTCAAGAAAAAGCTTCGCAAGAATAAGCACATTGACTTGCCGATCAATATAAAAATTATCAAGTAAGCCTCAAACAATAAGCGGCTCTATAACTTACTTTCCTACTTCCGGACGTGGCTCTATGAAACACAAAGTAAGGGAGTGGGGCAGACGATACGTACCTGCTGAAATACTTGGCACTATTCTTGCAATGGCCGCAGCAGGTTTCGCTTTCTACACAACCCAGAATTCAATAATAACTGCATACGCAGGAACATGGGGAGAAAATCTTGGCTACTACAGCTCTATAATCGTAAGGGATGCGTCAAATGCTAGAAAACGTGGCAAATTTTCCATCAGAAAAATTATACGTAACCTCATAATAGAATTTGGTCCAGCCGAGACTTTGGATAGTTTCATCGTGAGGCCGTTCTGCATGTTTGTATTCCCAATAATGCTCAATAATCTTCCGCTCGGTATATTAGTCGGAAAACTGGCCGCAGATGTTGTATTCTACATACCTACAATAATTTCTTATGAAACCAAGAAAAAGTATATTAAAGATTAAAAAGTGATTTCATGAAACCGAAACCCAAACTTGAAAAAGCGACATTCGCAGCCGGATGCTTCTGGGGCATCGAGGCCGCGTTCAAGCAAATCAAAGGTGTTATCACGACCGTCGGGTACACAGGTGGCTCGCTTGACAAACCTACTTACAAGGACGTATGCAGCGGCAAAACTGGCCATGCCGAGGCTGTTCTTGTGGAGTTCGACCCGAAGAAAGTCAGTTACGACCAGCTTCTCAAGATATTCTGGAAAATTCATGATCCTACGCAGCTGAACAGACAGGGACCAGACGTTGGAAGCCAATACAGGTCTGTGATATTTTATCATGATCAAAAGCAAAAGGAATTAGCAGAGGCCTCGCTAGCAAAAGAACAAAAAATTCATGCGAAACCGATAGCAACAAAAATAGTGAAGGCGTCCAAGTTCTGGCCCGCCGAGGAATACCATCAGGACTATTACGGAAAGCACAATATCGCCGGCTGTGGAATTAGATAAATACTTTGTTTATTTTGTCTTGTGTGCAAATTCATAAACTTCTTCCATTAATTTCTCACGGCTCTCAAATTCTCCAAGGCGCTCCGAGAGCGATTTTAGCGTCAGCTTTTTGGCCTTCAGGAATTTAATCAGCATGGTAGGCGTGAATCTCTTCTTTTCAGGAGTGCGCGGCGGGATCATGTTTTTCATTGTCACGTAAAAGAATATGGCCGTCGCAACATCCCTAGCTGTTGCTCTCTTTACCTGTTTTTTAATTTCTTCTGCGAACTCCTCGGCCTTTTTCATGAAATATTTGTCGTCCTCGTAAAACTGGTAGTAGCCATAGACCTCGTTTATGAAGTTCTTAGTCTGATAGCTTGGCGGGCAAAAATCATCAGCGTAGCCCATTGAATGCAGCCAGATTATTATTTTTGTATATTTTATGTTGGAGACGTCCTCATCCTTTGCCAAATCCTCTATGAACTCCCACGTGAGCTCCTTTGTCGAGAGCAATCTGTCCAGAGTTTCGGGCTTGATGTCGTTCTTCACAAAAAAGCGTGCGCTGCCTTTTATGGAGGCGCCAACCCTGAATATTTCTTTTTTGAAATCTTTAAGCATTTCTAGTATATCTTCGTCTTTTATTCTCTTGGTGCGTTCGTCCAATATTTTTTCAACAGCCTCGCGCCAGTCTTCGCCGTCTGTCTTCCTGACGTGGTCCAGCCCAAGTTGCGGACGGAGCATATTTATCAGGAAATTTATCTCTGGCTCCGAGCGCTTGCCACCCATGAAAACTATCTTCAATAACTTCTCCCACATTTCCTCTACGTTTTTTGGTTTTGGAGGCTGCTCTTTCATAGCAAGCCTTACAAGATCCGTGAAACCCTTTGGCGGTTGCATCCTAGAGAATTGTCTTTAGGCTTTATAACTCTACAAGGAAATCACATCTTCCTTATATCCCACGACTAACTCGAAGTTAAGCGAAGCTTAACTTGAGTCGCCAAAAGACTTTGAAAAAGTCTTTTGTACGAAGTCGTGTGTTTTCAATGAATCTAAGATAATCATTATATTAGCTCCTTGTGAGTTGTATGTAAACCCCACAAACATGTCTAGATTCTCTGTGGGGTTTACTATAAGAATTAATGTCCCATAAGTTGTATAATGTCGTTACTTGATTTGAAAAAGATGGTAATAAATGAGCTCATGAACCAGATAGAAGACAAAAAAGAGCTAGGAAAGGAGTTCAATCTTACGGAAGGGCAGATTAACGCACTTATAGAGAAAATGCTAGACAAGTGGCTTAACAATACAGATTTCGTGGTAATGATCGCAACTGCACTCGGTTTGTCGATGCCGCGCAAGACGAAAGACAGATCGTCTCGCTATATTGGATAAAATTAACATTAATTTTTGGCTTCTTCATAATCTTTAATAGTATCTGATGCTATCTAATTACAGGTGAGCCCTATGGAGAGTATTTACCCTGAACTCAAGAAAATAGAAAATGAACTGAAGGAGATAAAGATGATGCTGAAAACGGAGAGGAAGCCCGTGAAGCTTGGCGGTATGTTGAAAGGCGCAAAAATAACTGAAAAAGACATAAAAGCCGCTAAAAAATCTCTACTGAAACGGGATTAAGATGTATGTTACAGATACTCACAGCCTTGTATGGCATCTCCAGCACGATGAAAATCTCAGCGACAGGGTAAAGTCTATTTTTGAGACATGCGACAACGAGAAGGAAACTATAATTATTCCATCTATTGTTCTCATTGAATCAATATTCGTATGCGAGAAAAGAAAGATTGACATGAAATTCCAGCAAATACTCGAGAAGCTAAAAGAAGCTTCCAATTACCGTATTTACCCATTGGACGAGGATGTGGTCTCCGAATGCGCCAGAATTAACATGAAAGAGCCACACGACAGGATAATTGTAGCGACTTCAAAACTGCTTAATGCTCCACTTATTACGAATGACAAGAAAATTAAAGAATCGAAGTTTGTAGAGACGATTTGGTGAACACGTGATCGGTATGGAAGACGAAGAAATACCAATGTACTGCAATGAATGCGGCCGCAAGATGAAGAAGCGGACAGTGAAGAATCCGTCGGGTTCCTGGGACACTTGGGACTGCCCGTTCTGCCACCCGTGAATTAAGTAAGTTCACTAATTTTTGTAATATATTCTTTTTGACTGGAAGCTACTTTTTCTTCCTAAGAAAAAGGAGTTTACCATAGGTCCATCAGAGTTACTTTCATTTCGGTCTTGTCATCTTTGATTATCTTAAGTCTCGCGGCGTTCATAAAAGGTTTGTAGTCGCGACTGTTTATTATGTCGATTGCCTTTTGCCTGAGGAAATCTGTGTCAAGGCTTTCAGGCTCTTCAATTATGCCCGCAGTTATCCAGTCATATCCACCGAACATAGCGTTGGCGGGTCCCCATACCTGCACAAGAACTGATAGCATTCAAATAGTTGTGTTAGAATGTTTATAAATTATGAAAATAGCAGTCATATTTGTGAACGGTTTGGAGAAGGACCCGTCCAACCTTATCAAGGTGACGTCAGCCGCGGTGATCGGCGCATACGGGAAACTGGGCGGTCTGTTCTCGAAAAAACCGAAAGATGTCGAGATAGTGCCAGTGCAAGTGATTGATGTGCAGACACTCTGGGGACTCTGGTACAATGCAGAAAAATTCGGCCTTAACCACTTTCTTACGGGCGACAAGAACAACCTCGACCCCATGAAAAGCGCGCTTGCCATAGGGCCTGAAGAAGGTGAAAAACTGAATAAACTGTCGGCAAATCTCAGATTATTCTGAAACAAGTGATTGAATATGGCAGACTTCAAGGAAATGCAGGCAAGCCACAAGGGCTTCGTGGAAAAGAGGACGTGGCACAAGATCAAATGGACCACCGGAGATCACAAGGGCAAATTTGATCTTTTTGACGATGAGGACCTTGCGAAGCACAAGGATTCCGTGCATGTGGTCGAGACATTCAAGACGGACATGTGCACGACAGGCGTTACATTCGGATTCGGCCGCACGAGCGAAGAACATGTAGATAAATGGATCAGGGAAAACAAGCGATGAATTTTTAATCATTCTGACCAACTACTTCTATGCAAATACCGGAAAAGCTCAAGCTGCGGTTGGAGAAACTCGGCCTGGACGAAAGCATCTACGACCAGCGTACCAGAAAATGCATACTCTCCAAGAAGCCGCTGGACCTTGAGCAGGTGCCTTGGTACGGTCACGCGTACTTTATTAACGACACATTTGAAAAGAAAGACGAATTCATTTTCGATCCTGTCTCGCTTGTGCCGTGCATTGCACTGGAGTCGGAAAAGCAGGACCGCATACTGGACATGTGCGCTGCGCCGGGCACGAAGACATTCATACTCTCGTTTCTTACCGATAACGAAGCGCATATTGTTGCTAATGACATCAATAAATACAGGGTAAAACGGCTCAAATCTATCGTAAACAAATACGGTCTCAGCGTCGAAGTGCTAAATAAATCGGGCCGCATGCTGGAAGGCGCATTTGATAAAATCCTGCTTGATGCGCCGTGCAGCGGTGAAGGCATGGTCAACAAAAAGAAGAAACTGTTCGAACACTGGTCTGAGAAAAATGTCAAACTACTAGCGAAAAAACAGAAGAAGTTGATCCTGCATGCGTTTGATATGCTGGAAAAGGGCGGCACGCTTGTATATTCGACATGTACATTCGGGCCCGAGGAGAACGAGGCGGTTATCGACGCTTTGCTAAGCAAACATAAGGATGCCAAACTAGCCGAAATAAACGTAAAAATTATTCATGCAGTTGGTCTTACCGAATGGAACGGTGAGAAATATGACCCCAGCTTATCACAATGTTTACGCATTTACCCGCAGCACAACAAAACAGGCGGTTTTTTCGTCGCAAAAATATGGAAAATGTAAGGCTTTTATCTCTTTCGGAAAAGTATTCTTATGGTAGAAATATTAAAACGTTGGGTATTCAACGCTTACATCCAAGGTATACGAGATTTGACCAGCCTGGGAAGCACTGAGGTCACCGTGAATCTTGCGCAGAACGGACACGGCAGACGCGTCAGGAGCAACCGTGTCTTGCAATTCAATTACGAAGCCAGAACAAGAGGAGCTGATATGGTGGTCCAAGACTCGAGGCCGTTTGCCGCACTGGCCGCGTACACGTCCGCACTATTCGGTTCGCCGGCTTCGTATACCGTTCATGTCGACTTTTACCGGGAAAATCAACCTTAAATTTCTCGCTGTTTCTATATTCGAGCATGTCACAAATCCTCGACGAGAAGTATGAGCACGACCATGCCGCCCGCAAGACGTTCAAGCTCAGAATAATATACAACAAGAAGGGCTGCCTTTCCTCCGGTCACTGCCTGCTTTCGGATCCGTACGACTTCAAGCTTGACGACGAATTCAAAGCTATACTCACGGACAGCAAGGAAGGCGAGGGCTTACAGAAGGGCGTATTCTTCAAGGACATAGAGACGACGGAGCCTCACCTTATAATGAACGCGGCAAAAACATGCACGCCGAAGGTAATAGCTGTTATCGACCTTGAGACTGGCAAAAGAATCGCTCCTTGATACTCATTTGCTACAACTTCGACCAAGCTTGTATTGTTTATCGTATTCCGGCTCGCCAGTAACATATTCTAAAACTGAATTAATTTCTGCTGCTGGTATCCTATCTGATAACAGTTGTTCAGCAGTTGTCCTTATTGTGATATTCAGGCTAGCCGCACCAGATTCTGCAAGCGATCTTTCCGGTGTTCCTGTAGGACTTTTGTATCTATGTGGTCTATTCTGGTAGCCATCGCAAAATCCTGCAAAACCCTGACTGCCTTTGATATCGTCTTCTCTTAGAGTAGTTTCATCTTTAGAAAATGTTCTAGTATGTTGAGCGAAATCGTGTCTAATTTCATAGCCATTTGCTCTGGCATAATTCGTAACCATTTCCTTTACTTTGTCCATGTTAAACCATTCTCATTTATATTTTTAATGCATCAGAAGAATCTCTAAATCTAGCATAAACATGTCTTTTTTTCTGCACACCTTTCAGGATGTCCCAATAGTCTGCTAGCTGTGTTGCGCAGATGTCTGAAAACGGAGGAGAAGGTCTGTCATTTGGTGTTTTGACACAAACATTATGTGGTTTTGGCATGTAACTAGCCAGTTCATTGACAAAAACATCTTTCAGATTAAATAATTCAAGAGCAGTATATCTATTGATTCCCTGAGTAGTTTCATTGCGCGTCCCATATTGTACAAATCTTGGTATTTCAATGCCTCTGCTTTTTAGGTCGGCCACGTATTGTCTAGCCACATTAATTGCTGAGCTGTAAAGTAAACGTCACCTAAGTAACTGTTTCTTGCCAAGTGGTTTTGGACGGAGCAAACGATAGCTTTATAAATATTCAACTATTCATAATATCATTCAATTGAATAGTGATTAAAAATGGTAAAAGCGGAAATCAAAAAGAAAGACGGAACCCACATAGTTATAGATGGATCCGAAGAGGAAGTAAAGAGACTACTTAATTTAATTCATGACGATAAAACTGCTAAACCCCAGAAAACAAAAGAAAACAAAGAAGCCAAAATAGGGAAAATGTCAATAGGAGATATGATTTTGGAACTCAAGGAAGAGGGTTTCTTTGATGGCCCAAAGGGTCTTGTCCAAATAAAGAATGCCCTTGCAGAAAAAGGCGGAATTTATGAAGCATCTACGTTATCTGCCCAAGTCATAAGACAGATTCGTAAGCGAAACCTTGGACGAATCAAACAAGACAAGAAATGGATGTATGTGAAACGGTGAATGAAATGTCAAAAAATAAATTAATTGTAAGAACTGCCACAGAAGGCCTTAAAGTGCTTTGGAGAGAGAACTTTTTTGAAAAGGCAAGAAAGGTTCAGGAAATAGTAGATAATTTTTCTAAAAGACATCATCATTTCTCTGATGCAGAATTAGGAATGGCTCTAAAAAGAGCTAAGTATTTGACTCGCAGAGGAAAGCGTGGAAATTATGAATACATTCAAAAACACCCTTATATTGAGGAGACAAAACATGAAAGACCTAAAAGAAATAAATAAGATTTTGCAGGAGCACGAGAGAAGAATCTCGGCATTAGAGAAACCAACTGGTAAGAACAAAAGTCCAACAACAAAAGGTACTAAGCAGTCTCTTTCGGATCATATAATTGAATTACGCTACAAAGGTTTCTTTTCTCAGCCGAAAACCGCCGAAGAGATACATGCAAAGCTTACTGGGAAATATCACTGCGAATTGGATCGTGTAGCGATGGCACTTCTCAGATTGGCTAAAAGAAAAGAATTAAGAAAAGCCTCAAAGACATCCAATAACAAAAAATACAAGGCATACGTTTGGTGAATCTATGGAAATTAAGAAAGCACCGCAAGCACTGAAACATATATTGGGAAAGAAGTTTTTTGATAAACATCAAAGAAATTTTCAAGAGATAAAGAAAGAGATAGGTACTTTTGGGTGTAATCCTTCAGACGAAACGCTGCATATGGCTTTGAAAAATGCAAAATTCTTGACAAGAAAGGGAGCAAAAGGAAAATATACTTATATCCAAAAATATGCCTCGAAAGGGATATCACTTAATGATGATATTTTTTCAGACAAACTCGTAAAAGATTTAGGAACGGAATTTGAAACTGAGATAAAGGACTTAAATCTTAATTATGGCACAAGCGGAACTTGCACAGCTTTTCTTTTGAGAAAGATCCTTGAGAAACTCGTTTTCCTAACTTTTGCTAAAAACGGAATCTCAGACCAATTGAAAGACAAAAACGGAGACTTTGTAGGCCTAAAGACGATGCTTGATTTATGCAAAGCAAATAAGGTTGGTGGAAAGCCATATTTGATGCCTAAAACAGCAAAAGAAATTGCAGGTATAAAGTTTTTAGGTGATACTTCAGCTCACAATCCATTGATTAACGTGGATACGAAAACGATAGTTCCGCAAATGCCGTTTATCATAACTGCTTACGAAGAACTTTCAACTAAACTAAAATAGTGATTAAAAATGCCAACACTAAACTGGATAGGAAAGGAAGCGGTCGTCAATCATGATAAGGAAGTGCCGTTTAGACTTCTGAAGAAAGTGAAGTCTGCCTCTGTTGCCGAGAATTCTCAAAACTTAATTATTCACGGAGACAATTTGGAAGCTCTCAAGGCTCTGATGCCCTACTATCAAGGTAAGATAAAATGCATCTACATTGATCCGCCTTACAACACAGGAAACGAGGGATGGGTTTACAATGATAAGGTTAATTCCCCGAAAATAAAGAAATGGCTTGGAAAGGTTGTCGGTGGGGAAGCAGAAGACCTTTGCAGACACGACAAATGGCTCTGCATGATGTATCCGAGATTGAAGCTTCTTAGAGATTTGTTGAGTGAAGATGGAGTTATTTTTGTAAGTATTGATGATAATGAGCAAGAAAATCTTAAATTTTTGTTAAATGAAATATTTGGAGCAGATAATTTCATTTCACAGTTAGTATGGAAGAAAAAAGCCGGAGGAGGATCCGACGCCAAATATTTTGCAACGGATCACGAATATATTTTTGTATATGCTAAAAATGAGAAATTACAAAATAAGTATTATGTAGAGATTGGAGAAGATCTGAAAGAAGATTACAAATATCGAGATTTAAATTATGAGACGTTGGGGCCATACAAGCGAAGACCAATGCAACTTCCTCCCGGGCTTGAGACCGACAGGCCAAACTTGAAGTACGCCATTAAATGCCCCGATGGGACCGAGTTATGGCCGCCAGTAATTTGGAAGTGGAGTCAGGAAACATTTCTGAAGGCAAAAAGCGAAGGAAAAATTGACTTTATAAAAAATAAGAAAGGAAAATGGCACGTTTATTCTAAAATGTACCTCTATGATGAAGCAGGTGAACAATATAAAACTAAACCCCGAAGTTTATTGCTAGATGTGGCATTAACACGAGAAGGCAATGAAAATCTCAAAGAATTATTTAATGATGAAAAACCATTTGATTATCCGAAACCGGTGAAGCTAATAAAATATCTACTGCGTATTCACTCTACTAAAGATTCAATATTTTTAGATTCGTTCGCTGGTTCTGGAACCACAGGACATGCAGTACTAGATTTCAATAAAGAGGATAAAGGCAATAGAAAATTTATTCTCATAGAAATGGAAGACGACTATGCGAGAACCATCACAGCAGAAAGAATGAAACGAGCAATCAAAAAATATGATTACGAAGATGGTTTTGAGTTTTGCGAGCTTGACAAACCGCTTTTCAATGAAGAAGGCCAGATTGAAGAGGAATGTTCGTTTGAGCAATTAGCGACTTACATCTATTTTACAGAAACTAACACAAACATAGATAGAAAGGTAATTGATAGGCACTTCATAGGGGAATACAATGAAACAGAATTCTACCTTTTATTCAAAGAGAAAGGAAAGAATATCTTAAACAAGGACTTTTTGAAGAAAGTCTCAAAAAACAGCAAGAAGAAGATAATCTATGCGGACAAATGCCTTATTGATGACAAAACTTTGGAAAAACTTAAAATTCAATTCAAACAGATTCCTTATGAGGTAAAGGTGTACTAATGGAACTCAAAAAATATCAGCAGAAGACGTTGGATAAAATCCAGTTGTACTTAACAGAAGTGGAGAAGTTCGGGCCTAAGCACGCATTCATCTCTATCAAAGGAGATGCTTACAAAGACGAATTCTTCGGTAATGAGGTTCCGTTCATTTGCATAAAGATACCAACCGGTGGTGGAAAGACGCTAGTTGGTTGCCATGCAACAACGCAAATAATGGACTCGTTCCTTAAGGAAAAAATGGGAAGGGGTGTTGTGATGTGGTTTGTACCTTCTGAAGCCATTAAGAGTCAGACATTAAGAAAATTCAAGGACAGAAAAGATATTCACAGAAAGATACTGGATGATTACTTTGACAATAATGTAAAAATCTTCTCAAATGAAGAAGCTTTGAAAATAAGAAAAGAAGACGTTGAAAACAATCTTTGCATAATCATTTCCAGCCTAGATGCCTTCAGAAAAGAGAAGACACTGCAAAACAAATACAAGGTTTATCAGGAAAATGGGGCTTTGATAAATCACTTTGAAAACATTGAAGAGTCCAACATCCTGGAAAAAGACGAATCTGGAATAATCAAATCATTGGCCAATGTAATCAGGTTAAGCAATCCGTTAATTGTTATAGACGAAGGTCACAAGACAAAGACCGAACTTTCAACAAGTTTTTTGAAGGAATTAAATCCGAGTTTCATAATTGAATATACCGCAACACCAAGAGCAGAAAGTAATATTTTGGTAGAAATTCACTCGTCTGAACTTAAAGACGAAGAGATGGTCAAGCTTCCTTTGGTTCTGGAAAGCCACACTCAATGGCAGAATGCAGTTCTGCAAGGTGTTTTGAGAAGGGATGAATTGGAAAAACTCGCCAAGAAAGCAAAAGAACCAATACGTCCAATTGCGCTCTTACAGGCCGAGCAAGAAAAGGAAGATGAAAGCAAAATTACCGTAGGCAATATTAAAGAGTTCTTAGTGAAAGATAGGAAAATCCCAGAAGAAGAAATCGCTATCAAGACTTCTAAAACTAATGATTTGGAAGGAGTTGATCTCTTCGCCAAAGGCTGTAAAATACGCTATATCATAACGGTTAATGCTTTGGCAGAAGGTTGGGACTGTTCGTTTGCATATCTCCTAATTTCCGTTGCAAATATCGGCTCAAAGATTGCAGTTGAGCAGATAATCGGACGAATAATGAGGATGCCATTTGCCAAAAGAAAGCAAAATGAAGATTTAAACAGAAGTTACATTTTCGCATCAGCAAGAAACTTCAATGAAGCGGTAACTCAAATTATTTTCGGACTTGAAAGCAACGGATATAGCAAACACGATTTATTAAACGCAAGCGACAGAAGCCAGAAGTATGAATTTGATGTTGAGAGAAGAGTCAAAGAAGAATTTGCTATTCCTCTAATGGCTCTTGAAAACGAGGAGCTGACATTCGAAGAATTAATTGGAGAAGACTTTGAATTACATAAACAAGATGCTAAATTTGATTTTAAGGTGCACTATGATGCGGACGGAAGAGCGATAATAGACATAAAAGAAGATGACAAATGGTTTAGAGGAGCTCAGCAGATCCTGAAACTTACTTATCAAGATAAGCACTGCACAAAAAAAGAACTTATTAACTGGCTGGATAAGAAATTGAGATTTACAATGCTCGATAAAGAGGATAAAGTGAAATTCTTAGAGAAGGCTATAGATGGAATAAAGGGGCATACGATTTCAGACTTGTCCATAAACCGATACGTTCTCTTAGCAAAACTTGACGAAGTTATCAGTTCAATACTTGTTGATTATTCGAAGAAGAGATTCGATAAGCTTCTGAAAGAAGGAAAAATCAAAGTTAAAGAATTTGAGAAGTTCCCAGAAACCATAACATTATCAGAAGAAATTCCACAAGAATTCAATAAAAACTACTATGGCAAGATAGACAAATTGAACAAAGAGGAACAGCGCTTCATAGAAAGGCTAGACTTGGACACCTTGCCGAATGTCAAATTTTGGATACGAAACAGGGAAAAGAAAGATCCATTTTATCTGCAAGGATGGCAGAAGAATAAATTCTACCCAGATTTTATTGCACTAACGAATAAAGGCAATATTCTTGCATTAGAATGGAAAGGCGAAGACAGAGTGAGCAATGAGGATACAAAGTACAAAAAGAATGTTGCAAAAGTCTGGGAGCAAGTAGGAAAAGGAAAACTTCACTTCTTCTTAGTCCATAATGGAAATGTAGAAGAAGTGTTAACAAAAGTAAAAAATCTATAAAATCTGTTCATTCAATATTTCTACTGCTTAACCTAATCAAATCAAGCCATCTATTTTCTCCTAATTTTAAATTGACTCCCGCTCTTTCACAAGGAACTTCATTAGTGGTGCAATGATTTTCTATGAAATTATGTTGTATGACTATGGCATTCATTAGAATGAGAGCAGACCACAAGGCCTTTAATCCTCTGAAATCAAGAACCCTATCTTTGATTTTCATAAAGACGGTTTCGATTCTGTAATTATGAACTCTTGTCTTCTGATAATTCTGTATTCGATGCTCTACAGTTAAACCGCCGAACTTATTTGAATAAAACATCTTTCTGAATGCTTGTGGATAAAACATTCCTGCATCTGTTTGAATATACTTTGGCTTTCCTTTGACTATTGATTTTTTAAGAAATTCCTGAGCTTCATTTGGATTGGCAGACAAACTATAATGCACTCCGGTAATTAGGCGAGTATCCCAATCAAGGCAACACCAAAACCTGTCCTTTCTGCCAGTCGCAGTCTATCAAGCTCTTTATTGACGCGTTCTTCAGCATCTTTATCAGAATTATCAGTCTGTACATTTGAGGGATACAAGTAAAAGGGTGTAGGTTCGATAGATGAATCCGATGTCCTAAATCTCGTGTGGTGTTGTGAAATAAGTTTATTCAATAAATCATGGACTGCTTCATTTGTTGTTCTGTCAAAATATTCAGGAAATGCCCCACGGATCATGGAGCGGTAAGTATCTACTGGATGCGTCTCTGTAGTGCCATAAATCACTGTTGTAGGAATTTGTGCTGGTTGGCCTTTAAAAATTGTTACCTGGGCCGGCTGTGCGCAGATCTCGTTCAAAACCGTTAGGAATGTGTCACGTACTGCTTGCGTGTCAAGCGGACCGACTTCCGTTTTTTGGGTTTTTTCTATAAAAATGTCTTCAGCGCTTTTGCTGTTCAAATTAGTGACAGAGACCACACTTTTTCCATCCTTGTCATATAGGGCAGTTGCTATTCCACGGAGTTGCATAAGACCTCGATTTCTCATAATTATTTAAGCCCTTCATTCAACTCCTTACAATGCTCAATATCGAACACGACGACATGGCACAGAAGTTCTGCACTGAAATTGATGGAGAGGAAGCACTGCTTGCCTACACGATGATAAACGATTCAATTAACCTGCATTTTCTGCTGGCGCCCAACGAGGAAGTTGCCGAGGAACTTTGCAAAGCGGCCCTGGAATATGCGCGCCAGAATGATATGAAAGTTATATCGTCTTCGGAGTTTGTTGACGAATTTCTCAAGAAACACCCGGAATACGCAAATTTAATAGATGAAGATTAGATCTCTTTCTTACAATTACCCAAAAATCACCATGGTAATGCTTAAATATAGGGCTCAGAATAGGTTAATTTATAGCAGATTTCGAGGAGATACTGAAATGAAAAAATTGGCACTATTCTTGGCACTCTTGCTTGTCATGTTTACCGTACCCGCGTTCGCCTTCATAGTTGACGTGCCTGAGGAGACTATATTCGTGCCTCTCGGCACTTCCAGGGAAGTTGATTTCAAGATACACAGCTCAAGGACGGAGGACATATCCTTCACCGTATTGGATGCTAAACCATGGATAACGCAAAGCGCGTCCCAGGTAAGGGCAATACAGGACGACCCCGTTAAAATCAGCGTATTCATAACGCCTTTCGACGATACGCAGCCCAGCGTATACAGATTCACGCTGCTTTTTGAGGCTGCGTCAGGCGAGCAGCAAAAAAAATTCCTATTTGTAAGCGTCGACAAGCTTGATCTGGTAGAGATAGAAAAGATAGAGGTCAGCGGCAATTTCACCCCGAACAATCAGGTTAATGTTGTGGCATACCTGAAGAATTACAAGTCAAAGGTCGTGCAGGACATAAGGATGACTTCCTCGATCCAGTCGCCGACCTCAAAGCTCATAGAATTTGACCAGATAATAGACAACATGGATCCGGGCGAGACAAAAAACATATCATTTTCATTTACGCTTCCTAGGCAGACAGAGGCAGGACTTTACAGCGCAAACGTAAAGATATCGGCTGACGGCGTTACAAGGGAAAAGAGCCGCACATTCACAGTGATAAAACAGGCCCAGTTCACGAAAGAAGCGTCGCAGAGGCCGTCGATATTCGGGTTCACGCGCGTGCTGACTGTGACGAACATAGGCAACACGGACGACAACGTGGAGGTCACTGAAATACTCTCCCCTCTAGATTCGGCGTTCTATTCAGGGCCAACGCCGAACCTGATGGCGGATGGCAAATTCACGTGGCTGCTAAGCGGCATGAGGCCAGGCGAGACAAGGGTCCTTGAGTACGGTGTAAATTATTCACCATTGTTCCTCTTCATAATAGTCATAATAATCGCCGCCTGGGTATTCCTATTCAAGGTAAGGACGGTGCGCATACGAAAGTTCATGCTTGAAAAGAAATTCATCGAGGAAGGCGAGCAATTCACGGTCGGGGTGGAAATAAGGAATTCCACAGGGAAGAAACTAGACGACGTGACTTTGAAGGATTTTGTTCCTTCTGTATTTGAAATAAAGGACGGCGAAGGCCCGAAGCCTGCGAGGAAGAAAATGGCCGCCGGCACCGAATTAACATGGAAACTGAAGGACCTTCACAACAACGAGGAGAGGATACTCTCATACAAAATACTCCCTGTATTCGGCGTGCATGGCACATTGCGCCTGCCTCAGGCATCTGCAGAGTTCGTGAGGGGCAAGAAGCCCGTGGAAATAAAATCCATGTACACAAGCATAGGGATAGAGACGGAAAACTACGGCGAAAA
>Ga0209542_10003981_pt1 | contig 30912 bp, 31 predicted proteins | sample RifCSPhighO2_01_FD_184028 | JGI IMG/M metagenome (GOLD analysis project Ga0209542, IMG submission 184028) | Soil microbial communities from Rifle, Colorado - Rifle CSP2_plank highO2_0.1 (SPAdes) (version 2) | ecosystem: Environmental > Terrestrial > Deep subsurface > Rock core/Sediment ... | reverse complement strand
TGAATCACAAATACAGAAAATCGCTCCACTATCGGAGCGCGTATGAGGTAGCACAAGTATCCGGTATATTAAAAGAGAAACAGAGAGAAGCTACTACTGAAAGTTGCACTTGAGAGGGGAATTTACCTTATTCTTACTTTTTAATTATACACCTATTCTATTAAAAAGTCAATAGTGCAGAATTGGTAACAGGATGCTAGGATATTAGAGTTATAGGTCTCTAGATTTTGCGGATTAGATTCCTAAATTTCCTAGACACCTAACTTCCTTTCTTATGAAACTAATAATCGGTATCGGCAATCCGGACCCGCAGTATCAACAAACACGGCATAACGTCGGATTTATGTTTTTGGATTATTTAGCTGAGAAAGTAGAGGCCAACAATCTTGTCGAAGATAAAAAATCAAACGCATTGGTCTCAAAGTCAAAGATAGAAAAAACTCCGGTTGTATTAGTCAAACCCCTTTGTTATGTAAATAAATCGGGTGAAGTAGTGGCTAAGTTGGCCAAATTTTATAAAATCAAACCGAAAGACGTTATTATTGTTCAAGACGACTTGGATATTGAATTTGGGGCATTCAAAAATTCGTTTGAAAAAAACTCCGGAGGGCACAAGGGTATTGAATCGGTTATCAAGTCCTTGAAAACAAATAAATTTTATCGACTAAGAATTGGCACTTCAGTCCGAGCACTTGAAAAAGCCCGCGAACAGTCGGATAAAAAACGGGATGCTTTCGTAGTAGATTTTGTCCTGGCCAAATTCACCCCCAAAGAACAGGATGTCATCAAAAAGATGTTTCCAAAAATTTACGAACGCCTAGTTATGTTGCTGAAGCAATAGATTTTAGCTGGCTAGCTGATTAGCTTACTAAAAATCAAAACCCGCCAGTAAGGCGGGTTTTGATTTTGAATTTCTAATAAGCTAAGAAGCTAATGAACTAGTAAGCTACTTGCTGTCTTCTCCGATTCTCTTCTTAAGATGGCCAACCATCTCTTCGGCATGACGAGCGCCACCAAGACCAAAGGAGAGACCTAAGGCCAATGCGGTCGCGGCAATCAAACCAGTGATGACAATCTTAATAATATCATCGGCTACCTTCAATTGACTCAAAGCAATGAGCAAACTGAATGTAAATACAGCCCACTTGGTTAAAGCGCCAAGTAAATTCGCCGAAGCGAGACCGGCGGCTCTGACTGAACCTTGAACCATATTTTCCAAGAATTTCGCGACCAAAATACCAATAAGTAAAATGATGGCGGCGATAATAACATTTGGAATGTAGTAGACAACGCTCTGAAGGAAGTTCGTAACCTCGGTCAACCCTAAGATATTAGTGGTGGCCATAAGGAACACGATAATGAAGAACCATTTTATAAGTTCATAAAACAATTTCGGCGTGTCCAAACGAAAACCGCTACGTTCCCAAGCGCGTCGGAATCCAACTTTCGTTAAGGCGTTATCAACGTGTAAAATCCGGACAACATGATAGGCAAGCTTGCCGAGCAATACGGCGATAATCCAGCCAATCAAAAATACGACTAAGGCAGCGATGAAGCGGGGTATAAAACCAGCCACACCTGTCCATAGCGTAAGCAAAGAACCCTGAACGATATCAGATGCTTGAAATACTTCTAACATACAACACCTCCATTCATAGAAATTAACCTACAACTAACGACTAATAACCTACAACTCAATCTTGTTATCAGTTGTAAGTTGTCGGTTGTTGGTCTAACCCAATTATATCATTTTTAAGTAAACAAATAACCAATTGTGTTGATATCTTCTAGACAATTGGCGGGGTTTCCAGCTTTTGGATTTCCTCACCGGCTGACGATTCGCCAATTTCAATGACATTTTTGACGCGATCAACCATGAGCGAGAGACGTTTTTCGGAGTCATCATAGGCCGATTTGGTATTGCTAATGTGTTTACCCAGACGACTGAAGTCATCGGCCAGTTTACCGCCATCGGTGGAAATGCGTTCCAAGCGTTTGATAATATCCTTCGTTTGTTTGGAAAATTCAACGTCTTTAAACCAGTGACGAATGGCAGACACCGAAAGAGCAAAGGTATTGGGCGAGACCAGGAAAACTTTCTTGGTTCGGGCGTAGTTTGCAATATCAACGTCTTTTAAATTATTAATCACTTCATAATAGACCGTCTCGGCCGGGATATACATGATAGCTAAATCGGTCGTCCCCTCCGATGGCAAGAGATACTTGGTTGAAATCTCGTCAATTTTCTTTTTCACATCTGAATAAAATTGTTTACGATAAATATCTTTTTGGATATCGTTTTCAGCATTGACCATTTTTTCAAAATTTTCCCAATTGAATTTGGAATCAATCGGCAAGAGCAAACCATTAGGCAAATTCAGCACGGCATCTACGGCTTCACCGGATTTAAAATAATGCTGGAGTTCATACATGTCTTTAGAAAAATACTGATTGAGAGCCGCTTCAAGAGACGACTCTCCCCAAATCCCCCGTAACTTTGGCGATTTAAAAATATCCTGAAATGATGAAACCGTTTTCACTGATTCATGCATCTGTTTCATTCCCTCTTGAATTTGGGTCATATTCTGGGTAAAACTCTGGACCTGTTGACTGACCGTCAAAGTTGCCCGTTCGGAGGCCTGCCGACTTCTTTCAAGTTGTTCATTAATCCCCTCGCGATTTTGAGTCAATTGAGCGCTGACAATCTGTGATAGTGCGTCAAAGCGTTGATGAAGCACCAGATATTTTTCATCCGGTTCTGCTGATTTTTTACGCCCTTGCATCATCATATATAGATTGATACCAAGCATGACCATCGTGGCCAAAGATACAATCACCGCTAAAACAACAAGGGAGTTCATATCCTAAATTTAACACAATTAAACAAACCTGTGGACCGTACCAGATTCGAACTGGTGACCTCCTCATTGCAAATGAGGCGCTCTACCAACTGAGCTAACGGCCCCTGGTACTTTAACTTGTGGGTGCGGAAGGAATCGGACCTTCGGCCTCGTTCTTATAATCAGAAGCGAGAAGCAAAATGAATTTATGGTGGGTGCGGAAGGAATCGGACCTTCGGCCTCGTTCTTATCAGGAACGCGTTCTACCACTGAACTACGCACCCATAAGATTCATTTTGTTCGAGCGACTCGATTATACAACGTATCAGGAACGCGTTCTACCACTGAACTACGCACCCATCTTTGTCTTGAAATGGTAGCAAAAAGTTTACTTTTCTTCAAGGTAAAATCCTAAAACCAAATATCTACTTGACTCTAATGAATAAAATATTTTATCTTCGCTCCTTGCAAAATTTACCCATCCATGTTAGGATAGGTAAATCCTAAGTGGATTGGTTAACTTGTTTATATGAAGACAACCGCCACTACAACTCCGCAGGAATTAGACAGGGTCAATAAGGCCTTGAAGAAAAAATTCCTAAACAAAAAACTGGTACTCGGGAGTGGCTCTGTGCCTGCAAAAGTCGTCTTCGTCACGGAAATCCCCGGCCCGGACGAAATGCGCGAATCCCGCCCTCTGACCGGCCTTTCCGAGAAGATGCTCCATCAGGTTCTAAAATCAATCGGAATTGATAAGAAAAAAATTTACGTCACCAGCGTTGTAAAGTATTCGGCTCTACCCGGCAAGATTCTTTCACCCAAAGAAATTAAGTCCCATATTCCTTTTCTTAAAGAAGAAATCAAAGCCCTCAATCCGCAAGTCGTCGTCACTTTGGGTATGTCGGCTTTAAATGGTATCGGCTTGCGCCAACCACTTGATAATGTTCACGGCCGAACTTTTAATTTCGGAAGTTATGAGTTAATCCCAACCTTCCATCCCAATCACGCCATAAATGATCCCCAAGTTAAACTCCATATGACCAACGACTTATCTAAACTTAAAGAACTCCTAAAGAAACCGGTTGTAGAATAACCCCGCCACGGCGGGGTTATTTCTTTCTTGAGATTACCTTCCTCACGGCCAACTTTATTGATTCAACTCCTAATCCACAGACCTCAATTAATTCTTCGGCTGTACCGGATTCGCCAAATCTATCTTGAAGACCGATAAATTCTTGAGACACGGGAAAATTTTTAGACAAAAGTTCAGCCACAGCTGATCCAAGACCACCGGCAACTTGATGTTCTTCCACCGAAACAACTGCGCCGGTTTTTTGGACCGCCTCTATTATTGTTCTTTCATCCAAAGGTTTCACAGTATGAGAATTGATGACCATACATTCAATCCCTTCTTTAGATAATTCTTCAGCGGCAATAAGCGCATTATATAAAAGCATCCCGCAACCGATAATGGCAACGTCGGTACCATCACGGAAAACAATTGCCTTACCAATTTCAAATGGTGTTTCAGGGGTAGTAAATACCGGCGACTTCTCTCGTCCAAAACGAAGATATGTTGGCGAACCATTATTAGCTGAAGCGACTGTTGCTTTTTCGGCCTCAATCGCGTCGCAAGGCACAATAACAGTCATATTCGGCAAAACCCGCATTAAAGCAATGTCTTCTAATGCTTGATGGGTAGCGCCATCAGGCCCGACCGAGATACCGGCATGATGGCCCGCAATCTTAACCGGAACATTATTAAGGGCGATATTTGTCCTTATTTGCTCATTATTCCGACCGGGACTGAACGTAGCATATGAGGATATAAAAGGAATCTTTCCGTAGTTAGCTAACCCTGAAGCAACCGTCGCCAGATTTTGTTCCGCTACGCCAATTTGAATAAACCTCTCCGGAAATTTATTTTTGAAAGCTTCCGCCCGAGTGGATTCGGTTAAGTCAGCGCATAAAACAACCACTCGTTCATCTTTTTCTCCCGCCGAAACCAAACCCTTCCCATATCCATCTCGAATAGGCACCATTTCTGGCTTAGACAAATCAGAAATTAATTTTGCTTCAGGATTAATCATAAAAACATAAATAAATTACAAATTCCAAGCCCCAAATCCCAAATAATTTCCAAAAATCTAAACTCAAATTTTGAATTTAGGATTTATTTGGAGTTTGGAATTTGGAGTTTGATATTTACTATTTCTGTACTGGACACGTATCACAGTGCTTATCCCCACAACAACACTTGCAACCACCTCTTGCGGTCTTTGAAAGCAAAAATAATACTATAACCACCCATGGCCAATAACTGGGATTAAATCCCCAAAATGGATCTGTTTTCAAAACAGACCAAAAGAATGTTCCTCCCTCGGGCCACCAACTGGACCAGAAAAACAAAATACCCGAAACCCATGCCAACACCGCCATTACTTTCATAACTATGTGATGCGGACATCGGCAATTTTGGCTACTCATCATATAACAACACCTCCGTTCAAATTCATCATATTATTGATGTTCAGATTTAATTTTACCACCTAACGTTCTTAGTTCATCTAAAAATTTCTTGGCTTCTTCCGGTTTGGGTGGTTTGCCGTGCCAATTATAATCAAATTCAATTTCACGGATCCCTTTTCCGGGAATGGTGTGAGCAATAATCACGGTCGGTTTTTCAAAAATAGCTTTCGCCTCTTCAATAGCATCTACAAATGCTTCTATATTATGGCCGTCGCATTCCAAGACGTGCCAGTTAAATGCCTCATATTTTGCTCGTAAATTCTCCAACGGCATAATGTCTTCCGTAAATCCGTCAATCTGGATATTATTCCTGTCTATAATCCCCGTTAAATTTGAAAGTTTATTTTTACCCGCAAATAGAACCGCTTCCCATGTTACGCCGGAATCATGTTCTCCATCAGACATGGCGCAATAGGTACGAAATTTTCTTCGGTTCGCCGAATCCTCTGGCGAAGGCGACTGCCAATCCATTCGCGCGCCATAGGCAATACCGCAGGCCTGCCCAAGACCGGAACCCAATGGCCCGGAAGTTGTTTCAACTCCCGGCAATCTCTCTCTTTCGGGATGACCTTGCAAACGCGAACCAAATTTACGAAGCGTCTTTAATTCTTCAACAGGAAAATACCCCGCCATCGCCATAGAAACATAGCGAATTGGACAAATGTGACCATTAGATAAAATAAATCGGTCTCGGTTGGGCATATCAGGATTCTTGGGATCGTGATTCAAAACATGAAAATACATGGCCGTAAAAATATCCGCCATCCCCATCGGCCCCGCCGTATGCCCCGACCCCGCTTCAGTCAACATCTCAATCAAAAGCTCTCGGGCTTCGTTGGCTTTGATTTCCAATTCTTCTATTTTTGACTCGGAAATATAATTACTCATTGAATAGCGTATTTACGGGCAACCAGATTCATGAACGGAAGGAAATAATTTTCTAAACTAGATAAAATCGTGCCATATTCCTTTCCACCCAGTACCCCGTCACAAAATACCTCCTTCAATCGTCCCAATTCTTGTGAGCGATTCCGCCAACGAGAATCTTCAAGAGTCAAATCAATCAATTCCAAAGCTCTGGCTACGGCGCCATTAAAGCGAATGTCGTCTTTATCTTGCCACTTAGCCGCTCGACCTACTTCTGAACCAATATTTGCCATCTGTTCGGCCAGTGGAAGTGTGTGCCAACGATTTTCAGATACATTACTCATACGATAAGTTTATGGACGATATTTTTTATTTTATCCTGTATTTCTAAAGAATCCACGCCCCGAGTCCGATTCCCAAGATCGGGCTTTAAATTAATCATGGAATCAAATTCAATCATATCATCCCCCGTCTTTTCGGGATATAAGTTAATGCCCCAAATATCTTTACCCTTGGATTGAAACTGCTCAACTAACTTTAATGCTTCGTCTATGTGTAACTCCCCGCCCAAAACCATAATACCTTTTTCTATGTCCACCGCGCCTTTTACCAAATCGCCATAACGCTCCAAAGCGATCCCCTTAAGCTCATTTCTAGAAATAGGTTGCTCAATAATATAAAGTTCGGACATAGTTATGATTCTTCAATTTTACTTTCAGAAATATATTGGGACATTAACTTCTAAATTAAAAGTTGAAAAATTTTAAAATAAGCTAAATATAATATTGCGGCTAAACCGACCCAGAAAAACACAAAACTAAGTATTTTATTTTTCAATAATTTTACAACAACCACACTTATCGCAATCCACGATATTAAGATAAGCAGCGTAGAATTAAAAGAAAACTCAAAAAAAAGCAGTGACGCAACAATTAACTCTACTAAAGCAAATACTGCTCTATTTGTTAGTTTATTTTGTGATGTATCAGCCTGCTGTATATACCCTGATGGAATAGTCTGTTTTTTTATGAATAGTTCTCCTAACAAGAGGTAAAACGATAAAAAACTTATGGTAAATATTATTGGGATCATAAAAACAAGCTCTCCACCAAATGTATTTCCAGGACCAACATAAGACAGATAAGCCGGAACAAAAAAATAAACAATAACGCAGGCCAGAGCTCCTGAACCTAAAAAAATAAATATATTAAATTTAATATTCATTTATAAATTACCCGCTACTTTTAATACATGTTGAATCAATGAATTAGTATACCCAAACTCGTTGTCATACCAGGAATAGACACAACAAAGATCGCCATCAACGACTTTGGTGAGATTTAAATCGGCCACGGCGGCGTGGGCCTCACCGATGATGTCCGATGAAACAAGCTGTTCGGTTGTGGTTTTAAAAATTCCCTGCCAGCGCGGTTCGGATTCGGCTGTCTTTAATATAGAATTAATTTCTTCAACCGTTGTTGGTCGTTCGGATATAAAAGTGATGGCTGAAATGGAACCGCTGGCAACCGGCACCCGCAAAGCAATTCCATCAAACTTGCCGGCCAGTGACTTAACCGCCCGAGCCACGGCAATCGCCGCCCCCGTTGTAGATGGCGTAATATTGACCGCTCCAGCCCGTCCTCGACGAAAATCCGAACCCTTGGTCGGTCCATCTACTAATGATTGGGTAGCGGTGTAACCATGGGTTGTATTCAAAAAGGCCTTCTTGACGCCAAGTTTTTCGGAAAGTATTTGCATTACCGGCGATGCTGAATTCGTCGTACAAGAACCATTAGATGAAATAGAACATGTCTTTAAATCCTCTTCGTTTACCCCCATTAGTACTGTTCTACCGTCGGCCGGAACTTGTGGTGAGTTTACCGAACCATCTTCATCTTTGGCCGGCGCAGTAATGACAACGTGTTTCGCTCCTGCCTGCTTATGAACTTCGGCTTTTTCATAACTCTCAAAGACGCCCGTTGATTCAATAACAATATCTACACCAAGTTGGCCCCATGGCAATTTGGTTACATCCTTTTCCTGAATAAAAGTATATTGTTTCCCATCCACTATTAACTTACCATCCGCAACCGAAACTTCTTTATCATAACTTCCATAAACCGAATCATGCTGTAAGAGATATGCCAAATCATTCAAGTCCCCAAGATCATTGATGGCGACAATCTCAAGACCGGCTCCGGCAACTGCTGGAGTAATCGCCAGTTTAAAAAACGCCCGTCCTATCCGTCCAAATCCGTTTATTGCTATTTTTGCCATTGTAATATTAGTTTAACAAATAGATAAATAAGTACCAGTGTATATTAAGTGTATATTAATAGATGAGTCGAAAAGATTGTCTATGTATTAAGCAAGGACCAAACTTATTTAACGCATCTTGATGTGCTTTAGTGCTATACCCCTTGTGTTGTTCAAACCCATAAGCTGGAAATTGCTTGGCGTATCGTTTCATCATCTTGTCTCGATAAACTTTTGCAATGACGGAAGCACAGGCAATGGCAAAGATTTTTTGATCCCCTTTTACGATTGCCCTCTGATCAAATTTCAAATTTTCAATCTTTTTATTACCATCCACTAAAACTATCGCCCGAGAATTTTTGGAAGAGACATTTTTTACTGCTCTTCGCATCGCCAACCGGGTCGCCTGATAGATATTTATGGCATCAATTTTTTTAGGATAACAAACTCCAAGTTTATAGTTCTGCCCTGAAAGTTCTTTAGCGAATTTTTCTCTTTGTTGGGCAGATAGCGACTTTGATTCTTTTAATCCTCTAAATTTACCCGGCAAATTTTTATAAAATTCATTTGAAAAAGAGATAGCGCAAACTACGACCGGCCCGGCCAAACATCCCACCCCGACTTCGTCCACTCCGATTATCTGATTATAATCAGTTTTTAACAAATTACGCTCAAATATGGTTTGGGGTGATTTCATGCCCTTAATTATACCAGCAACTGTGGATATCCTAAAGGTCTATATTTCCACTATTAAACCCGGATTTAGTAGCTATCCTAATGGTAAAAATGGAAAATTATCTGTCCTATATAAGGTTTTATATACATTCATAAATATTAATAAAATTACTTATATTTTTATTTATTTTGACTAGATCTATCTTTGTTTTTTAAATAAATACTTAAGACCATCCGAATTTCAGTTTTCATCGTTCACTCTGTTGTTTAGCAATAAATCATAGTTATATAAGGCCTATTGTCTTGATCTTGACCTAGATTTTAGACAAATATCTTTGTCTAAAATCTAGACATGGATTATACTTAGGTCATCAGATTACTCGCTAATTACTTCGCATATCGTAGCATATCGTAGTATCACGAGATCATCTGATTACTTGGATAGCGTTCTTTGACACCTCTGTGTACTGAATGGAACTTTTGTTTTCTCAATGAACAAACCATTCGGCAACAACAATTCTACTCTCGCATCCGAATCAATAATACCTGATGGCTATTTATCGTTAAAAGATCTGGCGATAAAGTATGGCTATACCGCAGACCATATTGGTTGGCTTGCTCGCACAGGAAAAGTAGCCGCAATTAGGTCTGGGCCAAAGAACGATTGGTATGTTCGCGACATATCACTTGCTCAATATGCCCAAGCATCAAGGGCTTCCGGAGATTATCTTCCCCTTTTAACTTTAGCCCAGCAGTTTGGCTACGCCAAAGATTATCTCGGATGGCTTGCCCGCACCGGTAAGATTGATGCCATTAAATCTACATCGGGACAATGGTTTGCCCGTGAGATGTCTGTTCGTACGTATTACGCCGATGCTAAGAGAAAATTTGTTGAACCGAATTTTGTTCAAGAAACAAATGTTTCCGAATTAATATCAATTCCGGTTCCGACTATTCCAGTCGAGAACCGAGAATCCTCGATTCCGACTCCGTCGGAAATCGGGACTGTTCTTTACAACGAAAGTTCCAGTAGTACGCAAGCGCAATCCAAGCGCATCAATACCGCTTTTAAATACAGATACCCTCTGATTTTAGGCGGTATTTTAGTTTTCATGAATCTTGGGTCACTTTTTAGTAATATGCAAAGTGGATCTTTTAATAACCTCAAAGACATCCCCTCCTATCTCCCCAACCTTTCAATCCCCATAACAGATCTCCAACAATCCAACTTCTTCACCACTCTTAGAGATGGTTTCCTAAGTTTGTTTAAAAAAGACCAATCAGTCCCAAGTATCATGGTCGCCGATAATCAAGAGTCCTCTCTCCCGACTTTGTCACCGACTCCATCGGTGTCTCAAAGTCGAGGATCCTCGATTCCATCAGGAATCGGGACAACCATCATCAATCGTCAGATACTTGTTACTCAGGCCTTATCTCAAGAACAATATGATTCTCTCCGAAGAGAACTATCAGGCACATCTCAATTAGACCTGGATAAGATTAATACTACTTTAAGCAATTTAACCTCTAGTATCGGTATCCTTCAATCAAATACAGGTAGAGTGTCTCAAGCTCCGATAGTAACCGCTAACTATCAGAGCCAACCTAACCTATCCTTTGGTAAGACCGAATTTACAGGAGCAGTAAGTGTCTCTGGTAATCTATCATCTACCAGTAACATTAGTGCTGGTTCCTTGAATGTATCTGATGCTTCTACCTTCTCTAGTGACTTAACCGTATCCGGTAGTTTAACAGTCGGAGAAGGCATTACAGTGGGTGGTAGTGGTTCTATCGGTAATCAATTCAGTATTACTGGCAGTGCTAGTATTGAAGGTCGGTTGGCTTTATCTAAATCACCTACTGTAGCTCATACAGGAACTTGGCCTTCTTTCTCTAATCCTAATGAAGCGACCTTGTATATCAACGTAGTTGATCCTGTCGCTGATGGAAACATCATTGCTTATGCTAATGACGGTAACCCTAAGTTCTTAGTTGATTCTGAAGGAGATATCTATGGGAATAGCTTAGTTCTATCAGGAACAACTACTCAAGGCACGACCCAAGTAACAGCCGATTTAACAGTAGAAGGAAGCACCCAATTTGGTGATGCAATTGGAGATCAAATCAATTTCGTTGGAACAATCCTGCCTTTTACCCTTAACTCTAATATCTTTACCATCCAGGCCTCTCCTTCTTGGACGGGTGACTACTATTCAAAGATAAATGATTCTTCCTCTAATCCTATCTTTACTGTCGCCAGTACTTCTTTGATATATGGTTCAGGTAATCTTCAGATAGCTGGGACGGGATCTAATTCTTTCTCGGGAAGTTTAGATATATCTAAAGGTCTCCATGCTACCGGTAATGTTACGACTTTATCTCAATTCTTTTCTTCAGGAACTGGTAGTAACAGTTTTGCCGGAAGCTTAGACCTAACGAAAGGTCTTCGTTCTACTAATATCACCGCTACTTCCGGTCTCCTTACAAACAGTATCAGCCAATACAATGCAGGACCATTAATCATCAACGCTTTCACGTTAGGTGGCTTAGTGACTGGTAACAATCAATCCATTACGGGATTAAATCAACTGACTTCATCTATCGCCAGTATCTCTACCAACTTTGAAGTCGGCGGTTATGCCAGTGTTGGAGGTAACCTAACATTAGTTGGTACATTAGTTGGTACCAATACCGGTTCTAATTCATTTAGTGGTTCCCTCAATCTCGATAAAGGCCTTCACGCCATCGGCAATGTCACAACCTTATCCCAACTCTTTTCTTCGGGAACGGGCAGTAACAGTTTCTCTGGGTCTTTAGATATTACTAAGGGATTAAGAGCGTCTGCTATCACGGGTACTAATCTCATTATTAATACGGGAGACATTATTGGTAATGGAACCGGTTCATCTTCTTTTGCTGGAAGCTTGAACATCTCAAAATCATTAACCGCCACCAACAGTGTTACGGCTGGTTCTTTGGTGACCGGTGGTAATCTAACGGTCTCAGGTAATCAACTCTTAACGGGGACTCTAGGAGTCACTGGTCTATCTAGTTTCAGTAATGCTTCATCATCCGCTACCTTTGAATCATTAAGTATTAAAACAGATACTATCTCTGTTTCAACAGGAAGTAACTTAGTCATCAGTAATCCTGCTTCCATCTCCGGTAACTTTGATCCCAGTACAGATAACACCTATTCCTTAGGTAACTCATCCTATCGTTGGAAAGATATCAATGTTGGACCAGGAAGTTTCAAATTATCCAGTACTACAGGAACATCTGGTGCAGGAGCAAACTATACCTTAGGTCAGATTACCTTTGGAACTGGTTCATCCTTATCTTTTGGAACAAGTGCCGTTGGCTCAGGTAATGCCGGTTCAGTGGCTTTGAATACAAACGGTTCTCCAAGATTGTTTGTCAGTAGTGGTGGTAATGTGGGGATAGGAACTACTTCTCCCATAACAGCTTTAGATGTCGTTGGTACCATTACGGGCTCTAATGGCTTAACCATCTCTTCAGGAACTATCTCTTTACCCAATGGTCAGATAGATAACATTGAATTAGCTAATTCTACTATCAGTGGAATAGCTCTTGGTTCAAACCTCGGAACCTTAACTTTTGGTACTTATCTAACCGGTACTTCTTACAATGGTTCTACCGGAGTCACTATTGCTACCAATGCCACCAGTGCTAATACCGTCTCTGCTTTAGTAGCCCGAGACGCTTCAGGGAACTTTACTGCTGGGACGATTACGGCTACGACATTCTCAGGTGCTTTATCTGGGAATGCCACAACGGCGACGACGGCTGGCACTGTTACAACAGCAGCTCAACCGAGTATTACAAGTGTTGGAACATTATCATCATTGAATGTTTCCGGGGGCAAAGTATTGATAAATACTGTCGCTGGCAGTCATGGTTGGATTTATTCGGTAGACACCAATCACAGCATAATTATTAGAGGCGATAGGGATGGCACGGGAAATAACTACACGAATTTCTATCAATATGGTGGCACATTGGCTGCTGGGCTTGGTCATAAATTTTGGACTGGCGGGGCATTGGCATCTCAGACATTAAAAATGCAGATAGCCGATGATGGAACGTATATTGTCGGCAACGTCGGCATCGGGGACACGACGCCAGATGCCTTGCTTGACGTGGAGATTAGTTCCGTAACGGTCCCGGCCGGCTGGTTCACAAATACTGGGCAGGATGGCCCACCTCTCAAGTTAACAGACACCGATGCGACATGTACAGCCGATCCAGATACAGGTGCGTTGGGGTGGAGCTGTTCGTCCGATGCGCGGTTAAAAAATAACATCATGGATGCAGGGAACGCGTTGGACGTGCTTCGTCCGTTCCGCATCCGAGAATACGATGTGATCAGCAACGGCGAGCATATGTGGGGTGTAATTGCCCAGGAGGTACAGGAGCATCACCCTACAATGGTCCATCAGGAGGCCGATTCTGATTTACTTTCCGTGGAATCCCTCAATTCGTGGATTATGGTTCGTGCCATTCAGGAGCTTGATACCAAAACATCTTCTCAATCCACTGCGTTTGAGACACTGCAAGCCAGAGTAGTATCGTTGTCCTTAACAGTAGATGAACTGTTATCAAATACATCCAGCAATTCTTACTCATTGTTTGGTAATGAATCAGACCCTCAATCATCTGGTTTAATTCAGTCCTTGTTTGAATCACTTGTCACTAAAATTACTATTTGGTTGGCGGATGTTGGGAATGGAATTGGTAATATGTATGCCAATGTGTTTAATGCTAAAGAAAAAATTTGTGTTGGGAACATATGTATCAATGAGGCCCAATTAAAAGAATTACTGGATAAAAATTCAATTGGCTCGGAGCCGACTCCAACCTCTACTTCCACCCCTTCACCATCAGAAACGCCAGTTCCTGATGCTACCCTGCCGATTCCGTCTCCGACGCCAGACGTCGGAGTTACGGAATCGAGCATCCTCGATTTGTCGACCGCGTCATCATCTGATGCGGGACAAATCGGGACAACACCGACTCCCACACCTGAACCTGAACCGACACCCACACCAGAATCCACTCCAACCCCAGAGCTGACCCCTGAACCGACTCCGACCCCCGAGGCAACATTGGAACCTACTCCCGAAACAACTCCGACCCCTTAGTCCCATTTAAAAACAACTTATTTATCTTTCGTACGAAAGATAAATAAGTTGTTTTTAAAACTAATACGCTAATCAATAAACTATCCTTTCAATTCTGTATCAAGTTTGGAAAGTGACTCCCCTAATTCTTTGTCTAGATTTTCCAGTTGTTTTTGGGCTTCCTCTACGACACCGGTTTGAGCATTTCCGATTTGCTGTTCCAATTCCGGAATTTTTTTATTTATAAACTCTGAAATTGCTGTACTTTTCTGCTCCGGTGTTTTAGACGAATCATTCAAAATACCCATTAAAAAATCCTTGTCGGCTTGGACTAAACCCGATGATTTAATTGTTTCTGTGATTGAATTTATATCCATAACTAATTTTTTGCCTGCGCTTCAAGCGCTTTTTTAATTGCGATGAGTTCAGTTAATTGTTGTCTTAGCGGTTCGGTCTGTTTCTCAAGTTGTCCTGAAACCGCATTGAGAACATCTTCCCGTTTGGCAAGATTGTCCAAAAGATATTTTAATCCCTTACGAGTAAGTTCTTCGGCTTTACGTTTAACCGTATCCACGGTCGCCTCTTTACCTAAGCGCCACCAACCGTATTGATTAATACTTCTAACCATAAAAGCTGTTTTGGTAAACTTCTCCAGAGCTGTTTTTGAACCACGATAAACCGGAGCAACTCCGGTTTTTTCAACTGCAAGTTTGGCCACGGTACCTGCTTTATCTTTTATTGTTTGAATTTCTTCCTTAATAGAATCAACCAAAGCGCCATAGTCCTCAATTGATTCTGATTTTAATTCACTAAAGGTCTGTTTGGGTTTTGGTTTTTCAAGGTCAGAAAAGACCGGTGTTTCGGTTATCGGGGCGACGGGAGGGGTTTTTATTTTTTCTGACTCTTGGGGTTCTGGTTCTATTCTTAGATCGTGTTTTTGTTCAGTCGGTGCCGGAGATTCGGATACAGTCGATCTTTCTGCGGGTCTGAAACCGATAGGATTTTTGGGGCTGACCGGTTCATTCATATCATTTCCAGAACGATTTACTTCCACATCAACCTGGCCTTGATAAAGAGGCACGGATTCGGGCTGGACGGGAGGTGTTTCGGAATTCTTCGGGACATTAGAAAGAACTTCCTCTCTACCCTCGCGAGAACCGAAAATTGGATATTCTAAACTCATATCTGAATTATAGTTAAACTACCTGTTTATTCAATAGTGATTGTGAACAATAAGATACGTTGCTATCCCGAAAGCGACGGCGACATTTAGAGATTCTTTTTGGCCATATTGCGGTATGGCTACAATCTTGTGAGATCGTTTTAATGTTTCCGGGGAGAGACCGTTTACTTCATTGCCGACAATTAACGCTACCTTGGATTTTGATTTGAATCCGAAAATATCTTCCGCGTTGCGTGTTTTTTCTAATGCGACTATTTTATACCCTTCTTTCTTTAATTGTTCAATCAATCGCCATGTTTGTTTATGATATTCCCACGGCACCCACTTCTCCGCCCCGAGTGCCGTCTTTGCGATTTTATCCGTTTTTTTGGATTGCTTTGAAAATTGAAAATTGGAAATTGAAAATTGCACCGCAGGTGTTGGTGTTATTCCACACAAATAAATTTTCTTGACCCCCACAGCATCGGAAGTACGAAAAATGGACCCAACGTTTTCCCGACTGCGGATATTGTCTAGGATGACAACTGTATTTTTATTCATAATTATAATATACTAGGATAACCTTAAGCCCTACAAATTACAAATCTATACGAATATACTAATATTTGTAAATTCGTACAAAATTCGTAATTAGTAGTATATCTATGTATAAACCTCTCGTCTGGACCGGCAGTGTAGTACTGGGAATTTTGGCCCTGTTCCTATTGGTCCAAATCAATCATGTCTCAAATACCGCCGCAACCGCTAATACTGTCTCTTTTAGCGGAACGGGTAAAGTTACCGCTAAACCCGACATCGCCGTTATTTCAGCCAGTATTGTTACTCAAGATGTTAATTCTAAATCTGCTCAAGACAAAAACAGTGTTAAATCAAACGCTGTGGATGATTTCTTGAAAAAACAAGGCATTGAAGAAAAAGATATAAAAACCAGCGGATACAACATTTCTCCTCAATATAGATATCCTGTATATGGCGGTCAACCGACCATAACCGGCTATCAGGTAAACCAATCCTACGAAATTAAAGTTCGTGATTTAGATAAAATCAGTACAGTCCTCTCCGGACTTGTTACGGCTGGTGCCAATGAAGTTAATAATCTTGGTCTGCAAGTTGAGAATCCGGAAGAGTTGAAATCAGAGGCCCGCCAACTGGCTATTGATGACGCTAAGAAAAAAGCCAAGGAACTTGAAAAACAAGTCGGCGTCCGACTGGGAAAAATTGTTAATTTTTCCGAAGGTTCAAATGGTTATCCTGGCCCGATGATGTATGCTTCTGACAAGGCCTATGGTATGGGTGGCGGTGGACCAGAACCAACTATTTCCGTCGGCGAAAATGATGTGGTTATAGATGTGACGATTACTTATCAAATTAAATAATTTTGATAAGTAAATTAAAAGAGCCCCGCAAGGCGGGGCTCTTTTAATTATCAACTTCATATAGTTAACCAGCTAGGTCCGTTTGTGTTCATTGAACCATTGAACTCCCATTTCGCGGTGGGACTCCGCATGATGTATATCATATCGACTTCTTTATGAAGGTCAAAGGTGTGATGTGAGAAATTAGAAACTAATTTCCCGTCTCTCATCTCCTACTTCTAACCTTTCTATGGCCGATGAACATAAAGTTCAAAGTATAGAAAGGAGGTGATCCAAGACCAGCTTCCGCTAGCCTTGCCTTGTTACGACTTACTCCTTGTTACCGAGCCTACCGTGTCCCCATATATAATACGGGTCTTCGGGTATTCCCGGCTCCCTTGAGTTGACGGGCAATTGTCTTCTGTGATTTCAGAATTGACGTTCCCATCGTACCTGCGGATTTCCCGCATACGACGAGCTCCTAGTGCATCTTTGCTTTTATCTGACAAAGATTTTTTAATCCAGCATCAGTTTTATGCTCACCTTTTTCAATTCGATCCATAATATCGCAAAATATTATGAAATCGTTTTTCTTGGAGGCAAACCTTAATTGATACTTCTGGAAGAAAGGAATTATTATATTCCGTAGCTCCTTCCAATTGAATACTTCATATCGATAACATTGTTGGTGATTTGGTCGTTTATCACGTTGGAAATATACACTGCCACACCCAAAATATTCCTTAAGCTGATATAGGATATCTTTATCCTTCTCAATCAGTTTAATGTAAAATCTGGGTTCAACGTATACACGCCTTTTCGTGACACCACCTTTATCCGGATCACGGACATAGGCAGTAAAACTTCCTTCACCATCAACGAGACCAATGATATATTCGGGATTTAACATTTTAGAGTAGACCCTTCATGGGCGATTTTTATATCGCCTACTACTATAGTCTAGCTGACTTCTGACGGGGCGTCAAATCAATTTAGATTATCCCCGACAGATCTCCCTGGGTCAGTTATATCTCTTTTCCAAACATCTTTTCACGTCTTTTTTTTAGGATCTTCTCAGTGCTCACTGCCAATCATAGATCGATCCGACGTTTTGATACGAAAAGCTGCTTTTTGTTGCGAACTCCTTCAACCCCTGTCTCACGACTCGAGGTCTAGTTTTTAACTACGCTCAAATTAGGTAATTTGAGGAACGGATTTGAACCGTTTAGATACATAACCTGCCAGGCGCTTTCATTGTGAGTGCAAAATTTGAGAACGTATTCACCGCAGCGTTCTGATCTGCGATTACTAGCGATTCCAGCTTCAAGGAGGCAAGTTTCAGCCTCCTATCCGAACTGAGGTTGCCTTTGATGAGATTAGCTCCCCCTCGCGGGTTGGCAACTCATTGTAACAACCATTGTAACATGTGTGTAGCCCAAGGCATCAGAGGGCCACGCTGACTTGACGTCATCCCCACCTTCCTCTTTCTTACGAAAGCAGTTTCGTCTGACACATATAACAGACGATGGGGGTTGCGCTCGTTAATCCACTTAAGGAAACCATTCACATGACGAGCTGACGACAGCCGTGCAGCACCTGTCCAGCACCCTCGAAGGCGACTCCGTTTCTGGAGCTTGCAGCTGGATTTCAAGCCTTGGTGAGGTTCTTCGCTTAGAGTCGAATTAAACCACATGTTCCACCGCTTGTGCAAATTCCCGCCTATTTCTTTGAGTTTTAATCTTGCGATCGTACTTCCCAGGCGACACACTTAACGCGTTGGCTTCGCCACTGGAAGGGTCGATGCTCCCAATAGCTAGTGTGTATCGTTTAGGGCGTGGACTACAAGGGTATCTAATCCTTTTTGATCCCCACGCTTTAGTGATTGACCGTCAGCAGAGCACTAGCAGACTGCTTTCGCTTTTGGTGTTCCGTGCAATATCAATGGATTTCACCCCTACACCGCACGTTCCGTCTGCCTCTTACCCGCTCTAGTTTTGCCGTTTCCCACGCTGTCTCACCGTTGAGCAGTGAGATTTAACATAGGACTAGCAAAACCGGCTGCTCACGCTTTACACCCAGTAATTCCGGATAACGCTTGGGGTCCTCGTATTACCGCTGCTGCTGGCACGAGGTTAGCAACCCCTTATTCTTATGGTACCGTCAAAGTTCTTCCCATACAAAAGCAGTTTACAGGCCGAAGCCCTTCTTCCTGCACGCGGCATCCCTCGATCAGGCTTTCGCCCATTGTCGAATATTCTCGTCTGCTGCCACCCGTAGGTGTACGAACCGTATCTCAGTTTCGTCGTTGAGGGTCATGCTCTCACACCCCCTACCCGTCATAGCCTTGGTGGGCCGTTACCCCGCCAACAAGCTGATAGGACATAGGCTCCTCTTTTAGCGTCTTGCGACTTTACCCGTGAGGGACCATCGGGAATTAGCTAATCTTTCGACTAGTTATGCCCGACTAAAAGGTAGATACCAATGTGTTACTAACTCGTTCGCCACTATATAATCTTGCGACTATACCGTTCGACTTGCATGACTTATCGGTGCCGCCAGCGTTCATCCTGAGCCAGAATCAAACTCTCTTAAGAAATCTACCGCGTCGGGTATTGCTACCGAGACGGGCAGAAAATTTGCTGGTTAACTATATGAAATTGACAATGTTCTTTCTTTGGTCGCCATAGCTTTAGCGAAGGCGACCCAGTTCTCAACAATATCTCTCCTTCGCCTCAAAGGCTTCGGCGAGCAAAGCAGAACCACGATTATCCCGAGGAACTCGAGGGGCAATCGTGGTTTAACTATGTGTCTAATTGTACTGGGTAGTGGTTGGGTCTCTAAGGTCCAAATCACTACTAAACTTAATGGTCTCTCTAGTATACTCGCTCAAAATTAAGAGTCAACCCCTTTAGTTACTGTTGCCTTTCCGCCACTCGTCTATCTTTTTGTGATTACCCGAAAGCAAAACTTTCGGCACTCGGAGTATTTTTGTTTTTTGTTTTTTACCCTTACCCCTTAATACATTCCCCTTAATACCAAACACCTCCGGTTTGGTGTACTGGGCGTGGTCATCTTTTGAAGCGGAATCGGCATCATGCATGAAATTAGGAAGCTGGCGAGAGACCGATTCAATTACTGCCATCGCGGCGACTTCTCCCCCATTCAATACATAATCCCCGATTGAAATAACTTCATCGGCAACATATTTTGCTACTCGTTCATCCACGCCTTCGTACCGACCGCATATAAAAATAAGCTGATCAAGTTTTGACCATTTTTTTGCCAGTTCATTATTAAATTTCTTCCCGCGCGGAGAAAATAAAATTACTTTTGACTTATTGCTTTTAACTTTTGACTTCAAAGCCGTCACGGCTTTGAAGATTGGTTCAACTTTAAAAACTAATCCCGGTCCTCCGCCATATGGTTTACCATCAACGGTCTGATGTTTATCTTCGGTCCAGTCGCGCAAATAGTGTATCTTAACAGTGATGAGTTTTTTCCTTATTGCCTTGGAAAGCAATGACTCCGACAGAAAACCGGAAAAAATATTTGGAAAAATTGTGATGATATCGAATTTCATAAAAAATTGAGGCGGGCTAATGAGCCCGCCTTGGCTGACTGCTTTGTTGACGGAATGACTTTATCAGCGGTCCGAACCACAAACAAACCTTGTCTTCTCCGCACCTCTCACATTTGATTACATTCGGGATTGGTTCTCCCTTAGCATCCTCCCAAGAAGATTTTCTATCTGCAGATGTTCTACAAGACCCACAAATCCACATGCATCACCTCTCTGATACTATACAACAAATTAAAGAAGCCCGCAAATGCGGGCTTCTTTAATTTGTTGATTGGGACTAAAGATCTCCAAGGCCTTCCATGGCTTCATCTAGTGTCTTCTCCTTACCATCACCAAGACCGGCCATCGGTTCAACTTCTTTGACCATCCGACCGCCTTCCGGTTCTTCAATCTTTAGATTAACACGAGCATTATTACGCATACCGATAATCCGAGCTAATGTTCTAATTGCTTTAGCAGTTGTACCGCTTCGGCCAATTAAAAGACCCATATCTTCCGAAGCCACTTTGACCGTCAACAAAACACCGAGTTCATCTACCGTTCGTACCACTTCCACTTTATCGGGATTATTAACAATCCCTTTGATAATAAACTCCACAAAATCTCTATCCGGTTCACTGGTCATCGTTCTGATAGCTGATATCTACTATGAAGTTTCCGCCAACAATGAGCAAAATCCTTTAATTGATATTCAGCTTATTAATCTTTCTGTTAATCCTAAATTACTCTAAACCACGATATTCGTCAATTTATCTTGAATATAAACAAACTTCTTTATTTCTTTACCCTCAATTTCTTTTTTGACTTTTTCGTTAGCCAACACCATTTTTTTGACTTCGTCTTCCGAAAGACCGCGTTTTATACTCATGGTATCTCGGACTCTACTATTTACCTGAACAACAAGAGTCACTGATTCTTTTAATAACAACTCCTCATTAATTTCTGGCCATTTCTCTAAATGAATTGATGTCTTGTTTCCAAGCACTTCTATCCACAACTCTTCTGCGATATGGGGGGCGTATGGAGAAAGTAATTTCAGAAGTATTACGTATTTAGTATTAGGTATTAAGTATCCCTGATTTCTGAACTCCTCAAACTTATTAACTAATTTCATCAACTCTGACACTCCGGTGTTAAACTTATGGGCTTTAATATCTTCTCCGATTTTTTTCACTGACTTATTGAGAAAAATATCTAATTCTTTAGTGTTGTCTTCGCTTAATACATGCCCCTTAATACTTAATACTGGTTGTAAGAGATTCCAAACCCGGTCCAAAAATCTCCGCACCCCCAGAACACTGTCAAAATTCCAGGCATAATTTTGATCATACGGCCCCATAAAAGCAAAGTACATTCGCATTGTGTCGGCGCCGTATTTGGCGACTTGCTCATCCGGATCCACCGCTTGGCCTTTGGATTTTGACATTTTTTGGCCTGTCGTCGAATCCATAATGAATCCGTGATTACGCCGACCGAAAAATGGTTCTGAAAAATCAATCAGATTCTGACTACGTAGGGCCTTGGTAATAAAACGGGAATACAAAAGATGCATTGTATTATGTTCCGCCCCGCCAAAATACAACGGTACCGGTAACCATTTAGCCATTTTTTCTTGGGACGCAAATTCTTTTTCGTTTTTGGGGTCGGTATAGCGCATGTAGTACCACGACGAATCAACAAATGTATCCATGGTGTCGGTCTCCCGCTCGGCATTCTTGCCACATTTGGGACATTTTACTTTCAGCCACTTCCCTGCTTTCGCCAACGGCGAACGCCCGTCATCGGCAGGCATAAAATCTTTAAGCGGCGGAAGTTTTACGGGTAATTCAGTTTCGGGCACCGGCTGGTAACCACAATCGGAACAATTAATCATTGGTATGGGCACACCCCAATAACGTTGACGGGAAAGAACCCAATCATGGAGACGATAATTCTTATGTAACTCCCCCAACCCTTTTTCTTTTAAAAATTGAGTTATCTTTTTTCTGGCTTCTTCGGATGTCATACCGTCATACTGACCGGAACTTATCAGAACCCCCTCTTTTTCGTTGGCAACTCCAATAAACTTTTCTTCATTTAAAACAACCTCCTTAATCGGCAGACCGTATTTCTTCGCAAAATCATAATCACGTTGATCATGGGCCGGCACGGCCATAATTGCGCCAGTGCCATAATGACCAAGAACATAATCGGCAATCCAAATCGGGATTTCCTTTTCAGTCATCGGATTTATGGCATTAAAACCTGCTGAAACTCCGGTTTTGTCCTTTGTTTCTTCCTGGCGTTGAAGATCGGTCTTTTTCAAACTCTGGGAAATATAATCCTTTACCTCCTGTGAAGCTTCCCAACCCATGCCCATCCACTTCTGGGCAAGTTCTGGAGAAACCACCAAAAACGTCGCCCCAAACAAAGTATCGGGTCGGGTTGTAAAAACCTCAACAGAAGTTTCTAGTTTCTGGTTTCTAGTTTCTGGTTCTGGAAACTGGTCCGCCAGCTGGCGGATGGAAACTGGAAACTTTATCTTCGCCCCTTCCGAACGTCCGATCCAGTTTATCTGGGCCAACTTGGTTGATTCCGGCCAATCTAAGTCCTGCAAATCATCAATGAGCCGATCAGCGAAAGAAGTAATCTTGAACATCCATTGTGAAAGATTGCGCTGTTCCACCACACTTCCACAACGATCGCACTTATTATCTATCACCTGCTCATTCGCCAGAACGGTCTTATCTTGTGGACACCAATTCACCAATGTCTCGGCTCGATAGGCCAATCCGTCTTTGTATAATTGAATAAAAATCCATTGAGTCCATCTATAATACTCGGGATCAATGGTGCTGACTTCTCGCGACCAATCAAAACCAGCACCCATGGAGCGGAGTTGTTTGGACATTTTGGTAATATTTTTCTTAGTCCAATCACGCGGATGAATATTGTGTTTAATAGCCGCGTTCTCCGCTGGCAAACCAAAAGCGTCAAAACCGATTGGATACATCACATTAAACCCGTTCATCCGCAGATAACGTCCATAAATATCCGGCACCGAAAAAGCAAACCAGTGACCCGTATGTAAGTCCCCCGATGGGTACGGGAACTCAACCAGTAACAAGAAGTTCTTTTTATCGTGTCCAAAATCCTCCGCCTGATAAAGTTTTTTATCTTCCCAATACTGTTGCCACTTTTTCTCTATTTTACTCGGATTATATTTAGACATATAAGTGTATCTAATATAGCTAATTCGCCATTAAAAATCAAAGAATTAAAGAATTAAATTTTAAAAAGTTCTTTGCAGTTTTGATTAGTTTGTTCAATTATTTTTTCTAAAGATTCATCCTTAAGTTCAGAAATTTTTTGGGCAACATGAAATACCCCCGACGGTTCATTTCTTTTACCACGATTTGGTTCCGGGGTCAGCCATGGCGCGTCGGTTTCAATAAGAATTTTATCTAGCGGAATATTTTTAATCATCTCATCATATTCTTTAGTAAAAGTAATTATTCCATTGAAACCGAGATAAAATCCCAGATCTAAATATTTTTGTGCCTCTTCAATACTTCCTGTAAAAGAATGGGCGACACCACAAAGTGGTGAGTTTACAGTTTCCAGTTTACTGTTTACAGTTTTTAAAATCTCTATAACATCAACGTGAACCGAACGACCACCTTTCTCACTCCGACAGTGGAGCACGAGTGGTTTATTTACTTCTAAAGATAAATCTATAAACTGGGAAAAAATTTCTTTCTGTCTTGTTTTAATCTGGTCAAAGGATTGTTCTTTTTCTTTGCGATAATAATCTAAGCCGACCTCCCCTATTGCCACTACCTTCTTGTCTGTGGCCAGTATTTTATAATCTTCAATTTTAAAATCGTCTTTTATATCATCGGGATGCAAACCAACCGTCGCCCAAATACCTGCCCGTCCGAAGCCATCGGGTGAAGGAGAGCCATCATATTTATTGGCGAGTTCAATTGCCTGTTTTGATGTTTCTAAATCTGCTCCAACAGCAATCATAGAAACACCTTTCTCTAGGTTTCGTTTTATCATCTCTTCCCTATCCGAATCATATTGCGGAAATTGAGGATGACAGTGAGAATCAAAAATTATTGACATTAGATATACGTTTATGTATTAATATAAAAATGGAGGCCTCATGAGAACACAACTATTGGAAGAAGAATTTCCTGGGGACTTTGAAATTTTGTGTACGCTCATCATAGTAAGCATCGGAATGATAGTCGTGGGTATCTTTGAAATTGGAGTCAAGGGATACCAGACGATCAAATCACTACTGTTCAATACGTGGAAATAACACACCACCTTTTCGCACCTTCAGTCGCCGGCCTTCGAGGCCGGCTTCTTCTTTTTTAAAATCAAAAACATCTGAAATTTTTCCTGAAGTTTCAGGCATAAATGGTGCGAGGGTCTTCGTAATGTGATAAATCATTTCAACAAGATTGGTCATTACTATTTTAAATTTTTCTGTGTCTTTTTTAGCGAGAGCCCAGGGTTTATTATCATTTACATATTTATCAGCCCGAGCGATTAATTCCCAAACTGCGATCAGGACTTCATGTAGTTTGAAGTTCTCAATACTAACTTTGTATTTAGTAATAAAATCTTGGATTGCTTGATTGGTTTCCGAATCAACAAGTTTCTCGTCAAATTCAAAACCTTCATTAAAATTATTGCTCAACAAGGTGGCTACCCGAGCAACAAGATTCCCTAAACCATTGGCTAAGTCACCATTATAGCGCGCAACAAGTTTTTCTTCCGAAAAATCACCGTCTTCAGTGGATGGGATTTCGCGCAACAAAAAATAACGCAAAACATCAACGCCATATTTTTCTACTAATGGAAACGGATTGGTAACATTTCCTAAACTCTTACTCATTTTCTGACCATCTATATTAATAAACCCGTGAATTAATATCTGCTTTGAGTTTGGTAATCCCGCCGACATCAACATCGCCTGCCAGATGGCAGATTGCTGGCGAAGATTATCTTTTCCGGCAACTTGGGTTCCCGGCCAAAAATCAGAAAACATATCGGGCTTGCCCTGAGCGGGGTCGAAGGGCCATCCTAAAGTAGAAACATAATTTATAAGCGCATCGAACCAGACATAAACCACCTGTTCGGGATCGCCGGGGACTTCTATCCCCCACGGCATCTTTGATTTCAAACGAGAGATACTGAAATCATTTAGACCACCCTCAACAAATCTTTTTATTTCATTGAACCGAAAATCCGGCAAGACAAAGGTTGGATTATCTTCATAAAATTTCAGAAGTGATTTCTGAAATTTAGAAAACTTGAAGAAATAGTTTTCTTCCTCTCGCTCTTCTATCTGTAAATTCGGATGGAGTCCACACTTTCCGTCAGCAAGTTCGGAATCGGTTTTTTCCAGTTCGCAACCGGTACAATATTTAATTTTATAACTAGCTTTATATATGTCGCTATTAGCAAGACATCGTTTCCAAAATTCTTGAGCTGATTTTTTATGATAATCATCTGTAGTCCGAATAAAATTGGTACTGCTTAAATTGAGTACTTTTACCAAGTTTTTAAACTTTTCGGCGTATTCATCAACGTAATCCTGCGGATCTTTGCCTTGTTCAATCGCTTTGCTGTATATCTTCACACCGTGCTCATCAGTACCGGTATTAAATACAACCTCGTCGCCCAATTGAGCATGATAACGAGCAATAACATCGGCCTGAATCAATTCCATAGCAAAACCAATATGCGGCTCCGCATTTACATAAGGTAATGTAGTAGTGATATAGAAAGTTTTCAACTTTATATAACAACTTCGCTCGGACTATATGAACTGCGTTCATAGGCTCCTCGCTCGTTGTTATAAAATTTATTCTTCATCTTCTGTTTTTTGTTTTTTTGGCTTTGGTCCAACCACAACCACGAATTCGCCAAGGAGGTTGTTGGCGGTTAATTTCATTAATATCTCTTCGGCGGTACCGCGATAGGTGGTTTCAAATTGTTTTGTTATCTCTCTACAGACAACCAATGGCCGACCATCCGCCAGCTGGCGGAGGTTCTCTAATGCTTTTATAATCCGGTGCTTTGACTCATACAATACCACAGTGTGAGTAATATCTTCAATGTTTCGGAAAAATGTTTGTCGGCCTTTTTTATGGGGCGGAAAGCCAAGAAACGTAAATTTGTCGGTTGGAAAACCACTTATGGAAAGGGCTGAGATAGCAGCATTGGCTCCAGGAATTGGAACAATTTTTGTTTCAGGAAGATTATTAATTACTTCCTGAATCAAAAAATTACCGGGATCATTGATGCCAGGAGTACCTGCATCGGAAACAAGTGCGATATTTTTTCCGTTTTCAAGGAAATTTATAATCTTACCAATCACTCCCCGTCCCGAGTGTTGATGGTAACTTAATAATTCCTTTTTGATATTATAGTGTTCAAGTAAGGTGCGTGTCACTCGGGTATCTTCGGCCAAAATTAAATCAACATTACTTAAAACTGTAATTGCCCGCGGAGAAATATCAGCGAGGTTGCCGATAGGTGTAGCTACAATAAAAAGAGTTTGCATCAATATATATTATCTCTAATACTCTGACTTGGCTAGATTCAAGGCGCAAGCGAGAGCGATTCTGGGCTGACTAAAGCACTGCCCGAGAAACTTCGCCCAGCAGGACCGAACTGAGCCATAGCAAAGCTATGGCGAAGGAGAGACGGAGCTTGCAACGAAGAAATCGATTGAAAAGCCCGCCTTAAAAGTCGCAAAGCGACTGGCGGTGCGCTCAACTAGTTTGACGACGGGATTCTTTCTGTCGCGCAACATCATCTAACATCTCAACAATAATAGTTGAGATGGGAACGGCTAATATCATTCCCGGAATACCGGCCAGCTGTTGACCGACTAAGAGAGCAATGATAATCACAACAGGATTTAAATTAAGAGTACGACCAAGAATGACCGGAACAAGGACATGATTTTCTAATTGTTGAATACCTATATACAAAGCGACGGCCCAAAGGCCTAGGGACGGCGACTGAAGAAATGCAAGAAAGACGGCAGGAATAGCGGCGACAACAGGACCGACCATTGGCACCAATTCAAGAACCATAATCAATAAACTAAGAATCAGGGCGTACTTAACACCAAGAAGCGAAAGACCGATATAGGTCATGAGGCCAACAATTAATCCGAGAAGAAGTTGACCTTGAATCCACTTGCCTACTTTGATTTCGGTGCGTTTCCATAAACTGATAACATAACTTTCATATTTCTCCGGCACCACCGAACCCAAAAATACTTCAACACCCTTACGGGTAACGGATAAATAAAAGGATATGATTAAAATAGCCACAAACGAAAACACACCACCGAAAACACTCACTATCAGACCTACAACCGACTGAGAGGCCTGCTGAAGATACGATGATAATCCCGAAAGCATATTTTGAATCTCGCTCAAAAAATCAAGATACTGGGGCGATGACTGTTGGGCATTTTCCAATGTTGAAGAGACCCGTTCAACAACCTTAGGCAAGACAGCGGTCAATCTATTAATATCATCCGAGATATATGGAACAATGAGCGATAACACAAATACAGCCAGACCAAGCATGATTAAATATAAACCTAAAACCCCAATTACACGCGGGAAACCCCGATCATCCAACCAATTAGCGAACGGTGAAACACCGGAAGCAAGTATTAAAGCAAATACGAATATGATGACGACATCTTTGAGAATATAGAGGAAGACGAAAAGAAGGACCAGTAGAATGACTTTGATGATAGTACTACTCGGGATATCTAATTGAATACGCTCTCCGGCCATGTTATAGAGTTAATAATTTTTTAAAAGGTTCGGAATCTTTAAATGGACCGACAATAGCCAAATTAAGTTTGTCTTCTTTAAATATTTCATCTACAACTGACCTTACATCTTCAAGGGTTACTGCCTTAATTTTATCTAAATCATCTTCCGGGGTCAAAATTTTGTTTTCAAATAAAACACTTCCGCCTAAATTTTGAGCCAAGAAATCCGAGTGTTCAAGAGCTAAGGCCGTCCCCCCAATTGTCCTATCAATAGCTCGTTTAAGTTCTGCTTCCGTTACTCCATCATTTTTTATTTTCCTAAGCTCTTCCATAATAACAGAAACTGCCTCAAGTGCACGGTCATTATTAACTCCGGCATCAACTTCAAAAAATCCCGTATCGGTTTGGGTCTCTAGAGATGCAGAAACATAATATCCCAACCCCCGCTTTTCACGAACTTCACTGAACAACCGCGAACTCATTCCCCCGCCGAGGATACTTGCTAAAACCCCCAACGGATATTTGCGATCATCATACGTATTGAACGCCCGAAAACCAAGAATAAAATGGGTCTGGTCTGTGGCCTTATTAAAAATTTCTACTTGAGATCCAGATTGTTTTTCTGTCACCGCCAATTTTTCAACTTTGCTTCCCTGCCGGATATTCTCAAAATATTTCTGAACTTTTTCTTTAACAACTACAGAATCAATATCGCCAGCAATGCTGATTACGGTATTGGATGCAATGTAGTGAGAATTGAAATAATCAACAAACTGCTGACGTTTCAATCCAAGAATGGTCTCTTTTCCACCAGCAATTGACCAGCCGGCTGGTTGGTCTCCGTATAAAAGTTTCTCCAAAGTATCAGCCACGATCCAGCGCGGTTCGTCATGATACATATTAATCTCTTCAACTACAACATGTCTTTCCGTTTGAATGCCTGCTTCTTCAAATTTAGAATTTAAATAAATATCAAAGACAACATCCATAACAACATCAAGCTTGTCTGAACTGGCCTTAGCATAATATGCCGTCATCTCCTTGTTGGTAAAAGCGTTGTATTGGGCACCGATACCGTCAAGTTCACGAGAAATATCAAGAGGACCCGGCCGTTTCGTCGTGCCCTTGAACATCATATGTTCAAGAAAATGAGAAATACCATTAATATCCTTGGTTTCATATTTGGAACCCGTACCAGCCATAACCATAACGGTTACGGTTTTCGTCCCCTGCATCGGCACGGTTACAAGACGCAGCCCTGAATCAAAAGTATCAAGTTGAAAATTATATGTTCTCTCCATCCCGTTAGAAGTAGCCCCGCCAAGGTCCTCCGGACTCGTCCAACCAGAGGCGGACGAGCGGGACTTCTAACGGGATCCATGATTCTTACTATATTAACATACCTAAAGTTTTTATGTTGTGTCGGCGGCTGGACTTGAACCAGCGACCTTGGCGTTATGAATGCCATGCTCTAACCAGCTGAGCTACGCCGACATAGAGTTACCACCAGATTATATCTTATTTTCTTGATTATTTCAATGCTTATAGTATAATGACGGAGCAGTAATTATCGCGGGGTAGCGCAGCGGTAGCGTGCCGGGCTCATAACCCGGAGGTCGTGAGTTCGAATCTCACCCCCGCAACAAGGAGCGAAGGCGACGAAGTGCCCTGCAAGAGCGACCGAACGTGAGTGAGGAAGTACTAAAGCACAGTAGTGTGTATGTATACGAGCGGGTACAAGTTCCCTACTAAATCAAAATGTCCCGAAAGGGACATTTTGATTTGATGACAATAAAATCTATTGACCGGAAATATTGGCCTGAAGATTAATCATACCCGCATTCACAACACCGTTACAAGAAACACCGACATCTTTGGGTAAAGGCGAACTTGAGACGGTTACTACCCTATAACCATAAGGAACAAGCGTATAACTAGCGCCGTTCAATGATATAACTTGCGTTTTGTTAGAACGGTTATCTAGCAATATAGATGTCCCGCTCTTTAGAACCATTGAACCCGGAGTTCCATGACAATCCTGATCAAACTGAATTCTATTACTGCCATATTGCGCAACAAGCTGTGTATAAGACAAACTTGATGTAACAGTCGGTGAAGCTTTGGGTGTGGCTTTTGAAACTGCCGGTGTCTTTGTTGCACCCACAGGTGTTGGAGAAGTACTAGTATCAGGAGACAATGACAAATCTGAACTACCCTTATTAAGCCACCATGCTCCGGCTACGATTGCAACGACGATAACAACTATCCATGTTTTATTCATCCCGTTAGAGACAGGTTACGGTCTGACCGTAACCTTGCCTAATTAGTGTTAATTACTTTCCCGTTAAACTTATTAGCCACCGCTTTATATAAATAAGCCATGAGCTATGTCTCTAACGGGATTCATCTGTTATTTAGATTTAGATATTAAAATTAAAACTGAATCGACCTTCCATGTATTATATCAGATACTTTACAATTCATTAAAAATATTTATCCACTACCGACCAACTTGACGTATAATTAATTATCACTTATACTAAGCACTTAACAGTTCAGGTAAATTCCCCTCTCAAGTGCAACTTTCAGTAGTAGCTTCTCTCTGTTTCTCTTTTAATATACCGGATACTTGTGCTACCTCATACGCGCTCCGATAGTGGAGCGATTTTCTGTATTTGTGATTCA
>Ga0209542_10003980_pt1 | contig 30915 bp, 28 predicted proteins | sample RifCSPhighO2_01_FD_184028 | JGI IMG/M metagenome (GOLD analysis project Ga0209542, IMG submission 184028) | Soil microbial communities from Rifle, Colorado - Rifle CSP2_plank highO2_0.1 (SPAdes) (version 2) | ecosystem: Environmental > Terrestrial > Deep subsurface > Rock core/Sediment ... | reverse complement strand
CGGCTCAACGTGTCCGCCGACAGAAAACCAACGATGAAATTTATCATGCACTCGAAGAAGCACGCGATCTTTATGGACTATAAATACCTCTGCAGTGAAATCTATTTTTTCGTGAATGTGTGCCATTTTTATTTTAAGTATTTTCTTTTCTTTAATTTGTCAGGAAGATAACTTTCGGTGTCATACATTTTATAGTCATTCTGATATCCCAGCTCCTTCATCAGCTTAGTGGGAGCATTTCGCACACGCAACGGAATGGGCAGGTTCCCAAACTTTTTTACGTCATCGAGTGCTTCAAAAACTGCGCTATACGCTCGACGGTCTTTCTTGCACTGGGATAAATAAGCGACGCCATGCGCAAGGTTTATCGTGGCCTCTGGATATCCGATCTTATTTACGGCTTCAAACACGGCATTGGCTACAACCAGTGCCGTTGGCTGTGCTAACCCTATATCTTCGCTCGCGAAAATAACCATGCGTCGTGCGATAAATTTCGGATCTTCGCCGGCATCCACCATTCGGGCCAGATAATAAATAGCGGCATCAGCTTGACCGGCGCGCATTGATTTAATGAATGCAGAAATGGTGTTGTAGTGCTCCTCTCCTTTTTTATCGTATCGAAGATGCTTCGATTGCAATGCCTCTTTCAGGGTCTCAACAGAGATTTTTCCATAAAGTTTTTGAGTCGCCTCAAGAGTATTGATGGCTTGCCTGGCGTCGCCGCCTGCTATATTTATGAGCCAATCCTCTGCAGATTTCGGAATCTTCAATTTGGTACGTTTCAATATCTTCTTCATGTCTGCGTCCGTGAGTTCGTTGAGAACGTACACTCGGCAGCGCGACAGAAGTGGCGAGATGACTTCAAAGCTAGGATTTTCGGTCGTGGCACCGATAAGAGTTAGCTCGCCCCGCTCGACAAATGGCAAAAGGAAATCTTGCTGCGCCTTATTGAATCGGTGTATTTCATCGACGAATATGATTTTTGGTTTTTCTAATCCGAGTTTTGGATATTTTGCATTTCCGAGAATGCGCCTAATGTCTTCTTTGCCGGCATCGACTGCTGATATTTCATAAAAATCCGCATTTAAAGAATTTGCATATATTCTCGAGAGGGTAGTTTTCCCAGATCCTGGCGGCCCCCACAAAATGAAAGAAAATAGTTCCTTTTTTTCGATTGCCATCCTTAGAGGCTTGCCCTTACCTGTTAAATGCTCCTGCCCCACAAACTCCGCAAGTGTCTTCGGTCTTATTGACGAGGCTAAAGGTTCCATAGCGACATTCTACGCGCAGTGTAATACTTGTGCCCAGCAGAAGTGCATTGCACTATCTCTGAACAGGTCTTTAATGCGTAACCGACAAGGAGAAACTCATGGCGACAAAGGCTCAGAAGACTGCGCCTTCCGTCGTTGCGGAGGCCAGAGAGAAAGCTAGACAAAGATTCGAGAAATCGCGCACCCGGAAAAAGTATGGGTGGACGTTTGAAGAATGGGAGAGGCGTTTTGTATGCGGTGATAAGTTCACCGCAATCGCATCCGAACTGACACCCACGGCAACACGGCACTTCGTTAAAGACATCTTCCATCGGTACTTCAGTTTTCTGGAGGAAGAGCACAAACTTGGTAGAGAGCTGAGACTCGAGGATTATAAAGCGGGCGAATACGTGAGACGTGAGTCGGATTTGCCCGAGAACTCGATGGTACGCAGTGTTCTGAGGATGGCGCGTGCAGTCGGGTACAAGGCTGAAGTCGCTGTGGATAGAGGGAATAAAACAATGACGAACGGGGTTCGGATCAACGGACACTTCGTAATTATTTACCCAGCTCGAAGCGCAACAATCTTTCCTGGCCACACAGCACGACCGACGGCAAGCTTCAGAATCGGTCAAAAGATCTTGTCCGAAAAGACTCGTGCAGCAAGAAAGGTTGGGGGTATTATCCTCTATATGGCAGTTCCGGAATATCCGGAGCGGATGTTCACATATACATGCGCAGAGATCCTTGAAAAACTCTTCGGTGAGTTTACGCCAGAATCGAAGTGCATTTCGATACCAGTCACTGAACCGAAGCAGATCAAGGCCACAAGAAGAAAATTCGATCATTGGCGAGACCACGAGGGGAGAAAAGGCTTCATGCGTCTGCAAATACCTGGCTAATCCGCGCGCCGCTCAGACGGCGCGCGGGAATTTTTTGTAATATCTTCTTTCTCAGAATCTACCGACGATAGTTCATAAAATTCTGGAGGGAGCAGACATGCGGCTCCGACGGAGGCGCCATTTCTCCCTCCCATCCCCAGCACATTCGCCTTACTAGGCTCAGTATCTCGTCACCTGCGTTCCTCGTCGAGAATGTGGTACTTTATTTGGCGGTTTGAGAGATTCCTCCGCCGAGATTTTCTTGACGATACCTCGTCTTAGAAAATCCAAGTGCGGTCGCCGTAGGCGAGCTGCCGTCAAAATATGACTGCCTTCGAGCGCCCACTTATCCACATTTGCCTGTTAACCAGTCGGTGATAATGTTCATTTATGAAACAAATCGTTATCTGGATTGTGGTTATAGCGATTATCGGGCTGGCAGGTTATTTTGGTTATGACTATTATCAAAAAAAGAATGAGGCTGCCGCGCCGCAGCAATCACAAACTGAAAATATGACAGATGGGGTGCAGGGTCAGGAAGTAAAAATTGGCACAGGAAAATTGGCGGAATCGGGAAGCATTGTGACAGTAGAATATGTTGGCAAATTAGCAGACGGGACAGTCTTCGACAGTTCCGAAATCCAGGGCAAGCCACTTGTATTCACACTGGGAGCGCCGGGCATAATACCTGGATTCCAGATCGGGGTAAACGGCATGCGTGAAGGAGGAGAGCGATTAATGGCGATACCACCCTCTCTCGGCTATGGCGATCAACAAATGGGCATAATTCTGCCAAATTCGACCATCATATTCGAAGTAAAGCTCATTAAGGTAGAAGCCGGGCAAGCTACCGGAACTCCTGCAAACAACAATTGAGGCCAAAATATGGCTCAATCACAGGTCATTTCGATATAGTGGTCGTTCCATGAAGATATGCGTGGCCTTGCAAAAAAGGCATATTGTGATATCGTTTTCGGCGTGTTAACCAAACAGACGAAAATAAAGGAAGCGGAGAAATCGAAGCTTCATGATAACGATACTGGCTCCTCACAGGTACAAGTAGCCGTCTTGACGCGCAGAATAGCTGAGCTTTCTGCTCATTTAAGTAAAAATCATAAAGATAAACACTCCCGAAGAGGGCTTTTGGGTCTTGTCGCTGCTCGCAGAAAGCATTTGAAATATCTTGAAAGCACTAATAGGCGAGCATACGGGACTTTGGTGAAGAAATTGGGGCTCAAGAAATAGCCGGTAGCTCGTAGCCGGTAGCCTGTAGCTTCAAGACTCCGGTAAGAGATCGAGATTTTGCTTCGGTTGGATTTGAGGAGTACACTCCCTTCAGAGCATTTTAATAAGTTAATTTTATTTTTTATATTTAGCTATCAGCTACCTGCCTGCGCCGAGGCTTCGGCGGGCAGGCAAGCTGCTGGCTACAAGCTCATCTATGGCCATAATCAAGCATCCAGAACAACGCGTCGGTGTATTTATCGACACTCAGAATCTCTATCACAGCGCGAAGAATATTTATCGGGCTAGAGTGAATTTTGGAAATGTATTAAAGGACGCCGTCAGCGATCGACGGCTCATACGCGCACGGGCATATGTGGTTACGACGGAATCAGGTGAAGAAAAAGGGTTTTTTGAGGCTTTAGAGAAAATAGGAATCGAAACGCGCACGAAAGATCTTCAGATATTTTTTGGTGGCTCAAAAAAGGCGGATTGGGATGTAGGACTTGCCGTCGATGCCATTACTGCTGCGCCGAAACTGGATACTGTAATACTTTTTACAGGAGACGGGGATTTTATTCCACTAGTCGAATACTTAAAGGTCCATTCGGGCTGTCAGGTTGAAGTCGTATCTTTCGGCAAAAGCACTTCCGGACGCCTTAAGGAGGCGGCGGACCATTTTCTGGATCTCGACGAAGACCCGCGTAGATATCTTATGAATTATCGACCTATTCGCCGCTCTTCTTCGGGCCGCGCGAATACGGAAGAGTCAGCAGCAAGTGCTGAAGAAATAACCGACGTCGAATAAAAAAGCTATAGGTTTGCTCTTTTGATTTCGCGTCTCGACGATATATAGGCGAAAATTACAAAAACTAAGCCGATTAATCCGGTGATAGCTTCGGGCACATGGATAAAAATCGTTGTAAGCATTGCTATAGCGAGACCAAGAATGGCCCAATGAGCCCCATGCTCCAGATAGGGCAGGGCTTTCAGTGTTTTTGCTCGAACAAGGGCCACAGTAAAGGCCCGAACAAAGAGGGCTCCAATCCCGAGGCCTGCGATAATTACGGGAAGAGATTTCGTAATAGCAAATGCGCCGACCACTCCGTCGAGCGAGAAAGCAGAATCTAATACGTTTAAGTAAACGAACAGGGACGCCCCGCCAACTGCAGCAGATGCCCCCGACTCGACTTCGAATGACTGTGCGATTCCTTCAATGACGATAAATAATATTACTCCGACGAGGCCCGCAAAAAGTATCGTTGCCGCCTTGGTCGGAAGGAAAAATGCGCTGATAAGAAGAACAACGAGAGTCAGCGCCACTTCAATCGCTTCAATACCGCCCCAGCGGGACATGTGTTTTTCTATCATGTCTATCCAATGAACAGTCTTCTTTTCATTAAAAAAGTATTTCAGAGACACCAAGAGCAAAAAAGCACTACCAAAAGATGCTATCGCGACATGTGCCGCCTCCAGATATTCGCCATACTTTACCGGATCAAGAATCGCCAATTTGGTGACAAAAACCGGCGAAAGACCTGCCGCGGCCGCGACAATGAGTATCGGCAGAACGAAACGCGTTCCGAAGACAGCTATCGGTATGCCCCAAATGAGGAAACGTCTTTGCCACTTCTCGTCCATTCGCTCTAGAATTTTTGCATTTACTACGGCGTTGTCGAAAGATAAGGTTGTTTCCAATATGGCAAGCAAAACTACCAAAAAAAACGCCGTGGCGCCTCCCCAATAATAGGCAGCAGCAAAAGCTAGAACGGATACTACTGCGGGAAATATGAAAATCTTCATATTGATGCGAATATCCTAGCATGAACTCAAGATAGACATAATTTAAGATTATTGTTACAATTTTTTATTAATAAATAATCGTGGTGTTTGGATAGGCAACGCCCTCGGCTTTGTCGAAGGGTGCTGAAATCCGAACATCACCAAAGTGATGGAACAAAAAATATATTCTCTCGATATCGGGGGAAAACAATTAACGGCAGAGTTTAACGATTGGGCTAACCAGGCGAATGGGTCTGTGTTGGTGCGTTATGGCAACAGCGCTGTACTTGCGACCGCTGTCATGGGCTCGAAAGAATCAACTCTTGATTACTTTCCGCTCTCAGTGGAATACGAAGAAAAATTCTACGCGGCGGGAGCAATTCTCGGTTCGCGATTTATCAGGCGCGAAGGACGACCGTCCGATGAAGCAATCCTATCTGGCCGTGTCGTTGATCGGACAATCCGCCCACTCTTTCCGAAAGGCTTGAAGCGAGACGTACAAGTCATCATCACAGTACTTTCGATAGAGGACTATGACACTGACGTCTTGGCAGTGAATGCCGCCTCCCTTGCCCTCGCAACATCAAACATTCCATGGAATGGCCCGGCTTCAGCGGTACGCATCGGACAGCAGGCTGGTTCGACCAATCTCATCGTAAATCCCACTTACACAGAACGCGGCGCGGAGTACGCACACCCCATGACAGCCGATCCAGAAAATGGCGAGAAAATGGACCTATTGGCATGCGGCAAAGACGGACTCATTAACATGATCGAGGTGGGCGCACATGAAGTGCCGGAAGAAACGCTCGAGGCATCGTTAAAACGCGCGAGCGAGGAGATAGAAAAAATCCAGGCCTGGCAGAGAGAGATCATCGCCGAAATTGGCAGGCAGAAGCAGACGTTCGCTATTCCTGAGATTCCCGCGGAACTGAAGACAGTCTATGAGGAAATCGTTGAGCCGCAGCTTCGTGCTCTATCAGGGAAACTGGCAAAAGAAAATGTAAATGAACTTAAATCCGCCTGGGCCAAAACTGCGGCGGAGAAATTTCCAGATACGCCACAAGGACAAATCGACGCATACTTCGAGGAACGCATCGACGACTACGTTCACGAGCTTGCCCTCAAGGAGGGGAAGCGAGTCGACGGCAGGCGCTTCGACGAAATTCGCCCGCTATATGCAGCAGCGGGCGGCGTATCCCCAGTGATTCATGGTGCGGGCATTTTCTATCGCGGGGAGACGCACGTTCTTGCGGCACTCACACTAGGCGGGCCAGGCGACGCGCAGCTCATCGATACCATAGAATTTCAAGACACGAAAAAAACGTTCATGCTGCATTACAATTTCCCGCCTTTTTCAGTTGGAGAAACAGGACGTGTTGGAGGATTTAATCGTCGCATGACAGGGCATGGCGCGCTAGCCGAAAAAGCTCTTCGGGCAGTTATGCCCGAGAAGGAAACCTTCCCATACACCGTACGCATCGTATCGGAATGCCTTGCTTCGAATGGCTCCACATCAATGGCGACGGTCTGCGCAGGCTCCATCGCGTTAATGGATGCTGGAGTACCGGTGACTCGCCCAGTTGCAGGGATTGCGATGGGAATGATGTCGGATGCGAAAAGCGGAGATTATAAAATTCTGACGGACATACAGGGGCCGGAGGATCATCATGGCGACATGGATTTCAAAGTCGCAGGCACATCGGAAGGTGTTACGGCAGTACAGATGGATGTGAAGGTAGAAGGAGTTCCTCTCTCGGTCCTTACCGAAGCATTCGCACAGGCAAAAAAAGCGCGGCTCGAGATTTTGGAAACCATGAAAGGAGCTATCGCTGCGCCGCGCTCTGACATAAGTCCGCGCGCGCCTAAAATACTTACGATAAAAGTCAACGTGGATCAAATCGGTCTTGTAATCGGCCCCGGTGGCAAAACCATTAACGGAATTCGCGAAAGAACCGGGTGCGACGACATTACGATAGAAGAAGACGGAACAGTATTCATTACCGGGAAAGCCGGTACCGCGGAAGCCGCCCATAAAGAAATCTATGACCTTACTCGCGAATATACGGTGGGCGAAAAATTGGAAGGGCCAGTAGTTCGGATGCTCGACTTCGGTGCCTTCGTAAAAATTGGCCCAAACACTGACGGCCTCGTTCATGTATCTGAAATCGCACCGTTTAGAATCGATAAGATCTCGGATGCTGTTGCAATCGGCGAAGTAGTCCCAGTGGTTATTAAAGAAATCGACGAGAAAGGACGATATAATCTCTCAATCAAGGACGCCGATCCTGAGTTCGCCTCGCGAAAGGGGCTGAAGCCCTCGGAAGGCGGCCAACGATACGAAAATGGCAGAAGAAAAAATGATTCCAGAGGACCGCGCAGGCGAATTTAATCCGCCAGCTCCGGCAGCAACCTCTAAGAAAGAGGAGGCCCCGAAGGGAGATCAACAAAACGAACTTTTGGAATTAATGCCTGCTAGTCCTGTGGCGCTGCCCGCACAATCGGCAGAACCACCCAAGACGCCCGTTACTCCTCCGAGTGCGATCCCACAAACACCCGAGCCAAAGAAGGCCGACGTACCTCCGGAAATTACAAAGATTCTGGCTGGTATCAAATTGCCAGAAAGGCGAGACGCGGAACCCGCTCAACATGGTGCAGAAAAAAAAGCGGTCGTTTACGACACTTCATTAATTGAAAATGGACAGGCACAAACAAAGGAACCGCCAGGCACGGATGTGCCCCAACCCATTCCCGCACCCGAGCCTCAGCAAAGTTCTATTTCCGAGCCATCGTCAACTCCAGTGTCATCTTTACGTACTTTAAAGAACGACGTACAGCATGCAGTTCGCGATCAAAATATTTCAGTTGTGCGTGCTGCTGCATATGAGCAGGATAAGCGCAACAAGGAGCGTCCCGCGACTACCCCATTGGATAATACACAAATGCATCGGCAGAGAACCGGCGTTCTCATTGCTTCGTTAATATCATTTTTTCTTCTTTCGGGATTTGCGGCGCTGTTGTACGTTTATCTATCAGCTGAAGAGGGAAGGAGCGTTGCAGAGACACCAGTGGATAGTTCGCTTGTCTTTGCTGAACGTACCATTCCGCTTTCTATGGATACACTTTCGGATGTAGATATCAAACGCTACATATCTCAGGCGCTGAATATCACCGATGCCCCACTCAGCTCCATAACTCGAATATTGCCCACAAACAAACAAGCCGACGACAGCGGAGCTACTCGCGAAGTGCCCGCCACTGTAGAAAACTTTCTGCAGTCGATTAATGCTCCTGCGCCACCGGAACTTCTGCGTTCATTTAAGGGCGACTTTTTTCTCGGAATGCATGCAATAGACAAAAACGTTCCGCTTTTCATAATTCCGATCACTTCATATGAGAGAGCCTTTGCAGGAATGCTGAAGTGGGAAGAAACATTAAATGCTGACATGCTGCCTATTTTTACTCCTGTTCCGCGCCAGCAAATAGATGAAAACGGACTGCTGATCGATAGAACGTTCAAGGATCTCGTAATAAAAAATTATGACGTTCGAGCGCTCATCGATGATTCCGGCAATATTCAGTTGCTATATTCGTTCCCAACACGAAACATGCTGATAATCACCGAAAGTCCGAATTCCTTCATAGAGATCCTCAGCCGGTTGCGCGCAAATGGGCAACTCTAATTGACGATCTAGACTTTGCTGGAAGCTAAAAACTAATTCATGTATGATAGGCCTATGAAAAAAAACGAAACGGCTGAATTGCGAGCGCTTTTAGAAGCTGAGCGCGATTCACTTGAAGAAGATCTCGCCTCGCACGGACGTGCGATACCAGAAACGGGAGACTGGCAGGGGAGTTCAGGCGAGCTCACCGGCGAAGAATCCGATCCAACTGACGCGGCCGATCAAATCGAAGAGCTAATTACGAATGTGCCGTTAGTAGAGGAATTGGAGAGCCGTTATAAAGACGTGCGAAGGGCCATAGATAAGATCGAAAAAGGAAAGTATGGAATATGCGAAGTATGCAACAGCGAAATTCCCATGGACAGATTGGAAGCAAATCCCGCTGCTCGAACGTGTATAAAGCATTCTAAATGACGCGTCTGACTGCATAGTACAATTGACACGTGGTAGAAAAACAAAAAATCGCGTCGGGTTTTGCGCGAATATTCGGGGCGCAACCCGCGCTCCCATCTGCCCATGTGGTGGAGGTCGAGACCGATATAACGAGAGGCCTTCACGCATTTGCAATAGTGGGTCTGCCGGATAAATCCGTCGAGGAGGCAAAAGATCGGATAGCTTCAGCCATAAAGAACAGCGGTCTTGAGTCGCCGAAAAAGAGCAATAAAAAGATAGTCATTTCTCTTGCGCCAGCCACTCTCAAAAAAGAGGGTGGAGCATTTGATTTGCCGATGGCCATGGCTTTTTTGCTTGCCTCAGAACAGGCATCTTTCAACCCTAAGGGAAAAATATTCGCGGGAGAGCTTTCTCTCGATGGCGCTGTTCGTCCTATACTTGGTGCTCTTTCCATAGCCACTGCGGCGCGCGAAAAGGGCTTTACTGAAATCTATTTGCCGCAAGAAAATTTAGAGGAAGCATCAATTGTGTCGGGTCTTACTATATTCGGAGTGAGGACGCTCGAAGCGGCGCTGTCTCACTTGAGTGGGAAACAGACTCTCGTTCCATTCACTAAAAGCCCGAATGTGTACACAAATCGAAATCAAATTGAGGGGCCGATCTTTGACGATATTCGAGAACAAGAAGGCGCAAAACGCGGGCTTGAGATTGCCGTAGCGGGCCGACATAATATCGCCCTTTATGGGCCTCCCGGAACCGGCAAAACTATGCTCGCACGGGCTGCCACGGCACTTATCCCGACACTTACCGAAGACGAGATCGTAGAAGTGACGACAATTCATTCTCTTGCCGGGACTTCTGGCGGAAACACGATCTCGCGCGCTCCCTTTCGCTCTCCGCACCATACTTCTTCCTATGCGTCCCTGATCGGAGGCGGTTCATCAAGTCCTCGTCCGGGGGAAGTAACACTTGCGCATAGAGGCGTCCTATTTTTAGACGAATTTCCTGAATTTCACCGCGATGTCGTGCAGGCTCTGCGTGAACCACTTGAAGATAAGGTGGTTTCGATATCGCGCGCTAAAGGCTCAGCTATTTATCCTGCGAATTTCATGCTGATCGCGGCTCTTAATCCGTGCCCATGCGGATTCTGGGGCAGTTCGCGGTGCGTGTGCATGCCACATAATGTTGAAAAATACCGCCGGAAAATATCGGGCCCGGTCGCGGACAGAATCGATATGTGGGTCTCTGTGGGCGATATTGCACCGGAGGCAATGGCGATCGGCAAAAGTCACTCAAGTGGAGAGACAAACAAAATAAGAAAAAGGGTCGAGTACGCACGAGCTCGGCAACTGGAAAGATTTAAGAATACTAAAAACGTTACGACTAACGCGGATATGAAAGCAAATCATATCGAAGCTCTGGCGAAATTGAGCAGAGGAGCAGAAGAAGCGTTAATCGGGGCTGCGCGCTCTCTGAAACTTTCTCCTCGCGGTTATCATAGGACGATAAAGCTTGCGCGCACCATCGCCGATCTCTCCGGAAGCGACACAATCGAACCTTCGCACATGCTAGAGGCGTTACAGTATAGAGTCCGTGAATTATGAGCCGGCACACATGCTCCAGTTTTACTTAGTCTCGAAGAGACCTCAGAAAAACTGGGTCCTTTAGGGTTCCCGATTTGCATCGCGAGAGCACGAGCGACAGCAAATCGCAATCCCCTTGGGGCTCGAAGCACTACAGTACCGCGCAAGAAAGCCGTGAGACGACTTGTTCGGACTTTGCACACGTTTATGCGCCAAAATCCGGCTCCTTTGAGCCCAGACCCCACATGAAATCAAAATAAGCACCCAGAGTGTTTGAAAATTCTTTGCTTTCGATGATAAATCCGAAGTTTTCCTCTTTGGTCGATACCATCGCAACCTTGTGATCGTAGATCATTATCATAGCGGCATAAAAAACTGACGGCGGAAGATATCGGACATACCGCTTTTTCGCGGGGTCTTCCATCCCGCGCTCATTATTATAAAGATCTCCATGTTTCGGATGCAGATTATGGGCGACAATGCCGCGAGCAATGCGCTTCTTGATAAATTCTTTAATAAAAGCGTCCCCAACTGCCTCGTTGTGCTGGCGCACGCGCACGATTTCTTTGACTTGTTTTGACTTGCATTCCAGAACGTCATCGTAGATCTTTCTCACTCCTTCGCGACCCTCAAAAAAGACTATCTTCGGGCGCACATGATGAGTTGAAAACAGATTGGACAGGTCCGGGAGGATTTCGGCCAGCCGTCTCTTCTTTCCCTCCAGCATTGCAAGGATAACGGCGGGGTCCTGCGCCTCATAGAGCTTTTGCTTTCCTTTATAACTACTTTTTACTAGGTCCAACGCCTCCAACTCTTCGATGATTCCATAGACAGTTGTCCTCTTGATTTGAGCTCTGCTAGCTATTTGCGGTATTTTGGACGGCCCCGCTTCCAAGCAGGCAATATACACCTGCGCCTGCTTGTGCGTGAGACCTGCATCCATTAATTCCTTTTTGTACATATTTTCCGACAATTATTTATTACAATTATTGCCTAATATTGCGGCATTTTCTAGATTTCTTCTATAAATCATACATTATTTAAGACTAATCTCAACGATTTGATCCATAATGCATACAGACAGAACAATCCCGTTCTGTCCACTGTTCTTTGAGAGGAGGACGATATGTACAAGCGCACAAAACTGCTGTTGTTGGTTGTTCTTGGGGTGATTCCGTTCGTAATGGAAATGTCCCAAGGATTCGTGGTGTTCTACGCCGCGATTTGGGGTCTCGTTACGGGATCCTACAGTCGGAAGTGGTTTGACCGCTATTTCCGGATGTTGCGTTTGTAATGGTCTTTGGAGCGTGAGCTCCCGACATGATCAAGTCTTTAATTTGATCCGGCACTAGTGGGTTACGCCGTTAATTTGCAGCCCACATTTTCCAATCGTAGTGATTGGAAAAAATTAAGTTTTCATTTGCAAAGATTCGTTGAGAATTTTTACAAATGAGAACGGGGCGATAGCAATGCTATCGCCCTTTCTTTATTCCCAACCCCAACGAGTCGGGTATGTATCTATGCGGGGGTTCGGAGCGCGACTGGCGCGAGACTTCAGGGGTTCGCTAGCAAGCGAAACCCCGTACCCGCAGAGACACATACCCGCGAGTCAAATTTTTTCTTTGCTTTCTGAAAAGTAAATTCGATTCCTGGAGATGCCGAGAGATTTCAGTCGCTTTACAATGAAACCTTGCATCGGTTTTTCTCCCTTGAACCGGGCAATTTCGCCGCCGTCTATCACGGCCCACTTGCCGACAGTGCGAAGTACGTCTGTTTTATTGAAAACTATATGCGTAACCCCATTTATACGTATCGCACGCTCAAGAGTTTGCATGTTCATCCAATTGCACTGACGACGGCGCCCAGTTGTAGCGCCGAATTCTTCTCCCACATCACCAATTCGATCGAAGACTGCTCCCTTCGGCTGAAATTTCTTGCTTCCCACGTAAGTCTCGTAAATTTTCGCCACGCCCCACACGCTTCGAATCGCTGTCGGCGGTAATCCATTAAGAAGCGCTCCGGCAGTGGTGCAGTGGCTTGAAGTGACGAAAGGGTAATCACCCCAATCGATATCGAGCCCGAAGCCTTGTGCGCCTTCGGCAAGAATCGTTATTGGTTTTCCGGAATGCCATTCTTTATAGAGATCGATTAGATACGGTTTCAGGTTGAGAACATGTTCTGCTCTCAATCCGGTGCGCCCATATTTGTCTCTATATGCTGGGCCGTTGCCGCGGCCCGTTGTTCCAATTTTTCCTCCGCTCTTTTTGTCCTCCGCTTTGTGTTGATCTGTAATTACGTGCGTATTATTTGCTATAAAAATTTTGCCCTCTGTTGAAACGCCCCCTTCTTGGAGCATTTTAATTTCACGGAAGAATTGCTCGGGATCAAGCACGCATCCGGGGCCGATTATTGAGCGCACGCCAAAAAAAACCCCTGCCGGAATATGGTGGGTTATGAATTTTTTTCCTTTATGGAAAATCGTGTGCCCAGCATTACAGCCGCCGTTATATCGCAGAACGTGAGTGTATTTCTGCGTTTGGCACAAAAAGTGGGCAACTTTGCCTTTGCCGCAATCCCCATATTGGAGATCGACGATGACATCCATTTCTATCTTTGACACAGCTGTCTTATCTTACCATCGCACTTGGCGGCCGGCAAAAGGTTGAGGGTGAGCATTCGTGCTCACCCCTGTCCTCTGCGGCGATTTGCAATCGCCAGTGCGGCCCTGGGCCGCTCATGAATCATCCATTGTTGACAGTCTAGTCACACCTCCTTTTTGCTAGAGAGACATCGAGATGGCTACAGATTCGTAGCCATCGACAGGCTGCAAATCCCCCAGATGCATGCCGGCCAGCCCGTTCATGTAACCCGGCCAGCCTATCACCGCCTCGGTCCCGGCGCGCGTGCCGTCTGTGGCCTTGTCCTGTTTCCGCGCGACAGAATCAGTCCTGCCGCTCTTTTTTTCCTGCCGCTTCGCTCTCCGGTGCGAAACCGGAGATTTGTTCGCGCTCATCTTTCCCTCCATTAAAAGTGACGAGCTCCAAAAAGAACCCGCCAATAAAATTGTGAACCTAAAGGACTTTCTTGTACAGCATGTGGGGTTAATAACAAAACACCAAAAAGCCCCCATATATTAGGGCATTTACAGCGCCACGCTTAGCTAGAAGGGATTCCTAATTCCGTTTCTTATTTCGAAGTGAACATGGGAGCCCGTGGCTTTGCCGGAAGCCCCCACATATCCTATGACCTGCCCTTGAACTACGCTCTGTCCAACATATACAACGTTCGACGAATTGTGCGAATAGAGTGTTTGTGAGCCGTTATCGTGTTGGATGACTATGTAGTTTCCATATCCACCATTCCATCCTCCTTCTCGCGAGACAATCACATCTCCACTTGCCGAAGCGAGAATGGGCGTACCCCTAGGGGCGGCGATATCAACTCCGTTATATCCATGCAGGCCCTGGGACTTCTTTCCTCCAACTATCGGGCGTAAATAATATCCGATCTGCTCGAGTGTACCGGAAGGTCCTCCCGAGCGAACGACAGCGGGCCGCGAGCTTGAAGATGGGGGAGGTGCTGCGATTTCGCCATCAGGAATTATTATCTCATCGCCGACAGCAAGAGGTCCCGCTATTCCATTGAAACTTGCTATCTCGCCCGCGTCCCCATCGAATCTTTTGGCGATAGATGAAAGAGTATCCCCTTTCTTTACCATATATTTGACCCCAGTCACTGGAAGGATTACGAGGGTTTGACCAATCTGTAAATTCTTAGCGCTTTTCAGGTTGTTTGCCCAAAGAATCGTATTCGGCGAGACTCCGAACATTTCCGCGATTGCTGAAAGGGTATCGCCTTCGCGAACGACATAAATGCTAACCGTAGAATTCTTAGGCTTTACGATGTCTGCGATTGTTCCCGATGGCCCCTCTTCCGGCCTAAGAGCCGAACCGTCAACTATCGTAATTTCTCCTCCACCGCGCGCGGGGGCGGGGTCAAAATTCATGGCAGGTTTCAAAAGCGGCATGGTCTGGAGACTCCCGCCAACGGCAGAAGCTTCGGCAGACTTTGCATGGAAAGTCACAACGGAAGCCAATAAATCACTAAAAACGCCGGCTTTTGCTGTTGCCGGCATTACTGTGCCTGTCATTAAAATAAGGGAAATTAAAGAGACCGCCACGCGCGCGGCCCGCTTCGAATTATATTTCACCCCTCGCCGACTGGAGTAGTCCGCGCGAAGCTCCCTTTTTTTACTTACTATAAGCCAAATTTGGACGGTAGCAGGCTTGGGTTTCGTCAATTAATGGCTCAATATCTCACTTTTATGATGATATGCCATTTTCAGCTAATCAGGATAGCCAACCGTCTGCTTCACTCTACCTTCACGGGCATTTCAGTCAACCGTTTTAATACTAGCCAAGTGGATAACGGTTTTGTCAATATAATGCCCTAAATAAAGTCAGCGGCATGCCTTAAAGCCTATAAAGCCAATAAGTGGCTCAAAAGCTGAATAAAATTGTTCATGATATAGTATGCCTGTGACTGAAAAGCATCTAGGAGGGCTAAATGAACCTCAAAAAAGAGCCGTTTTACATATAAATGGACCGCTTTTGATTGTCGCTGGAGCGGGAGCCGGGAAAACCCGGACCATCACACACCGCATCGCACATCTTATCCGAAGTGGGGTACCCGCTCATTCGATCCTAGCCGTCACTTTTACCAATAAAGCGGCCGGCGAAATGCAGTCGCGGGTCGCAAAGCTGCTAGGAAAAACGGGAATGCCGCTGATTTCGACTTTTCATTCTCTAGGAGTGCGACTATTGAGAGAATTCTCGGAACAAGGAGGGGTGGCCCGAGGCTTTTCGATTTGGGATAGGGATGATAGCACTCGAGCAATTAAAAAAGCTCTTGAGAAACTCGGGATGTCAGAGAAACCGGGCACGATACTTGCCGCTATCTCCCGGGCTAAGGGAGAGGGAATGGTCCATCACGAATATAGCGAGCGAGCGCGAACGATCCGGGAACGGGCAGTGGCGCAGGTGTGGAATATATATGATTCGTTTCTCAAAGAACAGGCAGCGGTGGATTTCGACGACTTGCTGCTGCTTACTCTTCTTATGCTCCGGGGATCACCGGAGATATTAAAGCTGCTTCAGAACCGATGGTCACATATAACGATCGATGAATATCAGGATACTAATAAGTCTCAATATGAGATTGCGCGGTTATTGGCAGGAGAGAGAAAAAACATCTGTGTAGTCGGAGATTTGGATCAATGCATCTATACATGGAGACAGGCACGCATCGAGAATCTCCTCGAATTTGAGAAAGAATTTCCCGGAACAAAAGTCGTCACTCTTGAGCAGAATTATCGCTCGACAGGAACGATCCTTGCGGCCGCAAATGCGATCATCGAAAAAAATACGCGCCGGTCCAAAAAGCGGCTATTTACCTCAAGCGGGACGGGCGAGCCAATAGGTTTTTACGGCGCACAGAATGAGATTGATGAGGCGTGGTTTATCGCTGCCACGGCGCAGAGCCTGATGGAAAAAGGAATTGCTCCGAAAGAAATGGCTGTTTTATATAGGGAGAATTTTCAATCACGCGCTATTGAAGAGGCAATGCTTGGGGCGGGATTGCCATATCGCGTGCTTGGCACCCGTTTCTTTGAAAGAAAAGAGGTGAAGGACGTACTTTCGTACGTGCGAGCCGCTTTGAATCCTAAGTCGAAAATCGATTTATCTAGAAGCGCGGCATCTCCGCCAAGAGGAATCGGCCGCGTGACTTTGGAGAAAATATTTTCTGGCGATGAGGCCGGGTTTAGCTTAAAAGCTAGGGAAAAAGTTACCGCTTTCAAGGCACTTCTTAACGCAATCAGGAAAGCGATAGAGACTTTGCCGGCCTCAGAGGCAGTAAAATTCGTGATTGAGGTGAGCGGAACGGAAAAACATTATAAAGCCGATAAAGAAAATGGGCATGAAGTCCTGGAAAACATTCGCGAACTGGTAAATCTTTCTACAAAATACGACTTTGAGAAACCCCCTGTCGGAATCGAGCGCCTTCTTGAAGAGGCCGCGCTCATGAGCGAGCAGGATGAACTGAATAATATAAACAGCGAGGGCATATCGCTTTTGACAGCCCATGCCTCTAAGGGCCTGGAGTTTGACGCTGTTTTCATAGCGGGAATGGAGCAAGGTCTGTTTCCCTCCCAGAGAGGTTTTGCTGAGTCTGCCACTGACTCGGAAAGAGATCCTGAGGAAGAAAGACGTCTTTTTTACGTCGCTATGACGCGAGCTCGCAAGCGCTTATTTCTCTCCTATGCGGCCCAGCGAATGAAATACGGCTCGCGAGAATATACCCTGCCTTCCGAATTTCTAGAAGACATAGATCGAAGGCTCATTGAGCATGTGTCACCTGAGAAACCAGTGAAAGAGCAGATAATCTATTGACCGGCAATCTAAATGCTCGATACTGCCTGAATGGGAGCAAGCCCATACACCAACTTTGGCATAATTTTGCGGAATCAGTCCAGACTCATGTTAGAAATCATTACTATGAGAGAATTTGTTCAACACAAAAATAATCATGCGGCAAAATAGACGCAATGCCAAAGTTGGTGTCGGGGCTAGACTCGGACAGCATTTTCTTAAAGGGCTTTGGGCCGCACGCGCTTTAGCAGGCGCTGCGGGTATCGCTCCGGGTGATACGGTACTTGAAATTGGCCCGGGAAAAGGCGCTCTAACCCGGCAACTTTTAGGGAGCGGAGCTTCTGTAATTGCGATAGAAAAGGACAGAAATCTTATTGCTATCCTTGAGGCAAAATTCCCAAATGAAATTAACACCGGTTCTTTGAAAATTGTCGAAGCGGATATTCGTGACGTCACACCGGAGGATCTCCATCTCAAAAATCAGGATTTCATATTGGCGGCGAACATTCCGTATTACATAACCGGCGAAATTATCCGGCAATTTCTGTCGGGAAAAACACAGCCGAGAACAATTGCTCTCTTAGTGCAAAAGGAGGTCGCGCAAAGAATCGTCAGCGGCAAAGAGAGCGTTCTTTCGCTCTCGGTCAAAGCATACGGCACGCCTGTTATCGTAAGAAAAGTAGCCAAAGGAAATTTCTCTCCACCGCCGTCGGTTGATTCGGCGATTCTGCTAATAAAAAATATATCCCGTAATTTCTTTTCGGGTATAAAAGAAAAGGATTTTTTTGATATCGTACATGCTGGTTTTTCCTCGAAAAGAAAAATCCTAGCGGGGAACCTGGCGAGAAAATTCGGACCTGTCGCACGAGAAGCCCTTATGGCGTGCGGCATCCCTGAAAAAGCGCGGGCGGAAGATGTGCCCCTTGAGAAATGGGGATGCTTTACGAAACAATTATTGGGATGAGCCCATCATTCCTATCCCGATTCCCGGCAATACAAAAAGCGGGGCGGGCCACACAAGACAAATATAAGGGACGCTCGTAAGACCTAGGACCCATTGGCCGCTATGCGTGGGCGGACCGAATTGATATGTTCGTGTTGAAGGAGTCCAAATAAACGCTCCGCCTCGCGGTCCTCCGACCAAAGCGTAAATTGCGGCGTTGAAGCAGGGAATAATCAAGCTGGTTTGGCCTCCGAAAGGATAGGCCCGGGCGGTGAAGGGAAACATTAATAGTATCGCTATCAACGTAACGACCAGGTTGAATCTAAAAACCGAACTGCGCAACATTATGTTGATTGTACACGCTTGGCGCTTTTCTCTGAAAACTTGGAGGGAGTATAGTTACATAGTGAAAAAAACTCATGCATTTTTTTTCTTGCTAATCCTTGGTGTTATTGGAGTAGCCTTTCTCACAAAGATCAATTCGGGGGAGAGAAGTGCCTCGTCCACGCAAGATATTACCGCTTGGGGCGGATCAGGAGAGTCATTTTTATCTTACGACGAGCTTGCAGCCTTTGGAATTCGCGAAGCAAGTGACGAGCCAGGAGAAATTATGATTCCGCCGCTGTTTTCAAAAAAAGCTCCCTCTTCTGGCACCAGCTTAAATAATCAAGAGAACACCGAGAATGACTTTAATGCCTTTCAAATGGCTCTAAACACATCTTTTCCAAGCCAAAGCGGTAACTCCGGCGACACGGCGAATGAACCGTCTTTTTTTGTGAATGCCTACAACTTTATCCCTCAAGGATTCATAAAAAGTTCTATATCACAATTGCCGCCACAGAATCGAACTTCCGAACAGAAAGTTTTGTTCGATTATGGCAACGCTGTGGGCATAGAGATTCAGGCTTTTGATACGTCGCATACTGACACTACAAAAATCCTAGATGCTTTTTTCAAAGATTATATGAACCCGAACAAAATCTCTCCGCTCTTAACTTTGGCACGTGACTATGAGCGGTTTGCGGGTGATCTTTCGACGATCAAAAACATCCCAAGTGAAGTCTCTAAAATGCATACTGATCTGTCCGCGAGTTATGCGACGCTATCGCAGAGCTTTGCAAAGCTAACTGAGGCGAAAACTGACAAAGAAATCGTTGACGCCATAGCTCGCTACAACACTTCCGCGGAGAAAGTCATCAAAAATTTCATAGCTCTTGCCGATTTATTCTCCAGCCGGGGTGTAAAGTTCGCCGAAAATGATCCGGGATACATATTTCAGTTCAACAGATAGGGTTTGAGGACATCGGCGAATAAAAGTCGGAAAAGATACACACTTTAAGTGATTTTTGTGCATAACGCTGTGGAAAACGCGTGTATAATTTGTGTGTGGAAAACAGAAACGCCTACAGCAGCGGGCCCGGTTACCACACCTTGGCATTATTTTGCGCGGGCAAATTGAGTATGTCTGTCATATCCGGCGTATTGGGAAATTTATATGAAGGAACATGAACGAGGCAAAATGGCGCGATGCCAAGGTCAGGTACCGGGCGGGGTTTTTTTGGTATGGAAATGCAAAAAAGACCCGCAATTGCATGCCCACGAGAGCGGAGTGACCCCAATACTCATTACGGCCGTCGTCGCGCTTACTGCCCTTGTCGGAGTTTTAGGCTGGCAAGCAGCGAGCGCGATAAAATCGAGAGGTGCTGAAACCCACTATGTAGCGGATAAACCCGTGCGTATGGCAAATGGTGCGACTGTCTCCGGATCGGGGGAAAATTTTGCAAGAATCGAACAAGATTTTACTACTTATGATGATGACACGGCAATGGACTCTTCAGATAAGCTGGAGCAGCGAGATTCAAATGATTTTTCTCAAATAGGCACGGGTGTGATATCGCAAATTGCCGACACCTACTCGCAGCTACAACAAATAGGCGGATACACGCCGACCCAAGGCGAACGTATAGCCGGCAACATTGCCTCATCACTTCGGGCTGAAGTTTCTTACGAGCCTTACAACGCGCTGGAGTTCACAACAGATCCAGACACTTCTTATAAAAGGATGCTCGCTTATCGCGCCGATCTTCAAATTGCTCTTCAGCCGCTCCTTTCGAATTCCGAGCCCGAGTTAGAAATTTTTGGACGCTATATCGAATCGCAAGACAAAAATGACTTAAAAAGATTGGGGGAGGTCGCAACTAACTACAGGGAAGCGGCTGCCAATATGAAAGAAGTCACAGTTCCTAGGGATGCTCTTACGTATCACATGGCGGTTGTGAACTCTTTAATCGAATTTGCATCAACACTGGAGGCGATGGCGAAAAATGCTGACGATTCGATGGCGACGCTTGCGCTTCTTCGAGCATACAACGATGGGGAGCAAGCTGTTCTCACATCTTTTGACTCGCTCGCGAGATATCAAAGGCAAAAAGCATCATGACCAAGAAATCCGCAAATCTGTTCATTCCTATTTTGTTCGCGATGTTGGCTTTCTTGCCGGCAGTTAGCGGTGCGGAACAGATATGTACTAATTTGGATGAGGGAGACGGAACCATAAAACGACTGTGTTATGAGGCGCCCCCACCACCTCCGGAAACTGGGCCGCCAGCCGCGGGCGGAACTTTGAGCCAATCATATTCAGGGGCCGCCGGCTTTAACCGCAACGGTGTTTTCGGATGCAATCTTACCGGCTCTTACTCGATGAGCGTGGGAACCCTTGGAGCGTTAGGTGGCGCATACGTGCCCGTAAATGACGCGGCGGTTACACTAAATACGGGATACCTCGTCTACAAAGAGTGCGTGATAAAAGAAGTGGTGAACACAATGAGAATCGCTAACACAGCAAGAACAGTGGAGGCAACCGCAAGACAATTTACAACCGGACGTGACGGCGGTGCTTATTTCCCGGTAGATTATGCAAGTGACTTGGAAAAAAGATCTCAAGAAGTGATGCTCAACAGCATAAGAAACGGGCAGTTTAACGCGATTAATCCCGCCTTCTTTAGCGACATTGTCCGCGAGATGCAGCGTGGCTATTATGCGCAGACGAGAAACCGAGGCGCATCCCTTGCATGCTCTTATCCAGGCTCCACAGAACAACTGAAATCCGTGCTCACCGGAAGGAACCTCGTTGGCTTTAGCTTTAATGACATATTGGCACTTGCTGACCCAAACTGCATTCCGCTATATGCCTTCAACAATGCAAATAACATGCTCCTTAATGACATTGCTGCCGGTCAACAGGAAATGCTTACCAGGCTCGGATGGGACAATGGAATTTACGGGGTTGAGAAAGTCGACGAGTTCGGTAATAGAACGACCGTAACTCCTGGAAGTGTAGTAGGGGGAATAAACCAACAGGCGCTCCAATCGGGATTTGCCCAACAACAGTCGGCTAATGACATAGGCCAAATAGTCGGCTCTCTTTTTGCGAATATTGGCATTCAACTCATTAGTCAAAACGGTGGACTTTTGGGGCTTGTGCAGGGAAGTTCCGGTTCTCCTTCTTATCTAAGCCAGGTAGTGGCCGAATCGAGCGCGAACCTTCGGGACAGTGCGATTAATGCGGCTCTGCAGATATTGCTTGCGGCGCGAGAAGTTGAGCAAGGTTTCATAGAAGCGACGAACGCAACCGCACGAATACTATTAGATTTCATGGCCAAACTTCGAGTAGCGGAGCAAACATGCTGGAACATCATTATTCCCAAAGTTAAAGAGGCAACTGGTGCGACAAATTGCTCAGCGAATTCAGATGGCACAGAAACATGTACGACAAAAGACAGCACCACTATAAAAATAGCCACATCGACCGCTGCTTCGCAAGCGATCATAACTGGACAAATCGCGCCTCTTGCTACAGCGACTGCCTCCAACAATCAGGCATCAATCGCGGCGTTAAACGCACTCGATAAATTAATTACGGATGTTACGAATTCCAATTCTCCAGATGCGCAACGCACTGCTCTTCAGGCGCTCGACCAGTTAGTTGCGGCGAAAGTTTTGCATACGCAATACGATCAGAAAGCGGCTGAACAGCGATTAGCCGAGGTTCAAAATTCTGCCGGCTCCTTTGTCGCCGACACGATAAAGGCCTGGGGCGACAGCAGCGATCCTAATGTTGGCTGGTGCAACGTGAATAATCCGGACGTTATCAAGATGTGGACGGATAGATGGAAGCAAAATTAATAAATATGCAAACTTCTAAATTAGCAGGAAAAATATCTCAGGTAGCATTTTCCTTTATTCTTGTATCCGCATTTATATTAATTGCGTCGCCTGGAATCGCACGGGCTGACTTTGATTCTCAAAGGTCTTGCGCGCCTAATTATGATTTGACCGGCACAGGCGCATCTGCGGCGTGCGTCAATAGGACGAGTCCGACCGATAGACACAAACCGATAGATTTTTCTGAACCGCAATATATCGCGCTGCAAAATGAAAAATGCAAGAGTGGAGGCGTCTTAGCCGTAACCAATTACTTGGGGGAATATGGCAATGCACAGTGTGTAGATCTCAATAATAATCGGGTGCTGGTGCCACAAGCCCTAGTTTTCGGCAGATACGAACAGATTCCCGTGGGACAAACTAGAATAAAGCCGCCCGAGACTTGCGGTCTCAGTAACTTTGAATTCAATAAGTGCATTTGGAATCCGCTTGTTGTCGCGGTAAGTTCAGTTCTTATTTCTGTTTCTGCGTGGATTCTAGCCCTCTCGGGGGTTCTTTTTAATTGGCTAGTCGATAACACCATAATTTTATACAAAACATCTGTCTTCGCACCTGTGGAAAAAGGGATAAGCATTTCTTGGACGATATTCCGCGACCTTGGGAACATCGTCATAATCGGTATGTTCATTTTTATGGCAATAATGACTATCCTTGGGAGTCAAGACTATGGCTATAAGAAGTTGCTTGCACGGATACTTATCATCGCTGTGCTGATAAATTTCTCACTTCTTTTTACTAAAATAATAATTGATATATCAAATTTCACCGGCACCCAATTCTACGCATTATCTAAACGAACAGATGTTTCAAAAGTTATAGACGAAGCCAATAATAGGGCAAGCGGGGGCACTAGCATTGACGTTAGTAGCGGGGTTAGTCTAACCAATAGCGGATATGCCAAAGAAGGGATAGCGGGAGAGTTCGTAAAATATTTGGGAGTCACTAGCCTTGCTGACACTCGGGAAGTACTTTTGGCTGCGGCGTCCGCCCAAGGTGCCTGGGTCACACTCGGGCATGGCCTTCTTGCGACAGTATTTCTACTACTAGCAGCCTTTGTGCTTCTGTATGGTTCCTTCCTGCTCTTGATGAGGGCTCTCTTGCTTTTATTTCTAATGATAACTTCGGCGATAGCTTTCGCCACGCACTTACATCCTAAACTTTCCGAAGGAAAGTACGGGCCTGCTTGGGATGCTTGGTGGAGGGCCCTGCTTGGAAGCGCTCTGCTTGCGCCAATTTTGATGATTTTCCTATACATATCTCTCACCATATCCAGACAGCTGAATTTGTATATGGGCGGAAAGGGGAGTCTCGGTCAACTAGTGACAACTCAATTTGCCAATGCTCCAGTTTTACAAGGAGTGTTTAACTATGTAATCGTTTTAGGACTTCTGTTTTTCTCCTTTAAGATATCGGGAGCGATAGCGAAAGGCGCGGGCGGATATGATTTTGCATTTTCGGCTGTGAATAAGGCGAAGGGTAAGGCGTACGATCTTGGAAAAGACTTATTCAAAAAGAAGTCCCCCGAAAAAACGCTGCCGCAACCGCGGCAGACTCCGCTCGCGATATCCTCCACAGGGGCCCCGGCTACAGTGGCACAGAGAATGAATCAGGCAATTAGTCAAAGACTGCCGCAGTTCGGACGAGCACAAGCAAGAACAGCCCCGGTAGCGGCAGCAAACGCTGCCGCTACGCCAGCCGTGCTGCGAACGATGAGGGGCCCTCAGGCTGGCAGGGCACCGGCGACGCCGCAGCAAATAGCAGTGGCACGAGCGGCACCAGCACCGGGAGCGGCACCAGCGCCACAGGCGCAGGCACCAATACCGCGACCCGCTCCACCAGGGCCACAGCAAACAATCGCACCACCACCCGTACAGCCACAACCAGTAGTAGCAGCACCGGGAGCTACCGCAGCAGAAATAGAGCAAGCATTGCAAGCAGCGCAGCGGGCGGGTGAGCAAGTAACGAGGGCCTCGCGAGGAATAACAACTGCTGCGGGAGAAGCAAGAGACGCTCTGCGCGCCTTTGCTAGCGCGGCGCGTTCTCATGCCGAAAAAGTTAAAACACATGCTGAAACCGTGTCACAAGCAACGGCCGGGATAAGTGGCGGAGGATCAACCGTCGATACAACTCAACATGATTTGTTAAAATCTCTTAGAAGTGAGGTTCAAACTACAAATGACTTGCTGAAAGGGTTGAACCAATATCGAAAAGTCGCATAGACTAAGAAAATAAGGATTAGTATGGAAATAATTAACACGATACAAGATCAGTTGAAGGAAAGGTTTTCGTCCCTTCCTAAAGCCGTGCAGTCTGCGATAGGCTCGTCGGGTGTAGAAAAACATCTTCGAGAGCTTTCTGAAGTTCACAAACTGCATCTCGATCAATGGCAAAAACTCGAAAACGAAGTGATGCTGACTCTCCTAGGACTTGATGAGGCGGAGAACCTAGAAGAAAATATTAAAAAACACGTGGGATTGCCTGATGACATTGCCGCTGCCATAACTAGCGATATAGCTCAGGCAATCTTTCATCCCATTAGATTGGAACTGGAGCGTGAACTCACTGAAAATCCCAACAGGCCTGAACCTAATGACGCAGATGCTAATATCCAAAAAATTGAGCAGCCTAAGCTGATCGAAAAAGAAAAGAGTATTCAGACTGAACTGCAACCACCGAGAGAGACGACTCTAGCACAAAACTTCTCTGAGAGAATAGGTCAGGTGGTTCAGAAACTTTTACCTTCGCCATCTACTCCACCACCACCACCTCCTAGCGAGAAGGCTACTCGAGGAGAAATATCGAAAGAATATAAACCAGCGGCATCAAGCAGCTCTCGCCCGCGCGTGGAAGACGACCCTTACAGAGAACCTATACTGTAAATAGTTGATATAATTTCGTCATGCAATTCCAAGTCCCACAATTCATCGAGGTAGAGGATAAGATTTTCTGGCGCCTGACATTTAAACAATTTGTGTATGTCGCGGGAGGACTGGGCGCGAGCTATATTTTTCTGCGAATCCTTCCATTTTACATCGCCGCTCCGTTAATATTTGCAACTCTGGGCCTTTCTGCGGCACTGGCCTTTCTTCCATACAATGGAAGGCCTTTTATATATGCATTGGAGCACGGGTTTTTCTTTCTTCTTAGCTCAAAGCTGTATCTATGGAGTAATCAACGCAAAACGAGTGACCAAAAAGCTCCCAATAATGAATCTGGCCTAGGAGGAAAGCCGATTGTATATGTCCCTAAACTTTCTGACAGTAAATTACACGAACTTGCATGGAGTTTGGACATAAAAGAACACATAGCAGAAGGTGGAAGCCGATAAGCGCCGAAGCAATTTATGCCTACTAAAGAAAGAGCGCGAGTAACAAGAAAATCCACTCAGGATTTTGTGCCCGTGCGCGAGATTAGGGATGGCATTATCTTACTTAAAGACGGCAGTCTCCGTGCCATACTTTTAGCTTCGTCGATAAATTTCGCTTTGAAATCCGAGGATGAGCAAACTGCGTTCATTCTGCAGTTTCAAAATTTCCTGAACTCTCTAGATTTTTCTGTCCAAATATTTATAGAATCGCGCATGCTGGATATTAGACCCTATGTTGCCACACTCGAAATCGCATATAAGGCTCAGCTTGATGATCTGATGCGGATACAAATTCGCGAATACATAGAATTCGTGAAAAGCTTTACCGAAGCAGCCAATATAATGACGAAGAACTTTTTTGTCGTAGTTCCATATTCTCCAGCTGCAATTCGGATAAGGCGAGGGTCATCCATTCTGCCGTGGGGCAACAAAAATGTTTCGGTCGAAGAAAAGAATCGGACATTCGCGGAACAGGCCTCACAGCTCGAACAGCGCACTGCGATAGTTCAGCAGGGATTAATTAGGACTGGTGTAAGAACGGTTCAGCTTGGGACAGAAGAGGCAATAGAGTTGCTTTACAAGATGTTCAATCCCGGAGAGCAGGGGAAGCCAATGCCGATAGAGAGCCAGCAGCCTGTAGCCGGTAGCCGGTAGCAATATGGGATACAATATCAACAACAGAATTTTAGCTACAAGCTACAAGCTACAAAGCACAAGTTAACCTATGGCTTTCCTCGATATTTTCAGAAAGAAAAAACCGTCACAAGCATCATCGGACGTGCTGCCCATACTACCGCAGGAGATATATGAAGCGGGTGTCCTCGATCTTCAAGATGTTATCGCCCCGCACGCTCTTAAAGTCAGCTCGCGGGAACTTGATTTAGGAGAGAAGATTGCGCGTAGTTTTTTCGTCATTTCTTATCCGAGATTTCTGACAACAGGATGGTTCGCCCCAATAATCAACATTGACAAGGTGCTGGATATTTCTATTTTTATTCATCCTATGGATACGAATGACATGCTGCGAAAATTCCAGAAGAAGGTCGCGGAAGTGCAAAGCCAGATAGCAACTCGCGAGGAAAGAGGCATGGTTCGCGATCCGGTCCTCGATACTGCATATACCGACCTTGAACAACTGAGAGATTCATTGCAGCAAGCGCAGGAGAGAATATTCGAAGTAGGTCTATACCTCACTATCTACGGAAATACACGCGAGGAAATCGATAAAGTCGAGTCCGAGATCCGCTCTGTCCTGGAATCCCGGCTCGTTTACATTCGACCCGCGCTTTTCCAGCAGGAACAGGGGTTCAGAAGCGTGCTTCCCTTGGCAACGGACGAACTTGACGTGCACACGAAACTTAATTCAGCTCCTCTTTCATCTATCTTTCCGTTTATCTCTTTCGATCTAACATCCAACAAAGGAATTCTGTATGGAGTTAATCGACACAATTCATCTCTTATTCTTTTCGATCGTTTCTCGCTCGAGAATTACAACTCGGTAACTTTTGCAAAAAGCGGTGCAGGAAAAAGCTACATGACAAAATTGGAAATATTGCGTTCCCTGATGTTCGACGTCGAAATAATAATTATCGATCCGGAGCGCGAATATGAATATCTTGCGGAGACTGTTGGGGGTCGATACTTCAACATCTCTCTTTCTTCCGAACATCATATCAATCCGTTTGATCTGCCTGTTCCTCGTGAAGATGAAAATCCTGGAGATGTTCTTCGAAGCAACATCATCACGCTCGTGGGGCTATTCCGCATAATGCTCGGAGGACTTACACCTGAAGAAGATGCCGTAATCGACCGGGCGATAACCGAAACATATGCTCTTAAGGACATAACGGCAGAGGCTAATTTCGCACAGGTGGAGCCGCCGCTTCTTTCAGACTTCGAGCTAGTTCTATCTGGTATGGAGGGCAGTGAATCTCTCGTTCAGAGACTGTCTAAATACACCAAAGGAACTTGGTCGGGATTCATGAACAGGCCGACGAACGTAGATATGAACAAAAAGCTGGTAGTTTTTTCCGTTCGCGACATGGAAGACGATTTGAAACCGGTCGCGATGTACATAATTACTCATCACATTTGGAATGCGGTGCGCAAAGAACTGCGGAAACGTCTCTTGGTTATCGACGAGGCCTGGTGGATGATGCGAAGCGCCGATACGGCATCATTTCTTTTCTCAATAGCTAAACGCGGCAGAAAATATTTCCTAGGCATCTCAACAATAACTCAAGATGTGTCCGACTTTTTGAATTCTCCGTACGGAATTCCAATGATTACGAACTCTTCAATCCAAATGCTCCTGCGGCAATCGCCCACATCGGTCGATCTAGTACAACAAACGTTCAAATTATCCGATGAGGAAAAATATCTGCTTCTCGAATCTGATGTAGGTGAGGGAATTTTCTTTGCAGGTCTTAAGCATGTTGCTGTAAAAGTCATTGCCTCTTATACGGAGGATCAGATAATCACTTCCGACCCATCGCAGATTCTTGCGATTCGCAAAGCAAAGCGGGATCTTGCAGATGCGGCAGAAACGAATACGCCGCCGTCACCCATTTCATTGAATCAGGAATTGGTCCGCAAATCATAGCCATTATTGGCTGATATAATATTGAAATGGCAGTTCGGTACGGAATCTATTTCTTTCCGATCGTTCTCTTTCTTTTTGCTGCAGGTGCGCACGCTCAAACATTTCAAGCGAGCGGAACGGGAGGCATCACAATCGAACTTTCACCGCGCTACCCAAATCCGGGTGAAATCGTGGAGCTTTCAGCAGAGAGTTTCAGTTTCGATCTCGAAAGAAGCAACATAACCTGGTTTGCGGACGGAAAAATAATTGGAGAGGGGCCCGGCATGAAGGAGAGTGCGGTAATTGCGGGGGCTCTTGGTTCGATTACGAAGATTAGTGTTACCGCTGAGGGGCAAAACGGTACCGCGTCAGGCAGTGCCGAAATCCGACCCACTGAATTGGATCTCCTTTGGGAATCCGATTCTTATATTACGCCTTTTTATTTAGGTAGAGCCCTGCCATCGGCCGGTACTAATTTGCGATTTCAGGCAATACCACGTCTAAGACAAGAAAATGGGGAAACGGTTCCGGAGAAAGATTTGATATATACATGGCGGCGAAATAATTCGGTCGTGCAATCCGTGTCCGGCAGAGGTCGATCCATGGTGACACTGCCCTCACCCGTACTTTTCGGTACAGATACGATTACGGTGCACGCTGAATCAGTAGATGGCAAACTTGCCGGAGAATCATCAGCCATTATCAGCTCCGTTGAACCGAAGCTAGCGTTATACAAGGATCATCCGCTGTTCGGCATAACCTATCACGAGGCACTGGGAAGCCAAACCAATATTCCGGATTCAGAAATGACTTTTATAGCAGTTCCGTACTTTGCTCAAGTTAATAGCCCCGACGACTATGAGCTTCTGTATTCCTGGAAAGTAAACGGCGCAGAAATCCCGACAGACTTGAACCGGCCGAACGCGCTTACAATAAGCGCATCGAAATCAAATAGGCTTGCGCTAATTGAATTAGTTCTTACGCAGACGAATAATTTCATCATGCGAAGCGTCGGGAAATGGGGAATCGAACTGTCGGGCGACGAAACTGGGATTGATCCATTTAGCGAGGGCACACAATGATTATGCCTGTACGCACGAAATGGCATGCTGATTGTTCTAGAATATATTTTACAAAATAAGAAGGTTCCCATGGCTGAAAATTATCAATTAACATGGCTGGTTCCAGGCAGGAACTATGCCATTATCGTGTGACAGGTATGCCAATGCCCTCCAAAAGCTTCTTGCAATACCTTTTCATAGCCGTAATTGCGCTTATTTTTTTCGGCCTCATTGGATTTTATCTGATCATTAATAAACAAAAGGCCACCATCGAGAAGAGCGACATAGCTCGAGGATACCAAACGCTCCCAACATCGCTTGATAAAAATGATACGAGTAGCCCGACCGCTGAAGTATCAAACATAAAAGAAACCGCGATAACGGACCGCACAGGAGAAAATTCTCCTAAAACACCCCAACGCCTATGGCAGGTGACGAGAACGCCGGTGGCCGGCATGGGATTTGTCGGCAAGACCGCATCTTCGACTTTGTATTTTGCTGAACGCTCCAGTGGATATATATTTGCGGCGACTCCGAAAACAGGTACCGTCACGCGATTATCAAATCGTCTCTTTCCGAAGATTTATGATGCCTATTTTGATGAAACGGGCGGCATAATTTTTCTATCAATTAATGAGGACGGCGTGGTAACGACCTTCTCGGGAACGATTTCTGCCTCATCGACTTTACTCGGAAAATTTTTGCAGAATGAGATTAGGGCGTTATCCATAAACCGAAAGACAGGAGAGCTATTTTATCTAAGGAACAATTCTTCCGGTGATACTTTGGGCGTTATATCGGCCAGAGATGGGTCGAGAGAGAGAACTATTTTTTCATCTCCATTATCAAATTGGCGCCCAATAATTCTTTCGGACGGCCGTACCTTTGTTGCGCAAAATGCCTCTGATAACGTGCCGGGTTATGCATACGAAATAAAAGGAGGGGCTCTGACGCCGGTTCTGCGCGGTATACCCGGCCTTACGTTTCTCCCGCGGAAACAATCCGATGCGGTTCTCTTCAGCACTTCCGGAAACGGAGCACTGCAGCTTTATGCAATCGCTAATGGTTCTCGTAGAGTACCTTTGAAAACTATCGCTGAAAAATGCGTGTGGTCTTCCAACCCGGAGGGCTCAAGGGATTTAATCGCATACTGCGCAGTACCACAAACCGCGCCCGCCCAAAATTTCCTCGAGGCTTGGTATCATGGAAAAATATATACATCTGATGATTGGTGGCGCGTGAATGCGACCGATGGAACCGTAGATTTCTTGTACTCCCCTGAAGCCGGATTATCCATCGACGTCGAAAATCCAACTATAGACGGGGATGATGAAACAATTGCATTTATTAACAGAAAAGATCAGACCTTGTGGATACTGCACATAAATGAAAAGGCGGGCTGAACATGAAAAAAACTTTTATATTTCTACGACAAAATCTTCACCGACTCTCCTATGCCGCCTTTGTTCCACTAGCGGAATACAAGGGAACAAAGCTTGAGGGTCTATACAGTGG
>Ga0209542_10003979_pt1 | contig 30941 bp, 23 predicted proteins | sample RifCSPhighO2_01_FD_184028 | JGI IMG/M metagenome (GOLD analysis project Ga0209542, IMG submission 184028) | Soil microbial communities from Rifle, Colorado - Rifle CSP2_plank highO2_0.1 (SPAdes) (version 2) | ecosystem: Environmental > Terrestrial > Deep subsurface > Rock core/Sediment ... | reverse complement strand
ATCAGATCGATAAAATGGTCGCAAAAATGATGATAGTGGCATCGCACGGGGACAGTATTGTCGAAGTGCATGAAGTGTTAGAAGCGTTGGGCGAAATGCATGGACAACGGCATCCTGCATTTACTGTGCGGCAGATTGCTCGATTTCTTGAAAACTATGCAGAAAAAAATTCAAATCCTCTGAGAACGCATCCGGATATTGTTGCCACTCTTATACGAGCTCGTAGGCAAAATGCTGCACTCATTTCAAAATTTCCGGAATTAAAACAGTCTTAGTATTAAGCTTTGGAATTAACGCAAAAAAAGTTATACTTGGCGCGAGGTCCGTATCGAAGGTAGCGCTTCGGTCGAGCGATACTTCCATATTAGAGGGTCTCATAATCCTAAACACCTCTGTGTTTGGGGAAATTAGGAGGGTTGCGGCGAATGGTAAGCCAACGGTTTGCTAAACCGTAACGGTCTAAAAAACCGTTTGTGGGTTCGACTCCCACACCCTCCGCAATGATTCGCAAAGACAGCCGGGGGCTGTGTGCGCGAAGCATCATTGCGAGCAGGGTTGGGAGTCAAAAGCCGGAGCGAGCGAAAGCGAGCGAGGCGGGGTCGCGGGTTTTGTCAGCAGACAAAAACCTGTGACCGACTCCCACACCAGAAGCAATCGCGCATTTCAAAAAAGACATCAAGAATACGGTAATCTCCCCACGCCTTGTAAATTCGCAAGGCGCCGCCTTGCGAATTTAAGGTTATCCCCTCCTTATCCCCACTTGACCTTCATCGCAGGCTCACCCTCCGGGGGTATCATCATGATGTCTAGCTTATATTAATTTAACTCGTTATACTATGCAAAAAAATCTTGCTCGGTTTGGTTTTATTATTCCTCTCATCGCGGCAGGTTCTTTCCTTGTCGCAACTTCAGCGTTTGCAGCGGGTCCGTGGTATGTAGACCCATCTGGGACTGGTACCGACTGCCTTTCTCCTGCCACTGCTTGTACGACAATTCAAGCCGCTGTTGATTTGGCATCGCCGGGTGAAACAATAAATGTCGCGGCAGGTACGTATGCGGAACATGTCACGATAGATAAATCGTTGACGCTGAATGGAGCTAACAGCGGGATTGCTTGCAGAGCGACTCGCAGTGATGAATCGATTATTTCCGGCGACGCGGGAAACACTGGCGCCGTTGCAATCACAGCTGACGACGTGACTCTTAATGGCTTTCAGATTACCGATCCTGACAATGCGCTTGGTTCCGGCATCTGGACATCGGATGGAGGCTCCGTCAAAGGATTCACCGTCAAGAACAATCTCATTACCGGCAACCAGATTGGCATGGCGGCCAACACCAATGGTGCAAGTTTGATTAGCTGCAATATTTTCGATGCCAACAACGCGGATGGATCTGCGGGTGGCACTGGAATATATTCTGCAAACACCGACCATCTCACGGTAGACAATAATGAGTTCAAGAATCACACCGTTAATCACCCAATCAACTTTGCTGCGACGGGAGTTAGCGTGCACAAAAATCTCACAGTTTCGAACAACACTTTCAGCGGTACCAACAGTTTCGGTATCAGGGTCATGGGCGTCGATATAGGAGCCTTCACCGGTAACGACATCGACACAGACGATGCGACCGGAATTGTTATTGACACTGGTAACAGCCACCTCACCATTACTGGCAATATCATCCATGATGGCTGGCACGGTGTTCGTGTTCGTGATGACGCCGGCTATCCGCTCTCGAGCGACATCCACATCAACAGAAATTCAATTACCGGTAACATTGACTCCGGAGTTGATTTCCCAGGATACGGAGTGGGGAATGAAAGTGGCTATGACGGTTCGCTTGACGCTACTTGCAACTGGTGGGGCGCAGCGAATGGCCCCGGTTCTGTAGGCTTTGGTTTTGGTGACAAAGTTACTATCGATGTCATGTTTACCTCATGGCTGACTACATCCAATCTAGTTGAAGATCCATGCGATGGCACACCAGCCGCGAGTTCGAACGTGCACATCTTCAAGTATGTTGATGGTGCACTCGCGACTTCTGAAGGCGTAGGCGGCGTAAGCTTCCCGATGTACACCGCTACCTATAGCGCACCATTCACTCTTGGTCCATCGGGTTGGACAGCAGGGGATGTGGCATACGAGGCTTCAACGGGAGTAAATACTGCTCCTTTCTCCTACAGCGCACAAGAAGTTGTGGACACCGAAATGGTAGGTTTGTCGCTTGTAGGCATCTCGTGCGATGGAGGCACTCATCCGTATGCATTCGACGGCTACACCACGGGCAGTACGCTCGCTGAAGCCGAGGCAGGAACAAAGACGACTAACATACCATCCTTCACGAATCTCCACAGTGACGCATACATCATCGTGTGGAACCACTCCTGTGAAAACTTCACTCCTCCAGTATTCTTGAAAGTCCACGTTTTGAAATATCTGGACGGTGTGATGGCGACAGACGCGAGTGCAAGTGGCTACGACTTCCCGATGACGGCTACGTGGAGCGCAGCTAACATCGGTTCGGGTACCGGCTCGTATGTGCTCGGCACTTACTTTGGTGGAGCGGCTGATCAATATGGCGCAGACACTTCCTCAATGAGCGCTCCGGCGGATTACACCACTTCTGAAATTACTTCCGACATTGATTCTTCGAGCGAGGTGCTCCCGGTAGGGGCGGCGTGTATCAAAGACAAATATCGCCTGCTTGGATATAAGTCGAGCTCGGTCGACTTTGCGGATGCGGCTACTATGCCACTCACAACGTCCGCGCCAGTATTTATCGGCCTCTCTTCAGACCGATATGTAATTGTCTTGGATGAGAAATGTACGTACACGGATGAAATGAACGGACAAATCCGTGCGTTCAAAGAATATACAAAAGACCCTTCACACCATCCACGACTCGCGGGCTGGACCATCTACTTGGACATGAACGACAACAACGTTCTTGATGGAGGTGATGTTGCATCCACAACGAATGCGGGTGGCCGCGCCATCTTCAAAGGTCTTGCCGCGGGCACGTACCACGTTCGTGAAGAGATGCCGGACGGATGGAATCAGTTGACTCCGGGCGCGGGAGCCGACAATGAGTACTCGGTTACCATTAGCGCAGGGGAGAAGAGTGATTGGTACCGATTCACTAACTACCAGCCAAACAGCATCTCTGGCAAGAAGTGTAATGCAACCGAGCATCCAAATCCAAATGGAGCCAAATGCAAAGCTGGCGACCCAGGCCTCTCGGGCTGGACGGTTGAGCTCCACAAACTGACTGCTACGACGACGCCAGTAACTGTCGGGAATCTTATCGCCACAACGGTGACTGATGGAAGCGGTATGTACAACTTCGGAGGCCTCGCGACTGGGTATTACGCTATTCGTGAAGTAGCACAGCCGGGCTGGATACTGCTCCACGTTCCGACCGTCGTCCACCTCGGTTCAAACGAGAATGCGACTAAGGATCTCCGAAACAAGTCGGTTCCTATTGAAGACTAGAAAAAGCAATTATTAGCAAAAAACACCCCCGCGGCGGAAGCCGCGGGGGTGTTTTTATAGTCCTTCTGATAATAGAGAATCCCCTCTAAAAGAGGAGGTGGACAATTGAAGGGTGTCAGGTACACTACGCGAGCCTTACTTAATTCATAACCTTTTTGTCTATGTCTCACATCACTCGTGGCCACCCGTTTTCGAGAATTCTTCTCGCGATTTCTTTACTAGCTTTTGGCATGAGTGTGTCCGTCCCTGCGTACGCTTCAGGAGGTCAATCGCTTTTTGTTTGGTCAAACGCCATTGATGACTTGGGAGCTAATAAGGACCTTCCTCTCTTAGGTGCAACGCCTCCCGAGCCGCACACATCTACCACTGGCGGTACCAATTACAACATTACCTTTCCTTACGCAGGCACCTTCTCCTCGCTTAGTTTTTATTCCGCTGACGACCTCGGCGCAGGCAATGGTTCTGGATCAAACAGTATATTTACCAAAATAAACGGCTCCGCGGGGAATTTGAGCGCGACCATAGTGGGGCTTGGAGTAGCGCTCGACGCGACAAATACGGATCAAATAGCAACAAGCACCGATGTGCGTTATGGGAGCGCGAAGACCGGTACACAGACTCTTGCTTCGTGGGTAAAAGTCCTTTTCCAAGCGGCTGGGGATCATGTCTCTGCCTATTTTTCAAATCGGATTCCTGCCGGCATTACCTACGACCAAACGGCGATTCGGTATCTAGAGTTTGCGGGCGACGGCAGAACTGATGGAGAAGCTACGGAAGCCAGCGTCGCTCTAAAAGCGCGCGCGGGCGGAGTCTTAGAAAATTTCTCTATTCATGTCGTAGCGAATGCCGCCACTTCGTCTAATCGCATAATCCGTGTGCGAAAAAATAGCGCTAATGGAAATGGACTCATCACCATTCCTGCTGGAGGGACGGGCTGGTTCTACGACGCAACGAGCACTGATACGATAGCTTCAGGCGATACGTTTAACGCAAAAATAGAACCACTTACTGCCTCTGATGACATTAAGATCGATCAAATCGGTATCTGGATGCGGAATCCCTCTGCCCGCGAAAGTGACCTATTTATCTCTCCGGGACTTCAGTCTGGCGCGAGTGGAGTTGCTCGACCAGCGTCTACCACGCCGAGTTACGCGTCGATTGGCGGCTCCGGCTCATCCGCTTTGAGCGCGTTCAGTGGCGACTTAACGACACGGAAGTTTGCTCCTGGATTTGCCGGGACTGCGCGCAATCTCCGAGTCCGGTTAAGCGCAAATACGTATACAGCTACTTCCACACTTAAACTCAAAAATAGTACGCAATCTACGGAAATCTCTCTCTCACTACCGCCGAAGGGGGGCGGTGCCGCCAACTATGAAAATACAACCGATGATTTGGATTTCAGTGCTACGGATGAGTTAGTGTATGAAATTCTCGGAGGCACGAGCGGTTCGATGACGGTCCAGTGGATAGGCAGTACTCTGCTTGATACCACGCCCTGAAACACAAGGAAATAAGGCAGAAAACAACAGCCCGCGACGAAGTCGCGGGCCCCTGTTTCTTTGGAGCCCTTCTACCCCTTGGAAAGGGGGAAATGGGGTCAAAGGGCAGAAATGGCTGACCCCATTTATGCCATTTCTGTGGCATATCCCTCTATGTTAATCCCGTGGGTGTTGCGAAGGTGCTGAGACTCACGTTTGACAGTAAGAAGGTATTAATTATCGGTCTTGAAGTTTGCGATGTCGCCACGGGTGAGACCGTACGAGTTTTCCGCAATCACGCGGTAGTAGTACCGAGTGTTTCTATTCAAGCCCGATACGTTCGTGCTGACCTGCACGTTCTCTGTACCGGATCCTGCCACGTTAGTTTTTGTAGTAGAACCAAGAATAGATCCCAAGAGCGAATCCACTCCGTACTCAAACCAGTATCGCGTTTCAGCGCCGTTTGGATTTACAGCGCCTTTCATAGTAACCGATGAGGTTGCAACATTGCTCGGGTTAGTAGTATCCGCCTTCGGTATGCCAGGGGCCGGAGGACCCACGGTCATGAAGTTTCTAATGGCTCCATTGACGGTGCCAAACTGACTTTGGGCATTCAATCGGAAGAAGTATTTCGTTTGAGGCCGCAGGTTTGAGATTGAGACTGTCGCGGGAAGCGAGGTGTTGCCGGATCCTGCAGCTTGAAGCGCGGTTGCGCTCCCCAGCTCACTCGTCTCGCCATACTCGAACCAAAAGGACGTGGGAGAATTATTTGGGTCTACGCGACCGTTTAAATTTGCGGTCGTTCGCGAGATATCGGTTGCAGAGTCAGTGGAAATTGTGGGCGCGGTGCCTGGAGGCGGAGGGGTGGTATTGGTGGTGAAACTGCGAATAGTCCCGTTTGCCGCCCCATAAGCATTTTGCGCACTGACGCGATAGTAGTATGGAGTGTTTGCGGAAAGGCCCGTGATATAGGCGGGTGCCGGAATCGGAATAAACCCAGAGCCGATAGCTTGGGAGGAAGTTCTACCGCCAAGAGCTGTGGTGAGTCCATACTCATACCAATACATCGTCTGCGCGCCATTGGGTGTTACTTTTCCGGTCACCAGTGCTGTGGAATTGGAAACAAATGTTTCTGATTCAGTAATAACGAAAGGGACGCTCGCTGTGGGAGAAGGAGTGGGAGTGGGAGTGGGGGTTGTGTTTCCCCCTGTTGGAGTGGTGGTTGCCGCTGGACTCGCGCCATTATAGTAGGAGTTATAAAGTACGAAACCGCCAATAATGACAACTGCGCCGATGACAATGGCTGCAAGAGTGTTGTTACCCATACGCAATAGTTTTTAGGGATGATAATGTATCAGAAAATATGTAATAAAAAAACCTGTACCTGTACCGCCTAATAGTACGCTTTTTTTATGAAGATAGGATGATGAATACGTGACTGACTGGATCAATGAATCACTTTGGTGATGGTTTTGACCACCCTCTTATTTTCTTTAACTCAACGTTTCCAGTTCAGAAAGGGCGAACGCACGCCGCGATGCGGCGAATTAGAATCTGTGCGCTATTTTTTTACGTTTGCAAACAGCGGCAGCGTAACAATAAAATGCGACCCGACTCCCTGTATTGATTCAACAGAAATATGGCCGTGCAAGGCTTCAATAATTTGTTTAGTAATCCACAATCCGAGCCCTGTACCGGTTTCTTGCCGAACCCGCTCGCCGGCAGCTCGATAGAATTTCGAAAACAGCTTCGATTGTTCATCGGCGCTCATGCCAATACCCGAGTCACTGAAACGAAGAGTAAAAAATCCTCCGAGGACTGCCCCGCGAACCGTCACCTCGCCCGAATCCGTATATTTGATTGCGTTACTCACGAGGTTAACAATGACTTGCCGCAAGCGGTCGGGGTCCGCATGGATTTGCACGCCCGTTCCAACATCGCAGGTGAGTATGAGTTTTTTCGCCTCAGCCGCTTTCCGCATCGATTCGCATATCTCCTTCACATACGCAGAATCGACAGCTTTCATATCAAACGACATACGGCCTTGCTCAAGACGCGCGACATCGAGCATGTCAGCGACAAGCGCAGTCAAGGTTACGGCAGACTGGTCGATGCGATTGAGAATTACTTCGTGGGCGCTGTCTTTCCCAAGAGTGTCTTTGAGCTGTTCAATGTACCCCCGAATGATGGTAAGCGGCGTGCGCAGTTCATGCGACGCCATTGAAACGAAATCGTCCTTGAGCTGGTCTACTTCCTGAAGGCGCCGATAGAGCGCTGTGTAATCAATAATGCGCGCATGGTGGAAAAATAAGAACAATAGAATGAGAAGTATGCCGGCAAGAACGTAGAGGCTGCTGCGAATACTTGCCGCAATGCTCTGGTCTGCTTCGGAAAGGGTCTGGCGCGTTAAGATAATCCCCGCCACCCCTCCGTGCGTATCAGATACGGCGCGCGCGGTACGGAAAAAGCGCTCACTGCGGTTTACTTCTTCAACAGTAAATGATCGCGACGGATCAGCTCGTGCAAGCGAGAGCAAAAAATCCTGACCGGTAAACTCATTGCCAATTTGTTTTTCATCGAGCGATGTGGTGATGCGCCATGTATCAAAGGTCGGTTCTACAAGCAGAAATTCGACTATCGTCGGATTCCGCGATGCAATGGGAATCATAAACGCGCGAATCGCGTTCTTATCCTCAAAAAAAGTTTCTGCAAGCGGTACAAACGCATCCTGGAGCGCACCCACGCGCACATTCACAAGTTTCTCTTGCGCGTTGCGGGCAATGGAGATAAAACGGTTTGCCGTGTATGCAAATGACACAAAAATGGCGCACGCAACGAAAATGGTGAGCCACAACTGCGGATGTTCTCGTAATCGGCGGAGACCGGCGCGAAGAGACTTGAGCGGAGAAAGCGTCATGTCACACTTCCAGTCTGGTTGAGCCGCCCGCGGCGCATCCCAAGAATGGCAAGTGCAATAAGTGCAAAGAGCGAGAGTGCAAGTCCTGAAAGAAGCAGAACATTATTGCGCAAAACATCGATTGGATCCACTTCCGCTGTCGTCGGAATTATAAGCGGCGTGAATTCGGCGGCTTCTGCAAACTTCACGAAGGGAATTACCGGGCTCTTGGCAAGAATCCTCCCGCCATCGTCAACAGTCGCCACATATAGTTCGTGACTGCCGTCTTCAAGTTCAGAATCAAGCGTGTAGGCCCAGGCGCCGCTTGCGTCCGTCTTTATTGTCACAATAACCGGAGCGGAAAAAATATAGAGCGTAATAAAGCTATGCGGCAGGGCGCGGCCGGAGAATGTAATCAGCTCTTTTTTATACGGCGTCTGCGCGGTGGTCGTGCCTGAAACTCCCGCACCCGCATCTTCGGGAGAGGACGATGCGACCACCTGCGTACCCACTGTAATCGTATATACTTCAAAAACCCCTTCGATGGCCTCCCCTGCAGTCTTCGGCGATTCAACGGCAACGCGCTCGGTAGATGTTGCGCGAGCGCTAAAGCCAAGTAATATTCTTTCCCCGTCAGTCAAGGAACTCCCTGCGGTATACGCATTAAAAGAGTCCGTACGATAGATATGTTTTTCATCGTAGTTAGAGACGCCGTCCTTGTCAGAGTCCGTATAGAGATCAAGCCCGCCACGCGAGAGAATCTCCTGTCGTGCGGTCGTTAATTGCACCGCGCGCTCCTTCACTGCGCTTGAGAGAGAGCGCGCGCCTGGCGAAAGATCGACATCCACCCCTGTTTCAGTCTCAATCAGAAATTCAATGTCTTGAAGAGATGATTTTAAGATTGGTTCAAATGCCGTAAGAGTCTGCGCATCCGAAACGCTTGAAGCGACGGCGGTGTGTACGTCATCAGCCAATGCCTCTTTTCTGTCATCGAGCAGTTTAGAAAACCGGGCCCTCTCTTCAATCTGCTCCGGCGAGATGTCAGCATCGTCAGTTCTATGCGCCTTATCCAACGCTTTCTTAACCTCGTGCGTAACCGCGGAGTCAACCTTGGTCTCAATGAGGCGAGCTTCTCTGCTAAAATGCCGAATCGATGCGCCGACATTTTCAAGCTGGGCCGGAGGTATCTGCGTGGGTAATGGTTTCGGCTGTGAGCGCAACTCCGTGTCCACAGACGGCGCTGTGTCTGTACCGTCTGACTCAATCTGCGCCGGAGGTTTCTGCTGGGGTAATGGTTTCGGCTGTGAGCGCAACTCCGTGTCCACAGACGGCGCTGTGTCTGTACCGGCTGATGATTGCCCGGAAGGCGTATGTTTCGTTTCTTCTTTAAGTATGCGCCGCGCCGCCTCGTTTGGCTGCACAGACGACACGTCGGCCTGCGCGGCTGTTTGAACTGTAGGAGTAGATACTGCACTTTGTATGCGCGTCGTACCGCGTGTTTCAGTATTCAACCTTTCGCGACCACTCTCCGAACCGGATTCGGGTGATTCAGAATTGTCCGAGCGCGAACTCTCCGAGGCGGAAGTTGCTGAAGAAGCTTCTACCTCTTTTGCGTCCTTCTTTTCAACGAGACTCCACGCTTGCCCGGCGGTGGCAATCTCTGCACCGCTAGCTGGTGCATGCACAATGCTCCCAAAAAAGAAACCAGCACTCAGTGCTGCGCATACAGCCAATACGGCATAGGGACGCGTCATGCGCACATGGTATCACTCTGCATGGCCCAAAAAACACTTTGGGCTGCCACCATGTGAAAACCGGCTTGAGATTCAGTACCTTGAGTGGCGGAATAAGGAATTCAAATCAGAGTGCCCGTTTAATCAGAGCCGCGCCGATGTGCGGCGCGGCTGGGGCGGCGGGCGAAAAAGCCAAGGTGATTTTTCTAAACTCCGGCAAAGGCCTGCGAAAGAAATAAGCTCTGTATCACTGTATTAATACAGTGATACAGAGAGTGGGTATACATTCCATAAGACTTCATCTAACGGGAGCGCTGAAACTCGCTACCGTATCGCCTTGGCTATTGTCGGCACTACCCTCTTATCGAGAACCGTGGGAAGGATTTTGGTGGGTGAAGGATGGGCAATGAGGGAAGCGAGAGCGCGGGCGGCATTGAGTTTCATGTCATCCGTGATTTTACGAACGCCGCGGTCCAAGGCGCCGCGGAAAACGCCGGGGAATACAAGCGAATTATTGACCTGATTCGGGAAATCAGAGCGGCCGGTGCCAATAACCGCCGCTCCCGCCTTTTTTGCAACGTCCGGCATTATTTCAGGAATAGGATTTGCCATTGCGAAAACAATTGAACGAGGCGCCATGCTTTTTACTTCGGCTTCCGTGATTTTGCCGCCTCCCGAAAGTCCGATAAGAACATCGGCATTTTTTATCATTTCACTCGCCTCTCCCGAAACGTTGCGCGGATTGGTGATTTTTGAAAGTGCAAGCTTCTCGCCCGACAAATCGGTGCGTTTTCGGGAAATGATGCCCTTGCTGTCCGCAAGCACAATGTCACGAATGCCGTATGTACGCAGAAGCCGCGCGGTGCCGCTTCCTGCGGCACCGGCACCAAGAATCGCGATACGCATTTTTTTCGCATTTTTCTTCACTACTTTTGCGGCGTTTAGCACTGCCGCAAGAACCACTATCGCGGTTCCGTGCTGGTCGTCATGCATCACGGGAATATCCAACTCCTCTATAAGCCGACGCTCTATTTCAAAACATTTCGGCCCCGCAATATCTTCCAAGTTGATGCCGCCAAAAGCCGGTGCTATCGCCTTCACTACTTTGATAATCTCCTCCGGCTCATGGACATCCAAAACGATGGGCCACGCGTCAATGTGTGCCAGATTCTTGAAAATAAGAGACTTCCCTTCCATGACGGGCAGCGCCCCGTAGGGGCCGATGTTGCCGAGGCCCAAAACGGCGGAGCCGTCGGAAACCACGGCAACCGAATTCTTTTTGATGGAAACCGAACGCGCGTCTTTTGGATGCTTCGCCAAGTAGGACGAAACCGTGCCCACGCCAGGCGTGTACCAGAGCGAAAAATCCTCCATCCTCGGCAGTTGCACCTTCCCGCGCGTTTCGATCCTCCCTCCTAGTTTCTTGTACGCCGCAAGAATTTTTTTCGATTTGGGATCCATATTTAATTATCTTTTTTTCCGGTAAATCCGATCACGGCGATCAATATCATGGATGTGAATGATTTGATGCAATGGATCGGGAACATAGACAATCCGCCAATCGCCGACCCTGAATTTGAAGAAGCCCTTTCATTCATGATGGAGTGGGGTGAGTGTGCACTCATCAAAATGTGCGGCAAACCATTCCAATCTCTCGAATATATGCTCGACAGTTGCACGATCGAGTTTCTCCAGCTTCTTTTGGGCGTTTGAAGCGTACTCGAACTTCCAACTACTCATGCCCTAGCAATCGCTTTTTAAGTTCCGCGTGAGAAACCCACTTTTGATGTTTATTTTGGGAAGCGCGGAACCTCTTTTTAAATTCATTCGTCAATTCTAACCCCAAGTCGGGGTCTCCAAGCGCCTCGTAAATAAACCCCATGATGTGCGCCTTCATGTTTGGCGTGAGTCCTTGCTTTTTAGTCGCCGTAGCCATGTTGGAACTATAGCATATTTGCTTTCGTAATTCAGCAGCGCCCTTGCCACTCAAAGGTTACTCAAACAACTGCCCTGCCTGCCTGCCTCCCATGTCAAGGTGTCACCTTGACGTAGGAGGAGCACAAGTATAACCACAGCCCGCGCCGATCTCTCGGCGCGGTTTGTGGTCTTAATGTCCCGTTAGTTGATTGAGCTGATTTTTGAGCCCATCAAGCACTGCCTGCATAGCTGAAATCACACTTGCAAGGTTGCTCGTATTTGTGGCGGAAGCACTCGTACCGGTGTGTGTTCTTGTCTGAATAAGTCCATTCGAAGGTAAACCCGGGATGCCGTAGCCGTTCGTCCAATCGGTATTATTGATTGAAGCGGTTGTTGTGGAATTCGGAGACCAGGTAAATCCGCCCTGCCCAGCCAGATTAGAAAATCCGTTATACGTTGCGCTACCTGCTAAGCTTGTTACCACGGTAGCACCTGATTGAACATTGGACACAGTGCCGCGAACTTCAAGATAACGCGTCGCTCCAGCTGGAATTTGAAGTGGCTGTGTAAGAACGAAATTGCCACCAGCGTTTTGAAGAGCGGTAATGAGACCCGTAGAGGCAAATCCTGCCACTGGCATCGAATAAGACGCGTCCTCATATGCATACACCCCGACATTCGAGAGTGACACGAGGCTAGGGTCGAAGTAAATAACAAACTGGCCAATACCTATACTTCCATGCGGATCAGCCAGTATCTTGAACCGAGCTAAACGACCATCTACAAGACCTGCCGTAGGAAGCGAATTATCAACAGAAACAGTGGGGAATGATCTCATGACGCGCACTCCTTGAACTGAAGTAGAGCCTGTTGCTGACACAAATAATCCAGTAGTTGCACCTCGTCCAGCGCCGCTTCTAAAGTCTATTTTTACCAAGTGTCCCGAGGACGTAGCCATCTGCGAAGAGCCGATAGGAGACAAATCCGCTTTTATCGTTATCACTTTATCGCTTTTTGCATATATGGTCAGCGGTTGCAATAAGGTTGATGTCGCTAATCGCCCGTTAGTGAAGTAGGCATCTCCAATCTTTGTGGCTCCATCCCAGAGACTTGCTTTCTCTATGTCTCCTAGGAAAGAACTGGGGTCAGAAAGTTGCACCGCAATTTGTTCAAGCGCCACATTCTCACTACCATCATTCGTCAAGCGATACGCAGCAGCTAGTACATCCCTGCTTCCTGCCGCAACGATCTTATAGGCCGGACTGGAAGGGTCAAGAGATACCGAGAGCGTTCCGTTTAAAACGGTTCCGACAATCCGGTCGACCGACTGAACAGTGCCATTTGCGGTATAGGTGCATGTGCCAGAATCCGCTACTCCGTAGTTCGAATTCTTATAATCCTTGCAGGTTGCTACACAATCACCAATCGATGGAGTCGTGGTGAGCGAAAGCGTATCCGTTGTCGTACGATTGTCGGATTTATATGTGCAGGAAGTGGCGACAGGCGCCGGTTCCCCCGTGCAGGAATACTCCCAAAGGCGGATAATCTGCTTCGAGACGGCGGCCGAGGTCGAATTCAAGTTGCGCGCGTATTGGTCGATTTCCGCGCTCGTTGCAAGCGGAATAGTTGTCCCAGTGTGCCAAGGTGAATAAATATCAACGACGCGGGACGCGGTTGCTTTGCCGCTCTGACAAGCCGAGGTGCTTATCGTGCATCCAGTCTTTCCCGTGGTGTATCCAGAGCTATCGGTCGGACACATGTTCTGATCGTCGCCGAATTCATTCCCGAAATCCCAAAGTCCGTAGCAGGCGAGAGTGCCGCCCCCGAGACCCGTCTTAGGAGGCTTGGCACAGCTCATCGCATTTTTCTTTGGACCTGAAGTACTTATCGGAGTAACGGCTACACTAAACCCAAACGGCGCATCGCTCTTGTCGTCCACATAGCCCGTGCCGTCTGCCTTTTGTCCGGTGATGTAGATTTTCTTTGAGATGCTGTTGATATCAGTCGGCGATGGCGTCCAAACATATGAATAAGTATCGAGAGCATCTTTGTCGAGACTGAGGTCCTTCACGATCCATTCCTTCCATTGGTCGAAACTATACAGCGCGATGGACACTTTTGAGAGCCCCGATTGTCTCCATGCAATCTTGTATGGTTGACCGAGCGGAATTTTCTCCCCGCCATTCGGACTGACGACCCGAAGACTCGCTACTCCGCCCAACACGTTGACCTCTACGATGTCGGTGCGCATACTTTCGTCGGATTTCGTGCATATGATGTGGATTGCGACTGCGTTTGGAGAATCACCGACGAACGGCGGCGCATACGCATATCCCTCCGAAGTGCTTGAGCCGCCCGCGACAGCCTGACCAAGCGAAATGACTGGAGTGATGCCACCCGGATTCACGCGCATACCGTGGAGGGTACAATTTGCGAAATCCGCGCCTGTCTTGATCGAGACCGTTACTTTTTGATTGTCAGCGAGCGTCACTGGGCCATCAGAACCATTGACCTTGATATCTACGCCACGCGGCAGAAGAATAAATGGCGCATCGCTCATGTCTACGACTTTTGTTTTTATGTTGTGAACATCAATATAATATTCGCCAGGATCCGCATATTTCGCTCCTGTCGCACCGGGAGGTAAGATTTTGCCTTCCCAGTGAATTGATGCCTTGCCTCCAGGTACAATTTCACCGACATTAATATATTGATCATCAGTACCGTATCTCACTTTTTTCATGAGATACGCTTTCACGTCGCTTACAGGATTAACATCCGGATTGTATCCGTATGGTGCCCACGTGATTGTATTTAACTGCCCTATTTCCCACTTCTCCCCGCCATTGGGCGCGGTGACGGTGATGCCACCAGCCCGGTTCACACCAACGGTAATCGTCACGGTGCCGATTGTTTTGGCACCTGCCATGAGCTTCGCCGTATATGTGCCGGCGGAGGTATAGGTGTGCGAGCCGGAAAAGTTACAGCCCCCAGATTCAGAAGCAACGGTAGTACATCCGATTCCTTGTCCGTCTCCATAGTCAAGGCTACTGCCACCTAACGAAGCAGGCGCGGAGAAGTTCACCGTAAGCGGTGAAGGACCGGATTGCGGGGTCGCGGAGAACGTTCCTGATTGCGTGCCGCCAACCGTAATCGTCACGGTACCAAGAATAGTGTTCGGTGTTGTGGGGCAATTTGTTGTCTGACCCGACAGAAAACAGGTGTTTCTTCCAATCAGCGTCGCCGTGTATGTGCCGGAAGAAGTGTAGGTATGAGGAGCCTTTAGAGGACTGGAATAATCATGGTGCGCTACCATGAAATAGGGGAGTTCTCGACTCTCCCCATCACCAAAGTCAATAATTGCATCGCTGTAGTTTATGTAGTTTCCAGTCACTTTAAAAGTGACCAGAAGAGGCGCCGCGCCAGAGGTTGGCGAAGCGGAAAATATTACGCTAGACGTATCAGTCACATTCACTGTAGCTATACAGCGTGCAGTTGTATTATTTTTTCCATACACGGCGAGCGTCACAGATGGATTTCCGAGCACGTTTGCTGTTACTTGTTGGGAACCGCTTGCCGGGAGTTTATCTGTCGGAACTTTCAAGTAATCCTTGCCAGAAGTGTCTATCACAAATCCCGCGTAGGTAGCGTTTGTGCTTGTCCAGTTGAAGACAATGGTCTCTCCAAGCGTATACGTGGATTTCGAAGGCCAGATAGCACACGAAAGACCCGGTTTTTCTGATCCGATATAGAACGTGTTGCTTCGCGCGACTTCGAGACCTGTCGCTTGAGCCGTGACTTTAAAGTAGTAGGAATCGCCCGCTTTGTTGTGATAATCGGCTGCGTTAACTACGCTACTTCCACTCACGTTATTATCAGCGTCAAATTCTCTTCCCGTAGTTACGCTTACAAGAGTTATTTTAGATAGTGGAAGATTTGAATATACGATGTTGAGGAAATAACTCCCGTCTACATCAACTTTAATTGCGGGAGTGCCCGAGGGAGGAGTTGTGACTCCTCCACACGCCCGTGCAATCGCCGCGCGGGTCTGCTTGCCCACGTATCCCACTTGCTCGAGGCCGTTTTTCTTTTGGAACTGCTTCACATATTGCACGGTTTTTGGGCCGTAAAAGCCGACGACAATGTTCTCGTTCACGTTGAAGTAGCCGGAGAGGAACCCTTGAAGAGCGGAGACTTCCCCATTGGTTTTGATATCCGTATCGCCACGGGAGAGAGTGCGTGTGAGCGTAGGACAGGAGTAGACGATTCCGCTACCACTGGTTTCGTCGTCGCTTGGCGGAAGAGGAATGGGGGTTGGAGTAGGAGGGATAGGAGTAGGAACAGTCGTTTGACCGGTAAGCGCCGCATTCACATTATTGATAGTTGTTGCATCCGCTCCAAAAGAAGAGAGAAGCGAGAGAATTGCTTGAATCTGGATACTCGTGAGCGCGGCTGCATTGGCCGGTGTGGCAATGCTGATGCACAAAAGAATGGCAACAATCGATACCAGAATTTTTATATGCTTCATAGAAAGAAATGAGTAATTAAACGAGTAATTCGTAAGTAAATAAAGGCGCTTAATCTAGCTGACACCGTACCATTTTTATCTCATGATGTACACCGCAGATGAAACGAGAGAGGATAACCCCTGACCTATCCCTTCGCCACATGCACTAAACATACACTAGAGCATATGTTTAGTGCATGTGGCTCACCCCGTCTTTGTATGTTGAAAAAGGATAGGAGTGGATAAGCATAGATTAGGGAAAGCGCGTGCATCCTCGTTCACGCACGGGGCCCTTGCCACCCAAAGGTTACTCAAACAACTGCCCTGCCTGCCTGCCTCCCATGTCAAGGTGTCACCTTGACATGGGAGGAGCGCATGCATCCCCTCCCCCGAGCTCGCGCATGGCAGGTTAGGTGCGCGCTAAAAAGCTGAATAGTATGAGGACGGTCCGCTAGGTTTTGATGTAACTATGGCACAAGAGCGGACTTGAGAGCGGCGCGGGTTTTTGGCCCAAGAGTACCGATAGGTTCTATGCCGTTTGCAGTTTGAAAGGCCTTGAGCGCGCGCTCGGTACAAGGCCCAAAATGGCCCGAAATAGGGCAATCGCTGAACTCTTCCCCTTCCGGAGGGTAAAACCCAAGATACCGAAGAGCTGACTGGAGCGAATATACTGCGGCACTGGTATCACCCTTCAACACAAAATTTTCCTTGTAAGGAAGAGCCCCCGAGCCATAGGTGGGTAAAACGGGATCCTCGAAGAAATCCTGAAGCCCAAGATATGTTTCATACGCATAATCTGTTTCCGCAAGGGAGCGGGTGTCCGCATCCACAAACTGCGGTTCATAGATATACCCGTATTCAACAAGTACGCTCGCGTTGTCCACCGAATTATTGGAGCCCACTGCAATAAGTTCCTGATCTTCGAGAACGCCCGCGCTCTCCACGGCGAGCGTACTCGTCGCATGATACGCGTTCAAACGCGCGGCAATAGCTTCCCCTATCGCACGAGAAACGGCTCCATTCGCAAACTGGTGATCTTGGATATAGATGCTAAAACCCACATGTTTCCCCGAAGTTCCTTCGTACTGCCGAGGGTAGTCGTTTATATGCAGGTGAAGCGTGATATCGTACTTGTTTTCACTCGTCCATTTATTGATGCCGTAGAGGTGAAGCGAGGTAAAATCGCTTGCCCTATTGTGATCCACCTGGTCAACCGCGGGCAGTACGCTTCCGCTTTGAAAGTAGCCGCGCGTAAGCGCCCGCTGTGCCGTGCGGAAAATCTTGATGTCTTCCAATCGAACCGTAAAAAAATCTGTTAAAACCGGATGCCACGCGTTTTTGTCCCTAGCAACCATAACCTCATAGCGAGGATTGCGAGAAAGGAAACCTGCAAGTTTCTCCGCAATACCAACGACAATATCGCGCTCTTTTATTTTCTGAAATTCTGTTCCGCCGTAGTTCGGCTCATGCCCCGGCACAATCAGTATACGGAGGGGCCGCTCAAGAAGGGTGGTATTCCCTACCGGAGCATCCGCCAAGGGTACGGATGGTGCCGCCTTATAGGTATTTTCAAGATCTAAAACGGTAATCGTCGGAACCAGATATACAGCGGCTTCTTGGAGCGCGACCGAAAAATTGCCCACCGCAAGATTGGCGAGATTCGCACCGCCTGCAAGGAAAAAAACGAGTGTGAGTGCGACTGATGCGGCACACACATCAATTTCACGAAGGTCACGCATAGACAGTGCTAAGTATATACTTTCCCGTATGGACGCCGACGAACCCGTGGAGAAACTTTTGCGGCTCACGCACATACAGCGCGCGGGGCTCAAAAAACTCGGCATCGTGAGTATCCACGACCTGCTTTACCACTTTCCTGCCCGCTATGAATCATCGGCGGACATAAAGAAAATAGCGGAGGCGCGTACGGATGAAACGGCAATTCTCTACGGCACGTTTTCAAAGCTTGAGATGAAGCGGTCGTGGAAAACAAAAGTTCCCATGGCCGAAGGAAGTTTTGACGACGGCACGGGTACTATTCGCGTCGTGTGGTTTCATCAGCCGTATCTTGCAAAGATGATCCATACGGGGGAATTGATACGTCTGCAAGGAAAAGTGACCGAACGGAACGGGAAAAAGTACATCGCAAATCCCGTAGTCGAGCGCGCCGCCGCAGTTCCATATATGGAACTGCGGCGGGAGGGATTTTCCCCGGTCTATCCGGAAACCGCAGGCGTTACGAGCTTGTGGTTCTATCATGCTCTGGCAAAAATTCTGAAGACTGGCGTGCTGAAAAAGCTGGAAGATCCTCTGCCGGAGAGCATCCTCCGGACATATCACCTGCCTTCTTTACAAAGCGCGCTCGTTTTCATGCACGCACCCAAGCGTGAAAAGGACGCGGAAGTGGCGCGCAAGCGCTTTGCGTTTGAAGAGGTGTTTTTGATACAGATTTCCCGCGCCCGTGAACGAGAAAAGAATCGTGAAAAACGCGCGCATGAGATAGACGCGGACGAAAAGCGCGTGGCGGAATTTATGAAAGAGTTTCCCTTCACGCCGACCGCGGGGCAAAAGAAAGCGATTGGGGAAATCCTTGCAGATTTTCTGGAGCCGTACCCCATGGCGCGCCTTCTGGAAGGAGATGTCGGAAGCGGCAAAACGGCGGTGGCCGCCGCAACCGCATATGCAGTGGTTACATCACGGCCAAGTTCTGCAAGCGGTAAAAAACAAGCATTCGGAAATTTACAGGTTGCCTACATGTGCCCCACGGAGATTCTTGCAAAACAACACTTTACAACCTTCACCTCGTTTTTCAAAAAACACCCAATACAAATAGGCCTGATAACATCTTCTGGCTGTTATAAGTTTCCATCGAAACTCTACGCGGACTCGACGCGGACTAGTGGCGGACTAGTGGCGGAAGCAATTACACCATGGACAGAAATCTCGAGAGTGCAATTACTTAAGTGGGTTGCAAATGGAGAAATACCTATTCTTATAGGAACCCACGCATTGATACAAAAGAGCGTTCAGTTCAAAGATTTAGCATATGTGATTATCGATGAGCAACATAGGTTTGGAACCTTCCAGCGCCAAGCCCTCGTACGCGGAACGGACGCGGAAAAAACACAGGAAAGTAAGGAGAAAATTGATCCTCTTTTATATCGGGATTTAACCTACCGCGTACGAACCGCTCTCTTCAATGTTAAAAAATCTCTTGGAAGTGGACATAAAGAAATCATTTACCAGCGCGCATTGGCAGAAGAATTTTCACGCCTTAAAATACCTTTCTCACAAGAGGTGCGCATACCCATTACCTACCGAAATAAACTAGTCGGTACCTATGTGCCGGACTTTGTTATAGATAACAAGGTTATCGTTGAACTAAAAGCGGTGCCCTTCATCGGACCGCGTGAGAAAAAACAACTGTGGAACTATCTGAAAGGTTCCGCATACCGTGTCGCTTTGTTAGTTAATTTCGGTCCACAAGAATTGACAATCGCACGAGTAGTGTACGACATGGCTCGTTCTTCCGCGTCAGTTCCGCGTAGTTCCGCGTCCAGTCCGCATCTGTTATCGATGACCGCAACCCCGATTCCACGCACGCTTTCGCTCACCGTCTACGGCGACTTGGATCTCACAGTTTTGGACGAAATGCCTGCAGGAAGAAAAGCCATAAAAACAGAAATTGCTACGCCGCCGCGCCGCGCGGCGGCGTATGAAAAAATACACGAACTTTTGAAAGAGGGCCGGCAGGCATATGTGATTTGTCCGCGCATAGACGAGCCGGACCCAAATAAATCACTCGCGCTTCAAGCGCGTTCCGTTTCTGCTGAAACAAAACGTTTACAAAAAGAGGTGTTCCCCGAATACACCATTGAAAAACTCCACAGTAAAATGACACCAAAAGAAAAAGAAGAAACGATGGCGCGCTTTGAAAAGGGCATCACGCATATTCTCGTTGCGACATCGGTTGTGGAAGTGGGTGTCAACGTCCCGAATGCAACAGTTATTATGATAGAAGGCGCGGAGCGCTTTGGCCTCGCGCAACTGCACCAGCTTCGTGGGCGCGTACAGCGCTCCACCTATCAACCATACTGTTTCCTTATGGTTGAACGCGCCACAGAAAACGCACGTCTTAAGGCAATTGTTTCTGCCAAAAATGGATTTGAACTCGCGGAAAAGGACTTGGAAATCCGGGGCGCGGGAGAGCTCTACGGCCGCCGCCAGTGGGGCATCTCGGACGTGGGTATGGACGCACTCAAGAATCTAAAACTCGTTGAGGCCGCACGAAAAGAAGCCACACTCCTCGTTACAAACGACCCCGAACTGCGCCGCTCCCCTCTTCTCAAGAAACTATCCGAAGAAAAAGTCCGCGAGCTTCATTTTGAATGATCCTTTCCGATGGTATTGTAAAGGAAGTAAAATGCAATTTCTTTTTTCTCGCAAGTTAACGGATTTTATTGCGGTTTCTTTTCTTGTTGTTGGAGGACTGCTTGTCCTTCTCTTTTTTGACTTGGAACATTTTACTACCTTGGCGAGCGGAATTTTGCTCTTCGGTATCCCTTCTCTGTACCTTCTGCTGCGAAATCCGCGTAACGCGAAAAAAGCGATATTGGGGGGGTAATTTTTGGCCTCCTGTTCGGATTTCCTTTTGATTTCGTCGCGACCTATGCTCACGCGTGGACGGTTTCTCTGGATGTGTTGCTCTTTCCCGCGGCATTTCTCGGTGTTTTGAATATAGATGAATGGATATGGTTTTTCTTCTGGGCGCTTTTTATCGTCGTGTTTTATGAGCATTTTCTCGACACGAAACACTACTCATACCGTATTTCACATCGCGTTTGGTGCGGAATCGTCTTCGGCATCCTTATGAGCGCGGGAGTGATCGCTTCGTTTCTCGTTACACCGGAACTCATAGACATTCAGTATGCTTATTTGCTTGTGGGAGGGGCCGCCGTGCTTCCGGCCCTCTATACGATGTTTCGCTACCCGACCATTATTCCGAAGCTCATTTTCCTGATACCGTTCTTTTTTTGCGTGTACCTGGCTTTCGAATTAATTGCTCTGCATTTTGGATGGTGGTCTTTCGACGGTAATTACGTCAGCTTAGTCACCATACTGGGGCTTACATTTGCGCTCGAAGAGTTGGTGATATGGATTATTCTCGGTAGCGCGGTCGTGGCCGCATACCACGAGTTACTCGTGGACGATCAACGATAGAAAGAGGTCGAGATGAAAGAAACTTGTGCGTGGAAGTGCGAGTAACGCCACCCGTATCCATATACATTAAAAATATGCTATAGCATATTTTTAATGTAGGGGGTAAAAAAATAAATGCCTTCCGGAAAGGTTGCGGGAGAATTATTTGATGAGTGCACGGATTGATGAGCTGAAAACTTCCGGAGATGAAGTTGCCATCTCCGCTATCGCCCGCTTGTGGTGCGCCAGATCATACCGCGCTCGCGTCGCCTCCAGAGAAGAGCTGGCCGGGATGAACCCGTTCCGCATCAGGTACGCGTCTGAAAGGCCCGTCAACGTCCAGGAAATATCGTACGGAAGAGAGTCGGGATAATACTCGTTGATGATATGTGCCAGTGTATTGGTACAGTTTGTCGAAAATGAATTATAAAAACGTGGAGTTTGAGCAAGTGTGTTGGTTTCCTCGAGAAAAGCGAGGAAAATCGCTTGGGCATCATCGGGGCTCATCGAGAGCGGGTAGAAATGAATGGGACGGTCCAAGCGAACGGCCACCAGCCCGATAAAGTCACGCTCCGTACCCCACATGTAGGCAAGTTCATACTCATTGACGAGACCTGCAACGGGCGAATATTTTTCATTGGTTTCTTTCCGAGCCTCAATTGAAAACGAAATGGCGCTTCCGTCATTGAATTCAAAAGAAAGAGCTGTGTGCCCGAATATGGGCCGCCCCGGAAACGGCTCGTGGATAAACCATACACCGACAATGTCTTTCGGATCGACTTCCATGGTGAGCCATTCTTTGGAAATCGGTTCGGTTTCGTTATAGGTCCAGTCGCGCACGTTATGTATGGTTACCGCGTCTTTTCCTATCTCCGCGGTGACAGTTCGGGAATATTCCGGAAGCCAATCCCTGTCGGATCGCGGCTCTGTGAGAAGAATTGAAGCTCCAAAAATGCACACAAGCACAAAAAGCAACAACAGGATTGTCCGAAATATTCGCGGCTGTTGATGGTTTCGCATGTACAAAAGTATACCCCGTGAGATAGAGCTGGCATGCTCGCTATCTCATGGGGTAAACCCTTCCAGAAAGAAGAGAGGCTAGAATTGCATTTTGAGTAAACTACTCATGTAGATCGTTATTCACTGCCCCCATACGTTTTAGACGTAAATTCATTTCCAAAATTACTGCACCATAAAAAGAAGGTCTTGCTCTCCAGTCATTTTCTGATGTGGAGAGCAAATATGAACACAGCTGTTCTAAGGAAGTCCCCTGAAGGGTGTCTCGTCGGAGATCGACATTTGCATCATTTTTTTTAAAATTTGCCAGAGAAAAAATATAGTCAGTGATTGTATTCCATTGGATTACCGCATTTTTAATTATCTGTGGATTATCAGTAAAAAACTTAACATCTGATACAAACGCAGCCATTATTTCTTCATTGGGACGTGGATTAGGCACCCCTGATCTTTCCAAGGTTTGTACGATAGGTTTCTTGCCTCCAAAAGTTGGTCTAAATATTTCAGCCATAGTTCAGAGAATAATACTGTTTTACGTGCAGGATGCAAAACAAGAATGCATTTTGAATAATTTCATTTGCCTCTCCACTCGTCGACACAGTCTTTCGCTGAATAGCCAAGTGATACCTTTTCAGTATCGGATAATATCCCCGCACGAAGCTTTTTAACGAGATCCTTAGACCATCTCGTACCGCGTTCTTCAATAAGGGCAAGATCGCCTTCGGTTATCCGCTCCGCCCGGGCAAGAATGGCCTCGCGTTGCGCGACAAAAAATTCCGAGTTTCTTTCATTTTTTCCTGCAAGCGGATATTTCTTCTCCATTGCTGCGTATCCGATACGAACGTGTTCCGTCTGGCATCGTTCACACACATGGAAATCCTCAGGATCCAGAAGCTTGGTAACTATGCCGCAAAAGTGGCACGGATAGAGTTCTCCTCCTTCTTTGAATCCAAACAACGTGGCGAGCAGCTCCCACCGATTTTGTTCGCTGACCATAAAAGTACAATACAATATAAAGAATAAAAAGTCAAAATCAACTTATGCCAAATTGCATTTGATGAAAGAAACTTGCACATCCAGGTTTGAGTAAATAGAATAGAGATATGAGAGAAACTCTGGCCAGAATCCCTGAAATTGCGGAACTGAATAAAAAGATTACCCTCCCTGACGGGACGGGAGTTGAATTTAAAAGGAAGAAAAAAGAACTCCCTAAAGCTCCGCTAGGGCCCGTTGCCACGCATGAGATGCACCATGTGATGGTCAATCCGGATCTAGTGCTTCATGTCAGCATCGTGCCGGAAGGCAATTCGCTCGGCCACACGGTGTTTATGAAAATGGACTTGAATGCGGCAGCGGGACCGGCCGCAATGGGTGATGGAGGCACGGGTTCAGATGAAGCGGCCGTAAAAGGCGCCGGCGCAGATTGGCATGCCGCGCAAAGCGCTGCCGGGAATGAACTGGCAGGAAAAGAGGAATATGTTCAGGAAATCGGTGCAGTGCTTCAGGCGGTGAAGGAATTGAGTGGGGCCGAAATCCGGGAAATGATAACGGATATTAAATATGGCTATGAGATTGAGATTATAATTACTCATCCGAATGGCACACAAGAAAAGCGCGACCACGGGCGACTGAAAGAAAATACTGTAGCAATTCCGAGAAACTTACTTATCGTAAGCGCCATAGAAAAAGATGGGTTCCTTTCCGAATCAGAACTTCCAAGGGCCGCCCACGACAACGAGGCAAAAGCTACTCGCTACCAGAAAGCCGCGTAGTATACGAATTATCCTATTCTCTAATTGGAGCGAATGGTAAGCAGAGCTTTCTCCCTGCGCTCGCTCGGAAAAGAAAAAGAAATTTCTTTCCCCTCGCTCCGCTAGGTAGTAAGCAGAGCTTGCCATCAGCGTTCGTTCGGAAATGTCCAATCCAGCTTGTTCATTTCCCTCACTCACTTGATGGTTGGATGGTTTTTGAGGGCACCGTAGTTCACCAGTTCCATATATGGAACTGGTGATTTAATGTATCAAATCATTTCAGCGCTTGAATGACTGAAACCATTGAGAAGAGAGATTTTTTATCCCGTTGTATATCTATAACGCCGTTCTTAGAGAGCGTTGTAATGTATTGTAGTAATTTCTTTGTTGGTCTTCCTTCTATCGCAGGGAAAAACCTTACCCTCTTTTGAGAAAGTGTGCTGGCAGACGAATAGTTATTGAGAAGCGCTTTATAGGCTTTGTGAGTATTAGACCAATGGGGTAAAAGCAAAAGTAGTTCGCCACCCGGCTTCAGATATCTCACCGCTTGCGTAATAGACTTTACAACCAGCCGCGAACCGTCAGGTCCGCCATTGGTTGCAATGGTCATACCCTTAGTAAGTCCCCACGTTGTATGAGCGGGATACGGAACCGCCGGAGGATGTATGGCAATGACGTCAAAACTTCTTTGCTTGAATGGTTGAAATAAGTTTCCAACAACTGTTTTTATTTTTACGTTATTTAGTCGCGCGTTATGTTGAGTTACCCGTATTACTGTTGCATTGATATCCGAAGCGGTAACTTTGGAATTTTTAACAAATTTTGCTACAGCAATTGCCACGGCACCAGAGCCGGTTCCCACTTCCAAGAAAGTATCTCCCGGCCTTACTATTTTTGAAGCCGCCTCTGCTAACAACAATGTGGCGGGTTTTGGTGGGTACACTTCAGGATTACTTACATCAAATTTTAATCCTTTCCATAGTAGATATTTCATACAATGTCAGACGAGTGCGCCCAGAGGGAATCGGACCCCCATCAATCGTGTATAAGACGATTGCTCTACCACTAAGCTATGGGCGCAGAAATACTATATCTCCGATTTCCCGCAATATAAAGTAAAAGAACAGTGGGACATAGTAAGGTTAATTCTAACAACTGTTGCTATAGCAATAGTTGTTAGAATAGAGAGACCTTCTTCAAAGCCCTACTTCGAGGTAGTTGATTTACGGCGATGAGATGAAAAACGTGATTCTCATTCTCACTTCGTTACAACAAATTCATCCATGAGCCAGCGTTCATTCTCGATGGACTCCGCGAGTACAAAAAGTACTTCCCTGCCGATATGATGATCAGCTTTCAAAAGTTTGACAACCGCCTCACACGGAAACGGGTATACCCATACACTGTCTTGCAACCTTTTGAAACCAAAAGACAGCAAGTCTCGCCGTATGCGCTCTCGCGTTCCTTTCCTGTTTTCACGCACATCGAATATAACGACCCGCCATTTGCCATCCCAGCGTTTCTGCCGAAGCGATCCCGAAACGATACGCAGACGCTCTAGAATACGCTCACCTTTCGGAGTAAGTCTCAGAAACTGATGCCCGTTTTTCTGAACGGATGCGAGAAGGCCTTGCCACTCAAGCCGTCGAACGACCGAGGGAATATAGTAGCCAATTTTCTTTTTCTGCATGGAATGGAGTTTGAGAAACGCACCAAGTACATTCGGCGCGACAAGCGTGATCCCAATAAGGCCCGCATGTGCGACCGCGTTCAAAACACCAAAGACGATGCGGTTCCGAGAATTTCCCATCTCCCCATTTTACTAACAATTGTTGCTATAGCAATAATTGTTAGAATGATTTTTTACATCTGCTCTATCTGCTCTACCACCGGGTCTGTGAATCATCCCGATTGGTATGTATCGCGTCAAGAATTTCAACCGGAAGAGCACTACCGTCGTCATCAAATGTCGGATCTACATGTGCAGAAGTACCTCTCTGGTCAGTAGTAATAATGCCCGCATCAGCTCGTGCTTCGTTTTTTCCCATCCAGTAACGCATTGCGGCAAGTTGTGTTTCAACAGATTGGAAATGTATTTTCCTTCTTTCCGACATACCACAATATAATAGCCCTCATGTACTAGAAAGCAACAATATGCGGAGTGTATGTGTAGTTAAGACTGTTCAGGACCAATTCCCATTCCCTTTTCCCTTAATTGCCGCCGATAAGCCGTTTCTATTCTATCTAACTGCTTCTTTGTAACCCCAACAGTTCCAGAATTATAAATTCCCAGTCCTTCAGCGATTTTTTTCTTGCCGGTAAGCCAATGAGAGTTCGTTTATCATGCGGGCTTGTTTCGTTAGTCATATTCTCCGCCCAGTTTATTTCTGATGCTCTATGTCTTTCTTTTTCTTGGGCGTGATGCCGTTTGCGATAAGTATTTTTTCAAACTCTTCACGTTCTATATTTTCCACTTCCATGAGTCTTTCTGCAATCGCATTCAGAAGAGTGCGATGCTTGGTGATGAGATCTTTTGCGCGCTTGTACCCGTCATCAATTATTTTCTTCACTTCTGCGTCTATTTCAGCAGAAACCTTCTCGGAATACTCCTTGTCGGTTACTCCGCGGCCGAACAAGGTTCGGCCGCCCTCCCCTTCAAGCGCCAAGGGCCCTAGTTTTTCAGACATGCCGTAGCGAGAGACCATGTCGCGGGCCAAGGCGGTCAATACCTGCAAATCGTTTGAGGGACCGGTCGTCACATCGCCAAACACCATGTCTTCAGCCACATAGCCGCCCAAGGAAACCGCGATGTCGTCCAAAAATTCTTTCTTGGATTGCATTTTTGTATCCTCAATCGGCAGTTTTAGAGTGTAGCCGGCCGCCCGCCCACGAGAGATGATGGAAATCTTGTGCACGGGATCGGCATACGGAAGGATTGAAGCAACGAGTGCATGACCCGCTTCGTGGTATGCAGTAATTTCTTTTTCTTTTTTGTTTAAGAGGTGACTCTTCCTCTCCGGCCCGAGCATGACCTTCTCAATGGAGCGAACGAGATCAAATTGCGAAACTTTTTTTCGATTTTCCCGCGCCGCCAGAATCGCCCCTTCGTTCATCAAAGAATACAAATCAGCGCCGGAAAAACCGGGAGTCCGCTCCGCGATAACTCCCAAGACAACGTCCTCCGCCAAGGGCTTCTTGCGGGCGTGAATCTTGAGAATGTCTTCGCGGTCGCTTCTGTCGGGAAGATCGATGACGACTCTGCGGTCAAAGCGGCCGGGACGGATAAGCGCGGGATCCAACACGTCCGGACGGTTCGTGTTATGCAGAAGAACTGGAGAAACGCCTCCAAAAAATGCTTCATTTTCACAGCCGCAAAAATCATACACATATCCGTCATATGGCTTTCGGATGATTTTCGTAATTTTTGAGCGGAGAATGCTTGCTTTTCCGATGCCGGGACCGAGGGGATTTTGGGTTTTGCCGAATCCAAGCCGCCACGCGATTGTTTCCCGAAGTGGTTTGCCTCCATGTATCCTGCGGCCAGCAGGCACGACGTAGGACCACAGGTAGCTGTGATAGCCGTGCATACGGGAGAGCCACTGCAATTCGAGAAGCAATTGCCGCGAAACAGAGGTAAGTGTGAGACGGCCGCGTTTGTCCGTCGAGCCGTCGCCGCGCGCGTAGCCACGCAAAAATTCCATGTAATGTTCTTTCGGCGCATCAAAAAGAAATTCGGGGATATGTTTTCCGTGAGCGCCTTTCCCGACATGACGGATGAAAAACTCTGCCAAGGGTTTCGAGTGATACACGATATTGACCGCGTGGGGAGTAATGCGACGTATCGCGTCCGGCTCAATACCAAAAAGCAACCGCGTGAGCGAAATGACATCCTGGTGATACTCAATTTCATTTGCGTTGAAGCAAAAGTCGAGTTCCTTGCGCGCGTACCCTTCGGCGGCGTAGTATCCGAAAAGACGCATCAACTCCGGAGTGACCGAGATATTTTCTGGAAGCGGATGCGCATACTGCGCGCGACTTATGCCGCGCGGCATACGATTCGTATTCTGCCAAAGTCCGACCGTGGTCTGCGAATATCCGACCGCATCGCCTATCGTTTTCTGTGAAAATACGCCGGCGGAAGAGCGCGCAAAAGCATATGCGTTCGCAACTGCGGCATACGGCGACTCGACCGGTGCATATACGGAGAGAGTTTTTTCCCAAGATTCCGCAAATTCATGGGCACGCACTTCGCGTACTCCGGTGCGGCCCGCAATATACGGAAGCCCGACGAGCTCCTCACCGAGAGACAACTCGTCCACCCGCTTCGGGATGATACCGGTTCTGCCGCGTACAAATACCGAATGGTTGCCGGTTGTTCGCAAAAGCCCTCCGGGGTACTTAATTTCATGTATTTCCGAAACGCGATGGCGGAATACGCTTCGAACTTTTTTATACGCGCTGGTTCCAAAAAAAGGTTTTTGAAATACTCGAGCGGTTTTCTTTTTATCAAAACCAAGAACCTCAAGCCTTGGTGTTTCTTTTTCAATGGCTTCCTCGCCGTCTGCATACAAAGGATCAATAATTTCTTGTATCGGCTTGAGCGCGTGTATTCCGTTCTGCCGCACTAAAACCGGCGTCTCGCCGGTAACGCTCGCGGCCATCACAATCACTTTTTCGTTTTGCTCAAAACCATCCATTTCGACGAGGATTTGGTTCAGCGTTTGCTCGCGTTCGTCGTTCCCGCCGCCCACTCCCGTGCCGCGCACGCGGCCAACTGCATCTATTTCATCAACAAAAATAATCGCGGGCGCGGCGTGTTTAGCCATGTGGAAAAGGTCGCGCACGCGGGAAGCCCCGACGCCGACGAACATCTCTACGAATTCAGAACCGGAAATTGAAAAGAATGGAACGCCCGCTTCTCCCGCCACTGCCCGAGCAAGCAAGGTTTTGCCCGTACCGGAGGCGCCCATCAAAAGCACGCCCTTTGGAATGCGAGCACCAATGTCCAAGAATTTTTTCGGATTCTTCAAAAAATCAACAATCTCGGTCAGCTCTTCTTTAGCTTCTTTAGCACCGGCAACATCGGAAAACGTGACGCGCTGATTCGGGTCGCGCGGATCAATCATCCGCGCCTTTGATTGGCCAAAGGTAAATGCCTGCATGCCGGCGCCTTTCACTTGGCGCGATAAAAACCACACAAAAATGCCGATGAGGAGGAGCGGCAAAAGAATAGGCGCCAAGGAGAAGAACCAATAGCGAAATCCGCTTTCGTCCTTCACTTCGATGGAAACCTTTGCGAGCTCTTCCGGCGTCACACCATAGTTTGAAAGGGTCTGAGAAAACGCGGTATTCGCTTCTTTCTTCGCCGTTTTTTCCGTTCCGTCGGCATAGGTTGCCGTGAGTACATCGCCTTCAACAAGAATTTTCTGTATAGTTCCCGTTTTAATATCCGCCGTCAGCTGTGACACTGCGATATCTTCAGGCGCTGCCGTACTGCCAAAGAAAAACGAATAGAGGGAAAACAGGATGAGAATGACCAAGACTGTTGAAAGCAGATTTCCCCATTTATCGCCGCGCGGAGAAAGAAAACGCAATGCTTGCAAAAGCCGGTCCGGCGGCTTTTTGTGCGGAGTTTTTGGCTTTTCAGGGGTTTTAGAGCGATTTTCAGGCATGTCGCGCTATTATATACGGAGTTTGGTAAAAAAGGAAAAAATCTTCCTATGAAACCGATATTGGAAAATAAGAAAGCGAGAATGGAGTATGAAATCTTGGAACGCCTGGAGGCGGGCATTTCGCTTACCGGTTTTGAAGTAAAGGCGCTCCGCGCGGGCAAAGGCATGCTTGCAGGTTCCCGTGTACTTGTCCGCGGAGGTGAAGCGTACCTCGTAGGCGCAACCATCCCGCCGTACCAGGAAAGAAACACGCCCGCGGGTTACGACCCTGAACGATCGCGGCGTCTCTTGATTTCAAAAAAAGAAATCAGTGAGCTCGCCGGTTCTGAAGGCCAGAAAGGATTGACAATCATACCCCTTATGGTGTACAATAAAAATAATCGCCTGAAATTGGAGATAGCGGTTGCGCGTCATAAGAAAAAGTACGACAAGCGTGAAGCCCTGAAAGAACGCGACTCCAAACGGACGATAGAACGTTCCTTGAAAAATCAAGACTAGCCAGTCCCCGAAAATTTAGACGTCGGACGTCTAAATTTTCGGGGGGTGACTGGTTTCGACAGAGAAATTTCTCTGTTGCGCGCAAGACGGTGAATGCTCAAGACCACCTTAAATCTCGAGCACCAAACGTGTGAAAAACGTTTTCGGCGGGTTCGCCCGCCCTGCTTACGCTTTAGCCTAAGCAGCGCCAAACCTTGGATGTCTGATACGAGGTCTTTGGTGTCATAACATCAGGCTTTGAGTTTCCGACTGCTCACCGGAAACTTGAATTCACGAGCTCGGCCGGATGTCATTTTGTCTGCTTTCTACTCACCCAGCTTAAATCTTGAAACAGACTACGTCTTGTAGACCGCTCCAGATACCTTCTTTGGACGGGAGTTCGATACTCCCCACCTCCACTGCTTCGCTAAAGCTTCGCAGTGCAAGCACAAAAAAGATTTAGCGCCACAGAGCCGCTCACCACGAGCGGTTTTGTCGTATACAGAGAAGCAGTGCCCTTCGAAGCCCGAGTCTGCAAGTGGCGAAGTAGGGCGTATAATTTTCTTATATGTATTATGTCTATATTCTAAAAAGCGAGACTGATCATAGTAACAAAGATTCTCTTCGGTATTATCCAGACACATCCACACATTGCGCATTGGTATCTCACGGGGTATGCTTCTTCCCATGGGACTTATAGGGAAAATCATCGTCGCACTCGTACTGCTTTTTCTTTTACTGAAGGGCATGGACTATGCCTCCGCACAAAACGTTCTTCCTGCATTTTTGGGACCCGT
>Ga0209542_10003977_pt1 | contig 30948 bp, 30 predicted proteins | sample RifCSPhighO2_01_FD_184028 | JGI IMG/M metagenome (GOLD analysis project Ga0209542, IMG submission 184028) | Soil microbial communities from Rifle, Colorado - Rifle CSP2_plank highO2_0.1 (SPAdes) (version 2) | ecosystem: Environmental > Terrestrial > Deep subsurface > Rock core/Sediment ... | reverse complement strand
GCCGCCTGACTTCCCCCTCTCCCCTCGCGGGAGAGGGCCGGGGTGAGGGGGGATACACCAATATCATCACCCACACTCATGCTGAGCTGGACTTGACTGATCAACGGGCAGTAAACGGCTTTTTCGAGAAAGAGCGGCCGGAGTATGTTTTTCTGGCCGCCGCCAAGGTCGGCGGCATTTACGCCAACAACACCTACCGCGCCGATTTCATCTATCAGAACCTGATGATGGAGTCGAACATCATCCACGCCTCATACAAGCACGGCGTGAAAAAGCTCATGTTTCTCGGATCGAGCTGCATCTATCCCAAGCACGCGCCCCAGCCGATGAAGGAAGAGTATCTGCTGACGGGGCTGCTCGAACCCACCAACGAACCCTATGCCATCGCCAAGATCGCCGGCATCAAGATGTGCGATGCATACAATCGGCAGTACGGCACTAATTTTTTGAGTGCCATGCCGACCAATCTGTACGGGCTCGGGGATAATTATGATCTCCAATATTCACACGTATTGCCAGCGCTTATCCGGAAAATGCATGAGGCAAAATCCCAGGATGTCAGGGAAGTTCAGGTCTGGGGAACGGGTACTCCAAAGCGGGAGTTTTTATACAGCGAGGATCTGGCAGATGCGTGTGTGATCTTGATGGAAAAGCACGACGCCTCGGAAATTGGAGAATTTATCAACATAGGGACTGGAAAAGAAATTACTATAAAAGAACTTGCTGGGCTGGTCGCTCAAGTAGTCGGCTTTCGAGGAAAGTTGGTATTTGACAAGTGCAAGCCTGATGGCATGCCCAGAAAACTGATGGATTCGTCGCGCCTTACAAGGCTTGGCTGGCATCCCAAGACCCGTTTTCGCGAAGGAATTCTCCTGGCCTATCAGGACTTTCTGAATAATGTCCTCAAGGCAGCATGAAATTGGAAAATGAAAAATTTGATCCACATAGTTGTCTGATTAATTAAAGGATCTACCACGTCTATCGAATCGATGTGCGTCAATCAATAATGTATGTGAGACTATGACTATCCCATCTGAACAGTCGTTTGCCGATGCTCGTGGAATTAGCCTGTTGGAATTTTTTCGTATCGCCCGCAAACGATGGTCTTGGTTGCTGGCGGGTGCACTTCTCGGTGCTTTGGCTGCGTTCAGTTATGTTGTCCTGTGCAAGCCTACCTTCGAAACACGAGCCAGTATTCGTATTGGCAAAGTATATGAATTGGGGATGATTGAAGAAGTCGATTCGGCGACGGTTCAACTCATCGAGCAGTATGGCCCGCGGGCTGATAATCAGGCGCGACGAAATATGCCCTACTTGAAACAAGAACTAAAACTTCCCGGCCAGAACAATATATTGAGACTGGTTGCTGTGGGCAATTCTCCGGAAGAAACCAAGGGATTGCTTGATATGATTGTTGAAAAGTTGATGCGGAGACATGAGCAGATCTACAAGGATGCCATCTGGCCATTGCAACAACGGATCGCGGTTGTTGACAGAAAAATGAGGATTCTGACGTCAGAAATTACTGAACTTATCGAGAGAGCTGCTCTCCTGAAGGATATAATTTCAGATCAGACATCTGCCATTGCGATTACACGCAGTAATTATTCTGTGCAGTTGAGTCAGTTGGAGTACGACAGAGTCGTTCTCCAGCAAAAGATCGTCTGGCCGAACAGCTATCCTAGCGAGGTAGTCATGCCGCCATCACTGCCTAAAGAGCCTGTTGCGCCTAGAAAAATAGTAATCGTGGCTTCAGGTGTCTTGTTTGGTTTGTTGTTAAGCCTTTTCGCAGCTTTAGTAAAAGAGAACTACAGTAAAGCTTCAGCGGTTATCAGGTAATACGCGAATCTAGATTATTTCATGCCAAGCTTGTCTTCGAGTAAATCCTCAACAACCTACAAGATCTGGAATCTGCTTACGCATGCCGAGCGGCGCAGCGTGATGCTGTTGTTGTTGCTGATGTTTATCGGCATGGTGCTTGAAATGATAGGTATAGGGTTGGTGATTCCGGCTATCTCATTACTGACACACAGCGACTATGCCAGTCAGTACACCGCACTTCTGCCCATACTTGATGCTTTAGGGAATCCCAGTCGAGAGGTCTTGGTGATTGTTGGCACTTTTGGATTAGTTACTATTTATTTAATCAAGAATGCTTTCCTGGCTTTCCTGGCCTGGCGCCAAGCACGTTTCGCTTTTGGAGTGCAGGCCCAACTCTCGCAGCACTTGTTTTCCGTCTATCTCCGTCAGCCCTATACGTTTCACCTGCAACGCAATTCGGCACAGCTGATTCGTAATGTCATCAATGAGGTTGGAATATTTACATCCAATATACTGGCAGGTTTGACGTTGATTACTGAACTTCTGGTTTTGCTCGGTCTGTGTACCTTGCTTTTCTTCGTCGAGCCGCTGGGTACGTTGATTGTGGCGAGCGTATTGGGTTTGGCCGCATCTGGATTCCATTATTTTACACGTGGACGTATAGCGCGCTGGGGTGAGGCGCGCCAACTTCATGAGGGATTGCGGATTCAGCACTTGCAACAGGGGTTGGGCGGTGCCAAGGATGTAAAACTGCTTGGTAGAGAAACTGAATTCCTGGACAAGTATCACGTACATAATGCTCTTACCGCGCGCGTTATGCAGCTACAGGTCACGCTGCAACAATTACCGCGTCTTTGGCTTGAGTTGCTTGCGGTCATTGGCCTTGCCATATTGGTACTCAGCATGCTGGCACAAGGCCGTGCTCTCGAAGCCGTATTACCCGCGCTCGGCTTGTTTGCCGCCGCCGCCTTTCGCCTCATGCCCTCGGTCAATCGCGTGCTCAATTCCGTGCAGACGCTGCGCTACGGATTGCCAGTTGTTGATATTCTGCATGCAGAATTCCAGCTTGCCACTCCCGCATTTGCCGGAAAAGTTGTCCACCAACCACCCTTCCATTCAATATTGGAACTGGATAAAGTCTACTATACGTATCCGGATGCGGGAGAGCCTGCGCTGAAAGACATCACGCTGACCATTCGCCGCGGCGAGTCAGTAGGTTTTGTTGGCGCCAGCGGCGCCGGGAAAAGTACTCTGGTAGATATTCTGTTGGGCTTGCTCAGTCCCAACACAGGCTCGGTAAAGGTGGATGGTAACAATATTCAGAAAGATATACGCGGCTGGCAGAACCAGATCGGTTATGTACCGCAATCGATTTATCTCACAGACGACACCCTGCGTCGCAATGTGGCTTTTGGATTACCGAATGAACAGATTGATGACGCTGCCATAAAGCGTGCGATTCGGGCTGCGCAACTGGAAGAATTCTTCGCCACTCTGCCCGACGGGTTGGAGACCTTCATCGGAGAACGCGGCATTCGGCTTTCCGGAGGTCAACGCCAGCGAATCGGTATCGCCCGGGCTCTTTATCATGATCCTGCCGTATTGGTGCTGGATGAAGCAACCAGTGCTCTGGACAGCGTCACTGAGCGTGGTGTCATACAGGCCGTTTCGGCTCTACATGGCAGCAAGACTATTCTGGTCGTCGCTCATCGCCAATCCACGGTTGAACACTGTGACCGGCTGTATCGTCTACGCAACGGTACCGTGATTGAAGAGAGGCAAGGAATTATTGAACAGCGGGGCTGAACCGAAGCATGCGGCGAAGCTGTCAGAACCCATGACGGCTCGGCCGCTCCTGGTGCTCGCCGGTGGTTACGGTACCCGACTGCAGTCTGCAATTTCAGGTATACCGAAACCACTCGCCCCGGTAGGCAAAAAGACATTTTTACAGCTGCTCATCGAGCGGTGGGCCGAGCAGGGGGCGCGTGAATTCATATTCCTGTTGCATCATAAGGCGGATGCCATCGAGACGTTTCTGAGTTCATGGAAACGTACGGGATGGATACGCGATTGTGATTTTCGGATGTTGACGGAAGTGGAGCCCTTGGGCACGGGGGGCGCGGTTGCTCATGCGGTCCGACATCTTGACTTATCGGAATCTTTTCTTGTGGCGAACGCGGATACCTGGCTCGGCTCCGGCATCATGGAGGTTTCCCGCGCAGCCCCATCTGCCATGGCTGTAGTGAGAGTCGGGAATGCAGATCGTTATGGAAGCATACGCATTGAGCAAGGCAAAGTGATCGTATTCAATGAGAAAGCGCAAGGTTCAGGATCACATTGGATCAATGCGGGCCTCTACCATCTGAGCCCCGAACTGTTTCTGCAATGGAATGGATCGCCTTTGTCGATAGAACGCGAAGTGTTCCCCCGGCTCGTCAACGACGGACGGTTGCACGCAGTTCCCATTGAAGCAGATTTCATCGATATCGGAGTCCCCGGAGACTACTTCCGATTCTGCCGTTGGATAGAATCCGGGAAGAACGGAGTCCTGTGAATCTCGAGTTATTTCTCATTTCCGAATCTGCCTCCCTACGTGAAGCCCTCGCGCGAATCGAGGCTAATCACCATGGTGTCGCTCTCATGACGGACCATTCAGGAGCCGTCGTAGGACTCGCGACTGACGGCGATATACGCCGGATGTTGCTCAAGGGCGCATCGCTGGATGATCCGATCAGTTGCTGCGCGAACAGGGAGTTCCTGTGGGCGGATCAGGCCACTCCGCGTGAGAGTCTGCTGAAGCAACTCGATCACTGGATCCGGGTGATTCCTATTCTCGACGCGCAGCGACGCCTCATCGATATAGTCAGCCGCGACCGGTTGCCAATATCGGCCGAAATGCCTGTTTATTCTCGGGCTCGATCACCGGTGCGCATCAGTTTCGGCGGCGGCGGTTCGGACCTGACCCATTTTTTTGTAAACGATAGTGGTGCCGTGATCAATGCCACTATTTCACTGTACAGTCATGCCACCCTGAAGGTTCGACAGGACGAGCACATCGCCATTTTGTCTCGAGATCTCAGAGATGAACTGCGTGCAGATAACCTGGAGACTGTTTTCAGCCCTTCCCCTCGTTTCGGTTTGATTCAATCCGTGCTCAAGACCATACGTCCGGACTTCGGATTCGACCTCTTCCTGCACTCAGATTTTCCAATGAATTCCGGCTTGGGTGGATCAGCCGTCGTATCCGCAGCGATACTCGGTTGCTTCAATGAGTTACGTCACGATAAATGGGATGCGCACGAACTTGCGGAGCTTGCCTATCAGGCAGAGCGTATCTATCTCGGTGTGGCCGGCGGTTGGCAGGATCAATATGCTACCGTTTTCGGCGGGCTAACCTTCATGGAATTCCGGATGGAGCAGAATCTCGTTCACCCGCTTCGGATCCACCCCGACACATTGCTCGAACTCGAAGAGAGCCTGATCCTCTGTGGCACAGGCATGGCGCATGATTCCGGTGAAATCCACGAGCATCAACGTCTCCAGATGCAGGATCGCGACATTCAAAGGCAGGTTCAGGCTGGTGTCGCGCTCACTTATCGGATCCGCGACCATCTGCTTCGCGGTCGATTGCTTCAGTTTGGCCAGGCGCTGCATGAAGCCTGGCAGCTGAAACGTCAATTCAGCGAAAAAATATCCAATGCATGGCTGGACGCGCTGTACGACAACGCGCTGCGTCATGGCGCGGTTGGCGGCAAACTCTTAGGCGCCGGCGGCGGTGGTTTTTTCCTTTTCTATGTGCCCCCTTTCCGCAAGTACGGCCTTATCGACTTTCTCGAAACCTCAGGCCTGACCGTGCACCCGTTCCGTTTCGATCACGAGGGGCTGCGTACATGGACAACAAGGGAAAATAGGAATTATTCAGAAGCCGAAGCGTCATGAAAATCAATATCGGTAAGCATGAGGTCGGCGGAGACAGAACATTTGTGATCGCAGAGGTTGGCAACAATCATAACGGCAGTCTCGAACGCGCCATCCATATGGTCGATCTGGCGGCGGAGATGGGCGCCGACTGCGTCAAATTCCAGATGCGGCACCTGAACGAGGTCTATCGGCGACGCTCCTTGCGCAAAGACGGGGAAGATCTGAATACGGAATATGTCCTGGATCTTCTTCAGCGCTTCGAGTTGACCGTCGCGGACCATCAGCGATTGGCGATATATTGCACGCAGAAGGAAATTTTCTATCTCTGTACGCCATGGGATCGGCTCAGCGTCGAGGCCCTGGAGAAACTGGACGTTGCGGCATACAAGGTCGCTTCCGCGGATCTCACGAATCTGCCCCTTCTCGACAAGATCGCGGCTACAGGAAAACCGCTCATTGTTTCCACCGGCATGAGTCGCCGGCTGGAAGTTCAGACATCGGTGAACCTGCTCAACAACCGCGGCGCGCAATTCGTTCTGTTGCACTGCAACAGCACTTATCCGGCTCCGTTCCACGATATTCAGCTGCGGTGGATGAACGAACTCCGCAAGATGCATCCGCTGGTCGGCTATTCTGGCCATGAACGCGGGACCGCCGTCTCGATGGCGGCAGTCGCCCTCGGAGCTTGCGTGATTGAGCGGCATTTTACCCTGGACCGGACAATGGAAGGCCCCGACCATGCAGCCAGCCTGGAGTACGCCGAGTTCAAGCGCCTGATCGAAGGGATCCGTGAAATCGAGCAGGCGCTTGGGGACGGACAAGAGCGCCGCTTGTCTCAGGGCGAAATGATCAACCGCGAGAATCTCGGCAAAAGTCTAGTTGCCGCCGCCGACTTGCCCAGGGGAACGGTATTGACGCCGGATCACATCAAGGTTCGCAGTCCCGGGCAAGGACTATCACCCCAGTATTATGAACGGCTCATTGGGCGCACACTCCAGCACGATCTGGCAGATGAGGAATATTTTTTTCCGTCTGATCTCGGAGGCGATTGCATCAATCCACGTGACTATTCTTTCCGGCGACCATGGGGAGTTCCCGTCCGATATCACGATTTCGAGCAATATCACCGGCGGGTCGCGCCCGACCTGTTCGAATTTCACCTGTCCTATACCGATATGGGGCTGGACCCGGCCGATTTCTTGAAGGGTCCCTATGAGTGCGACTTCGTCGTACACGCGCCGGAGCTGTTTGCCGGCAGTCACTTGATGGATCTCGCGTCTCCCGATGATGAATATCGCGCTCAGTCACTGCGGGAGACCCAACGTGTTATCGATCTTACGCGTGCCTTGAAGCGGTTCTTTCCCCGAACCCAGCGGCCGCTCATCGTTGCCAACATAGGAGGTTTTACGATGGATGCGCCGTTGCCTCCGCCGCTCATCGAGGGATATTACAAGCGCTTCATGGAGAGTTTGGCCGCATTGGATATGGAGGGAGTGGAGTTGGTCCCGCAGACCCAGGCACCCTTCCCGTGGCATTTCGGCGGTCAACGCTATCAGAACCTCTTTATGAGGATCGATGAGATAGTACAATGGTGTGAGAAGTTGAGCCTTCGGATGTGTTTCGATACTTCACACAGTCGCCTGACCTGCACTTATCTCGGGCTGGAATTCGATGAGTTTGCGCGTAAGATCGCGCCCTTCACGGCGCATCTTCATCTCGGTGATGCCAAAGGCCTGAACGGCGAAGGACTTCAGATAGGGGAGGGCGAGATTGATTTTCGTCGTCTGGGAAGCATTCTGGATGCAGGTTGTCCCCAGGCATCGTTCATTCCCGAGATCTGGCAAGGCCACAAGAATGGCGGGGAAGGATTCTGGATCGCGCTCGAGAAACTCGAAGGGTCGCTGTGAACGCGCGATTATCCACCGTTACGAAAGCGTCGTTGCTCGACGGGATGCGGAGCGACCCAGTCGAGTGATCGCCGTGAGGCAGGTGACTCAAGAGATTGAGATATCGATAAGATGATTACCCATATTCGACATACAGGGATCGTGGTGGCCGACCTGGAGCGCGCGCTCTCCTTCTGGTGCGATGTTCTTGGCTTTCGTATCGTCAAGCGTATGGACGAATCCGGCCCATACCTCGACGCCATGATGGGGCTCAGAAACGCCAGGGCAACCACAGTCAAGTTGGCCGCTCCGGATGACAATCTCGTTGAGTTGTTGCACTTTCACTCGCATCCGGATCAATCGGCCTGGCGTGGAACGCCGTATTCGACGGGACTGACGCATATCGCGTTTACTGTCGATGACCTCGACTCGGATTGCGCGCGCCTTGGGGCCGCCGGAGTCAAGTTCTTCGCTCCGCCCCAAACTTCACCGGATGGCAATGTCAAAGTCACGTATGGTTCCGGCCCGGAAGGGCTGTTATTGGAGTTGGTTGAAGTACTGAAGAAATGAGAGCCAGACACGGAATGGATTCTCGAGGGGGATTATATTGACGGACAGTGCGGTATTGTCTCCACCCGTGGCGGCTGACTCGTTGCACCATCGTGTCGGTTTCATGCAAGGTCGGATGTCGGCCTTGATCGATGGCCGCATACAGGCTTTCCCCTGGCCATCCTGGCGTGAAGAGTTTTCAGTCGCTGAAAAGAACGGTTTTCGCCTGATGGAGTGGACGCTCGATCAGGACCGGCTTTACGAAAACCCGCTTCTGACGACCACGGGACAAGACGCTATTCGCGAGCTGATGCGACGCTACCATATCGGCATTCCCTCGCTGACCGGCGATTGTTTCATGCAGGCCCCGTTTTGGAAGGCGCATGGTGAAAATAGCAAGTCCTTTAAGCGCGATTTTCTGGCGGTGGCCGCCGCCTGCGGCAAGGTTGGTATCTCGATGCTGATCGTGCCATTGGTCGACAACGGCCGGTTGGAAACCGCCGGGCAGGAGGACATTCTCGTGGAGTTCCTTCAGAGCGAGAAGCCGTATTTCGACACGCTCGGCTTGCGCGTGTTGTTTGAATCTGACTTTGAGCCGCCGGCGCTCCATCGGTTCATCGAACGACTCGATCCCGACTCTTTCGGTGTTAACTACGACATCGGAAACAGCGCCGCACTCGGCTTCGATCCCGCGGAAGAGATTGCAACGTACGGGCACCGTATCATGAATGTCCATGTGAAGGATCGGAAGTTGGGTGGCACGACCGTACCGCTGGGGGAGGGAGCCGCGAATTTCGAAGCGGTATTCAGTGCGCTCGGTCGGGCCGGTTACGCCGCCAATTTCATTCTCCAGACCGCCCGTTCCCCGGACGGTGATCATGTAGGCGCCTTGCGTCGCTATCGCGACATGACCGTTGATTGGTTGCGGCGCGCGGAGGAAGGCCGTCTTGCATCTTGAACTGGCTGACAAGAGGGCTCTGGTGACCGGTTCGTCGCGCGGCATCGGTCGCGCGATCGCGCAGGTTCTCCACGGCGAAGACTGCCAGGTGATGTTGAACGGGCGTTCGGCTGACGCTCTTGCGCAGGTCGCCTCCGAACTTCCTGGGGTTTCCTTCGTCGCCGGGGATGTAACGCGCCCGGAGGAAGCCCGGCGCATCGTCGCCGAGGCCAAAGCGGCGCTGGGTCGTCTCGATATTCTGGTGTGTAATGTGGGCAGTGGCCGCTCCGTGCCACCGGGAACCGAATCGCATGAAGAGTGGCTGCGAGTCTTTGCGGTCAATTTCTGGAGCGCCACCAACGTGATTGAGGCCGCCCGCGAAATGCTGGCCGCTTCCTGCGGCGCGATTGTCTGCGTGTCATCGATTTGCGGGCTGGAGGTAATACCCGGGGCGCCCGTTACCTACTCGGCCGCCAAGGCGGCCCTTAATGCCTATGTGCGCGGCATCTCCCGTCCCTTGGGAAAGCTGGGGGTGCGAATCAACGCCGTGGCTCCCGGTAATATTCTGTTCGAGGGATCCGTATGGTCACGCAAGTTGGCCGACGACACCAGTGCGGTGCAGGCCATGCTTGAGCGGGAGGTGGCATTGGCCGGTTTGGGCGATGCGAAATCCGTGGCCGACTTGGTTGCGTACCTCGTTTCACCGCGCGCCCGTTTTGTTACTGGCAGCGTGTGGACACTGGATGGCGGACAGGTACGCTCGTGAATTCGGAATTAGATTGACGGGAATAGCATGAGCGATTCATTCTCAAAGTTCGATTTGGCTGACAGGACTGCTCTCATCACGGGAGCGGCGGGGACGCTCGGCGTGGAGCACGCGGCGGCACTACTGGAAAGTAACGCGACGGTTATCCTTACCGACATCGACGATGCGGCTCTGGTATCCGCCAAGAAATCCTTATCGCAGGAATTCGATTCTTCCCGTATTTTCACCCGCGCCATGGATGTTACACGGCAGGCGCTGGTGCGTGCCGTGGCGGGGGAACTGAACACTGCGGGTCTTTCCGTGGACATTCTCATTAATAACGCCGCCATTGACCCAAAAGTGAAAGACAGCCGAGGTATACTGGAGGTTTCTCGACTGGAGAATTTTCCCATTGAGCAGTGGGATCTACAGGTCGCGGTAGGCCTGACAGGCGCTTTTTTGTGCAGCCAGGTTTTCGGCGCGGCGATGGCAAAACGCGGGAATGGTGGAGTCATTTTGAATATCGCCTCGGATCTCTCAATACTGTCTCCTGATCAGCGCCTTTACCGCAAAAACAGCGTGCCGGATGAGATGCAGCCGGTGAAGCCAGTGACTTATTCCGTCATCAAGGCGGGCTTGATAGGACTTACTCGGTACCTGGCTACTTACTGGGCGGATCGAGGAGTGCGGTGCAACGCTTTATCGCCAGGAGGCGTATACGCCGGCCAGGGCGATGATTTTGTCAAACGTCTTACTTCCCTGATACCGCTCGGAAGGATGGCGAATCGCGACGAATACAGATCGGCCGTGCAGTTCCTGTGCTCAGAGGCTTCTAGTTACCTGAATGGACAGAACATCGTGATGGATGGTGGGAGATCGGTGTGGTAGTTCTTAATTGCTTATGACCGCTTGATCCAACGGATTTCTGCGACCAGCTGACATGAAGAACCGCGCATGATTCGGGCCATCGTACTCACCAGCGCCGCACCGCTTGCCGTTGAGATGAGGCAGTTCGGCTACGACTGCGTCGAGTGGGACGAGGAGCATTTGCGTATTCAGTACCGCTACGATTCTGACGAAAGTCGGAAGATCAAATATTTCCTTAATTTTGTGCTAGATCCCGAGAGACGGCGCGTCTGGCTGGGCGAGACATTTGCCGCGCGGTTCGGCGATGAGACGGCCGTGAGCGAGGTCCTTGTATATGGGTTGTGACGAGATAGCAACGTTGGCGAGAAGTGGTCGTCTCGGCACACATGCTTATAACCACCTACCGCTCGCCGGCCTCAACTCTGATGCTGTAGAGCGCGAGATCGGGGAATCCATGGATGTGCTGGAACAGTTCAGTGGTATAAGAGTGCGGGGCATTTCCTACCCGTACGGCGGAAAATCCGCGGTGTCGGACCAGGTTTTTTCGGTCGCCCAGACATGCGGGTTGCGTTACGGTTTTACTATGGAGAGGGGTGTGAACGCTCATGGGGATTTTGCCTATCCTTACCAGTTAAAGCGCGTGGACACCTACGATGTACAGACGCTGATAGAGAGAGCGGTCAGTGGGGCAGAGACCCATCGGACGCGCTAGACCGCCGCAATGCACGCTTTGATCCATTTGCTCGATATAAGATGACTCGGGTTGTTGCAATCATCCCCGCGCGCGGGGGGTCGCAGAGCATCCCGGACAAGAATATTCGGGAATTTGCCGGGAAGCCACTGATCGCATGGACGATAGAAAAGGCGCGCGAAGCAAAGGGCATCGATCGGGTAATCGTATCTACCGACAGCGAACGTATAGCCACTGTTGCCAACAACTATGGGGCGGAGACCCCTTTCCTCCGGCCTGCTTCGATTTCTGCTGCAGATTCCGCGATTGAGCCTGTATTGATCCATGCCCACGAATGGCTCGTCGTCAGCGAAGGTTATGAGGCGGATTTGATTGTCTTGCTCTTTCCGACGAATCCGCTCCGTGAAACACGGCATATCGAAGATTCGCTGAGGCACTTTCACGAATCAGGGGCGGACTCGGTGATAACCGTGAACGAGTCACCGGCGCACTATACACCGTACTGGACCTTGGTTCGTAACGCGAATGGGGTAGTCAGTTATTATGGCGGAAAGGATATTCGCACAGGATATACCCGGCGCCAGGATTTCCCGGAGCGTTGTTTCGCCAAGAACGACCTCGTCTTCGTCTTGCGGCCACGGAATCTCTTCGGGACACCACCGAGTCTGTACGGCGAGCGGACGGAACTTCTAGTAACTGACCGTATTTACGATGGCGATATCAACACACGTGAAGATTGGGATCTGACTTTGCTGATCTTCCGCTATCTAACCTCAGCAAGAAATGCATCAAGTAGGAAATAGATGACAAAAGCACTCAAAGATTTAAGGCCGGAGAATGAAGCATTACACATCTTAGTAATCGGGAATTCCCCTCATCACACCAAGAGCCTCCTGTTCTTGATACAAGGACTGATCCGTATCGATCCGGAGGTTCGTGCAACTTTGGTATGTTGTGCCTCACAGCATGAGACCTTCGCGAAGTTGGTGGCAGACTCTTGCGTCGAGCTAGTCTTGTTCGAGAATGGGGCGGATACGGCGGATGCATCTGCGTCATCCAACACGCCGGCAATCAAGATCTCGTCGAGAGGGGTCTTGAAGCATGTTCTATTCCTAAAAAGATGTCTCACCCGACTTCCGGTAGCTATGCCCATCTTCAGGAAACCGCTGGAGGCCATGATTGTGAAGGCCAAGCAGAGTACCCCGGGGCTTGTGCTGCGCGAGTGGGCGCTAGCCGCCAGATTAAAACAAGAGAAATTGTTGGCCACGCGGCTGTTTGATCAGATCTCCCCCAACCTGATAGTTGCATTCGGCGATCGGCACCCAGATATCGAAGCCCCACTCCTCTTGGTCGCCAGGGAACGCAGCATAAAAGTGGTGATTCCCTACACCACTTATTCGGGCAAGGACATTATGGTGCAGGTGCGTCGAAACGACCCTGACTACCAGACGATGAAGCCGTTTTCCTTTTACCGCAGGATGAAAGCCGCGCACTTTCGAGATCAACTGCACGAAGGTCTTTTCTACCAACCGCCGAGCATGCTAGCCGCTTATGAAAAATTCGGCGCACTTTCCAGTTATCCGTGGTGCCTGGGCAACGGTTTGAGCGACATCATTTGTGTCGACAGTGAGGTTACGGCTCAAAGGTATCAAAAGGATAGAGTCCGCCCGGAGAAAATCAGGATTGTCGGAGACGTGGTTTACGATAAAATCGCCGAATCATTTCACCGCAGGCATGAAATCAGGGCCGCGCTGACGAAGAAATATGGGTTCGACGATAATTTGAAGCTCATCGTGCTCGCCTTGCCGCAACTGGCGGAACAGGGCGTGATGGACTGGGAACCTCACTGGAGGGAAATGCGGTTCCTCGTCGAGGTGGTTTCTAAAACCGGGCAGAACCTCTTGTTATCGCTGCATCCACGCATGAATCCGCACGATTATGCTTTTCTCGAACAGGAGTACCCGTGCCGAATCGCCAAGGAGCGACTCTCTGACATCGTCTCGGCACCAGACGTTTTCATGGCAAATTATTCAAGCACGGTGGTTTGGGCGGTACTCTGTGGTATCAGAACGATCATCGTGGATTTTTATGGGTTGAATTACAAGTTTTTCGATTACCTCAGATCGGTATCGGTCATTCGCGATCGCGGGAAACTTCAGTCGGAACTTGCAGGGGTTATTCAGGGGCAAGAAGTGGATTTTTCCACCGATTGGAAAGCTCTGTCTCGGCAAGAAGTGCTCGATGGCCGCACCATAGAGCGTTATCTGGATCTCTTCCGTGAACTCGCGAACGCTTCGACAGCACATAAACCGATACCTGAGCAGATTCTTGAAGCTATTTGAACCATAGGAGTATTTTTCTACACATGTCGAATTACCTCGAGACACACTATTTCCGGGATGAGTACAGTGAAACCGCCTATCCACAGCGGCTCTGCGACTTCATTGTCAGCCGCCATATCCAACCGCACTTTCGGTGTGTGGAGCAAAAAACAATCCTCGATGTTGGAAGCGGCAAGGGGAACCACCTCGTCGGATTCGCGCGCAGAGGGCTGGTGGCGATGGGCCTTGATAAGCGAAAGGAATGCCTCAAGGCGCTGGAGTCGTTCGATATTCGTGAATGCGACTTAGAGCATGATCCTTTCCCCTTTGATACCGGGACCCTGGATGTCGTGTTCTCAAAGTCGGTGATCGAGCACGTCGCAAACGCGGACAACTTTTTGAAGGAGACATATCGTATTCTGAAGCCCGGTGGACTCGCGATTCTTATGACGCCAGACTGGAAGACGCAGGCCCACATATTCTGGGATGACTACACGCACGTAAAACCATGGACCCGGAAGGGTCTGCAAAATGCCATGAAGATTCATGGCTTCGAGCAGGTCGAGAGCACGCTGTTTCGTCAGTTGCCGTTGCTATGGAAATATCCGGTGCTCGAGCGGCTGGCGGATGTGATCGCCTTGGCGCCAGAGTCGTGGAAATGGAAGGACCGCGACGAGAGCGCGTTTCGCGAGTGGATTCGTTTCTCGAAGGAGAAGATGCTTTTGGCGACGGCCGTGAAGCCGAGCGTCAGTACGGCTTCATAACGCATAGCTATCACAATAGTACGTGTTCAATTTATGAAAAAAAATGTCGCACTGATCACTGGAATAAACGGTCAAGACGGTTCATATCTTGCCGAGTTCCTCGTGTCAAAAGGCTACGATGTTCATGGCATCGTCCAGCGCGAGGCGATAGAAGATCCGTCGCACCGTCTCGTCAATTTGCGAGGCGTCGCTGATAAGATCACTCTGCACGTCGGTTCGGTCGATAACCACCTATCGATATACAAGATCGTCAACAAGGTCAGGCCGGATGAGTGCTATCACCTCGCGGCGGCAAGTTTTGTCAGCTATTCACTCGACGACGAGCTGTCCGTGCTATCCAGCAATTTCAACTCGACTCATTTCCTGTTGGCGAGCATCAAGGAACTGGTTCCGGATTGCCGGTTCTATTTTGCGGGATCAAGCGAGATGTTCGGCGACGCGGAAGTGAGTCCGCAGAACGAAACGACACGATTCAATCCGCGTTCAATATACGGTATCTCGAAAGTAGCGGGACATCATCTGGTCGCGAACTACCGCCGGCATCATAATTTATTTGCGTGCACAGGTATCTTGTATAACCATGAGTCACCGCGTCGAGGTTACGAGTTCGTTACGCGAAAAATCACGTCATCAGTCGCCAAAATATATCTCAAGCAGGCGGATAAGATCGAGTTGGGTAATCTGGACGCCCGCCGCGATTGGGGCTATGCACCGGAGTACGTGGAAGCGATGTGGCAGATGCTGAAATGCGATGCCCCTGATGATTATGTAATCGCAACAGGCGAACAGCATAGCGTCAGGGAATTCCTGGAGATGGCTTTCGCAGTCGTCGGTCTGGACTACAAAAACTACATGCAAATCAATCAAGACTATTTTCGCCCGGATGAACAGGTTCCCCTTGTCGGTGACTATAGAAAGGCGGCTACCAGGTTTGGCTGGAAACCATGCCGGAAGCTTGTGGACATTGTTCACGAAATGGTCCAGTCGGATATTCAACAGCTGGATGCGGCGCGATGAAAGTTCTGTTTACCTCTCCAATCATTGAGCATCCGCCGGCCGGTGGACCACAGCTCAGGATCGAAAACTCGATCAAAGCGCTGGCACGCGTGTGTGACTTGCGGATTGTGGCAAGGACTTCTCGTGGTTTTGTCGGGGGCGCAGACGCCGAAGATTATTTTCGGCGGTTTGGCAATGAGTTCAGCTATTCGCCTTGCGGGGCTAAGCAATTCGCAAATCGATATTTGCGCAAGGCGCAGCAATTATGGCGGTCGGTAGGTAGCTGTGGTTACGCAGCTGACGCGGACTTTCTCTTGGATTACGCAGATAGGCGAGACATTGATTGCATATGGTTTGGGTACGGAAACATATCATTTCCGTTGATCAAAGCGATCAAGGAGCGTCGTCCGGATATTAAGGTTGTCTGTGACACCGATAGCGTATGGTCACGATTTGTTCTTCGGGAGCTCCCGTTTGAAAGGAATCCAGTCAGAAAGTGGGTCATCCAGCGAAAGGGGCAGCGGAAGGAGGTTGAGGAGAAACAATGGGTAGACCTTTGTAACGTCACGACTGCTGTATCCGACGTGGATGCCGAGTATTACAAGGCGATCGCCGGCAATCCGTCGCGCATACACACGTTCTCAAACGTAATTGACCTTGAAACTTACGCCACGCCGCCGCCGGCCCCGATGGAATTGCACAAACCCTGTGTCTACCTGGCCGGAACGTTCGGACACTATCATAGTCCCATGGATGTGGCTGCGCGTTGGGTGCTGACCGATATTCTTCCCAGGGCCCGAAAAGTCATCCCCAACCTGCATTTTTACATTGTTGGCCGTGATTCAGATCGATCGCTAGCGCATGTCCGCGAGCCAGGTGTCAGCGTACTGGGGAAGGTGCCTTCGGTTCTGCCGTATCTGTGCCACGCGGACGTTTCCTTGGTGCCGCTCAAGTTCGAATCTGGTACGCGCTTCAAGATCCTTGAAGCGGCAGCCTGCAACGTTCCGATTGTTTCGACGACATTGGGCGCGGAGGGTTTGGAAGTGCAGAACCGGGAACATCTCCTGGTCGCGGACAATGCGGAGAGATTCGCCGATGCCATTGTTGAGTTGATCCGCAACCGGTCGCTGGCGAGTACGCTTGCTGTAAATTGCCGCGACTTGGTTCAAAAATATTACAGCGTCGACAGACTTGAGCAACAAGCGAGGAGAATCCTGGAGTACCTCGCAAATGGAGAATCGCGTGCAGAATCGAGCAGATAACCACAACGACGGTCGTAAGCGGATAGCAGTCGTGCTCGTCGATCGGGCCAACTACGGACGAATGAAGCCTGTAATGACAGCGATTCGCGATACACCAGAACTGGCGCTGCAAGTCATCTGCACCGGAACTATGGTCCTCGAGCGATTCGGATCTCCGATCCGGATCGTCAGGGAAGATGGTTTTGACATTGCCTCTGAGATACACATCGAGCTGGAAGGGTCGACTCCTACGACGATGGCAAAGTCGGTCGGATTTGCCATGATCGAATTCGCCAGTGAATTCCACCGGCTCAAACCTGATATCGTCCTGATTATCGGAGATCGCTACGAAGCGCTCGCAGCGGCCATGGCGGCCTCTTACATGAATCTCTGTATTGCCCATATCCAGGGAGGAGAAGTCAGCGGATCTATTGACGAAAGTGCTCGGCACTGCATTACTAAGCTTTCGCACTACCATTTTCCATCGACACAACGGTCGGCCGAGTACATCATCCAGATGGGTGAGCGGCCGGAAACTGTATTCATGGTGGGCTGCCCCAGTGGTGACATCGCATTCAAGCTGGATCGAACCTTGCCCGAAGGTATTTTCAACAAAGGCATTGGTGCTGAGATCGACCCACGCAAACCCTACCTGTTGGCCGTCTTCCATCCGGTGACTACGGAATTTGGAGCTGAAAAGGACGAGACTGCCCAGCTTCTCGAATGCCTTGCGGAGATCAGCATGCCCACCGTCTGGCTTTGGCCCAATATCGACGCCGGATCTGATCACGTGAGTAACGCGATCCGACGCTTCCGCGAGGCGAATGACCCGTACTGGTTGCGTTTGATCAAGAACTTCAACCCAGACGACTATCTCCGCGTGCTCGCAAACGCCAGTTGCGCGATAGGTAACAGCAGCAGCTTCGTCAGGGACTCTTCGTTCTTAGGCACCCCTGTAGTCCTGGTGGGAGATCGTCAACTCGGAAGGGAGGTCTGCAAGAACGTGCTCCGGGTCGATCCGCTTCGAAGCAAAATCCTGCCCGCTATCCGTGCACAGCTTAATGCTGGACGTTATCGTCCCAGTGATCTTTACGGAAAAGGCGACGCTGGCGGACAGATCGCCATGCGGTTAGTCGAGCTGAAACCCTATTGCCAGAAACGGCTCGCTTACGTTTAGCCAGCGGGAAGCGAGGGACCGATGCTTAACGGAAAAAAAGTCTTTGCCATTATCCCAGCTCGAGGAGGATCCAAGGGTATTCCACGGAAAAATCTCTATCGCTTGGGAAAGCAAAGCTTGCTCGAAAGGGCCATCCATTTGGGCAAGGGCTGTCGATATGTGGACCATGTCTACGTTTCAACAGATGATCTTGAGATGTGGGAGATATCCAAGAAGTACGGCGTCCACACGCATGAGTTGAGGCCCCCGGAATTGGCCACGGATGCGGCGAAAACTATTGACGTGATCAAGCATCTTATTCCGGAGCTGGGCATGGATGATTCCTATGTCCTGCTCCTTCAGCCCACTTCCCCCCTTCGGACGACGGAAGACGCGGATCAGGTCTGTAGGCTGCTCGAAGGCCAGCTTGACCTGGCTGTCGTCAGTTTGACCGAACTAACGCATCCCCATCCGTACAAGGTTCAAGTTCTGGAAAATGGCTATGTCCGGTCCCTTCTGGGGGTCGAATCGACTGTTCCTCGGCAGTCACTGCCGAAGGTCTACGTTCCAAATGGAGCATTTTACTTTACTCACGTTGAAGTGATTCTGGCAAAGAACACCTTAATGCCCGAACGAACAATACCTTATGTGATGCCGCCTATCACCTCCATCAACCTCGATGGACCGCTCGATCTCATGTTACTGGAGGCGCTGATCGAGAAGGGCATGGTCCGGCTCGACGACGGTGTGGCCATTATTGCCTAACCGTCAAGTAACGAATGATCCATTTCTGTTCTTGCCCGCATGATGATGAAGCCCCGCGAAGATACGCGCATAATTCTGGAGGTCCCTTGAACGCAATCCAACGCATCTGTCACGATAACATAGAGCTCGCGCTGATCATCCGACGCACATACCGTAAAGATGGGATCGAATTCTTTACCCCCAGCACGTACTCCCAGCAGATTGGCTACATGAATCGGCCGGCCGGCTACGTCATCGCACCGCACGTACACAATCCGGTGCCACGCGAAGTTCATTACACCAAGGAAGTGTTGCTCATCAAAAGCGGTCGCGTACGGGTAGACTTCTATTCCGAGGCGCAGGTCTACCTGGAGAGTACCGTACTGGAAGCGGGTGACGTAATCCTGCTTGCTTACGGCGGGCATGGTTTTGAGATGCTGGAGCCGACGGAGATGATCGAGGTGAAGCAGGGACCGTACGCCGGCGACCGTGACAAGACGCGCTTTGAGCCCTCAGAACGAAAACACATTCCCGACAAGTGAGCCTAGCGGCTTGTATTGTGTGATCTCTCGCTCGCCACAGGAAGGAGAGAAGGCGCGTGTTGATCGTATCGGTAGAGATGATTGAAAAACCATATAACAGGTATGCAAATGACAATTAAGGATTTCGTACGGCGCGTCTGGCCGCTCCGATTAGTGGCGTTTTTGTTGTTTCGTCCACGGCTGTTCCGGGACCACTTTGTATATTCTCTCGTGGACTACCGGCGATTTCGCAGTTCCATCGAGAGGTTCAGGCGGTTTCTTGCGCGATCACCGGATACGCAAACGGGTTCCGACCGGCCCGGATTGTTGATCGTTGCCGGCCAGGCGATGAACGCGCATTGGTGCCAGCTCTGGTCCGTGCTCGGTGGACTGTATCGGCGCAACGGCCAGCGCGTCTTTGTGCTCACATCGAAGAGTGAACCGATTCACAATCTGTATTTTCGCCTGTTCCGCATCGAGTTTATCTATCTGGAAGATTTGCGGATTCGATCGAATATCGTTCCCGAGTCCTTCGTCAACGACGTCGCCCGTCTCGATGCTTTCCAAGATTTTAAAGACTTTTCCGTTGACGGCGTGCCGTTCGGCCGGATTGCGATCTCAACGTATAGCCGACAGCGTGCGACCGGAATCATTGACGTCTCGAACCCCCAGGTTCGCACGGAGATTCGGGCGTGGTTGCACTACCTCTACCAGACATTCGAGGTCGCAAAGCGACTCTACGAAACAAAAAATATTCAGATGTTGTTCTTCACGGAAGTGTTTATGGAGGAGTACGGCGCGTTTTACTACGGCGCCCTCGTTCTCGAGTTGAACGTGATTCGTTTTGCTGGCACCGTTCGCGACGATGCGGTTATCGTCCAGCACCTCACTGACGAAAGCGATCGGACCCACCACGCCTCGGTCAACCCGCTTAGTTGGGCGCGTATCTGTGAATACGCCGATTCTCCCACTGTCGAGAAGGAGCTTCAGCAGAATTTTCTGGATCGTTATGGCGATCGCTGGGCGTTGTCCAAACGAAATCAGCCCAACACGCGGATCATGTCGCCAGCTGAGGCCAAGGAGCTTCTCGGCGTACCGGACGGACGAAAAATCGCGGTGATCTTCAGCCATATTCTTTATGACACTCTTTTCTTTTTCGGCGAGGACTTGTTCCCTTGCTACGCCGACTGGTTCGTCGAAACTGTAAAGGCGGCCTGTTTGAATCCGAACGTCCAATGGTTCGTGAAGGTGCATCCCTCCAACCTTTGGCGCGGTGAGCTCGAGCACTATTTTGGCGGCAAGTATGAGGAAGTGCGACTGATCGAGCGGTACATCGGCGCTCTTCCGGACCATGTGCGGCTGATTTACCCCGACACGCCGATCAGCCCTTACACGTGGTTTCAGATCGCCGATTATGGCGTCACCGTGCGCGGCACGTCGGGTATCGAGCTGGGGGCGTTGGGGAAAACGGTCATCACTGCGGGCAGCGGGCGTTACGAGGAGATCGGGTTCACCGTCAATTCCCGCAGCACCGATGAATACCTGTCTGTGCTGGCACGACTTCCCGATGTGCCCGCGCTTACGGCGGAGCAACGCCGCCTTGGCGCGAGATTTGCCTACGCGACGTTTTGCATGAAGCCCTTCACGCTCGATTTTCTCCGGGCCGTTCCGCGTGCTGGAAAGACCGGTATCTTCAGCTCGGACGACCTGGTATATCTCGGAAACTTTCCGGGCGAGCACGCGGAGCTTCCGGCATCGATCAGCAGGTTCATGCAGTGGAGTATCGACCGTGACTCCGTCGATTTTCTCAACGAGTGGCCGACGGAGACCTCTCGCTCGCCATCGAGGACGGAAAAGGCCAAGGAGCTCTCGAATTAAACTGCTGCAGCATCGTATCTTCGAGGTGGAGCGCATGGCGGGCAAGCGCATCCTCGATATCGGCTGCGGAAGAAACAAGCTTCCGGGAGCCATCGGCTTGGACCAGATGCGGCTCCCGGGCGTGGATGTGGTGTCCAATTTGAACGATCGTCTTCCCTTTGCCGACGAAGAGTTCGAGGTTGTCTACTCCGACCAAGTGCTCGAGCACGTTCCAAATCTGATCGGGCTGATCGAGGAGATCCACCGTATCCTCGTTCCGGGCGGGATCATGGTTTCCCATGTTCCGTATTTCAGGTCGGGCTGGGCCGCCGTCGATCCGACGCATGTTCGGCAATTCACGCTTGGTTCACTCGACTATTTCGTCAGGGGGACGTACTCCTATGAGGGATACAGGTTTTCGGATACCGGCTATTCGCGCGTCGAGCGCTATCTTGACTGGAACTATCCGCCTTCGTTCCTGCGTTTCGTATTTACCGGACTGGCGCGGAGGTGGCCGAACAGGTTCGAGAATTCGGTACTGTCCTTCATCTATCCGTTCGAGAATTTGACGTTTGTACTCACCAAATGACGCAAGACGTTTTGACGAAGTATTCCAGCATCTTGACGGTCGCTACCGTCGATCATCTTCCTCAAGCGGTTGCGACGTTGAGGAGCGCCTATCGATGGTGCGCGCAATCCTCCTTTCATCTCTTCGCGACGGACGCGACGACGGAGACCGTCGCCGATTTGAGACGAATCCTCGGAAACGACGCTAGCTGGATACGCGTCTTCGGTCCGAATGATCTTGGACCCGAGCGCGCCGGATTTCTCAGCGTATTTGATCAGTATAACGCTATCGAACTGTCCTGCCTGGCGAAATACGTGGGTATCTCGCATGTACTGCGCGATCCATCGGCAGGAAAGGTTTGTGTTTTCGTGGACGCTGATATGTTGTTTCTCGGCGATATCCGTGAACCGGTCGACGCGATGGGGGAGGACGCCGTATTACTGACACCGCATTTGATGGGACCATCCAGCGACGATTTAGAGCACGACATAATGACCCATGGTTGGATGAATGCGGGGTTTCTCGCGTTTCGCCGGGAACATCCGGCCAACCGTGGTGTGCTGGATTGGTTGATTGATCGAATCTCCCGTAGGGGATATTTCGCCCCCCAATACGGACTGAGTTGCGATCAAAAGTGGGTTTCAGCCCTTCCTATCCTTTTCCGGGACGTGACGTGCGTGAGCAGACACCGGGGTCTGAATGTCGGCTATTGGAATCTGCGTGAGCGACCGCTCGCAAGGTCAGGGAGAGCCATCTTGGCCGGCGGCAGTCCACTTCTGCTGTTTCATTTCAGCGGCTTCGACTGGGAGCGCTCGAAACGTTTGTCGAGGCACTCGGAATATCCTGTGCCGCCAGGTTCGCCATTGGAGGAACTCTGTCGGCTCTACCAGTCTGAGCTCGCTGCCGCGGCCGGCTTACGGGCTAACGTTGCGAAACTCCAGACGTTTCCGTACTCTACGGCGAGCTTGACTGAAAGGATCCGTGCCGGATCTATCCGGCAAGGCGTCAATATCGTCGCCCCCGGCGGTCACGCCGGCGTGTTTTCTAGATTGAGTGGAAAGATGAACTCCCTGCTTCGCAAAACCATGGCCTGGCACGGCAGGTGATCGTGTCGGTCGAACAATTCAAAATCGGCGGGCACGAAATTGGTTACGGCAAGCGCTGCTTCGTTATCGGCGAGGTGGCGCAGGCTCATGACGGAAGTCTGGGCATGGCGCACGCCTTCATCGATGCCGTCGCAGCTGCCGGCGTGGACGCGGTGAAGTTCCAGACACATATCGCTGAAGCGGAAAGCTCGCCAGACGAGCCATGGAGAATCCGGTTCAGTCCCCAGGACGCATCTCGCTTCGATTATTGGAAACGAATGGAGTTTCGCGACGATCAATGGATCGATCTCAAGGAACATGCGGAGCGGAAGGGCCTTGTCTTTCTCAGCTCACCTTTTTCTGAAGAGGCCGTTGACTTGTTGACCCGGATCGGGATGCCGGCCTGGAAGGTCGCCTCGGGCGAGGTGAATAACTCGCTATTGCTTGAGAAAATCACGCAGACGCGAAAACCAATCCTGCTTTCGACCGGTATGAGCCCGCTTTCGGAAATAGACGGCGTGGTGGAGCGGTTCAAGTCCGGAGGCTGTCCAATTGCTGTCATGCAATGTAGTTCCAGTTACCCCACGCCACCGGAAAAACTTGGGCTGAATTTGCTTGCCGAGTATCGTGAGCGCTACGGTTGCCCCGTCGGTTTGTCGGATCACTCGGGGACGATCTTTTCGGGTCTCGCCGCCGCTGCCCTGGGGGCGGATATTCTGGAGGTGCATGTCACCTTAAGCAGAGAGATGTTCGGCCCGGATGTGACTGCTTCCCTGACCACATCCGAGTTGGGGCAATTAATCGAGGGTGTGCGGTTCATCGAGCGGGCTAGAGCCTGTCCGATCGACAAGGAGGCCATCGCGACTGAGTTCGAGGGGCTGCGGAAAATTTTCACGAAGAGTCTTTTCGCGGCTCAAGATCTGCCGGCCGGAACGAGGCTCAAGCGGGAACACCTGGTGGCGCGGAAACCGGGAACCGGGATTGCCGCAGATCAGGTCGACCAAATCGTTGGGCGCCGACTTGTTGCGGAAGTCAAGCGCGGACAAATGCTGAAACCTGGCAACCTCCGCACGTCTGGAGAAGACGACTGAATGAAATCAGTTGAGCATAAGGCCACGGGTCCGACGTTCCATGAACTCAATTGGTTTCTGATAATAACCATAGTTTTTGCAATCATCATACCATTGATGGGAAATTTTCTCGGATGGAATGAGAAGAAGCTATTTGACCAACGACAATGGATTCTTTCCTGGTATTACTCAATTTGTATTGTCATAGGAATCATTACGTTTTTCCGATATGGGGCGAGCCGACTGGCAACAGATCGATATTCTTTTTTCATGCTTATCGGAATATTTATCTTCATTTTTTCGGTAGTGCTGGGTATTTTGGATGGGAGAAAGGTTTCGCCCATGTCTGTGATGGCGCCGTTTTTCACTGTACTGATATTTCACATATTTCCCAGAGTCAAAACCAGTATTAATTTGTCCATTGTTGCATGGATGCTGATTGCTTTTTTACTGGCCCCGTTGCTTGTTTTGATCTTCCCGGAACTGTTTAAAATCCCCTTCAAGTTGAATGCTTTCGACAGTTTCAGGGGTTTTTCAAGCAGTAGAACGGATTATGGATATCTGGTGGGCATTGCCATATTAATACTGGTAAGCAGGCCGGCTCTTGTCAGCCTTGTTTTTATCCCCGCGATGTTGTTTGTTTTAATGCTATCCGGAAATCGTGCCGCCCTGTTGTCGGTGGCCATAGCGAGCGCATATTCGATGACCGCGTCGCGCTATAAAGGTTCATCGGTTATTGTCTGGATAGGTCTCTTTACCGCCTGCGCTTATTTATTGACGATTTTTCTTGGTGAAGGCTACCTGGAAAGGGGGGTTACATTATTCCAGGATTCGGGCGATCGCTTGAAAATATTGGCAGCATCTATTGACAAAGTGTATGCCAATATCTTGTTCGGTTCAGGCGCGTTTTACCAGAATGTCTACGTAAGCTCTATTGGCAGGATTGTCGAGCCTCATAATTCCGTTCTCCAATCAATTCTGAATTTTGGCTTGATTGCCACTATGTTGTGGTACCTGGTAGTGGCCAAGACCTATTTTTCGTTTAACGCTGTGGGACGTTCGTTCCTGCTTTATTGGCTTATTTTCGGGTTGTTTCACCCCGGTTATGATGCATTTCTTTTCACGCCGGAGAGTTTTATACCGCTTCTTCTGGCTGTCCATTGCGGACCACTGGATATCCGGCACCTCCGGCGTGGAAATTCACGGGAGACATCCGTTTTACGGATACCCCTCCGGTTTCACAGGTACCCCGATCAGGGGCTTCGAACAGTCGCTGACACGAATTGCTGAGCGGACAAATCTACTTCCAGGTGCACTAATTTGAACAAACCCATCCCGGTCAATGAACCTTTGCTTGACGGTAACGAAAAGAAATACCTCAACGAGTGTATCGATAGTGGTTGGATATCCTCGGAGGGGCCGTTCGTTCAGCGCCTCGAGCGGGACTTCGCGACCCGCGTCGGCCGCCGGTTTGGGATCGCGGTAGCCAACGGTTCTGTGGCACTCGATGCCGCAGTTAAGGCGCTTGATCTTGGTCCCGGCGACGAAGTGATCTTGCCTGCATTCACCATCATTTCCTGCGCCGCCGCTATTGTGCGAGCGGGCGCGACACCCGTTCTGGTGGACAGCGAACCGGATACGTGGAACATGGATCTGGACGAGGTGGAGCGAAGGATTACCTCACGCACCCGCGCCGTGATGGCAGTGCACATCTACGGATTGCCGGTGGACATGGATGCCTTGCTGGCCATCACACAGCCCCGCGGAATCAAGGTGATCGAGGACGCGGCCGAGATGCATGGCCAGACATGCCGTGGCAGACCTTGTGGCAGCTTTGGCGACTTGAGCACCTTTAGCTTCTACCCTAACAAGCACGTAACTACGGGGGAGGGTGGAATTATGGTTACAGATGATGAGGGGCTCGCAGGGCGCTGCCGCAGTTTGCGTAATCTTTGTTTCATGCCGGGCAAGCGCTTTTTCCATGAGGAACTGGGTTGGAACTTCCGCATGTCCAACCTGCAAGCTGCACTTGGCTGCGCTCAGCTTGAACGCTTGGATACCTTTATCACGCGCAAGCGGCAAATGGGCCGCCGCTACGATGAGTTGCTCGTAGATGTGTCCGGCATTCAGAGGCCATTGGCCCGAACCGCATGGGCTGAGAGTATTTACTGGGTCTATGGTCTGGTGCTTGATGATGGTGTTCCTTTAGATGCAGAGGAGGCGATGCGCAGGCTCAGCGCGCAAGGCGTTGGATGCCGGCCTTTTTTCTGGCCCATGCATGAGCAGCCGGTTTTTCGTCGTATGGGCCTATTCGCCGAAGATCGCCATCCGGTGGCAGAGCGTTTGGCGCGCCGCGGTTTTTATCTGCCGAGCGGCCTTGCGCTTACCGAGCCACAGATCCGTCGCGTTGCCGACGTCGTAAAGGACGTGCTTGCCACATGAGCGTCTTCGCAGGCTATGCCCGCTATTACGATCTCCTCTATCGTGATAAGCCATACCAGGAAGAGGCGGACCATGTTCGTCGGTTAATTTTGTCTCACGTTCCCAACGCACACGCCATCGTGGAGTTGGGCTGTGGCACCGGCGCCCATGCGGAACATTTGGCGCGTGCCGGTATGGAGGTGAATGGGGTTGATCTGAGCGAATGGATGTTGGAACGTGCTGCTGCGCGGCGCGTAACGCTGACGGATGATGTAGCACGGCGTTTGCATTTTTCCCATGGAGATGTGCGCAATATCAGGTTGAATATTCGAGCCGATGCAGTGATTTCGCTGTTTCATGTAATGAGCTATCAGTCGGAAAATGCAGATCTGCATGCTATGTTCGCCACTGCTCATGAGCATTTGCGAACCGGTGGGGTTTTTATATTCGATGCTTGGTATGGGCCGGCGGCACTCACGGATCGTCCCGCGGTACGCGTGAAAGTGCTTGAGGACGATGAGGTGAAAATAACCCGAATCGCCCAGCCTACTCTATACCCTAGCCGAAACCTGGTTGATGTGCATTATCATATTTTCGCTTACGAGAAGAAGACGGGGCACTGTTCCGAAACTGTGGAAACACATCGTATGCGTTACCTTTTCTCGACAGAAGTCGAGTTACTGGCCGCACAGTCGGGCTTTACTGTTATTGATGTGCATGAGTGGATGACTGGGCGGGCACCCGGTTTCGACACATGGGGTGTGTGTTTCGTCTGTCGGGCGTGAAGAGAATCGGCATCTTCCTCGGGAGTGATCCAGGCAGTGGCGGCATGTTTCAATACAGCCTTGCAATGCTGGAAGCGATGTCGAGATTGCCGCGCGAGCGCTACGCAATTGTCGCCGCATTCTTCAATCCGGCATGGGGACCTTATATCGAGCCCCTCGGTTTGCGGATCCTGCCCTTGGGGATTTCGGGGCGAGAGCCGTTCACTGTTGGCCGGATTTGGCGCACTGCCTGTCTGCCAATCAGACCCTGGAGGGCTTTTCTTTGGCGCTTCGATCCGGTGGCGCGAACGATGTGGAAAGAGGGCTGCGACCTCTGGTTCTTTCCGGCCCAAGATCACTGGAGCTATCTGACGCCGACTCCGGCTGTGGTGACGATCCACGACCTGATGCATCGGTATGAGCCGCAGTTTCCCGAGGTTTCCAGGTGGGGGCGATATTTTCTTCGCGAATATCGTTTTAGAAATATCTGCCGGTTTGCAATGGCGGTGCTAGTCGACTCGGAGGTGGGCCGGCAGCATGTCACCGACTCGTATGGATTGAGTCCGGACAGATTGTTTCCGCTGCCTTATTTGCCGCCGCGTTATATATATGACTGTGAGACCCCGCCGGACTTCGACGAGAGGTATAGATTACCTCCTCGTTTCCTGTTTTATCCGGCGCAGTTCTGGCAACACAAGAATCATGACAGGCTGATTCAGGCACTAGCGGTCGCCAGGCGCAGATGTCCAGATATTTTTCTGGTACTGGCGGGGCCCAAGCGCTATGAGTACGAAGTGCTTGTTCGGCGTGTCAGCGAGCACGGTCTTTCCGAGCACGTGATGTTCGCAGGCTATATCCCAGATGCCTACATGCCCGAGTTCTACCGGCGGGCGAGGGCATTGGTAATGCCGACTTTTTTCGGGCCGACCAATATCCCTCCACTTGAGGCGTTCGTGCTCGGGTGTCCAGTTGCTGTTTCAAATGTGTACGGAATGGCGGAACAGGTTGGTGATGCCGCGGTATTGTTTCAACCGGACAGCATCCAGGACATAGCCGACGCAATCGCCAGGTTGTGGATGGATGATCAATTGCGCAAAGATTTGGTCAGACGCGGTAAAAAACGCGTTGAACATTGGGGGCAACCGCAGTTTAACCGTGCGCTCGGAAAGATTATTGCGAATGTGATCGACACGGCGGAACTGAGGAGCGACGACGCTGAGTAAGCTTTTCAAAGGAAGCGGATAAATATTCCCGCGCCATTGATGCAGGATGCGCGGAGATTCTGTGTAACGCTCGACGATTACTCAACAACCTCCTTCAAATGGCGCTACGAATGGCGGAATCGTTTGTTATCTGGCGTTGCATTTTTTCACGGCGACAATAATTCAGATGTTGTCTCCAACACGCAAGTCAGTCCAGAACGTCTCCGGGCGACCGAAGATTTCGGTGATTACCGCTGTTTACAACGGGGTTGCCACCATCGAGGCCACGATACTTTCCGTCGCCTCCCAGACTTATACGAACGTGGAGCATATCGTTATTGATGGTAATTCCACGGACGGCACCATGGATGTTATCCATAAACACCGGGATAAGCTCGCTGTCGTGCGGTCCGAGCCGGATCGCGGCATGTATGAAGCGATGAACAAAGGCCTGTCGCTGGCGACAGGCGATGTTATTGGTTTTCTCAATGCAGACGATACTTATACGGATTCCGGTGTATTGGACGAGATCATGCGAACACTTGAAGCACAGAAAGCGGATGCTTGCTATGGCGATCTTGTTTACGTTGACAGAATAGATACTAATAAGATAGTGCGTTATTGGAAATCGCAGTCCTATTATGACGGTTTGTTCGAAAAGGGTTGGATGCCGGCGCATCCAACTTTTTACGCAAAGAGATGGGTCTATGATAAATATGGCGGCTATGATACTGCCTACTACCACCAATCGGATTTTGAGCTGACGCTGCGCTTCCTCGCGGTACACAAGATAAAGTCCGCGTACATACCGAAGATTCTCGTGCATATGCGTAGCGGCGGGGCATCGCGGGGATTGCGACACATTCTCGAGGGCAATCTTGAAGCCTATCGCGCTTGCCGACAACACTCGCTGGATGTCTCCCCGTTTTTCATCGCCAGGAAAATCCTGTCACGGATACCGCAATTCTTTCGCCGTGAACGGCATGAAGCATCGCAATAAATGAACACCGACCTCCTGCGGTCCCGCGTGCTGGTGACCGGCGGCAGCGGGTTCATCGGACGGTATCTGGTTGACGCTCTGATGCAACGAGGCGCCGACGTTACGATCCTGAGCAGGCACCCATCACCGGCTGGAATGAAGTGCAAAACGGTGGCGGGAGACCTGACCCGACCCGAAACCCTCGATGATGTCTGCCGCGGGTTCCGTGTTGTTTTTCACCTGGCCGGCGATGCCCACGCCATCGATCGCCTCGATGATGATAGCGAGAGGCTCGGCTGGCGGACGACGGTAGAGGGAACGAGCGCGCTTGTCGATCAAGCAATCAGGGCCGGTGTGAGCCGATTCGTGTTTTTCAGCAGCGTGAAGGCGATGGGTGAGGGAGGGATAGCCTGTCTCGACGAGACGGTTGTGAGCTCGCCCGTGACATCGTATGGAAAGGCCAAACGGGAGGCGGAAAAAATCGTGCTCGATGCCTGTCAGCGAGGGCTTGCATCAACCGTTCTCCGCTTGCCCATGGTATATGGGCCCGGCTGCAAGGGAAATTTGCCGCGCATGATTCAGGCGATTGCGCGCGGGCTTTTCCCGCCCCTGCCTGAAATGGGCAACAAGCGATCGACGGTGGACGTGCGTGACGTGGTTGCGGCGGCGCTGCTGGCCGCCAACAATCCCGCCGCGGCAGGAAAAATATATGTGGTGACGGATGGACAGACATACTCCACCCGTCAGATGTATGAATGGATTTGTGCGGAAGTGGGGCGCCCGGTGCCACGCTGGACCATACCGCTCTCCCTGATAAGGTTCGTTGCGTACGCCGGGGATATGATTGGTCGCATCAGGCGGCGGCGGTTTTTTTTCGATACCGAGGCGCTGGATAAGTTGACAAGCTCGGCGTGGTACAGTTCGGATAAAATCAGCCGTGAGCTGAATTATAAGCCTGCCCATACATTGATGAGTTCGATACCTGAAATAGTGGCGGAGGTTCGAAAAGCCGGATGAACCCTCTGATCATTGTTGTCATGGCTGTTGCGGCACTGGCGATCTCAACCTTCTTTACCTATCGGTTTTGCCGACCTGATTCTGTTGTTTATATACTGGATCACCCCAATGAGCGGTCACTGCATGTCCGGCCTGTCCCGCGTGGCGGAGGCCTGGCTATTCTCATTGCCATGGCTGTCTGTGGTGCGGCGGTGGCTTTGTTCTATCCGGCTCGTGGACTCGCGGGAATGGGGCTCGGTGCTCTGATCGTGGCCGTGGTGTCGTTTCTCGATGACCGTCATTCCATTACCCCCGCCGGTCGTTTTGTTGCCCATGTAGCGGCTTCGGCGGTGATTCTTTATAGCGGATTTTTTCTGCATGGACTGGAAATTCCCGGCATGAGTTGGGATTGGCCGCCCATCGCCGGCGCCGTGCTTTCGGCCGTGTTCATCGTCTGGATGATTAATCTCTACAACTTCATGGACGGGATGGATGGGTTCGCCGGTGGCATGGCGGTGTTTGGATTCACTGTTTTCGCGGTATTGGGATGGATGGCGGGCCATGACGCGTTTTTTATTATCAGCCTGATCATTGCAGCCTCTTCCGCGGGTTTTCTGGTTTTCAATTTCCCGCCGGCGCGAATATTTATGGGTGACATCGGCTCATCGACGCTCGGTCTGCTGGTGGCGGCGTTCTCGCTATGGGGCGCGCGAAGCGGCGAGATTGCTCCATGCCCCCTCACCCTGACCCTTGTATATTTCTTTTCGCAGTTGTAGTAGTAGTTGAGTTGTAGCGGTAGCCAGCGCAGCAGGCCGTCGTCCCTCCGGTGACAAGACCGTGGGAGAG
>Ga0209542_10003974_pt1 | contig 30960 bp, 29 predicted proteins | sample RifCSPhighO2_01_FD_184028 | JGI IMG/M metagenome (GOLD analysis project Ga0209542, IMG submission 184028) | Soil microbial communities from Rifle, Colorado - Rifle CSP2_plank highO2_0.1 (SPAdes) (version 2) | ecosystem: Environmental > Terrestrial > Deep subsurface > Rock core/Sediment ... | reverse complement strand
GTTCGTCACCGCATATAGAATCATTCTTGCAGGTTATGATAACCATCCAGAAACCACTCCAGAGTACAAGGAAAAATATCGGGTAGCTCTATATCGTGATACCGGAGGAGCTGATTTGATCTGGTATACAAATGATTTACCTGATTTACCTGATGACGATGAATATTATTCTTCAATATCAGACACTATTTCAGCGGCGGAAGCGGCCACTGTCAGGAGTGTTAAACCCGCGCATCCCGCTTATTCCACCTCAGAGTCAAATGATATCACGCCGGTTTGTATGGCCTTTGATCCGATTGAAACTAGCGGCGCTGAAACCGAGGGTTGTTCACTTTACCTTGATGTTACCGCGGATAGAAGTTCTGTCGCGGCCGGCGATGTTATCAAGTATACAATTGACGTAACTAACGTGGGGAATCGTAGTTGCACGGGGGAAGGGGTTTGGTTACAACAAGTTTTGGATCCCAGAGAGGCGATTGATGAGATGACAATGAAGTATCCAAATGGCGGGGTAACGAAGGGACATAACGCCACGAACAACTATAATGTTAAAAGTTATGACGTGGATTCCCATACGGCCAATTGGAACGTCGCTAATTTAGTGCCGGGAGAAACGCAGAGAGTCACGTATGATTCCTGGATTGGAAATGATTGTAGTACCCTTGGTGGGGGAAACTTAAGGCGTTTAGTTAGAGCAATTTCGTCCGAGTTTGGCTATCACGCAAACAGTAGCGCCGATTCCGTATCTTATCTGAATTGGAATTCTCACAATGATGAGGACGTCACCTGCACAGGAGGAGTAATACAGCCGCCGACTGTTTCTTGCGAAGTGGTGCCGAGCATCGTTAACACTGGAGTAAACACAATTTGGAACGCCATTCCCTCTGGAGGAAGCGGGACTTATACATACTCATGGAGCGGAGATATGACGGGCGCATCGCAATCCATGGCCCAAGTATTTTCGACGGTCGGAATCAAAACCGCCTCTGTGCAGGTGACTTCGGCTGGCCAAACCTCTTACGATCCATGCACGGCGGCGGTTGCGGTTATCGCAAATTACGATCCGCCGGCTTGCCCTTTTGTCGAATCAGACGATCGAACGGTCGTTATCTTCGACAATCAAAGAATAACTTCCTACGACACCGGCGATTCTCCGACAGAGACGTTGCCTGTCTTTACGAGTCTGCCTGTTGGAAATTACGCGGTTACCTTATATTCCTACGATGGTTCTTCCATCAGAGCTGGCTATCAACAACTTTACGAACAATGGCAAGCCGTGCTTAAGGATGAGAATGGTGGGGAATTAGCGCAAAGCGCGCCGATAGACGATTTGGAGGACGGAGAGGCGGCGACGCCGGGCATGATCTTGGACAAGAGCCAATCCTACAGTCTTCATAATTTCTACGGCGCTAAGCCAGCGTTTTATCTGGTTGTCGGAGGGTTGCCGGGGTCGGCGCATGTCGTGTCCGGAGAAGCGCTGACCGCGAACGCGTGGCATCATTTACTGGGGGTTTATGACGGGTCCGATGTAAAACTATATGTAGATGGAAGTTTGGCCGGGAGCGCCGCGGCGACCGGAAATATAACAACCTCCAATCATCCGTTGCGTGTGGGAACCAATCTAGGATTATCGGAAAAATTCAGAGGATTAGTCGATGACGCGAGGGTGTATAATACCGCGCTAAACGCCGCGCAAATTGCGGAACTTTTTGCTTACGGAGGCGGTTCCCCGTCTCCAAGCGTCGCTCCATCCGCTTACTATGCTTTTGAAGAAGGCGTCGGCGCCTCCGTGGAAGATTCGAGTTCGGCCGACAATACCGCCATATTGAATGGAAATGTTTTGTGGTCTATTGGTAAAATCGGAAATAAATCCATTTATCTTGACGGGGGAGACGACTATGTCGACGCGCCAGACGCGCCGGGAAATGATATTTCCGGGAATCAAATAACCGTTTCCGCGTGGGTATATCCGATTGACAACGCCGTGGTTGATCTCGCGCAAACGGTCAATGACGTTAATACCCCGATTTATATCAGTTCTCCCGCGACTGCTGTTATTGCCCGGCATGCCCACCTTTCTCCCGACGATACCGCGAACAGTGTTTATCCGGTGTGCGCCGCATTTGATAAGGTGAATCCCACCCTATCTATTTCGAACGTTAGCTGTAGCGCTTCCGCCTCTGTCGTTAATGTCGGCCAGCAGGTAACATGGAGTTCGACCATCACTCCTCTCGGCGAGTACGATATTACTTGGACGGACAATCTTGGCGCAATTGGAACGGGCGGGACAGTGTCGAGAACCTATAGTACCGTCGGAAGAAAAACCGCCACAGTTGACGTGGCCGATTACGGAGATACTGTGGATTGTACGGCTACGGTGAGAGTGATTGCCGATCCCTCCTACACGGAGTTTTAAAAATATGAAAGAAAAACACCCTCAGGTCTCGAGGGTGTTTTAAATTGCTCGGATTTGAATCCGGCGGCCGTCCTACTCCGAATCTTCGCTGTTCAGAATCTCGATAGCGCTTGAAGCTGTTAATTCCGCGATATACTGCGAAATTAGATTTTGTTGTTTCTGTCTTAGTAATTCCGCTTCGATTTGAGTGCGCACTTCTTCGAGGGGCGGTACTGCGCCTCCGCCTGCTGTTGACTGATCGTAGAACTGTTTTATCTCTGCCGCGGTGGTGGTGGCAAGACTCATGTCAATATTTGAGGTCAGATACTGTTGGATGATATTCTGAAGTCTTACGGTTTCTCTGAAACTCGCCTCGGTATACCCTTGATCGCTCAATGCTTTCTGGTAAGCCGCGTCGTCCGGGAACTGTGATTTTGTTTGTTTGAGCTGGGCATCCACTACTCCCGCGTCGGCCTCAATATTTTCCTCTCGGGCCTTTTGGAGAAGCAATGTCTCATTGACAAGGTCTTGAATGGCTTGTTTTCCGATCAGGCCGGCCATCTCCGTGCTGGTCGCAGATTGACCTTGCGATTCAAGATATCTCTGTATCTGCGAAAACTTTTTCTGGTATTGCCCTTGTGTTATTTTTTCGCCGTTGACGATTGCCACGGCCTTTGCCTGATTTTGGAAGAGGGAGTATCCTCCAAAAATAATGGCGGCAATAATGATCAACCAAACCAATTTTCTAAAAAACGAACCCTTTCCCTTTACGTTTACGTTTACGTTTGGCGTTGAAACGCCTGTTGATTCTTCCGACATGACATTATATTAAATTATAATCATAATAATATCCACTAGAGTATCATACCCTAAAAAAATGTGAAACTAGACAAGTTTCTAACATACCCAAAAGTTTCCGCGTTCCCGCCGCTTCTGGGTATGTCTTGTCAGGTGAAGATAATAATTTCTTTTTTTCGGTGGAAATTTTTCGATAGCATAGCGCAACATCGTTCGGGGCATGGCTCCCGCGTGCTTTTTGAGGAATTTTTCTTCGGTTCCGACAGATCTTTTTCCAACTTCACGCAACATCCACCCAACCGCTTTATGAACAAGATCATGTTTATCTCCGAGAAGAATCTCTGATATTTGAAGCACGTCTTCAAACCGGTTTTCGCGTATAAATCCGCCTGCTGACAATACGGCGATACGGCGGTCCCATAAAGATTTTGAACGCGCCAACTTGTAGAGAACCTTCTTATCTTTATCCAAAAAATAACGGCCGAGAATGTAAGGAGCCGAGGAGTCAACGAGATCCCAGTTGTTTATATATTTTTTGTGAGCAAGATAAAACTTTGCGATCTTGTTTTGTTCGACCATTTTTGCTTTTTTGAACTTTCCAACCAGAATGAAAAGCGCGGTTAGGCGGCATTCGTGCGCTTTGTTTTTCAAAAGTTTGCCGATTTCTGCCGGCGGCAGATCGGCGAATTTTCCGGCGATCTTTCTTTGCTCCGGCGCTGTTACTCCGTAAAAAACATCACCGTAGCCGTACTCTCCTTTTCCAGTCTTAAAAAACCACGCCGAAGCCCTGGCTTTTTCGGGAGCGCTAATCTTTTTCAGCTCTCTTTTAATTGCGTCACTGCCAGATTTCATATGTATCCATCATAATACAATTATTTCTTGAACTTATCTTCATTATCCTTGACTACTGACGTTCGTGCATTAGGTTAAGAATCATGCGCTTTAAATATGTTGATAATCAGGACTTTTTGGGATACTCCGACATTAACTCAATCGGCGAACGTCAGTAAGTTTTTAGCCCAGCCGTTTATTTTTTTCCAGCAGGAGCGCTTTCTTGCCGAGTTGCGCCGCGCGTCCGGCCGCCATAAGACCGCTTGCTCCGCCGCCTACGACAATGAGATCATATAATGTTTCGTTCGGAAGCATTTTGAGCCATGACGATAAAAAGTTGTGGAAATTTGGTTGCCGCCATCTATAAAACCTCCCAGCCTGAGTTAGGCTTTTGTCTTAGTTTTTTTGGAGGTCTTTTTCTTAGGACTTGTTGTCTTAGCGGCAGTGACAAAAATTTCTTGAGGTTTTTTATCTGATCTGGTGTTTGTTGGCATTTTGCCGGTCACTTGTGTCTCGACACTCTTTCCAAATGCTAAAATTTCCACGGCTTTGATTAGCCGCTCGAGTTTGATGTTAACCGCTTCGAGTTGTCTTGTTACGGCGTCGGAGTTTCCGCGATTATCAAACGAAGGTCGGATCGGGCCTCTTGCGCCGAAATCTCTTTTTTCAAATCTGTCTCCGCGGTTGTCGCGGTTTGGAGGGCCACCCGCTTGAGTACTTCTTTGCTTGCCGAAACAGTCTTTGCAGTAAACCGGTTTTCCTTGAATAGGGAGGAAAGGCACCTCGCACGTTTTGCCGCATTCTGCGCATGTTGCTTCATGCAAAATAACAGGTCTGTCGCCCGATCTATTATCATCACCCCACCTCTTTTTTGAAAAATCCCGCTTTCCGGAGTGGTTATCTCCATAAGTCGGTCTTCCTCCTCCAAAACGGTTATTTCCGTTTCGGTTGTCTCGATTGTTGAAATTTGCCATAGTTCAGACACTCTACACTATTTTTCGCAAAATAGCAAGCACATTGTCAAGAACAGTCACGGTTTCCAGTCTGGTTTATCTCCAGTGCGGTTTGAAAGAGAGAATTTCTTGGACGAGTTCTTCGGCCGATTGTCCCTTGTAACACACCGCTCTGTCATCCACATAAACATAAGCAACCGGTTTGCATGGATTTTTCCCTTCCTTCCCCGGATTATGGTTGATGTCGTCAATTGGTATGTTATGCTCCGCGCAATATTTTTTTAACACTTTCTTTCCTCGCGTAGAATAGATGATGACTTTATGTCCCTGTTTTTTCAACTCGCGGATCGCTTCGACGACGGATTCGATTGGTTTGCCGACGACATCGGCGCCTTTGAAACCGTTGTATTCCGCGATGACCCCGTCAAAGTCAAAGGCGTAGGTTTTTGTTTTATTGTCTTCTTTCATAGAACTCATATAAAAAATTATTTAATTAACTCGAGTTTTTTCCTTCGTGGCCAACCTTTTATCTCGGCTTCGCGTTTAAGAGCTGATGATCTGTCTGGAAACCTTTGCGTGTATACCACTTTTATCGCTTGTTTTGACATGGTGTAATGACCACCTGCGTCTTCCTTGTGTTCTTGAAATCGCCGCTCAACATCCGTAGTGATGCCAGTGTATAGCGACCCGTCTTTGCACTCAATTATATAAACGTAGTACACTTTATTTTTAAAAAAAATCATCTCACGTTTCCGTTTTTCTTTCGGTTGTGTTTTTGCAGGGGACTGTCATCTTCCTTTATCTCTCGATACAGGGTGAGTAATTGATCAGCAATAACGCCGCCGCGAAATTGCCCCGCGCTTTTTCGAGCCGCCGCCATCGCGAGACGCTGTTCCGTGTTAGAGATAAGTTCCGCGACTCTTTCTTTAGCTTCTTCAACGGAGGTAACAATGTAACCATTTTCGCCGTTCTGAATAATCTCCGGCGCGACGCCGATGGGGAAAGATATTGGAACCAGACCTTGCGACATCCCCTCGACAAGACTAAGAGAAAAACCTTCGTATCGGGAAGAGATAAAGAGAATGCTTCCAAACAGTCGTGAAAGTGCCCCGGGAATCAATTCTTTGCGCAGATTCGCGAACATGTAATGAGAAGGAAACGCGACGCGCAACCACTCTTTAAGTCTTTTGTTGGTTGTCATGAAAATTGTTGTTTTGGGGATTTCTGGAAATGACCGGAATAGCGCGATGAGGCGGTCAAGTCCTTTGAGTTTCAGGGTAAAAACATCGCCCCCCAGACGACCCAAAAAGACCAGATGCGGCGCGGTTGGCGGCGGCAATTCTTTATTCGCGAACCAGTAATTTTCAATCGCGTTATATACCATCCGAATTCGTTCCGGCGAAACGCCCATAGAAACGAGTTCATCTTTAACGTGGTTTGACGTTGCGATGCATTTTGTTACGCGCGTTGCAACCAGTTTTTCCATATCGGCGACATCCCGCAACGGGCGGAATGTTTCAATGTCGAGCTCGGAAATAATTCCAAGATTGCGCAGTTCTCTCCAAATTTCTTTTTCTTCCGGCGGCAGATCGGATGTTTTTACAGTGGCGCGCAAGAATCCTGCGGTGGTTGACCCAAAATGACTGACAATCGGCGTATTGAAAGAGAGAAACGGCAACGGGGTATACGTGGTTCCTTGAATGATGTGATACCGCAAAATTTCGTCTTTGTGTTCGAGTAGAGAATGGAAAAAGAGAATATTCGCGAGCCCTCGCATGTGGACAGGCGCGTCGGCCAACTGCCAGCGCGGGTAAAAACTGTGAACATGGGTCCCGCGTTCCTTGAGCGCTGTCGCCATGATCTGATTGATGTGGTGCGCGCCGGTTATAAGGCGTTTTTCGTTATGAATAAACGCGACTCTTATGCCATTTCCCGATCTGGGTTGGCGATCGTTGTCTAGATTCGGTTTTCGTCGAAGACCGCGAAGAAACGAGCTAGTCGCCCGGTACGCTTTTTTCGTAAGACTGTCGTTGTTTTTTGCCGCGGGGTTTTCACTTTACCGTATTTCGTATTTACAGGTCGGGAAGCGACCAATAAATGACTTTTTATCTTCCCTTGAAAAATCGTCGGATGGCGCTTCCTTTAGGCATGTCTTCAGGGCTGGCGATTTCAAATCGCAAAGCTACCGTTCTCGCGGCTTCAGTGTGGCCAGCATCTTTTAACTTCCCAACGAGTTCTTGTTTGTCCTTAATTTTTTCATTGAGTTCTTTTTCCGCTCGGGCGTCAGCTTCGGCTAGCTGGTCGTAGGCTTCCCGCATACCGGGTGCGTACTGTCCTGCTTCTGCGAACGTATCAAAACCCCCTTGGCGCATGATAAAGTCATTTCGTTCCATTGTAGTTCTGTGAAGTTCCAGAGCTAAGGCGACTTGATCCTCAAACGACATCTCCCGCTCTTGTTGATTGTCGGGCGCTTCGCCACCCGTTGGCATTTGTTCCATGGGTCTATTTTTAGTGAATAAATTCCTTTAATGTCTGTAGAAAATCATCTTGCAGTTCTCGGCTTACCCAATTTATATCCATTTCTGAGATTTTACCTCCGTTTTTTATAATTCTAGCGCAGGAATCAAAAAAGAACCCTTGCGGTGTGGCTACAAACAAACCACCTTCCATTTACGATGGATTTTTTCGGCGACGGTTTTTATCTCCTGGTCGGTATGAGTATTAAAATACTTAACCTCAACCAAAAATACTTCTGTTTGATCGTGGGACACTATCGCAAAATCTGGAGCCGTTCGTATTTGTTCTAAAACAAATTGGTATTCAACTCGATGAGAGTTTTGGGCGATTTCAGGCAGCGTTGATTCATAGCCGAATGGAATAACCGTGAATTTATCCATTGACCTAAACATTTGTTCAAAAACCGTTTCTGCTATTTTCCCTTTTATTAAGTTGTGAGAAAAATTGCCATTCATATTTTTTGTACAAAAAGTTTATCACAGGCTGACCGATACCCCAAATCTTGGACACCAAGTATCTCTCATTAGTAGAGTAAAGTTTAGATCTTTTTTTATTATATCAAACGTCTCGTATCTCTTCGTATTTGGGGAATTGCTTTAAGAGGAGATATTTTGATTGCGCAATCCAAAGTTCTCGCGAGAGGAACAAGTTCGTCTCTAAGGGTTTTGTCGCGAACCGCGGTAAGATCGGGCAACACCATTTGTTTTCTGATTGCGTTTATGAACGCAGATACCCCTTTCCCGATTTCATTGGAAGGACTAACACGTATTTCTAGAACAAAATACGATGAGGGTGACTTTGTACCCTTCAAGGCCTCCAGTGCGACCTTGGCTTTGTAATCTGGTGAGAATTGTTTTTTCATGGTGGTATTTTACCGCCTCTCATTCAAATTGGTTGTCCAGATTTCCCAGTACATCATACTATACTAACAGCTCCTTGGATTTTTGACATATGTATCATTTGTTATTTTCTATCAATTTTGATATGGTGTGCGAAGATACAAACTGTTGCAAAAGAAATCGCAGCTCTTCAAAAAAGGAATTGTTATGAACCGATCTATCATTCAGGGTGGTATGGGGATCTATATATCGACCCCTTTTCTCGCCCGCACCTGTTCTATGCAAGACGGAGTTCTCGGAACTGTTTCCGGCGTCGCCGCGGAGAGAATCATGCCCCGCATTCTACAGACCGGAGACCCGGGGCGACATATCCGCCGAGCACTCGGACACTTCCCATTCCGAAACGTTGCCGAACGCATTCTCGACGAGTATTTCGTTGAAGGCGGGATTGTTGCCGGTCAGAAATTTAAAACCGTACCGACTTACAATCTGCATCCTCGCTCATCTCTCATCGAGCTTACGGTAGCGGCGAGTTTCGTTTTTGTCTGGCTCGCCAAAGAAGGACATGCGGGACCCGTAAGTGTAAACTATTTGGAAAAGATACAGATTCCTCACGTTTATCATCTTACCGGCGCCATGCTAGCCGGTGTAGATTTCGTCACGATGGGCGCTGGAATAACCCTCCAAATCCCGGGAGTACTGGACACACTCTCGAAAGGCGGTTCGCCAAATTATAACGTCTTCATCGAAGGGAGCAAAAACGGGACTGAAAAAATCAGTTTCGTTCCCCAGGAGTTTTTTGGGGAAAAGCTTCCCGACATGAACCGGCCGGGTTTTCTGCCTGTTGTCTCAACTGATGTACTGGCATCTCTGATGGCAAAACGTTTGCCTAAGGGAAGTATCCAAGGGTTTGTTGTCGAACTACCAACTGCCGGCGGTCACAACGCGCCACCGCGAGAAAAGGGAGTATATAGCTCAAGTGGTGAGCCCGTGTACGGTCCCCGCGATGAAGTGTCTTTCGAGAAGCTCAGAAACATCGGTATCCCATTTTGGCTAGGCGGGTCGTTTGCGTCGCCTGAAGGCCTCGCAAAAGCTCGGGCGCTTGGCGCTCAGGGCATTCAAGCGGGTTCAATCTTTGCACTGTGCGAAGATTCAGGCATGAATCCTTTCTACAGGAAGGAAATCAGACGCTTGGGTTTCCGCCAAGAATTGGCCGTTCGTACCGATTCAGAAGCATCTCCGACGGGTTTCCCGTTCAAGGTGGCTCAATTAGAGCACACGCTGTCTTCCGCAAATAGGTACGAAGAGCGACAACGTGTGTGCGATCTCGGCGCTTTGTCTGTTCCGTACGCAAAGGAGGACGGCACAATTGGTTATCGCTGTCCCGCCGAACCCAAGGACGACTACCTCCGCAAGGGCGGGAAGATAGAATGCACGACGGGTGCGCGTTGTTTATGCAACGGGTTACTGGCTGCGGCCGATTTGGGTAGTCCCGGTGAACGGCCGATCTTTACCATTGGAGACGACGTAAACTTTTTACGTCACCTCATGCGTAACGAGGATGATTCATACACGGCGCAAGATGCAATTGCGCACCTTCTACGGTAATCAAAAACAAAACCACCAATCGTGGAATCGATGGGTGGTTTTTCTTTTTTGTTAATGCTGTACGGACTGAAACATCTAGAATAGTCCCCGAACCAGAAGCGCCCCTAATATAGGTAGAATCAGATTATCTAAACCATATACAAAACTAAATTCAGCAAAAGTCAAAACAAGAGGTATAAGAACAAGCTGGTACCCCACTATTGGAAAAAACAAGAAAGTTAAGACCGAACTACTTGCAAAGAAGACAAGTGAACCCTCGAGACTTTTTTTGTTACCAAAAAATTGAACATGGTGTTTACCGAACCTTTCTCCAACCATTCCCGCTAGCGCATCCGATATACCCATAATAAATACTCCGAATTGAAACGCTCTCAAGTCGTGAGGAAGAAAAATTAGTGCCGTCACTATGACGCCAAGAGGCAAGTAAATTTCCCCAAACGAGGTACGCTCTACGGAGTGAACTGCTGAGAAAATACGGAAGGGACGCCCTAGAAGTATTACAATGGCGAAAATTGTACTGACAATAATAAGTTCTTCTTTCGTTACGAAAAGCGGCGCTATTCCAGCGACAGCAGCCGTTCCTATGTGTACCACTCTTCTTGTAAGGGATGTGGGGAGTGAGAATTTTCTCTTTAGAATCTCAGTTCCTACTATAAATGCAGAGGATGTGAGAATTAGTAAAGCAAGTTTCATGTCAGTTATATATGAAATTCGAACGCGGCATAACGGCGAAAGATCACCGCTTCCTCTTTCGGGAAATTATTAACGCTGTTGCCCTCCCGTATCAAGGCATAAATGATTTTTTTAATGCCTTCCTTTTTTGCGTCTAGATGAATTTTATAAGCGAGCGCGTTCCCCAACCCCAAACCTCGATAGGCCGGCAGAACGCAGATCGTCTTAAGTAAAAGCGTCAACTCGTTTTCTTTGGAGGTACTGCAAAATCCTATGATAATTTCGCCTCTGTAAAGCAAGTATAGAGCATCAAGATGTTCATTTAGTTTTTCGGTCGAATACAGCTCGGTGAATTCTTTATCGTTCAATTCTGTGTATCCCCAATTTTCTTTGAAGACCGCCTTGGAAATATCAGAGATAGTTTTCAACTCCGAAGGAGTAACTTGTTTTGCCACTCTCATGCTAAAACCATGGGACTCAAGTTTTTCATACGATCCCGGGTTGATCATTTTCAAAACTATGTCGTACGGCTCACGAGATGCCGAAAAGTAGCCAACCTCAATGCTAGGTTTTTGAGACATAAGAAAGTCATAATAATACGGCTCGGAGAGTACCTCGGCCTTAAATGAAGGGGACCCATCCGTTTCCTTAATGCAACGATATTGATGCCAAATGCTTCCATTTACAGGGCCCTTAATAACTGAGATCCCTTTTTCTTTAGCTTCTTTGATTAAATTATTCCACAATAAGCTAAAGGCGGACACGTCGTCGGGAGATTCCATAAAACCGAAGAATGCTTCTCCGCGTGGCAGTCGTTTGTCAATAATCAAAGCGATATGCGCTTTCATGTGCCCATCTTTGCGCCCTTCAATGGGATAGAAGGACACATTATCGTTATCCATGCAGAATTCGAAAGCCTTCTTTGAGTCGCTTAAGAAGAAGTTAAAATTCTTGCAATTGCCGTATTTCTCACGAAGCAATTGCGTGAGTTCATTGGGCACTGAACCGGGTTTATATGTACTAATTTGCATAGCCAAACATCTTAATAGTACCACTCGATCCATCTATCTCTACAATCTGGTTATCTTGTAAAACGGTCACCGCATCTGTAGCACCTATAACTGCCGGTATGCCTAATTCCCTTGCGACAATAGAAGCGTGAGACAAAACTCCTCCATGTTCGATAATCAACCCCTTAGAAAGGGCTATAAGGGATGTCCAGCCGGGATCAGTGTGCGATGTCACTAAAATATCAAAATCTATACGCGATGGCATCGAGAAGCTTTTAAACACTTTGACTTTACCTCTTACCAATCCGGGTGATGCCGGTCGCGCATGGATCATATTCGATTCCACTGTACTAGCGTTTTTAACAGAGGGCGGTTGGTTGTTTATGGTCGAGAAATGGGATGGCGGAATTATATTCTCAAAAGAAGCGTAGAGCCGTTTTTGTTCGGAAATCTTCTTTGATAGGTCGGTATTCGTTTTTGCGGCCGGTGCGAGAATTTCCTCCAAATGAAGGTAAAAAATATCATCAGACGTTTCAATCGCACCCTCACCAGCAAGAATTTTACCCATGCGCCTAAAAAGCTTTCGAACCATCGCAAATGTGTTGGAGCGTAGTAGACGAAATTCTTCCCGCCGAGATGCATATTTCTTAAACTTACCCAAGATGATTCGAGCTATAATCTTTTTGAAAAAGGGCAATGTTAACTCGGCCTGTGTAGCAACAGGTTTGGGCTGATAGCTACGATAGGCTCTCAGAACGATTAACAGCTTCTTAGCATCCTCATCAACTCCTATCGACTCAAGTTTCAACTCGTTTGCAAATCTTCCCCCAAAAGAGTGCAAATAATCTTTAAGAGCTAGATTTATTTCTTGGTGATGTAGTAACTCACCATTGAAAGCTTCAGCATTTCCTGACTCGACCGTTTGCCACAAAACTTTTTGCTTATTCATCTGTCTGCTGAGAGACGCGAGAGCTGATACTTGCTCTGTCGCTTTACTAGGAAATATCAACACCTGCTGTAAGTCTTTCTCGCCAACCATTCTTTTTAGAACACCTAGATAGGTCATCACAAAGAAGTCATTCTCCAAGGTGATATACCATCTACGCAATAGTTTCTTGTTTAGACTCTCAAATAGACCAATGCACTGTTCGTAAGTCAGACGCCCGAAATCGTGATTCCGAAGTCGGCTCAAATGTTTTTTGACGCTCGATTTGAAATAAGCAGTGGTGATTCCGTACACCGCAAGTTTTGTAGCCACGATGAAAGGATAAAGTATCTTTAAAATTAGAGAGGGTTTAATTGTTGTCCCGACTTCTTCCTTGATATTGCTTGTGATCATCAGCTCAAAATTCTGTTTATTTCTTCGATACCCTGGCACGAATTCTGCCATGCGATACCAATTATTCATGTTGTAGTACATCCTGCCGTAGAAGAACCCCAAAAGGTTTTCAAAAACAGTAGAATGTTGTTCGATTTTCTTCTTGGAGACTCCTGACATGCGCAGCAGATCTTTATACACCTGTTCATAGACCATTTTTGCGAAGGTACAGGTAAGAGGAAGTACTATTCCTGAGTAACTTTCCGCGATATTGGCGCTATCAAAATACTCCCTCTTCGCTACACTGAAATCTCTAGTAATCGGACGCGATTGAAGTACATACATCTCTCCGTTTTTAAAACACCACTCGATATCTTGCGGCACTCCAAAGAACTTTTGTACCTTGGTGGCGAGCCCAGTCAGCTGTTTTATGTCTGAAACCCCGAGTGATTCTTTATTAGTTATCTCAGTTGTGATTTTCTCCCCGTTAAAAAGTTCTACTATTTTCTCCTGAATTGTTTTATTGAGCATAATGCCGTTCTTATCGCATACATACTCGTCGCACGCTTCGCCGTTAACGACGGGACGGCAGAGTCCTACTGTAGCGTTTATCACTACGGTGTCCTTATCTACTTCCGTAAACATCACACCGGCTAAATCGCTCGGTATGAACTCCTGGACTATAACTGACCCAGATGTGCCCCCAAATGAGGCAACGACCCTCTGAATTTCATAAGGCACACGCTCTTTAGAGACCCCGATCGCAGAATAAAAATGCCCCGCAAAAGATTGATTTTTTGAATCCTCACCCTTTGCAGAAGAGCGTACCGCAAAAAATGCAATGTGCGGGAGTTTCTCATCAATTTTTTGCAAGATGTTTTCCGATGACCAACTCCTATCGCATACAAAAAACGTGGGCACCTTAAAATCGCCCTCCCTCAATCTTTCTAGTGCATTTGCTTTACCACCTTTTTCCATAGCGTTAACGGGCTAAAAAGTAAATCATTAAATTAAAAACTCCATACATGACTAGGAAAGACAGTTGCATCAGCTGATCGGTTTTATGAGTCTTTTTTAACCAATGAATTAAGACGGCGAAAGATACGAGTAGTCCGGCGCATGCGGAGAAAATAAAGAGACCAGTTAGATGTGACGAGAGCATTGCTGCAATTTTGAGAAAAAGTGCAGAATTGAGTAAAACAAGAAACAGGTAAATAGCCATCGCGTTATTAAATCCTAAATACCATGTATAGGTATCTTTACCTGTACCGTCACGCCCTGGTATTTTGAGCTTGCGTACAAACTCAAAGACGATCGTGCCAACAGTCGTAAAGAGGAAATGTATAACAATAAGGGTATTAATTGGAATAGGATTTGCGAATATAGAGTAAACGAAAAGCTGCATCAATAACATCTGTACTAAGTTAGCGCCGTTGTAAATAAAAAACCGGCGCCGGATTTTCTCCCCGACAAAGAATTCTCTACCTGCCAAGAACGAATAGACAAGCATAATCAGAGCTGTTATAAGAGCAGACCGTCCGGCTATTACTGCAATAACTACTAGGGTGCCAACGGCCACGAAATCTACATATCGTAGTTCTCCTTTTGAGATTATGCCTACTTGAACAGGTCGATCTGTATGATGGACGTTGTCGTGCCCGTAATCACGATGTTCGTCAATAACTCGTATATGCAGTAAATACGCAAGGGACGCTATAACTACCAACATCACTTGAATCACTGTCGGGTTAACGGAAACAATCACTCCCGAGCTGAGCGCCGCGGGAATGAGACTCAATCCCAAGATCGCTATTGGGAAACGCTCCTTTTGGTAAGAGTAAAATTTCCTAGTTGTGTCAAGAATGCTTCTCATTTGAGTATTGTATGGGCGCGAAAACTATCATAGAAAAATACCCTATCTTTAGCCTGCAAGTCACGCAGAAGACTCTCATTGGTTTTAATTAGCGAAGATTGTTGAACTGGATAGGATCGCCGGACAAGATTATTCCAATACGCTATTACTGCGCCAGGTTTAGCTGTACGAATTATTTCTCGCCACGAAGCATCGTTGTCCTCGGGTGAGAGAGCCTCAAATATATCGGATAGATTGAATCTGGAAAACGTGTTATCGGGTACCGAATGCAAATAACTTAAAAGATCATTTGTCGAGATAGAAAGAGTTGATTCTGGCACTTTTCTCAAGCGGGAATGGCCGTTTTCTTGCAAGTATAGGGGTAGAGCGTCGCCGTATTGCCCGGTCAATCTATAGTGTAAAAAGAAATTGCCTGCAATCGGAACGGAGGTGAGGTGCCGTTCTAATCTTTGGCGATATACATCACCGACAGCTTGTTTTTCCGCATACATAAACATACCAGGTTGTCGCGCGAATCTTCCCAATATAAGTCGACTTGAGAAAAATCCAAGAAAGAATTTCCACCGTCTAGAATTCCATCTGTCTCGGTAAAATGTTCTTTGTTCTTCAATATTATTAAACGACAACAATTTATTGATCGTTTTCTTATTATGTATGAGCGGTAAGATATATCGCGCAAACCAATTAGTAAATCGCTCGAAGCGTCCGCAATGAATAACGCCCCGTTTTATTAAAGACATATGGGTTGACCACCATTCACCTGCAGCACGAGGAAGGCTAGAATGTACTTTCTGAAATAGTGCTGACCTGCGTCCCGACCCAACGACTCCCAAGAACTCCAAATATTCATCATATGGCAAGCTTCGGGCTGCAGCTATCTTTAATTCGAGCAAATAGTTCTGAGCAACGTTCTTATCTATGGAGACGATTTTCTGCGGGCTGGCAATTAGAAGGGCGAGGGTGTTGTCTCCTCCGGATGTTATGGAAAGAACGTTATCGTTTGGATGTATTGAAAGAGCTTCAAGTAAAATATTCGGGTCTTCCCAGCACTGGCTATAGTTAATTATTTTTGTGTTCATAGGTAGATTGTTCTTGGTCGCGAAAGATTGTTAGCGCCTTGGTGAGGTAGTTAAGATCTATCAAATTACTAGTGCAAATAGATTCCGGAAACTCGTATTTCAAAGACCAATAAGGCATGAAATGTTTCGCAAATCTGCTGAAGGCCTGTTCTTCTTCCGTCAGGTCGAGCTTTACAAATTCTTCAAATGAAATGTCTGGTTCGACAACCCACTGCCGAACACCGAAAAAATTCAGGGTTTCGTCAAGCACCCAGGTAGACCGCGGGGGCAGAGGATTAGTAACGTAAAATATTTGACCAAGCCGCCCCTCTTCAATAATCTTTCCCATGCTTTCTGCTGCTTGATCGACAGGAACAATATTTGATCCGCCAACCATTCTTGGAAATCTAAGCTGGCGTTTCTGTTCAATTGCCCTGCCAACCGCGGCTAAAAATGCCTGCACGATAAGGTAATATCCGCTGAAATTCCTAATCGCTCCGCTCACACTATTTCCGGTTAGAATGGATGGTCTGAATATTGTGTTCGGTATACCCGAGGAAATAAGTATTTGCTCAGCTTTGTACTTATCAAGCTCATAGTCATTGTTGAACGTATCGGCTCCGGATGGCTTGTAGAGAAACGCGGTGCTCGCGTAATAAATCGGCACGGCCAGTTTTCTGGCAAGTTTCGCCACCTTAGTCATCATCTGTTCATTCTTATCACCTGCGGTTTTGAAACGAACGATTCCGGCACAGTGGACGATACAATCAATGTGCCCCGAAAATTCAATTTCTTTTTCTTCTACGAGATCGCACTCGACTACCTCTTCAAATTTTGAGGAGTGGAAAGATAATGCCCCTCTTTTTCCAGGCCTTACGCATGGAACCACTGTAATACCGCGCTTAATAAGGTCTAAAGAGACCTCAAAACCTAAGTTACCTGTGATTCCTGTAAGTAACACCTTCATGGATACAAAACGATAAGCCCTACTCTATACCAGAGTACAGCCAAACAAAAATGGAGCGGGTGGTATGGGCGCTAATCTAATTTGTGTTCGACCATGCCTTGCGGTTGAAGAGTAGCGTTGCCCAGAGAACAAAATATACGACGCCGATAACCCAACCGGTTATATATAGAACCTGAACATCTTTGCTCGTTATAAGCATGATGCCTCCAACAAATTGTGCGATAAAACCGTATCGTACTAGTGCGGAAAACGGTGACCCAAACTTTGAAGCGACGAGGTCGGTCAGTGGGAGAAAAGTGAGAGACAGCGCAAAAACGTAGAGCATTTGAACAAGGGGGGTCAAGTTGAAGAACAATAATCCTTCGGGAGAAATGTATGCAAGGTTAGGCGAATACCTTCCAACAAGAAATATTCCAATGACGGCAATAGCGCCGAGTACTATTCCTAGAGTACGACCGCTTGCAGAATGATTCTGAAGAGATGCGTATAAGAAGAAAACAAGGGAGATAAGAAGAGCGATAGCCCCAAAGGTGACACAGTTTAGAAGCAACCCCGAATTGACATATCCTATAGTCCAAAACGCAAATGCGACGGCATCAAACAAAAGGCCGATGCCAAAGTACTTGAAAACTGGATCTTTTTTGCTCACAAATTTTCCTCCTAGCAGTACAGCGGCCAAAACATTACTTGCGAAAAATAAGACGACTGATATATTCATGATAATGAACGATTATTAATAAAAAAACCCTTAGATAAAATTATACAATGTTATTTCATGAAAAGGTAGCTGGTCTGTTCACATTTAGGATTAAAACCTCAGACGCACATGTGCGACGTTATCCCGTAATAATGCCCAGCTTTTTCCAGCATCTTTCGTGGGGACCCCTCCGGACAGCCATGAGATTGTTTTGCTCATTTGAAATTAAGGGTATTGAAAATGTGATTGGATTAAAAGGTGGAGTTATCATTGCAAGCAATCATATTTCTGAATTAGACCCCCTCTTAATCTCCGCGTGCCTGCCGTTCTTTTCCAAGCATCTTCCTTTGTTCTATGTGTCTCGAGAGAAAAGCTTCTACAAGAAGAGTTGGCGGTCATTCCTTCTGTACGGTGGCACTTTTTTCAGGATGATGGGTGCGTACCCTGCTTATACCGGTTTAAATGATTATCGCCAGGCATTACGGCACCACATAGAACTAATTCATCAAGGTAAAGATGCGGTTATATTCCCGATGGGGAAGAAATATCTGCAAAGAGAACCATCCAAAGCAAAAGGAGGTGTAGCTTTTCTGGCGCGGGAGACTCAATCACCTGTGGTTCCAGTTCTAATTCAAGGCATCGAGAATTTCTCGTTTGCAGCATTTCTTAGCAGAAAGAGAAAGCTGACCATCACCTTCGGCAAACCGCTGAGTTCAAAGGATATTTTCGAGACAGTTGAACGTGCAGTTGCAGACAGTGAAAGAAACGACTGCGAAAAAGCGGCGTCCGTTTTAATGGAAAAGATTTTTCAACTGGCGTAGTCGGTAGTCAATTGATCTTGTTTTGTTGTCGTAAATCTAAAGACAATAAGGATAATATAGAGAACAAACAGACCTGGTATTATCATCCCTATCCCGCCGAAACCTCCTAAACCCAACTCCAGAAAGCCACCTACGTTACCGAATGCGCTTGAGAAAAGAGCCACAAAGCCTCCTAGGAGGCCGAGGCCAAACACTTGGATGAGAGGAATAAAATTTAGGATAAAAACGAGATTGCGTAGAGCAATAATAATCGCAATCCACTTGTCTAGGGCGGATTTAGTGTCTCCAAATCTTTTGCTGAATACGTGATTCTCTAGGAAAAAGAAAATCGCAAATATTCCGAGAACCGCAAGCATGATTGCCCAAAACATAAACAACGAAAAGCCGGAGAGAAATAGAATGATTAGGTCTATGATGAAGACGAGCGCCAAGGAAACCTTCATTGCAACTCTGTTGGAGCGCGGAATGCTATGCCCCCACATGCTTTTCTTCGCCTGTTCTGGTTTTGAATCAACTCCTGTGTTTTGGACTGAAACGACTGATGTTGTATTTTGGGCACCCACAGGCGGAAGGGCTGCTTGGTTTTCAACTTTCGCGAATCCTTCTCTTACCTCTTCCTCTTTCCACCCTTGCGCAACAAGCGCTCTAAAAATCTCCTCTTTAGCGACTCCATTGGTGCTCTGTTGGCGAATATAATCGAGAAGTTGTTGGTTAATCATTGCATTGAATAATACAATTATTCAGCTTAAACGACAAAGTCAACGGGAACGCCTCAGACGAATTCGGAAAAGATTCATCGAGTTGATTTCAAAAGCGACTTTCGCTCCGTGCATCCACAGATACCAAAGCCGATAAAAAGATCCATCAAACTTTTTTTCAATGTCTATTTGATGGCTTTCAAGTCTTTTAATCCATTCGGTCATTGTACGGATATAGTCTGGCGTATCGTCGCGAAATTCTTCGACTGAAAAACCCGCTTGAGTGGCTGCAGTAATAAGCTCTTCCTTTGCGGGCAAATAACCGCCAGGGAAGACATATTTTAGGGTCCAATGATCAACGGAACGAGGCTTGTATCTGCCTGTAAGTTGAATAATAAGCGCACCGCCAGGTTTTAACCTTTCGTGAAGTTTGCTGAAAAACTGCGGGAGTCTTTCTTTTCCAACATGTTCTATCGATTCTATCGTCACAATCCCGTCAAACTGCCCGACAGGAAGATCGACAATCATGTCCTGGTATTTAAACGATATCGATTTTTCCAGACCGTCGGTTTTTACCAATTGTCTGCAGTATTCAAGTTGAGCATTGCTTAATGTGTAACCGGTAACGCGCCAATTCTTTTTCTGTGCAGCATACTTCGCGAATCCTCCCCAGCCGGAACCGAGATCGAGAATCGAGGACCCCGAAGGTAAATTTAACCACTTACAAACCAAAGCAATTTTCTTCTTTTGTGCAGATTCCAAATCATCCGATTCAGATTCATACAATCCAGCGGAGTAAGACATGGTCTCATGATCTAAAATCATTTTGAAGAAATCGTTTCCTAAATCATAGTGATATGCGATTTGATCCTCCCGATCTTTAGGCATGCTTCTCGTCGCAAGAAAAGTCGCAAGAATGAGACGAAATGAACGTCGTACATGTTTGAATTGATGACGTAATCGTAAATAGCCTTCTATATCACCTTCAATGTGCAGTTTCCCCTCCATGTAGGCTTCTCCAAAACCAAGTGCTCCTTGTGCAAGTAATCGTTGTGCTGTTTTCGCATCGTCAATGACAAGGGTAAATATAGTTGATGTCCCCGATCCATAATAACGCTCCGTTCCGTCCCATAATTTGATGCCAAATCTTGGGCCAGTGAACTGGCTAAATATCTCATTAATAACCCGAGAATAATTCATGTATTTATGGACATTATTATACCGTATCCTTTGAATAACGAAATGCGCAAATTTGATACTGGGATATAATATCAGCTCGGCCGCAAGGCCGAGCTGATATGTTCAAGAAAACTTTAACATTATACAACAATATCAAAGACAAAGTCACTTCACTCTATAGTAAGTATCCACACCTCCCGAGAAAACCCCCACAATATGAACCATTTCTAATATACGTTATAAAGATGCGGTCGTCGTTTTATAACGTATGTATCACAAATAATGTTGGTAGAACAGGATGTATTAAACAACCAAGTAATCTAGACAGTCTGAAGGTGTGGAAGGTTACGCTCTATAGACACCTACTGACCTTCACACAACTCTCTCCCTAAAACAAACCCGACTTTCTCAACGCCCCGCGCAGGACGTTCGCCGAACGCTGTATGCGCCGGATGCTTTTCTTCGCGCGCATCTCCAGGCCGCGCAGCTCTTTCGGGCAGTAGTTTGCCATATCTTTCGTCTTTGAAGACGCCCATACGTATTCCTGAGGATTCAGCTCCGGCGCATACGCGGGAAATCTTTCGACCATGACAACACGCTCGCGATGCGCCTGTAGGCAGGATCGCACAATGCGAGTCCTGTGCTGTGCGAGTCCGTCCCAGAGAAGGGCGATTCGTCCTTTGACGTGTCGCAGAAGGTGGCGGAGCGTTTTCACGGTATCTTCCTTGCGCACTGCACCCCGCGTGAATGTGCACAGAGCGTGGACCTTTTCCATGCGCGCATCGGTTGCGATGATGCCTGTCGCGGATATGTTCTCCCACGAGCCCGAGGAGCGGATGACGGGCGTTTCTCCCTTCCTGCCCCATGTGCTTCGGACAGGCGGGCGTTCCGAGTAGCCGGATTCATCCCAGAAACAGAACGTTAAACCGAGCTCAGCCCCTTTTTTCGGAGTCTCGGCCACTCCGTCTTTCTCCAGCGCAGGATGGCGGCCTCGTCGCGCTCTTTCGACCTGCGCTCGGGGCGCTGGCACGAGAAGCCGAGCCGTCCCATGAGATGCCAGACGGAGCGCGGCCGGTACGCGATTTTGTGCGCGTCGCGGATGAGGCTCGTGATGCGTTCCAGCGTCCACAACTGCGTGGCGTATCCCTGCTTCTCGGGGCCGTCGAGGATGGCTTTCGCAAGCGATGTTTCCTGCTTTGGCGTCAGTTTCGCGGTTCGCCCCTGCGGCTGCGCCGCGAGGGTTCCCTCCTCCCAGCGGCGTTTCCAGTCCCTCGCCGTGGGGATTGCGACGCCGAACTTCCGCGCGACGAAGTACGCCGTCTTTTTAATATCGAATAATCGTCCTGCCGCATAGCGGCGCTTCTCAAGCTCCTCGATGGAGAGAGCTCGGTTGGGGTGAATACTCATGCGCCCATCGTATCAGAGGAGGGGGTGTATGGGTAGAGGGTTGTGTGAATATCAGTAGATTTGATTGGTTTCACCGCCATGATATACATCACCCAATCCATCCGTTTGAACTTGAAGTACAAGCCATCGCCAAGGAGCGCGTAGGGACTGGACGGAAAACGCAGACGCGCCTTGAGTTTAGGATCGGAACAGATGGCCTTTGAAAGTCGTCTGCTGAAACCGCTTTGTGAGATTGATCCTTTGCGACAGTGATGTTGAAAAGTCCGATATTCGACAAGTATCCGATGAGCCAGTCGACGATCAACACGTTTTCGCTTCCTGCCACGGCGTTTTTGTCGGATACGCCAGGTGCGCTTGCATATCGAACACTGTCTGCGACGCTTGCCGAAACGATTTATACTCCCTCGGCAACAAGGAGATTTCGCGTGTAGTGTTTTCATACACGCGAATCATCGCAGAAAACAACCAAATTAGCCTGGGAAAGCGACGCTTTTCCTTACTTGTCATCAACCAAATTTAGTCATTCATCCCAAACTCCCAAGAATTTTTGACCTTGATAAAGTGCCACAGTAAATTTGAATTTCTTGGTTGGTTCAACGATTTTAACATAAACAAACGGGCAACGCCGAAAGGCAGACAGATCGTGGTTTTAAGGAAAAAATAAAAAGAAAGCGCGGCCACATCGGTCGCGCTTTTTGTACGGCTCAAATTCGACGTCCACCTCGGCCGTGACGAGTTGGATTGGCATGCCCGATTCTGGGCGGCACACCCGGAGACACTTGTTGTGGGCGAAACATCTCCCGAATTGTCCAAAGGATGAATCTCAAGAATTGACGTACCAATCGTAACGCGCTTTTAACCAACCAAAGCGCGAGCTTCCGGAGACGTTTTATCGTCCAAGAGATGTAGCGTTGCAACCCCTTGTTGCCCGTTGTGATGATTACGAGACCGGCGATAAGCAACCATAGGATAATCGCGTAAAGCAGGATCACTGTAACCGTCGTCGTGAGTTCGTTCATAAGAGCTTTCATTCTCCGTTTACGATAGCACAATAATTATATTTACGCAAGTATCGCGGCTTCAATCTTTGCAGGTCTCGCAAAAGAAAAGCGGGACTGATTTCTGTCCCGCCGATTTTGTGCAGACCCTCAAATCAAATCGGGTCTGACCTTTATGGGCCGCTTTGATAGCCGCGTCTTGGAAGTTGGACGATTTTTTCGTCCTTCTTTGGCGCATTCCAATCCTGGATTTCCGAAATTCCAGCTGGAACGATGACTTTCGGGAACCACAAACATTGCCGGTCGATTGCCTGATTTTCTAGCCATAAGGATTTTTTATATATTTACTTCTTCCTTCATAAGAATAACAAACGCCGCGGAAAAAGAGAAGCGGATCTTGGTAAGAGATCCGCTTCGAACATTAAGAACGCCTCCACTGAAGACCAGCCGACTTTCGTTCCGCGAATCGTTCCGAACCGTTCAATATCAAGCGATGTTGCGCGTTCAGGTGGAGCGATTCTGATATTCTGCGCGCCGACAAGAATCTGCCTGGACGCAGTTTCTTTTGAAACTTAAGTGTACTCATTCTGCCGTCTATGTTAACAGAATATGTTGTTTTGTCAAGCGATAAAGGGGAACACTCATGGGTGAGGGAAGGCGCATAAAAAAACAGAGTCAGCTCCGTTTTTCGTCTTGTGTCGCGTCGGGTCCCAATTGGCCAGAGAACTTTTCGGCCATAAACTCTTGGTTAGTCTCAACCTCTTTCATGAAATCTGTCCTCCCACTCATGCCAGACAACGGAACATTCGGGATCCCCGCCGGCGGGGGTGTTATCTTTTTCACCTTCCGGTTTTTTCCCGCGATAATTTTTTTCGTTTCGTCCGGATTGTCGACTGCGCGATGCATGGTCTTAAACCAAGATTCAGATCGTTCCAATGTCATATTATTTCGCGAGCAGATCGTCAATAATTTTTTTAACGGAGGAACCATCGGCCTGACCTTTCAGTTCCTTCATCACCGTTGATATTAAAGCACTCGCTTTGGACTTGTCAACGATACTCAACTGAGCCATTTTTGTTTTTACGATTTTCGTGATCTCATCGTTTCCAACTTGAACCGGCAAATATTCTTCCAAAATCTTCATCTCCGCGGCCTCCGCTTGCGCCAGATCCTCACGGCCTCCTTTTCTGAATTGTTCGATCGAGTCTTTTCTCTGTTTGACCAGTCTGCGAACTACTGTCATGGCTTCATCATTGGATAACAATTCCGTCGGTTTTCTTTTTTTGGCGACAAGTTCATTCGTGAAAGCCGACAAAACTCCGCGCAGTGTTGACAAACGCACCTCCTGTTTGGCCCGCATAGCGTCAGTCATATCCCCGCGAATTTTTTGCTGAAAAGTCATTGGTATATAAATTTATGTCTAATGTCCTATCCATATTCTACCATATCGGGTCTTTCTGGTATAATCACCATATGAATGCACTAACCGTTGGACTAATTGTGCTAGCCGTTGCGCTTGTCGGAGCGAATCTTTTCTTCGCGTTTCAGCTCTTGAAACGAAAGGACGCGCCGAAAGATGAAAGCGGACTGCGTTTACTTTTGGATCATGTCAACGAGTTGAGCCGGACGTTTGATCGAAAGATCGGCGAGACGGGGAAGGTAATGAACGACGCGATCCGCGCCCAGTTCGGCGAATCCGCGAAACTTATTAAAGACGTTACCGAGGGGCTCACGAAGCTCGACGAAACAAACAAGCAGGTGGTGTCGTTTGCAGACCAGCTTCAATCCCTGCAGGACGTTTTGAAAAATCCCAAACAGCGGGGGATACTTGGCGAATATTATCTTGAGACTCTATTAAAAAATATTCTGCCGCCGGGCAGTTACCAGATGCAATACGGTTTTTCGGACGGGATGATCGTTGACGCGGCGGTGTTCGTGCGGGAGAAAATTATTCCGGTGGATTCAAAATTCAGTCTAGAAAATTACAATCGTCTGTCTGAAGAAAAAAATCCGCAGGAAAAGGAGCGTATCGAAAAGGCGCTGGTAAACGATTTGAAAACGCGCATTCAAGAAACGGCGCAATATGTGCGGCCGCAGGAGGGCACACTCGACTTTGCCTTCATGTTTATTCCGCACGAGGCGATCTATTATGACCTGCTCGTCAACAGGGTGGGGCTTCTGAAGGGGGAAAATGAAAATCTGATCGAGAGGGCGGCCCGGAAGTATAAAGTCATTATAGTGTCCCCAACTTCCTTCTTGGCATATTTGCAGACGGTCTTGCACGGATTGAAGGCATTGCAAATCGAAGAGACTGCCAAAGATATCATTAAGAATGTCGATCAGTTGCGGAAACATCTTGGCAGTTATGAAGAATATTACGGTAAGGTGGGAAACGCGTTGGGAGTGGCCGTCAGTCATTACAACAACGCCGGCAAAGAGTTCAAGAAGATAGACAAAGATATCTTAAAGATTACAGGGGAGGGGGCGGGGATTGAGCCGCTGGTTTTGGACAAGCCGGATGACGGAGTATAAGGGTAAAGTATAAGTATATGGGGACGACGAGCTGACGAGTATACAGTCCCGATTTTGATTTATCAAAATCGAGGATCCGCGATTTTTGTAAACAAAAATCGGGATATACGGGGACGACGAAGCCGGATAATATCTATGGATAGTACTCGATTAACTTAATTTTCAGCCTTTCCGCGTTTTTCTGCGCGTGCCCCGTAGTGAGCTTTGCTCTACTACTGGGGTGAAGTCCGCGAGTGTCTGCGAGCGCCGTTTTAACCTCCTCGTTTTAGATCATGGCGCTATTGTCTGTACAGAATGGTTGCGCGAATACGGGTTGGAAATTAAGTTAAAACGGCGCTAGCGCTTGTGTCTTTTTGAAACATGTGTAGAATATCTCAATTATGAAAGATTTTGCAGTTATTGAAACCGGAGGAAAACAATATATGGTTTCTGCCGGAAGCGATATTAAAATTGAAAAACTGCCCGGAAACAATAAGGCCGGCGACAAAATAGCTTTCGATAAAGTGCTTTTATTGCGTGCAGGCGGGAAGACCGATATTGGCGTGCCGTACCTGAACGGCAAGTCCGTGTTCGGTGCCATAACAAAACTTGGGAAAAGAGACAAAATTTTAGTTGTCAGATATAAAGCGAAAAGCCGCAGGTTAAAACGAAACGGGCACAAACAGCCCTACTGTGAAGTGAAGATAGAAAATGTCGCCTAACCGGCGACGTTTTCTGTTCCGATAGACGAGAAATACCGCACGCATCTATCATTGGCCGATTGGGGATAAACTAAAACAGTTGTTTTTTCGCGTGCTATAATTAGCGCATCTTTGCCATACTGATGGTGTAACAAAACTCACATGATCAAGTCGTTGCTTAAAGTTCTTGCGGTTTTCTTGTTTATAATAGCTGTCGTCTCTACGCCCCTAACGGCACACACGGAAACCGAGATCGGAACCGCATCTCTCGATTATCTCTCCGCTCTCGTTTCCTCCCTCTCAAAAATCGTAAGCTCTCTTGCCTCCTCGGTCGCTTCACTGGTCAATCCTTCCTCGCAGTTGGCCCAAGTCGCTCCTACGGATGGTCTCGTGGCTCACTGGACTTTTGACAAAGGCAGTGGAACCATAGCCGAAGATTCGGCCGGATCAAATACCGGTATTCTTACCAACGGGCCGGTGTGGGTGGAGGGTAAGATCGGGAGTGGGGCGCTCCAGTTTGACGGGGTGAATGATAGCGTCAACGCAGGGCATGGTTCAAGCCTGGATATTACGGGGCCGATGACAGTAAGCATGTGGATTTATTATACCGGCGCTCTGGGCGAGACGCATGGTTTGCTGTCTAAAGCCAATTCCTATCGTTTTTATACAATTACCGGCGATACATTAAAAGGGCAGTTTTATTATAGCGGGAATTATAACAGGTCAGTAACCGCTCCAAACTCTTCTTTGAAGAGAAATCAATGGCAACACGTGGTTTATCAATTTGACGGAGTACAGCCTGTTATTTATGTTGATAATATCAAAACTACTGGCACAGCATTTACACCCATGAGCAGCGCGCCAAGCAGCGATGTGAATATTGGAATAGGGCCAGGAGTAAATTATTTTGCAGGTTCCATTGACGACGTCCGCATTTACAACCGCGCGCTCACTGCCTCCGAAATTTCCGAACTCTACGCCCTTGGCGGCAGCCCGCCGTCCTCGGGAGGAACAAATCAAGCCCCCACCGTATCGGCAGGCAGCAGCCAAACTATTACTCTGCCAGCCACGGCCATTTTAGCAGGCGCAGTTTCAGACGATGGCTTGCCCGCGGGCTCTAGCTTAACTAACACCTGGAGCAGAGTCTCCGGCCCCGGCGCTGTCACCTTTTCTAACCCAAACTCTCTGTCCGCCACCGCCACCTTTAGCTCTGCCGGCTCATACGTCCTCCAGCTCTCTTCATCCGATACCGTTTTAACTTCCACCGCTAATGTAACCATCACGGTCAATGCCGCCCCACAACAGGGTGACACCACTTCTCCATCAATCATCTCCTCCTCTCCGTCCGGCTCTCTCGCGGCCAATACCACTTCAACTACTCTTCAGGTAACCACCAATGAATCTGCCACCTGCAAATACGGCACGACGCCAAACACCGCCTACGCCTCAATGGCAAACAATTTCTCAACCACAGGCAACACGACTCATTCCACTTCCATTACCAACCTTCAGAATGGCCAATCCTACACTTATTACGCCAAATGCCAAGATACTGCCGGCAACTACCAAACAGCCGACACTATCATTTCCTTCTCCGTCCGCACCCCTGCCGTCCTTCCGCCCAACGCCCAAGCAATCGGCTCTGAAGCGCTGGTGGAGTTGCCGACGAGCGCGTTGTGGAGTCGCATGATCAACTTCAAGCCTGGAGATGGAGAAACCATTGATCTCAATCCCCCGGTCTTTAGCTGGTTGTATCGGCCGGATCCAGCTCAAACAACTGATCAAAAGCCGTATGTGTTCATCTTTCAAATCGCTAATAACGTGGATTTCCAAAACCCCGTTGTCAATGTGCTGACGCGCTCCAATGCCTACAACATGCTGGCTCCCTTGCCGAATGCCAATCCGCCGACCACGTATTACTGGCGCATTGGCTACATTGTAGATTCTATGATGGCCAGCAATATCCCTAATGGTTTTCCGTTAGAGCAAGTCAGTAGCACAGAGTCTTCGCTCATCAACTCGTTTCTTCCTCAAGCTGTCTGGAGTGGCACGAGGACATTTAACATCGCCGCCGGAGTTACGACATGGGACCGCAGTATGCTGACAGATGACGATTACCTTAATTCTAAAAAACACCCCCGCCTCATCTTTCCCCAAGGGGAGAGCGCCATGGCTGATTTTCGCGCCTATGCCATGGCATCGCCGACTTTTACAAAGATGAAGAACGCCGTTGATAACTACATCAAGAATACAACTTACTGGAACAGTGTTTGGAGCCATGAGGGCATGACCTTTACTGCTACAAAATCCGCAAACATAGGTCTTCTCGCCGAAGTGGCTTTTGTCTGGCAGGTCACCCGCGACCCCAAATATATGGAAAATTTAAATCCGCCACCTCAGGAATTACTGGTGACGGCAGCACAGACATGGATTTCATCGGGATATGTTTTTGGAGACCCGGGAAGTTCCGGCCATGGACAAAGTTTTGAGGACGTGGGCTTTGCTTATGACTGGCTTTATAACGTGATGGATGATTCGCAACGTAAAGAGGTCGCCGGGGCGATTGGCCTTCTAAGTAAGTATGCGATGTTTAGTTTTGCCTTTAGCTCCCCTCTTGTGGGGCGCTCTTCCGACGACAAGCCGGCTCTTGGGCTTTATCCCAACGGCCGCCGGGTCACAAGTGTCCAATATTCCTCTGAATCTCATACGAATTCAGGTGTTGGGTTTGCCTTGGTGGCGGCAATGGCTGCCTACTCGGAGGATATCTGGGCCCGGCGCCTGCTGGCGCTTACCCTCGATCTCATGACGGGCCGGCCCATGTGGAACGGTACTGAAGATGTCGATGGGGGAGGAAGCTATGTCCATCTCTATATGGCTCCGCTCCTGGCAAAAATATTTCGAATTCACACGGTTTTTCCGGAATCCAATTTTCAATATAACCCTTATCTGAAGGCAAGTGTTGATTGGTGGAGCCGGATTAAGCCTGCGGCCACTGAGACAGAATTGTTTCCTTGGGGAGACCATTACCGGCAGGTAACAAATTATTGGACTATGTTTGGTTATCCCCTGGCGTTATTAAGCCAAGAGAGATTAGCCCTTGAACACTATCAAGCGCAGAAGAGTATTGACAGCACCTTTAATTTTTATGGATTTGGCGGCAATGTCGAGGTTCTTGCGCTTGAGTATTATCGCGATCGAGGGCACCTGCCCGAACCGTCATCATCTGTGCCGCCGACAAGGCCATTGGCAAAAGCCTTTCCGTTGAACGGCTGGGCCATGGGCTGTTCTTATCAATCCTATGATCCGCGCTGTTTTAAGGAAGGTGTCGGATTTATTTTTGCCAGCCGCCCTAAAGGGCCGATAGGCAGTCATGCCGCCAATGTTGACATGTCTTTTGAACTCTGGGCTTATGGCCAGACGATTACTCAAAATGGCTCAACCGGGAACTGGTATAACGGTAAGAAATCTGAAAATCGTAATTCGTTATTGATCAATGGGGTGGGCCCGGCAGCGTACTCTTCTTCAGCCATTTACGGCCGGCTCATTGCCTTTGCTACATCCGCTAATGGCGTCTTAGTTCCTTATGCCTATGTCGCTGGCGAAGGTAAGCGATTATACCAGTACTGGCCTTCAGGAACCCAGCGTGTGGGTGTTCGCAAGGCCAACCGGCACCTGCTTATGGTGCGCGGCAAGTATTTTGTGGTCTATGATGATGTTGAGACAGAGAACCCCGCGACATTTAGCTGGCTTTACTACGTCCTCGACGACACACTGGTGCCGGACGCGACGAATCCGAATACCGGATTTAAATATACCAAACTGCGAACGGCGAATATTGGCGATGACCGGAAGTGGACTGATGTAGGGTTGGGATATGGTGTGCCCGCTCAATATGAAGCGCGATATCATCCCAGTCCGGTCAATGTTTTTATCAATCAGGTGGCCTATAGCACAGACTATGCGCTTGAGTCGCTCTATCGCAGCGGCGAAAACCTTTTTTTTAATCCCATTGACGGCGACAACAAGCTGTTTGGCACGGACCCGACGCTCATAAGTGTACGTTCGGCTGCGAATGGATCGTCTGGTATCATCGGCACACAGCCGATTGGCCAGGAAGGCACAATTGAAGAAGGAACCGTGGTGAACGGATTGAAATGGTGGCGGGTGAACTTTGATGCTGGCCCTGATGGGTGGGTCCCGGAGATGACGGGGATTGCCCAGTATGGACATGGCTATGCGGTCATTGAACACATAGCGCATCCCAGACCATCGGTGTGGGTTTCCAACAGTCGCACTTTTGTCATCGGCGACCGGGTGGCGATTGCTCCGACAAACATGGATATCCGCCGACATGCGGTGTGGGTTTCCAATAAAACCCCTACCAACAATTTTCATTTCATGACCGTTATCTACCCCAAGAACCCGGCCGACGAAACAGCAGGGAAGCCGGATCCTGTGATTGAGCGCATTGACGACTACACCGCCCGTGTCACCAGCCCTGACGGCACCGTGGACGTGATTTCTTTTAATCCAGACACGGCGGCAGCCAACGGAGCGACACTGGTCGTGGATTTGCCCAATATGATTCCTTTGCCGGTTCCCGACGGCGGTTATGGCGCTGTCGTTACTCCGCCCCCGCCCCCGCCGCCTTCCACCTACACCCTCTCGGTTTCAAAGAGCGGCGCCGGGCAGGGCACGGTTACGGGTACCGGCATCTCCTGCGGCGCCGACTGTTCGGAAGCGCTCTCCTCTGGAACGTCTGTTACTCTCTATGCCGCCGCCCCTTCCGGCTCAACTTTCACCGGCTGGACCGGTTGCGCTTCCACCGCCGGCGCTCTGCCCAACCAGACCTGCGCGGTGTCTATGACTGCCAATCGTTCTGTTGCCGCCACCTTCACTCTGGCTTCCGACACTACGTTGCCCACCACCTACATCCTTGCTGTTTCCACTCAAAACGGTGGAATCTCCTGCAACGGTTCCGTCTGTCTCTCTGCTTACAACACTGGTACCACTCTCTCCCTCCTAGCCACCCCTTCCACCGGTTACACCTTCCAAAACTGGGGAGGGGACATCTCGGGCACAACCAACCCCGCCACCCTCACTATGACT
>Ga0209542_10003973_pt1 | contig 30961 bp, 26 predicted proteins | sample RifCSPhighO2_01_FD_184028 | JGI IMG/M metagenome (GOLD analysis project Ga0209542, IMG submission 184028) | Soil microbial communities from Rifle, Colorado - Rifle CSP2_plank highO2_0.1 (SPAdes) (version 2) | ecosystem: Environmental > Terrestrial > Deep subsurface > Rock core/Sediment ... | reverse complement strand
CGAGGGATGCCCTATACCATGCGGTGCGGATAAGCTCGTTTTCCGCCACAAGAGAAGGGGGCTGCGCCGTGTTTACGAGAATAAGAGAAAGAATTCCCGCTCCAAGAATGAAAAGCGCGACTTTTCGAAAAAAGGCACTACGTTGTGGATACAAAAAGAAAAACAAAAGAAGGGCGGCCCCGAAAGCCAGAATTGCAGCCCGCGTAAGCGTGAGGAACGTAACCAGAGAGAAAAGCGCGAAAGCCGCAAGCCAGATGTATTTTTTTTTGCCTTGGGTTTTTATGCCAAGGCCGAGTGCAAAGAAGTTAAAAGGCAGCAGGTACAGAGCCAAAATAATGGCGCTTCCCACCGTTCCTGTCGGCCGCGCTTGGACGGTAACAAAGGTGTCGGACAGGGGAATGCCCAATTGCTGGGCGAGCGCCACAAGAGCTACGAGAGCCGCGCCCCCTATGGCGAGTTTCCAGAGGAGTCTCCACTGTTTTTCTGCCAGAAAAAGAAAGGCCGTGAGCGCAAAGGCGGCGTAAAACATCAGGTTCAAAAAGCCCCAGGCGCGCTCGGGAATGCCCCAAAAGCTAAAGTAAGGGTCCAAAGAGAAAAGGGTGGAGGCAAGGAAAAAGAGAAAAAGAGCGGAGAATAACGCAAGCTGCAGGAAAACAGGCCTGGAGAGATCGAGTTTTATGGGCAGCGCTCTTTTTTGAAGCGCGAAATGCGCCAAAAGGGCCAGAAGTAAAAGCGTCATTACAACCCGGAACATTATGGTTTGCCCCCACGCGGGAGGGGAAAACCAGGGCGGCATGCTCAAAAACGGAAGAAACACCATGGCTCCAAGGCCGGCAAGCGCGAGTTTCTGAAAGAATGAAGAAGAAAAAACAGTTTGTGTCATAAAGATTCGAAAATGCCGGGGAAAGCTTGTTCTATATCTCGAAAGAGTTGAGATGATTTGCGGAGTTCGTTTAAGCGTACCGGGTCGGTGGTTTTCCCTTTTGCCAGCGCTTCTTTAAGAAACGCGCGCACCTCTTCTTTGGCCGCGGGCCGCAATTGGTACACTTTAAAGCTGTATATGGCCATATCTTCCCATGAACCGAGTTTGTCGTATGCTAAAGCAAGAGAGGCATAGTATTCCGGCCTTTCGTCTATGGTTTTGAGCCGCAGATACACTTCTACAAGCTGCCCATAGTTTTCCTGCTCAAGGTAAAATTGCAGAAGTTGGTTAAGAAAGTTCGTAGTGTAAAAATGCCGGGCTATATCCTCGTTGTACGGAGGTTCGAGAGAACCTAAGTGCAAGCTATCGCGCTCGCCCAGCCAGAGTTCCGTTACCAGGCGCCAGGCCACGCATTCGCTATTGAGGGGAAAGCGTTCTGCACAGTTTTGCGCCACCTCTTTGGCGCCCTGGTAATCTTTGGTAAGAATGAGCAGGTAAACCAAGCGTTCGTCGACTTCTTCGCGTTTCGGGCTTAACTCCTTTGCCTTCGCCAGATATGATTTGGCGGCCTCGGCTAGTTCTGTTTTTTCCCGGGGGTCTTCTACGAGGGAAAGCAGGAGGGTGGTGTAAGCGCCCAGGGCAATCCATGTTTTGGTGTCGTGTGGATGCTGCTGCGAACGTTCCTGCAGCCCTGCGAGCGCTTGCGAGGCGGCTTCGTTGCGTTCCTGCCCCGCAAGCCTGTTGATACATAAGGTGGTAACATCCACGTACTGGTTGGCCACGTAAGAATCGAGGTAGGTGTCGGAAGGAATGTTTTCCAAAGTCTGGAATGCAGCCTGGCAGTCGCCTTGCTGTGCCTGGAAAATGGCCGCGTTAAGGTTTTTGTTCATGAGAAAAGGAACGAAATTTGCGGCATACAAAAACCATACGAGCAAAACTCCTGCCAGTCCAATTATGGCGTATTTACCTACTGTTTTGCGGAGCATAGGCAATAAGGAAAAAAGAATAGCCGACGAGCACGAAGAAAACAAGATAGGTGCCAAACGAGTTAAAAGAAAAAATCATGGCTACAAGATAAACCAGCAGTGCGGTTTGGGCAGCGTGGATATCCAAAAGCGCTGTTTTATGTTGCGCGCTTTTCTTGGCGCGTTGCAATCCTCGCCAAAGTAATCCGATGAACGCGAAAAAAGCAAACAGCCCCAAAAGCCCGGCGCCTATTGCAATGTCAAGGTAGTAATTATGGAACGTGTCCCACCAGCCGGTTGTCCTCCCTTCAAAGCGCGAACTCGCAGAATCAAAATGGGTGTTAAAGGGAATGGAAGAGTTGTACGGGCCATAGCCCAACAGGGGTTTTTCCTGAATGGCGGAGATCGCATACGGCCACGCGCCAAAGCGGGGCTCCGTTTCCCATATTTGTTCTAGCGAAAGGCGATCCCAGAGTCGGGAAAACAAAAGGGTTTGCTCGACGAACGCAGGAGGCTGCACTGTGTTTACCAGAATGAGCAAGAGGAAAGCCAAGGCAAAAAGAGGAAGCGCCACTTTTTTCAGAAGGCGCATGGGAGCAGGGTAGAACAGCACAAAAAAAAGGGCGCCAGCCGCAACTCCCAAAAACACTCCTCGGGTTTCCGTAATGAGAATGGCATACAGGAATAAAAGCGAGAGAGCGCCGTATGCTATTTTCCACCACCCTTTTGCTTTCAGAAACCAAACAATCGCAAAAGGAAGAAGAACAGATAAGAATATGGCAAAGAAAATGGTGTTTCCAAAAGTGGCATAGGGCCGGCTTTCTGAACTCACAAGACTGTCTGCGAAAAGGCCAAACTGTTGGCCTATCCCTATAAGCACGGCAGCAGTTCCTGTGGCAAAGAGAGTGTTCCATATGCTATTCCATTGTTGGGGGCGGAGAAAAAGATACAGACCAAGCGCAAAGAGGATATAAAACGCATACGTAAGCAGGCCCCAGGCGCGGTAAGGAGTTCCCCAGAAGCTGAAATGCGGGTCGAGGGAGGTAAAAAGCGCAAGGAAAAGGACTCCTGCATAAGCAAGAAGCGCCAAGATGGGCGCACGGGCGGGGTCTGTGCGAGAAATTACCCTTTCTGCACCTTTCTGCAAGAGCCAAGCAAGTGCGAAAAAAAGAAGCACGGCAACAATGCTGCGGAAGAATAATGCCTGCCCCCAGGCGGGAGGAGCAAAGTAGGGGAATTGGGAAAAAAGCGGCAGTATAAGAATAGCTATGATCCCAGCCAGAAACGGCCAAGGAAGCTGCAACCTGTTTTGCAACGCGCGTTCACTGCTCTGCATACAGCTTTATGATACCCAAGATGATGGGGCTTGTCGATATTGCAAGAGAAAGGAAATTGTGGTATTGTTTGCTATATTGATATTGCAGTATGAGCTTTGAAGGAAAAACAATTTTGGTAACAGGAGGAACGGGTTCGTTCGGCCAGGCATTCGTGAAGGCCCTTTTGCAAGACCACAACCCCCGTTCCGTAAGGGTGTTTTCGAGGAGCGAATATACCCAGTGGGAGATGGCGCAAAATTTTCCCGATCCCAGACTCCGCTTTTTAATTGGAGATGTTCGGGATAAAGACCGGCTTTCGCGCGCCATGAACGACGTGGATATTGTGGTGCACGCAGCCGCTTTAAAGCAGATTGTGCTGGGAGAATACAACCCCCTGGAAGTTATTCAAACCAACGTGATGGGATCGGCAAATGTGGTGGACGCCGCCATAGACAATAATGTGGAGAAGGTAATTTTGATTAGTTCTGACAAGGCAGTAAATCCCGTAAATCTATACGGCGCGACCAAACTGTGCGGAGAACGCCTTTTTGTGCACGCAAATGTGTATGTGGGCGAAAACCGAAGAACAAAGTTCAGTGTTGCCCGGTATGGCAACGTGGTGGGCAGCAGGGGGAGCGTGGTTCCCTTATTCATGAAACAGGCAAAAAGCGGAAAAATTACCGTAACCGACGAGCGCATGACCAGATTCTGGATTACATTGGAACAGGGAGTGCGATTTGTGTCAGACTGCATTAACCGCATGCAGGGAGGGGAAGTATTTGTGCCCAAAATTCCCAGCATGCGCATTATGGATCTTATCCAAGTACTGGCTCCTTCCTCGGAGGTGCAGTTTATCGGCATTCGCCAGGGCGAACGACTCCACGAGGTGCTTTTGGCAGAAGAAGAGAGCCGCCACAGCAAAGAGTTTGATTCGTATTTTCTTATTGAACCGGAATTTCCGTTTTGGAAAGCCGAACACGGCAACGGAGGAAATCCCATTGCGGGGAAATTCGTGTACTCGTCTGACAGCAATACCCGATGGCTTTCGGGGGAAGAAATCCAGGCCATGCTCAAGGATGTGGTATAGCCATGAAATGGTGCTTTCTGGTGAATACCGCGCCATTTCTCTCGGATTTTTTTTTGAAGCTCGCCAGCGAGATTGTGCGCGGGGGCGACGATTGCCTCGTGGTTTTCACGAGTAAGTTCGCCGAATACGAAAAAGGACATTTGGTTCCCGAGGGGGTGCGGGTTGTTTCGTTTGTTGACTGGTGCCTGCAGTCTCCGGACGTGAAAGAAGTTCCTCCTCGCGCGCTTTCATGGAAAGAGTTTTTTTCCGCATTCGATCGTTTCAAAAGAGCGCGCATTTCATATGAAGACGCCGTCTCTCGTATGGCGCATGACTACGCGTTTTTTAGCCAGCTTTTCCGAACCGAACACATCGACGCGATTTTTTTCGAGCCGCCAAGCGGGGCTAACACCCAGATTGCCTATTTGCTGGCCAAAGAAAAGCAGATTCCGTATATCAGCCTGCTTACCTCGAAAATTTACAACCACCTCGATTTGCTCGACGTAAAGTACACCGATTCCCGATACGCCGCAACTTTCGCGCGTTTGCGCGGGGAAGATCTTACCTTAGAGGAGAAAAAATTCGCCACAGAATACATAGCCTCGTTCATGTCTCACCAGAAAACGCTTTCGTACATGGGGCTTCAAAAAATACGGTTTTCGCCATGGAGTTTTCTTTCCCACTACGCCAAACGCGCAAAGCACGTGGGAAAGATTCTTTTTAGGTACGCCAAAATCCGGGGGCGGGCAAGACAGTACGATTTTGAAGCGGAAGCCCGTTGGTTGCGGAGCATTCGGGCCCCGTTTGAAACCCTGCGGCGCCAGGCGCGCATCAGGCGGCAGGCCTCCTACTACCGGTTTGCAGACAAGCGAGATACGGGCCGTTTTTTTCTGTTTCCTTTGCACTTGCAGCCGGAACTTTCTACTTCGGTATGGGCTACCTATTACAACGACCAGTTAAACACCATACGCAACGCAGCTTTCGCTTTGCCTTTCCCTTATAAGTTGTATGTCAGAGAACACCCCTCGGCAATCGGAACAAAGCCGAATGAGTTTTATGAAGAAATCCAGAAAATTCCCCAGGCGGTGATTATTTCGCCTGAAGAAAGCGCAAGTCAGCTTGTGGCCGATTCACGCGGAGTCATAGCGCTTACGAGCACGATTGGCATGGAAGCCGCGCTTGCCGGAAAGCCCGCGTATGTTTTGGGAGACGCGTTTTATGAATACCACCCTTTGTGCAGGAGAGTTGCAAGTTTTGAGGATCTCAAGCGCGCTATTGAAAGAGACGAGCACACTCCGCCCGACCTGTCGAATTTGGAGGGAATAAATATGCGCTTTATTGCTTCCTATATGCGAAATACGGTTGAGGGCACCATGGTTGCCGCGGTCAAGGAAGACGACTCCAACGACTATCGGGAAATCTATAAAGCGTTTCGAAAAAGGATTGAGGAAATAAAAGCTCTTGGTTGACGGGAGGCGGCTTTTTGCGTATTGTATGTCTTATGAGAGTGGATCTCAAAGGAAAGCTCGATGTGCTGGTAAAGGTAAACGCGCTTCTTGATCAAAGAGAAAAGGCGCGTTTTGCCGGAGTGGCCGCCGCGGCTCTTGCCGCCGGACTTTTTCAGGCGCTGGGAGTGGTGTCCATTCTGCCTTTTATCGAACTGGTAATGAATCCCGACACGGCTCTTAAAGAGGGAATACTTGCTCTTTTTTTTGCCTCGTTCGGTTTTGAGAGCATCTTTGTTTTCACCATGGTTGTAGGTTTTGCCATGCTCGGCATTCTCGTGGCGGGCAACCTCGTTTCTGCATTTGCCGAGTGGGTGAAAATTCGCTTTGTGTGGCAGAAAAGCCACGCCATTTCCGTGGCTTTGCTCGAACAGTATCTTTCTCTGCCCTACGTCTATTTTCTCAATGCACACAGCGCGGACTTGAGCAAAAACATTGTTTTTGAGGTGCAGCAGTTTACGACCCGCCTCTTAATGCCCCTTTTGCAGATCATAACAAAGGGAATCCTTGTGGCCCTTATTATTGGGTTGCTGCTGTTTGTGGATCCTTTGATCGCCCTGGGAGCGGCGTTGGTTTTTGGAGTTTCGTACTTTGTGGTGTTTTTCTTTCTTCGGGGTTCTTTGAGGCAAAGGGGAGAGCGGCGTTTGCGAGAGAATACGGGGCGTTTTGTGGCAGCCGGGGAAGCCTTTGCCGGCATTAAGGATATTAAGGCTTTGGGGCGGGAGGAATACTTTCTGGAACGGTTTTCGAAGCACTCTGACACGTTCTCGAAACTTCAGGCGTGGACCGGAGTTGCTATTCAGTTGCCGCGATATGTTATGGAAATCGTGGCCTTTGGAGGCGCCATCTCGCTCATCCTGGTGTTTTTGAGTTTAGGGCAGGGGAGCTCCGAAATTATTCCGCTTATCAGTTTTTTCGCCTTCGCCGGTTACCGTGTAATGCCGGCTGTGCAGAGTATATTTCAGGCAGCCTCTGATATTCAGTTTCATAGAGCGGTATTGGACAGGTTCGCAGAGGACATGCGGGCAAGTACGCCGCGACAGAGGGTTGCGAGGGCAAAAGAGCTGCCAGAAGCGCTTGCCTTTACAGAAAGCATTCAGCTGGAAGGCGTATATTTCGTGTACCCCTACGCCAAAGAGCCGGCGATACGAAATATCAATATGCAAATATCAAAGGGCACCTCGGTTGGCCTGGTGGGGTCGACGGGTGGGGGCAAAACAACACTCGTGGACATTCTTATCGGGCTACTTCCTCCAAGCAAGGGAAGTTTCAAGGTAGACGGCGTCTCTGTTACGGAGGGGAATGTTCGCAACTGGCAGAGAAATATCGGGTACGTGCCCCAGCAAATTTTTCTGGCCGACGATACCATCGCAAGGAATATCGCTTTTGGACTGCCGGACGAAAAGATAGACATGGACAAAATAGTCACCGTATGCAAAATGGCGAATCTGCACGACTTTATTCAACGAGAACTCCCTAAAGGGTACCATACGAAGATTGGAGAACGAGGCGTTCGCTTATCGGGCGGACAGCGACAGAGAATCGGCATTGCCCGGGCGCTCTTGCACAACCCCGCGGTGCTGGTGCTCGACGAAGCCACCAGTTCGCTCGATGGGGTAACCGAGAAGGCGGTGCTGGAAGCCATAGGAAATGTAGCTAGGTTCAAAACGCTCGTTATTGTGGCGCATCGGTTTGCTACGGTACAGAATTGCGATGTGATTTATTTTATAGAGAAAGGCCGCATCGCAGCATCGGGTAGTTACAATGATTTGCTTAAAACGTACCCCCGGTTTCGGGCAATGGCGCAGCAGCCAGAGCCTTCATAATGTTATGCAAGATAGACGCGCAAAAACAATAGGCATTATTCCAGCGAGATTGGCTTCTACAAGGCTTTTGCATAAGCCCTTGCTCGATATTGCCGGAAAATCGTTGGTTCAACGATCATGGGAGCAGGCTCTTCAGGCTCGGTTGTTGGACAAGGTTGTGGTAGCTGTAGACGACGAGCGCGTATTCAAAGAAGTAACTTCGTTCGGGGGCGAAGCAATGATGACGTCTGTCGAATGTCAAACAGGCACCGACCGGGTCGCAGAAGCCGCGCGCCATTTTCCCGAAGCGGAAGTTATCGTGAATGTTCAAGGGGATCAGCCCCTTGTTCCTCCCCAAGCCATTGACGAGGTAGCAAAGGCGATGCAGGAAAATCCGGAGATAGAAATAAGCAACCTCGTCGCCAAAGCATCAAGAGAAGACGCCGAAAATCCGAGCGTCGTGAAGATAGTGCAGGATCGGCAAGGTTTTGCACTGTACTGTTCGCGGTCTCCCATTCCTTACCCGAGGAATGAAGAATTCTGTTCCTGGTACAAAATTATGGATGTATATGGGTTCAGGCCCGCTGCCCTGCAAAAGATAGCTGCTTTGCCACCCACGTCTTTGGAAAAAGCGGAATCCGTGGAGCAGCTACGGATTTTAGAACACGGCTATAAAATCAAACTCGTGGAAACTCCATGCGACTTTATTGGGGTAAACACCCCGGAAGATTTAGAAAAGGTAAGAGCGCTCTTGAGCCATGGGGAATCCTAATACGGTAAAACTTTTGGTAACGGATGTGGACGGCGTGCTCACCGACGGCAAGTTATACTTGGATGTAGAAGGCGCGCGCGAGCTTAAGTCTTTTCATGTGCGGGACGGCATGGGTTTGTTGTTGGCCAGAGAAGCTGGCATCAAAACCGTGTTTCTAAGTGGCAGAGACAGCGGAGCCATCAGGAAACGCGCCCAGGAACTTCAAATCGACTACATCATTCTTGGATCCAAAAACAAGGAGCAAGATTTAGAGGAAGTTTTAAAGCAAGAGGGTATGGCGCTGCATAACGTTTGTTTCATTGGCGACGATGTGCAGGACTTGCCCTTATTGCGCGCCGTGGGATTTAGCGCTTCTCCCCATGACGCGGCTAACGAGGTTCGTAGGCAGGTGGACTACGTGGCGGAGAAAAACGGGGGAGAAGGGGCGGTGCGCGACATCGTGGATTATATTTTAAAGTCCAAAATGGGATTCCGGGAGGTGACGGAGCGCCTGTTCGCTATTGAAGAAAAAATGGACCTGTTTAACCGGAAAGTTGCAGGCGAATTCTTTTGGGAGTTCGTGCGTTCTTCCGTACGAAGAAAAATACTGGGACAAGTGGGCATTTTTAGCAGAAAAGAACCTCCTGGCAAGCGTTCCATGGGTTACTTTGTAGGGGTTTTGCTTCACGTAGTACAAAACAGTCTTTTGCATAATCCCTTTTTTGCTCCGAAAGCCGACGTGCTCTTTTTTGGCATGAACAGAAGGAGGCTTCAGGAAGATGGTTTATGGCACGACATTTACTGCGATCCGCTGATCGAAGCACTCGAAAAAGAAGGTGTTCGGTGCTGTATGGTGGAACGTCCTCCGTTTGGAAGGCCGGTGCCGAGGCTAGTGAAAACCCGTCATTTGTACTACTTTGATTTTCTCGAGCTTTGTTATCTTGTGGTTCGGCGCCTGGGCTTTGGGCGTGCGCGCCTCTCTGAAGACGAAAGGGCATTTCTTGCCAAGGTGCAAGAGAGGTTGAACGAAGAATTCGGTACAGAGTTGAATCTTGAAACTCAACTCATACGGGAGTTAGAAAAAGAGAAAATACTCTCTTGGTTATACAGGGGCTTGCTGCGCCAGATAGCCCCAAAGGCAGTGATAGTAGCCGACCTTTCTGCAAAAGCGCCTTTGGCGGCAGCGTGCAAAGGTTTGGGCATTCCGCTTATTGAGTTGCAACAGGGAGCTATTCATCGCTATAGCCTGGAGTATTCCTATGAAGGGTCCAAGCGACAAAAGAGGCGGGTGCCAGATTATTTTTTTGCTTTTGGAGACTTTTGGAAAAGCCATGTTGCCCTTCCTTTGCCTCCAGAGCGCGTGTTGAGCGTTGGGTTTCCGTACTACGAGCAGGAGCGAAAAAAATACATGCATGGAGCCAGAAAGAACCAGATTATCTTTTTGTCGCAGCCGACCTCGAGAGGAACACTCGCGGAATTTGCAGCCGACCTTGCCAGAGAGGTTGGAGACACATGGCACGTGGTATACAAGCTGCACCCCGAAGAAGCGTTCGTTTGGGAAAAACGATATCCCGGGCTCGCGAATTCTGACGTCGAGGTGGTAAAAGACAACGAAAAACCTCTGTACCAGCTCTTTGGAGAGTCGCGCCTTCAGGTGGGTACTAACTCAACCGCTTTATATGAGGGGCTGGGGTTTGGTTTGGAAACATATCTTTTAGAAACACCCGAAATGGAAATGATGTACCTTTTAGATGTTGGATATGCTCGCAAGGTAACATCTGTCCAAGAAATGCAGAGTTTTTTGGCTAAACAGGAAAATTCGCAGACAAACCACGGAGAGGAGTTTTTCCGGTCGGGGTCCTTGGGGCGCATGGTTACTCTTATAAAACAAATTGGTGCACTATGAAGCGAAAACATATCCCTTACGGTTCCCAATGGATAGACGAGGCCGACATTACCGCAGTGGCAAAGGTAATGCGGGGGCATTGGTTAACCCAGGGTCCTGCTATTGAACGTTTTGAAAAAAAGGTTGCTGCATACTGCGGAGCCGCGTATGGGGTAGCGGTTGCGAACGGAACGGTGGCTCTTCACGCCGCCTATGCGGTAGCAGGGATCGGGCCGGGGGATGAAGTGATTACTACGCCTCTGACTTTTGCCGCTACGGCAAATGCTGTAGTGTATTGCGGGGGAAAGCCGGTTTTTGCGGATATTGAAGAGCATACCCTTAACATCGACCCTCGAGAAGTGGAGAAAAAGATTACCAGCCGAACGAAAGCTGTAGCTCCGGTAGATTTTGCAGGGCATCCAGCCGAGTACGACGAGATACGCAAGATCGCAAAAAAACACAAGCTTCTGGTTATTGAAGACGCAGCCCATGCGTTAGGCTCCGTGTACCGCGGCAGGAAAATCGGATCTTTGGCCGACATGACTATTTTTAGCTTCCATCCGGTGAAAACTCTTACTACCGGAGAGGGGGGAATGGTGCTAACCAACAACAAGAATTTTGCAGAAAAACTTAAGATGTTCCGACACCATGGTATTGAAAAAAAGCCGGAGAAAGGAGGGTGGTACTACGAAATTGAAAACCTTGGGTATAACTATCGCATTACGGATATTCAGTGCGCGTTAGGGGAAAGCCAGTTCAAAAAACTTTCTGCTTTTCTTGCCCGCAGGCGTGAGATTGTCCGGCAGTATACCAATGCGTTTGCGGGCATTCCTGCTCTTATCTTGCCCCAAGAGAAGCCGTATGTGCAGGCAGCGTATCATATCTATGTGGTGCAGTTTCGGCTGGAGCTTTTAGGCGCCGATCGAAAAACGTTATTCGAAAAGTTGCAGGAGAAGGGGATAGGGGTACAGGTTCATTATATGCCTTTACACCTCCACCCCTTTTATCAAAAGACCTTCGGTTATAAGAAAGGAGATTTTCCACGGGCCGAGCGTTACTACGAAAGAGCGCTTACCCTGCCGCTTTTCCCCAAGATGACCGACAAGGAAGTGAAGTATGTCATTCGGGGGGTTCAAAAGCTGGTTGAACAGTACCAAAAATGAAAATCTACGCAATTGTGCAGGCGCGTACAACATCGACTCGACTTCCGGGCAAGGTACTGGAAGAGATTGAGGGAAAACCCATGGTGTGGCATGTAATGAACAGAGTGCTCGCGGCAGAAACCGTGGATAAAGCTGTCCTTGCTTTTCCCGACACAAAAGAGAACGATATGATACAGATGCTCGCAGAAAAGCATCTGTGGGAATACGCAAGAGGAAGCGAAGACGACGTGTTGGCACGATATGTCTCTGCGTTGACTTTGTTCCCCTGCGACCACGTTGTGAGAATTACTGCCGACTGCCCGCTTGCCGACCCGGCGATCATTGACTTGGTTGTAAAAGAACATCTCGAATCTTCAGCAGACTATACATCGAATACGCTAAAGCGCGATTTCCCCAGAGGGTTGGACGTTGAGGTTTTCCGTGTTGTCGTTCTTGAACAAGCACATAGGGAAGCGAAGCAGCCTTATGCCAGAGAGCACGTAACGCCGTATATATATGAACATCCGGAGGTGTTTTTACTTCGTTCTGTAGAGGCTCCAAAAGCGTTAAAGCGGCCGGATTTGCGCTTAACGGTGGATACCAAAGAAGATTTGGAGCTTGTTCGAGCAATCTATGGGCATTTGTATGAACCAGGAAAGATATTTGGATTGCAAGAGGTCATAGCACTATTCCATCAATATCCCGACTTGAAAGACATAAATGCTGCGGTGAAGCAAAAGACCTTGGGAGATTAGCCGTATGAATATTGTTACTATCCAACAGAGAACTATTGGTAGGGGGCAGCCGTGCTTTATTGTGGCGGAACTTTCAGGGAACCACCACCAGAACTACGAAGAAGCCGTGGAGTTGGTAAAGCTTGCAAAAGAAGCCGGAGCAGACGCCGTAAAGCTGCAAACCTATACCCCAGATACCATTACGCTGGATTCGCGAAACAAATGGTTTATCGTGGAAGGAGCAGACCGGCCGGATTCCTGGCAGAAAAAGAGCCTGTACGAGCTTTACCAGCAAGCCTATACCCCATGGGAATGGCAGCCAAAACTCAAAGCTCTTGCAGATGAGCTGGGGATTTTGCTGTTCTCCAGCCCTTTCGACGAAACGGCAGTAGATTTTTTGGAACAGGAAGTAGAGCCCCCTTGTTACAAAGTGGCTTCGTACGAAGCAGTGCATATTCCTTTACTTAAAAAGATTGCCGCCACTGGCAAACCGATAATTCTTTCTATTGGCTTTGCGGATTTGGAAGAAGTTACCCTTGCTTTGCAGACACTGCGGGAAAACGGCGCCACAGAAATTGCGGTATTGCATTGTGTAACCTCGTACGCGGAGAGCCCGCGGATAGAAGATATGAACCTGCGTACTATAGCTGATATTACAGAACGGTTTGGCGTGCCAAGCGGCTTTTCAGACAACAATGGCGGCGTCGAAATTCCGGTGGCGGCTGCGGTTTTGGGCGGAGCTTCTATTATTGAGAAGCACTTTATTTTAGACCATGGGACCGGAAGCCCGGATGCAAGGTTTTCCATTGATCCTGAAGAATTCAAGCGTATGGTGCAGTTGATTCGCAGAGCAGAGGCAGGCGAAAGAGAAGAAGTGCTCAAAGAAATTGGCGTTGAGAATGCAGAAGCCGCCATGGGCAACGTGCACTACGGCCCCGCAAACCAGCAAGAAGAAGATAACAAGCAGTTTCGCCCGGGCATTTGGGCAAAAGCCGACATTGCAAAAGGAGAGGTATTCACCAAAGAAAACATTCGCGTGGCCCGGCCCAATGCACCTGATAGCTTTATGCCCAAGGATTTTGACTGGATTCTCGGCAGGAAGGCGCAAGCTGATATTGCGTTTGCCAACCCCATCACCCCAGAGGTTGTACAACGCAGCCGAGTAAGAAGAGCAACGCCTCAAGATGCAGAGGCAATATTGGAAATCCGCAACAGCAAAGAAGCCAGAATGCAGTCTGCAGAAAACCAGGAAGAAATTCCTTTGGAAAAGCATATCCAGTGGTTTCAAAAACAATACTTCAAAGAGGGGGCAAAAAATGCCTGCTATGTGGCGGAGCTTGAAAACCGCGTGGCAGGGTACTGCAGGTTCGACGAAAAAGAAGACGAAGTCTTTGAAGTTTCTATAGCCATAGCCTCCGGCTTCCAGGGGAAGGGTTTGGGATCTTTGCTGCTTTTAGAGAGTTTAGAACAGTTCCCGGATTCAAAAAAAGTCGTTGCAAAAGTAAAAAAGGACAACAAAGCTTCCAATCGGCTGTTTGAAAAATGCGGCTTTCGAGTTGCCAAAGAAGATCCTTTGTTTTTTACGTATGCGTATTCTCGTTAACGCCGCGGGTACTATTGTACGATCGAGTGTGTCCTTGCAGGAAGGAGTCAATGTGCTGGGCAGGGCGTATGGGCGTGTTGCTGAACACTTTGTTCTTCAGCCTCTCGGCCAAGGCGACCTGGAACAGGAAGTTTCACCTGCAAGTCTCGACGCTTCGGGAGTAATTCTGTTCGTGAAGCAGGGGAGAGTCAGGTGGGCCGCTCCAGACGTCTCGGCGAGCAGAGACTTGTTTTATGCCAAAAAGGAAAGCGGCGTGTGGGAGCTTTCCGACAATTTTTTTGATATTGCTTCGAGTTTTTCTCAAGTAAGCTGGCGCAAGCAAAACCTCATGTTCTTTCTGCGGCATGGGTACTTTTCTCCCGGACTTACTTTTTTTGAAGAAATTTCCCGCGTGCGCGTCGGCTGCAAACTCGTCTTTGGAAAGGAAGGGGTGCAAGAGGAAAGCGTTTGGGAATCACATGGTTCAGAAGATCGAAGCTACGAGGTTTTTAAAAAGGCGCTGAATTCTGTGTTGGAGGTGCGGGGGCTAGAAGACGCCCATGCTCTGCTTTTGAGCGGAGGGTGTGACTCCGGTTTATTGGCGGCCATTGGCACAAAAGTATTGGGCAAGCATCCGCTTAGCTTTACGAGTGTGTATGCACAGACCCTGAAAGTAAATGAACAGGACGGCTTCAAAGCAGAGAAGGTGAGCTCGCACCTAGGCTTAGAGCATGGGACCCTCCATCTCGATTTGGCCAAAGAGACGGTACAACCTTTGTATTTGCTGGTGGAGCATATGCCTTTGGCGGCCCACTTTGGCATAGCGTTTTTCCGGATATACGAAGAACTCGCCAGACGCGGGCGGACCAAGGTATGGACGGGCCAGAACGCAGACAGCGTGTACAACTTTGGTCCTACCGGGAGAAGCAAAGGAGGCATGTTAAAACGCTGGTATCTTTCTAAAGAATACTGGGAGTCGCTTCCCGACATTACTACTCGAAAGCCGTGGAACCAAGTCATGAAATGGGGGGGAGAAGCAGGGATGGTGGCCTTGCGCACCCAAAAGGGAATGCGCGTTCGCCAGCCCAAAACATTTGCCGAACTCCTCTCCGTGTTTGAAAACGAAGAAGGATCGTTCCGGTTTCCCAAAGCCGGCAGCCCGCGCCAGGAGCATATGGGCATTGGCCCTCTTTCGTATGGGGAAGCGAAGCATTTGTTTTTTGACCGCAAAATACAGACGTTTCTTACGGGCGGAGATCCCCGGGTGCACTACGGAGCAGCAGACGGAACTGGCAGCGAGGCCATGCTCGCGTATTCTGCGGCCAACATGATGGCCTTTTGGCGGGGCTTGCCCCTGCAGCTGCAAGACGTGTTCTCTCCGAAACGATATATTTATAGGTACCTGCGAGAGTTGCTGGGAAAGAAAGCCTACAAAAATCTGTACGAAACGCCTGTTCCCCTTTCCTCGGCGAAACCATACATAACCTGGGCAGAATGGCAGGAGCAGGTATTGGAGAGTACGCGCTTTGGCAAAGAGCTGCGGGAAGCTATTGGAGGGCTGTCTGAATTTCCCTTTCTTGCCGAAATCTTCAACCCGCATGTGTTGCACCATCCCCTGGACGCCTTTTGGCTGCTAGAAGTTCTTGAAAAAGTGAAAAAACAAGGCGTTCACGTGAGAGAGATGATATTGTAAAAGATTTCTGTTACTATACATATACCCATGTTGCGGTTATTGGAAAAGTTTTGCCAAAGGGCAGCCAATTTTGTAGGGTACAAAATTGTTAAAATAGAAAAAAGTGCGGATCCTTTTCGGGATCCTGATTTTGAGCGCCTGTACGAAAAATGCAAGAAGCACACTATGACTTCCAAAGGGAAAGTCTATGCTCTGTATAACGCCGTAAAGTATATTCTGCAGGCCGGGATTCCGGGCGACTTTGTAGAGTGCGGGGTGTGGAGAGGAGGCAATACTATGCTCATTGCCTACATGCTGCTTGAAATGCAAGACACCAGCCGAAAGATTTACCTCTACGATACTTTCGAAGGGATGGTAGAACCCACCCCAAACGATTATACCTTTCTAAACCAGATTCCTGCGGTACTGCGTTGGAAACGCGAGCAAAAAGATGCCTACAACGAGTGGTGTTTTGCTCCTTTGGAAGAAGTGCAGGAAGCCATGTTTTCTACGGGCTATCCCAAAGACCGCATGGTTTTTGTGAAAGGCAAGGTGGAGAAAACCATACCTCAAACCATGCCAGAGCAGATAAGCTTGCTTCGTCTGGACACGGACTGGTACGAATCTTCCAGGCATGAGCTGGCGCATTTGTTCCCTTTGCTGGCGCGAAAAGGGGTGCTCATATTAGACGATTATCGCTATTGGGCAGGCCAGAAAAAGGCGACCGATGAGTATTTTACAGAAACCAAAACTCCTATGTTGCTCGTGGACAACATTGGAGGAGCCACCGTGGGCGTGAAGATAAGCTAGCACGCTCCTTGCACATTTTGTCAAATGCGCTATAACAGAGTATTACATAGGGCATGTTTTTAATATGAAAAAGCAAGCAAAAGCCAAAAAAGAACCCGTGGTATATGTAGGCATGGCAGCCGACTTAATTCACCACGGCCATGTCAATATTATCGACGAGGCAAGCAAGCTGGGCGAGGTCGTGGTAGGCCTCTTAACAGGCGAGGCAATTGCCAGCTACAAGAGAGTACCCTTTTTAAAATTCGAAGAGCGAAAGTTTGTGATCGAAAGAATCAAGGGGGTAAAAGAGGTTATTGCCCAGGAAACGCTGGACTATGTGCCAAACCTGAAAAAGGTAAAACCGGATTTCCTGGTGCATGGGGACGACTGGAGGACCGGCGTTCAAAGAGAAACAAGAGCGCGGGCTATTCGAGCGCTCAAGGAATGGGGAGGCAAATTGGTGGAGCCTACGTATACCTCGGGCATTTCTTCCACCGATTTAATTAAGTATGCAATTGAAGCTGGCATTACTCCTACGCAAAGACTGCAAAGGATGCGCCGGCAACTGGCGGTAAAGCCCTTGTTGCGGTTTATGGAGGTGCACAACGGGTTAAGCGGGCTTATTGTAGAAAACACCACAGCACTCCGCGACAAACGAAAAGTGGAATTCGACGGCATGTGGGGAAGCGGACTTACCGACTCTACCGCCAAAGGCAAACCCGACAACTCCGTGGTAGATATTACCTCGCGCCTGCAAAGCTTGGAGCAGATTTTGGACGTTACGACTAAACCCATATTGGTGGACGCTGACAACGGAGGTTTGTCCGAGCATTTTGTGCATACCGTGAGAAAAGCCGAAGGCCTGGGCATTTCAGGGCTGGTGGTGGAAGATAAAATTGGCGCCAAGCGAAATTCGCTGTTTGGCACCGATGTTGCCCAAGAGCAAGACACCATAGAAGATTTTGCGGCAAAAATTACAGCAGGAAAGCGCTCGCAGGTAACCGACGACTTTATGATTATCGCCAGAATCGAAAGTTTAATATTGAAAAAGGGCCAGAAAGACGCGTTGGCCAGAGCACACGCCTTTATTGAAGCCGGGGCCGACGGCATTGTTATGCACAGCAAAGAAAAAACTCCGGCAGAAATTCTTGCTTTTTGCAAAGAGTACAAAAAGTTTACCAATAGGGTACCTTTGGTGGTTATCCCTACTGCTTACAGCCAGGTAACAGAAAAAGAGCTGGAAAAAGCGGGGGTGCGCATTGTGATTTACGCAAACCATATGCTGCGCTCGGCTTATCCTGCCATGGTAAAGACAGCCGAAACCATTTTGCAGAACGGGCGTGCGCAGGAAGCCGAACAATACTGCATGTCCATAAGCGAGGTAATCCGTCTTATTCCGCCAGATCCTTTTAGCCGATGAAAAGCAAAGAACTCATCGATATTTTAAAACAACTCGACTTGAACTTTGTAACCGGCGTGCCAGATAGCGGCTTGCGCAATTTTTTGGTGTACGTAGAGCAGCATCCAGAAGAGTTGGACCATGTGCGTGCTGCCAACGAGGGGCAAGCAGTGGCCATTGCCACCGGATACCACTTGGCTACGCGCAAGGTGCCCATTGTGTATATGCAAAATTCAGGGCTGGGAAATGCGGTAAATCCCTTAACTTCGCTGGCCGACAAAGAAGTATATAGCATCCCCATGGTTTTGTTTATCGCCTGGCGGGGAAAGCCCGGCGAACCAGATGAACCCCAGCACTCCAAAATGGGCAGGGTAATGTTGGACTTGCTGCGCGCTTTGGAAATTCCTTTTGAAATTGCGCAAGTTGAGGCTGGAGAAGTGTACACGCAACTGGTCTCGTTAAAGGAGCAGGCGATTTCTGGCCGCCACCCCGTAGCTTTGGTGTTCCCTAAAGGCGTGGTAGAGGAAGAAAAAGGCGTACCACCCTTCGACTTCGCTCAGGGTAAAGAAGAAATGCGTAGAGAAGAGGCGTTGGGGCTTTTGCTCGACAAAATCGGAGAGAATCCGATTGTTTCGACTACGGGCTACACATCGCGCGAGATTTTTGAAATTAGAGAACAGAAAAACCAGGGCCATCATTTGGATTTCCTAACGGTGGGGTCTATGGGCCACGCTTCTTCGATTGCGCTTGCCATTGCAAGAAAGACAAAAAAGCCCGTATACGTGGTGGACGGCGACGGAGCCCTATGCATGCACATGGGAGCTGCGGCCACCATTGGCTCTTACGCTCCTGCAAACTTGTTTCATATTGTTATTGACAACGGCGCCCACGAGAGTACAGGCGGGCAGCCCACGCTTTCGCGGCATTTGGACTGGCAAAAGTTTTTTGAAGCAGTAGGGTATAAGTCTGCTTCGCTTGTGGAAGATCGGGAGAGCCTCGGAATGTTTGATTTGCAGGCAACGGCAGGGCCGGCAGCCCTTGTAGTAAAAGTGGTGCAAGGTACGAGAAAAGATTTGGGCAGGCCAACAAAAACTCCTGGCGAAAACAAAGAGGCGTTTATGCGTTTTTTGGAAGAAACCAATGGATAGCGCAACAATACTCAAGGAAATCCTCGAAAAAGAAAAGCCACGCAAGGTGCTTTTATTTGCAGACAGCGCCTACGAAAAAAGCGGGGCAAAAGAGAAACTTTCGCCAGTGCTCAAAAGCTTCGAGGTCGAGGTTTTTTCTGACATTGCGCCAAACCCCACGCTGGAACAAATCGAGAAGGGGATAGGGGCGTGCAAAAGTTTCGGGCCAGACTTGGTTGTCGCCGTGGGCGGCGGAAGCGTGTTGGATACTGCAAAAGCTGCAAATCTTCTTGCAGCGCAAGAAGGAACTCCTGTTTCCTATATAAAAAAAGAAAAAGAAATTGCAAAACAGGGAAAGCCTCTTGTGGCCATTCCCACGACAGCCGGCACCGGGGCCGAAGCCACGCGTTTTGCCGTGGTGTATATAGATAACATCAAATATTCTTTTTCGCACGAATTTTTGCTTCCGAGGTACGCTGTTATAGACGCCGAGCTTACGTATTCTTTGCCGCCAAATGTTACGGCGGATTCCGGTATGGACGCTTTGGCTCAGGCCATAGAGGCTTTTTGGAGCACCAACGCAACTCCAGAGTCAAAAGAGTATTCCAGGCAGGCAATCCAACTCATCTTGCCCAATTTTGTCATTGCAGTAAACAGCCCTATTCCGCAGGCAAGAGAAGCCATGGCACAAGGGGCTCATTTGGCGGGCAAGGCAATTAACATTGCCAAAACCACGGCATGCCACGCATTGTCTTATCCTTTTACCGTGCACTATGGGGTTGCACACGGCCATGCGGTAGGTCTCACATTACCTGAAATGATTGAGTACAACGCCAAAACCATGGAAAAAGCTGACTTGCAAGAACTGGTTTTGTTGCTTGGGGCAAAAACTCCAGCGCAGGCCGCAAACAACATTCGCAGTTTAATGCAGGAAATTAGTTTGGAAACCACGCTGCGAGAGCTCGGCATAACAGACTTGCGGCAAATTCAGGAGTTGGTGCTCAAAGAAGTAAACACAGAGCGTTTGGGCAACAACCCCCGGCTCCTTGCCCCAGACGACATCCGCGCCATCCTCGCAAAAATATTTTGAAATAAAATTGGGAGTCCTGTGGGGGGCTCCCTTTTGTTGTGCTATGTTGCGCTCGCGTCAACTCCTTCTACGGATGGACGGGAACTTCGAGCTTGCCGTCGATTATCATGCGGCACAGCTCTTTTGCCCCAGCATATGTGAGACGGAAGAAGTCCTGAGGGCTCTTTTCTAGCCAGTGGAGAAGTTCTTGCACTGGCATGAACCTTCCTTCCTTTGCCTCGCCGTCGCCGAGCTCCTCGTCGAACTCCAACTTCCCGTCTACATGGAGGACCACGGGCACAGAGACCCAGGGATAATCATACTCGTTATTTACCATAATGGGGAGTGGTGGAGTTATCAGAGTAATGCGTCTGTTCTGTTCATCTCTCTCATAACCGCCATAAATGTGCACGACGTGGTCTTTGGGCATCGGCACTCCCCATTCTTCTTGGATAGCTCTAAGAGCTGCATCGTATGGGTATTCACAGGCTCGCATGGTCTCGCCCGGGCCGACCTCGATCTTGTCCTTTCCTTCCGGGTCGTACCCTTCGGTGACTATGTTTCTCGTCTGGATTGCGACTTCTGGGCCAGATCCGATGTTTCGAACCATGAATACCGTTGTTACCGCTGTTGCTCTCTTTTCTGTTACCATTTCAATTCCTCCCTTCAGTTTCGGGTTCGAGTTCCTGGGGTATCCATCGGGGGCCGGTGAGGCGGAGCATTAAAGCCCCAATGCCGAGCATTTCCCGAATGAGCCACCTGGGGCTAAACAGTTTCCTGTCGAGCACCCAAACGAACCGAGGCCTAACTCTTCTGCCATACATGGGCCACATGAAGGCGATGCGCGGTATATGCCACAAGCTGGAGCAGTCGAAGAATGGTTCGCCGTGCAAAAACTTTTGTTCGACAATTTGCATGGCGTCCACGATTTCCGCAGCTGTGTTATCTGCTCGCGGGATTTGTGGGGTAAGGATCCAATCAGACGGGATGTTTTGTTTGATGAGCCACCTCTTTACGAGTAGGCACATCGGTTCGCCTGTGGTTGGTGCAGGGGTTCCTGCGGTTACCAGAAAGTATCTTTTCGTCTCGTTGCGTTGGACCGCTTTGTAAAGCGCCCCTTTTGCTCGGGCGATGGTACCAGGTCCGATGTCGTCTCCTTTCTTGTTAAAGTCAATCGTGTGTATAAAGAACACTGGCGTTGCCAAAACGCACCTCCAAGGTTTTGATTTTGGTGGGTGTAGTATACTATAAACGGGGGAAATGTCAAGAACTGCGGTTTGCGTACAGGAATGAAGAGAGTATAATAATCTGAATGAAGAACGTTGCGATTCGCCTAGTTATTTTTTTTGTTGCCGTATGCGTTACGCTTTTGGTGCTTGAGGGGGTAGTGCGCCTTCTGCATGCCCATACGACCCTTGTTTCGGTTCCTGTTCAAGAACCGGCTTCTTTTTTGCAACAGAATCATGAGTTAAAGTATGTTCCTGCGCCAAATTTCGGGCCATTCCCGTTTCGCGTGGAACACATTGAATACGAACTTGTCTCCAACGAATTCGGCTGTTTCGAAAAACCTTACAATGGGGAAGACCCTTACGTTCTGCTGGTGGGGGACAGCTTTAGCCATCATTTGGCTTCGCTGGAGGAGAAATGGGGGTCGCAGCTCGAAAAAGAGCTGGGCACGCGGGTGCTGCAGTGCGGCGTGTCTGCCTACAGCACAACCCAGGAGCTCGGGTTTGCTAAACGGATTGTGTCTGAAATTGGAAAGCCCCCCCGACTCATTGTGGTAGGATACTTCTTAAATGACTTTGCAGAAGAAATGAGGAACCGCCCGGCTTCTGCACTCAAGGAAGCCGAAAGTCCGAACATATTGAGCATAGCTAATGCCGCCACAGATGATACGCAAAAAGATACTCTCCCTACCTTGGGTGGAACCAATAGGTTCATTCAGACGACACGGTGGTTGCACGAACATTCTTTTTTGTACCGACTTTTTAGAATTCCCTTGAAAAGCACACTTTTGAACATTCCTTACCTTGGTGATCAACTTCTGGACATGGGAGTTTTGCAAAAGCAGGCCACCTCTTTTGACCAGATGCTCTTATACGAACAGGTTGCGGAAAACGCGGCCCTCCAGGAAAGTTGGCAGGCTCATGTGGAGAGCATGAGGGCTTTCAAGCAATTTGCGAATGAACAAGGTGCAGAGCTTTTGTTTGTGATCATTCCCTGGAAATTCCAGGTGTACGATTTTTTCCTGGCAAGCGAGTTTCCGGATGCCGCCGAAAGGGCACGCGTTATTGCAGAACCCAGCCGGCTGCTGCAGGAAGCTCTTGGGCAAGAAGGAATCCATTCTTTGGACCTTCTTCCTTTGTTTCGCCAACAAGCGAATTTAGAGCCTCGGAAGTATCTTTCAGGGCAAGAAGATTTGTTTTTCAGGTTCGACCTGCACTGGAGCCCCAACGGGCAGCTACTTGCAGGATTGCTCACCGCAGAGTATATTAAAAACAAGGCACTCTTAGAAACCCAGGAAGCAAATGCGCCATGAAATTTTTATATTCGTTTGTCCAGACAGTCGCACTTAAAAGTGTGGTTACGCGTAACCTTTTTGTTTTCCTGTGGCACATGAAAATGTGGTGGGCAATGCCTGTCATTGTGCTTTTGCTTGTTTTCTTTCTTCTCATTCTGTTTGCCCAAAGCAGCCCCCTCGGCCCCTTGATTTACACCATTTTCTAATATGAGAGAGAAACTGCAATACCTCTGGCGTGGTTTCCAGAAAGTCTCTTTGTTTGTGGGAAACATTATTTCCACCGTGTTTATGATTGCTTTTTATTTTTCCCTTTTTGCGCTTGTTGCACTGCCCGCACGATTTTTTGGCAAGTATCTTGCACAAAAGGGTCTGTATTCCAACTGGGTTTTACGAGGGCAGGAAAAAAATTCGCTGCAGGACTTTCAGCATGAGTAGAATTTTGGGCCTCTCTTTTTTTTACCACGATGCCGCCTCGGCTCTTGTCGTTAACGGAGTTCCGGTTGCCATGGCAGAAGAGGAACGTTTTTCCCGCAAAAAGCACGATGCCGGTTTTCCCTCAAATGCAATCTCGTTTGTGCTCCAACAGGGCGGAATAAAGCCAGAAGAGCTGGACTGGGTGGTATTTTACGAAAAACCTTTTCTCAAGTTCGATCGCATTTTCAAGACAAGCCTTTCTACGTTTCCGTTTGCTCCTTTGTACTTTTCGCACGGGTTAAAAAACGTATTTACTTCGAAGTTGTGGATCAGGGAGACCATTGCCAAAAAAGTTGGCGTTTCGCAAAAGAAAATTCTGTTCGCAGAACACCATCTTTCGCATGCAGCTTCCGCGTTTTTTGCTTCTCCGTTTGAACAGTCGGCTATTCTTACGATAGATGGAGTGGGCGAATGGGCATGCGCCACCATTGGCAAGGGAGAGGGAAACAATATAACCATTCTCAAAGAAATTCATTTTCCTCATTCTCTGGGTCTTTTGTATTCCGCCTTTACCGCGTTCCTTGGCTTCGAGGTAAATGAAGGGGAATACAAAGTAATGGGCATGGCTCCTTACGGAAAGCCAAAATATGCAGATAAGGTGCGGGAACTCGTGCATTTTTTCGACGACGGATCCTTTAGCTTAAACCTCAAATATTTTGCCTTTCACCATTCTACCGAGACTACCTTTTCCAAAGCATTTTGCGATTTGTTTGGAAAGCCCCGCGAGCGCCAGTCCCAATTTTTTACCAGGGCTACCGGCTGGCCTTCGTATTTTGGCCCGCGGCCAGACGAAGAAACGTATAGGGCAATGGCGCAGCAACAGGAATATTATGCAGACATTGCCGCTTCGGTTCAGCAGGTGGTGGAAGAAGGAATTATCCGTTTGGCCCGCCACGCCAAAGAGCAGACAGGCATGGAAAACCTTTGTTATGCAGGGGGCGTGGCATTAAATTCGGTAGCCAACTGGAAAGTGGCACAGCAAACATCGTTTCGGGAAGTGTTTATTCAGCCTGCGGCCGGCGACGGAGGGGGAGCGTTGGGTGCGGCGCTTGTAGCAGACGCAATGGTAGAAAAAAACGAGCGCAAGTTCTGCCAGCAGCATGCGCTTTACGGAAAATCATACGGCAAAGAAGAAATTCAGGCAGAACTAGAAAACACTTCCAGGGTTTCGTGGAGTTATGTGGAAGATGAACAAGAGCTGTGTGAGAAGGTAGCCGCGGAATTGGCAATGGGCCGGGTAGCAGGGTGGTTTCAGGGAAGGTTTGAATGGGGGCCGAGAGCATTGGGCGCGCGTTCGATTGTGGCAGACCCCCGTAGGGAAGCCATGAAAGATTTGGTGAATACCAAAATCAAATTCCGGGAACCCTACCGGCCCTTCGCTCCTTCGGTGCTTGCAGAACACGCCGCCGAATTTTTTGAGCTGGCGGGCAGGGAACACGAGTACCCCTTCCGCTTTATGCTGTACGTAGTGCCGGTGAAAAAGGAGAAGGAGGGCGTGGTGCCTGCAATAACCCATGTAGATGGAACTGCGAGGCCCCAGCTCGTACACAAAGATACACTCCCTCTCTATTGGAAACTTATCCATGCGTTTTATGAGAAAACGGGAGTACCTATGGTTTTGAATACATCTTTTAATCTGAAGGGTGAGCCTATCGTGAATACCCCAGCAAACGCGCTATCCACGTTTCAAAAAAGCGGTTTGGATTTGCTTGTATTAGGCAATTTTCTTGTCTATAAATCCTGAATATGTCAAGTTGCGAAAGGGTTCAAAGCAAGGTATGATAAAGCCCAATGAAGATCTGGAATATCTACGTGGATTCCGCGCGCGCGCCGCGGTATATAAAGCGTTTGGCCACCGCCGGCTTGTGGAACCCCTTGCTGTATCCTTTGTACCTTCTTTCGCATCTTGCTCCCCGAAGGGCAGATCTCGTAGTATGCGGGTTGCCCAGAAAATTCGTGTGGAACAGCAAGTATGTTTTTTTATACGCCAATAACAGCGGGCAGAAGGATCTTAAAGTGGTATGGATTTCGCGGAGTAAGCCAATTGTGCGAGAGCTCCAAGATAAGGGATATCCTGCATACTACTGGTTGTCGTGGCAGGGAATGTGGTATCCTTTGCGGGCAAAGTACCATGTAATAGACGCCTCTATCGAAACCATTAATTATTGGTTATCTGGAGGAGCGAAAGTGGTGCTTATTTGGCACGGCATACCTCTGAAGAAAATTGCGCGCGACGTGGACAAAGGGCTTTCTTTAGACATTGTGCTCCACCGCACCAGCGGATTTAAAAATACTCTTTTCCGATACCTTTTGCCCTGGAGGTTTCGCCAGACGGATTATATTGTTGCCACTTCTCCTGTTTTTGCCGACATTTCTTCTTCGGCGTTCCGCGTTGCCAAGGAACGCATTTTTGTTGGCGGATTTCCTAAAAACGATTTGCTGTTCCACGAAGTTCCGGGATCTGAAATTGGGGCAGACAGGCCAATGCTGCAAAAGTTGGAGGAGCATAGACGAACTGGGCGCAAAACCGTGCTGTATGCCCCTACTTGGCGCGACAGCGGGGGAGACTCTTTTTTTGAAAAGAAAGAAGATTTGCAGGCGCTTGATGGTTTTTTGGAGCAGAATGGCCTTGTATTCTTTTTAAAGCTGCACCCTTTGGCGCAGGAAAAAGCATTCCGCGCGGCGCATAACGGCGGCTACAAAAATATCTTTTTTGTACGGCCGGATTCAGATGCCGACCCTTTGCTGCCTTTAACAGACATTTTGGTAACCGACTACTCTGGCATTTATTTTGAATTTTTGCTTTTGGACCGCCCGGTGGTTTTCTTTGCGTTCGACTATGAAAAATATGTAAGCCAGGACCGCGAGCTTTACTTTCCTTATGGGGAAGTTACGCCAGGCCCCAAAGCAAAAAACCTGCGAGAACTCATGGGCTATCTCGCAGAAGTTTCTGCAGGCAGGGACGACTACGCAGAACACCGAAAAAAAGTACGCGATTTAGCCTATACCTGGCACGACGGAAATTCTGCGCAGCGCGTGTGCGAGTTTCTCAAACAACTAGGATAAAGGCATGGAAACCCCAAAGAAAAAAGTCTTGTTTCTTATTCCTACGCTTGCTGCGGGCGGCGCAGAACGGGTAGTGTCTGAACTTTCCAAGCACGCTCCAGACCATATTGAGCTGGTACTTGTAGTGTTTGAAAAAAAGGTTTCTTATGAGTTTCGGGGCAGAGTAGAGTCTTTGGCGGTGCCTGTAACGAGCCCTATACTTCCCCGATTCCCCCGGTTTTTTCTCCGATGGTGGCGGCTGCGAAAACTCCTCACGAAAGAGAAGCCGGATTCTGTCGTAAGCTTTGGATATTCTGCCGACCTGCTCAACATTCTTTGCAACAGAAAAGCGGTAATCCGCGTGGACATGTTTCTTTCTGCAGGCAGGAGGGGAGTGTTTGGAAGTTTTACCAAGCTTATTGCAAAAGTTCTTTTTCGGCGAGCCGCTCTAATCCTTGCGGTAGCCCATGCGATCAAAGAGGATTTAATACAGGCATTTGGCGTGCCAGAGCAGAGAATTCGCGTGATTCCCAACCCCATTGATATGCAGAGAATTCAACAGCTCGCCAGAGAGCCGCTTCCGGTGGAATACCAGCACATATTTGGAAAGCCTGTGGTGGTTACCATGGGTAGGCTTACCCGCCAAAAAGGCCAGTGGCATTTGTTAAAAGCATTTGGATATATAAAAAGCAAAGCGCCCGAAGCCCAACTGGTGGTGCTGGGAGAAGGCGTCTTGAAAGACCAGCTTCGCGCCTTAGCCGCCGACTTGGGCATAGAAAAACAAGTGCATTTTTTGGGTTGGCAGGAAAATCCGTATCGGTTTTTGGGCAAAGCTCGGGTGTTTGCGCTTTCTTCTTTGTGGGAAGGGTTGCCCATGGTGCTTTTGGAAGCCATGGCATGCGGCTTGCCGGTGGTTTCCACCGACTGCAAGTCGGGGCCAAAAGAAATTTTGGATCCCGATATTGGCATTCTTACCCCCGTATGCGCGAGGGATTGGGGTACTATGGGAAAGGAAATTTCCAGGGAAGAACAGTTGCTTGGCCAAGCACTTCTTCGGGTGCTTGGAGATAAAGAGTACGCAGCCTTGCTTGCGCAAAAATCGCTTTCGAGAGCCCAAGACTTTGACAATTCCAGGGTTCTTGGCCAGTATGATTTCTTATGGAAAGAAATGTTTTATGAAAAGCGCTTATGAAGACAATTTCCTGGATTGAACTTTCCTCTAGTCTGCAGGGCGGGTTTGCGTACAACGAGCAGGCGCGTGCTGCGCTTGCAAAAGAGTATACGGTGGAGAACGCCAATGTTCAACCAAGGGTGCTGCGAAAATTCAGGCCCTTGAAGTTTTTTGAAATAATGGCGCGTTTGCTCTTCTTGCAAGGCAAAAGCGATTTGTGGGTGCGGAATTTTTATGCGGTACTTACGTTTCCTTTCGATCGTACCCAGGGCAAACACATTGCCGTGCGCCATCACGCAGATTTCTCTGGCTTTCCATGGTGGAGCCAGCCCTTCTTTATGCTGCAAGAAAAGCTGTTTGAACATAACGCAAAAAGGCTCGACGCCCTTGTGGTGGTTTCTGCGTACTGGAAAAATCATTTTGAGAAAAAAGGATTTTCGAATGTGCGCGTGATTTATAACGGATTTGATTTGGCCCGGTTTTCTCCAAGCCAAGAAGAGGTGGCTGCTTTCCAGAAGAAGTATGGGCTCGAAGGAAAACCTGTGGTGTATCTGGGAAACTGCCAGAAAGCAAAAGGAGTGGTGGAGTCGTGGAAAGCCTTGCAGAGTCTCAACGTTCATTTGGTAACTTCGGGCAAGCGCATGGTGCGCATTCCGGCAAAAAACCTGGATTTGCCTTACCGAGAGTATCTTTGCCTTCTTGCATGTTGTAACGTCGTCGTGGCAATGTCTCAATTCAAAGAAGGGTGGAACAGAACTGCACATGAAGCTATGTTGCTGCGCCGGCCGGTGGTGGGATCGGGTTTGGGTGGCATGAAAGAGCTTTTGGAAGGGGGAGAGCAGCCTGTGTGCCAGGACTTTTCAAAACTGAAAGATATGGTAGAATATCTCCTATCTCACAAGGAGGAGGGAGAAAAGCTTGGAAACCTGGGATACGAGTTCGCGAAAACGTTTTCTCGGGAACGATTTGAAAAAGAATGGTTTTCGCTTGTACGTACTCTTTTATGACTACTTTTATTGCCGCATTTTTCGTATTATTGGTATTTTCCGGAGCCACCTGGTTTTTGCTCGGCAGATACGCCAAAAAGCACCCATATGCAAAGCGTATTTTTTTATTTGCCCTATGCGTGCATGCTGTTGCAGCCTTTGGAATTTACTATACGGAGTTCTATCCTTTTGGAATGGGCGATCAGGAACGGTATCAGACGGCCGCGGAATTGGTTGCCTCTGATTTTCGGGCGGGCGTTTTTTCCCTCGATCGCATTTCCTCGCATCTCTACATAACCAGCGCAGCCCACTGGTACCCGGTAGTGCTGGGAAGTGTATATGCCGTATCGGTGCCTGATCGACTGGTGGGGATGGTGTTGAACGCATGGATTGCGGCACTGTCCATACTCATTGTATTCTTTCTTGCTTTGGAGATAAGCAAATCTTCCCGGGGCGCCTTTTGGGCGGGGGTTGTCGCAAGCTTGTATCCGGCCCATGTGTATTTTGGCAGTTTGCTTTTGAAGGATGCCACGGTAGTATTGCTGGCGCTGGCAGGGCTGCTTTTCGCCGTAAAAATAATGCAGCGTTTCTCGCCAAGATATGTTATTGCTTTTGGAATTGCCCTTGCTCTCCTGTTTCACTTTCGTTTTTATATAGGTGTAGCTCTCCTGTATGCATTCTCTTTTTCATGGCCTTTTATCCGCGGATTTACCTGGAAGCAAAAGGTGCAGTATGGTACGTTTACGCTTTTGTCGCTGGGATTGATCCCGTCGTTTTTGGGGTATGGCTACTATGCCCTTGATATCGTTGCGCACTATACGCGCATTGATCAAATTGAGCTGTATCGAGAATCCGCATATATCTTTGAGAATTCTCCAGATGTTCAAGTAGGCGAAAATCAAGGACAAGGAGTAGAGGGATCTACTATCGTGGTCGAAGAGGAGGTTGCAGGCAGCAAGCCGGAAGCAGCGGGCCTGGCGTCTGTTCAGGGCGAAGAGCAGTCTGCGCCAAAAGGGGCGGGGGGATCCACTGTCATTGTTAAAGTGGGAGACGGTCCCTTGAGTTTTATTCGAAACTACCTCGTTTCCTTGAGTTTTGTGTCGCTGGGGCCTTTCCCGTGGCATTTTTCCCTACCCCAGCATTATTTCGCTTTTGTAGAGGTCATACCCTGGTGGATTCTTCTTTTCTTCATTGTGTTGGGAGTACGGAAACGATGGCGTGAGTGGCAAGTGTTTCTGCCTTTGCTCTTGTTTGCTTTGGGAACGCTGGTAATGCTTGCCCTGTTGATCGACAACTTTGGAATATATATGCGGCTTCGCATGCCGGTATTTCTGGTATTGCTTGCTTTTCTCGCAGTTCCCCTTTCTCGTATGAGCAAAAATCAATTATATGAAATTATTCGTTACTGGAGGAGGCGGTTTCATCGGCTCGCATAGGGGGGCTATAAAAATCTGTTTTGTCACTACCGCGGATTTGACCCTTCGGTTCATTTTGTTTGATCAAATGGAGTTCTTGAAACAGCAGGGGTTTGAAGTGTGGGGGGTTTGCTCTGCGGGGAAATGGGCGGGGGAGCTTGAACAGAGGGGATTTCGCGTGGCAACCGTGCGCATGACACGGCAGCTTTTTACGCCTCTGGCAGACGCGAGGGCTCTATGGGAGCTTGTGCGGTTGTTCAGGCAAGAAAAGTTCGACATCGTACACACGCATACTCCCAAAGCAAGCTTTCTTGGGCAAATCGCCGCATTTGTGGCAGGTGTCCCTATTCGTATTTACACCATTCATGGGCTTTTCTTTTTAAAAGACTCTTCATGGAGGAGAAAACTCGCTTTCGGAACAGTTGAAAAGATTTTATCATTTTTGGTGAACAAGGCGTTGTTCGTGAATAGAGAGGATATGGAAGAAGTGCAAAGGATGAATATCTACGGCTCTAACAAGATTACTTATATAGGAGCCGATGTGGACCTTTCTCGTTTCGATCCCAGTCTGCACTCGAGAGATGAAATCCAAAAAGCAAAAAGCGAACTCGGAATTCCTTTAGACAAGGTTGTAATAGGCATTGTGGCCAGGCTGGTGTGGGAAAAGGGGTTTTCCGATTTGTTTTCTGCAATGCAGATTATCCTGCAAAAATTCCCGCACGCCGTGTTATTAGTAGTTGGCCCTTCAGAGCCAGAAAAAGGGGACGGTTTTCAGCCCTCGGTAGTGGAAACGTACGGTATTCAAGAAAATGTGGTTTTTGCAGGGGAGAGAACCGATGTGCCAACAATGTACGCCCTTATGGATGTATTTGTTCTTCCTTCTTATAGAGAGGGGCTTGGCCTTTCGGCACTGGAAGCCTCGGCAATGGAAAAAGCGGTAGTAGCAACAGATATTCGGGGATGCCGGGAATCTGTCGAGCACGGCCGAACCGGCTTGCTCGTGCCTCCAAAAAGCCCGGAGAAACTGGCGCAAGCTCTTGAAGAATTGCTCTCCGACCCGGAACGGAGGAAAGCAATGGGCAAAGCAGGAAGAGAAAAAGTGCAAAAAGAATTTGCCAAAGAAATTCTGTTCGGCAGGCTCCAAACCATATATAGTGAACTCATGGCTCATAAACACTTCAATCGCGAATAATAGCCATGTGTGGTATTGCCGGAATTAGAGATTTTGGTGGCAGCACGAGGAGCCAGGGGGAGGTGGTAGGTCGCATGACGAGCTGCCTTGCGCACCGCGGCCCAGATGATAAGGGCGTTTTTGTTGACGAAGCGGAAGGGGTGGCGTTGGGGCATCGGCGCCTCTCGATTCTCGATTTATCGTCTCAAGGGCATCAGCCCATGGCAACGCCGGGTGGGCAGCTATGGATTACCTACAACGGAGAAATCTATAACTTTCAGGAACTGAAAAACGAGCTTGCCAAACGTGGCTACACATTTGAAAGCGACACCGACACCGAGGTTATCCTAAAAGCCTATGAGGAGTGGGGGATGGGCATGCTCGACAAATTCCACGGCATGTTTGCGTTTGCTTTGTGGGATAAAAAAACTCGAAAGCTTACCTTGTGC
>Ga0209542_10003972_pt1 | contig 30961 bp, 35 predicted proteins | sample RifCSPhighO2_01_FD_184028 | JGI IMG/M metagenome (GOLD analysis project Ga0209542, IMG submission 184028) | Soil microbial communities from Rifle, Colorado - Rifle CSP2_plank highO2_0.1 (SPAdes) (version 2) | ecosystem: Environmental > Terrestrial > Deep subsurface > Rock core/Sediment ... | reverse complement strand
CTTACGGCTGGAATAAAACCCTATCTAAATCTTCAACTGGGTTTAAGTTATGAAACCGAAGAAATAAGACAAATAAATTTAGAAGCATTGAGAGAAATAGGAAAAACTGCAAAAGAACATAAAACTGAAATTGAAATATACCCTCATCTCAATGTTACCTATCCTGGAACTTCTGATTTTTATACTCTTGTTCGGAGAGGTGTTCCTGAAGATATTTTCGAAACTTTTACAAAATGGGAAGAAGAAAATGGAAGAGAAATTAAAGGTTTATTGAGAGAAAACCACTTTGTTCATGGAGCAGGAGGAATACCTCTTGGAATTTTAAATTTTGAAAGATTAAGAGAAGGAAAATTTATAATTGATGAAGTAAGAGTTAGAGAAGTTGGAGAATATATGGATAGAATTAGAGGAGTTGAAGGAGTAAGAATATATCAATAATCGAAAGACGAAGTCTTGAGACTATCTGTGCCGTAGGCACTCGGCGGGGGCTTCCGTTTCGTTTTCGTTTCGTAGCGAGGGGGCAAATTGCAACTAATCGCTGTTAAATCCCCCGAACGGAACAAAGTGGAGTGAGAATGCAATGTGGTCGAGGGCTGAAAGCCCGAAGAAGTTAATTTTTGGCGCCCGTAAAAAGAGAGTCAATATTTATTTTCGGAACATCAATTAATTTACTTAATTTTTTGAACTGAAATTTAGCTTCATTAATATGACTTTGTGCAGTAGTCTTATTGAGATATTCTTTAGCTAATTCTTTGTTAATAATCTCAAATGAACGGGTTATTTCCCATAAGAAATAAACTGCTCTCAATAAAACTGCATAAGTCTTAGCCCTTTCCAAAATTGTTGGGTCTCTTCTTATTTTCTGATACTCTCTCAAAAACAAATCCAAATCATTATTTTTTAATTCTAAATCAATTAAAATATTTGCAATATCTTTCGCAGGGTCTGAACATTTCAGGGATTCCCAATCAATTAGTTTTAATCCATCTTTTGCTTCGACAATATTTTGAGGACATACATCTCCATGGATTAAACTAAATTTATGTTCTTCTTTTTTAGACAAAAAATTTCTAATTCGGTTAGTAATCTCGGCAAGCTCATTCTTGAGCTTATCGTTATGCTCGTTAATGGTTTTATTATAATCTTCACATTCTTTCAGATAATGCTGAAATGAATAACTTTTCTTTGGCAAACCGTTACAACTTTTAGAATGTAATTCTGCTAAAATAAAAGCGATTTGTTTAATCTGTTTTTGAGTATAACTTCGCTTTTTCATTCTAAATGGTTTTCCTGCAATAAATTCAAGAATAATAAAACCATAAGGAAATTTTTTGTCTTTAGGGTGAAGATAAAAAGCTTTTGGAGAAATGTTCAGGCCTTCAACTCTTTTAAGTGATTCATACTCATTTTTGGATTTGTTCGGGACTCCATTATCAATATTGACTCTGCAAATGAATTTCTTATTTTTTATCTTGAAAAGATAATTGAGATTTCCCTCTCCAACCCCTAATTTTTTGAAAGAGTCAATACTAACTTTATCTACACCCAACAATTTTGGATTCAAATTCTCAATAATAAATTTCAGTTCAGCTTTCATCTAATTAGAAAATAAATATTGCAATATATAAAAGTATTCATCGAGGGCGCCAAAAATTAATTGAATTTAACCCTTGTTAAACTCTTTTTCCATACGAAGTTCTGAAAACCTGCGTCCGCAGAGTTGAGAAAGAGGCGTCGTTCTATCAAATGAGCGAAGCGATACATCCAGAACAAGAATGAAATGTACACTCAAAAATAAAATAGTTTATATATCATGAGTAAATGATAGAATGTGAGCACTGATAACAATGGAATACTATTGTAAAGAATGTAAGAACGGAATAACATCTCAAGAATACGAGTTCTCTATAAAAAATTACAGATTACCTTTGTGCAGAATTCATCAAAAAGATTATACTCCTAATATGAATAATACCGGATTATCAAAACGAGAAAGTAGATACAAAGAATGCATGATAAAAGGCAGAATTGCTGAAACTTTGGTTGAAGAATTGTTTTTATCTTTGGGATTTAACGTATTTAGGTATGGCATGGAAAATACAGTTCCTGGAATTATGAAACTTCTCAAAGGAGTTAGATCCGATGTTGCAGATACCATAAGAAAGATGCCTGATTTTGTAATCCAGAATCCAAAAACTGATGAGGTATTTTTTATAGAAGTAAAATTTAGAGCTAATGGGGAATTTTCTATAAGTGATATTGATAAAGACTATCCATTTGAAAATGCTTTCTTTATATTAGTCTCTAAAAAGCATATAAAATGTTTATCCTATCCTGAACTAAAATCAGGAAAAAGCATAACTCCTTCTTCACATAATTATTTAGGGAATAGGATAGAATTTGAGTTAGATAAAGAAGTAATAATTGATTTTTGTGATTTTGCAGTAAAATTCTTTAGTGATGTATAATCAGTTTTTGAGTGTGCCCTCTTCCGTTCGTCAGCCCTCTTTCTCAATTGAACTTAATCCTTGTTAGTGCACCCGCAAGAAACCCTTGGCTTTTAAGCCGATGAATGAATTGCGGTGACTTTTTCTAGTTTAATGAATATGAATCAATGAGCTTGTTACAGCCCATTGAACATAAAACAATAGTTGTAACTTTCTCAAATAAATAAACCTTGCGATTTGACAACAATTCGCAAAAGGAGAAAAATGGAAACACAAATTTTACTTAGCGAGAGCTTTGCAGAAAGACATTCCTTCATATCAAAAATTAGCTCTGCAAATTTTTCAGGATTTAATTGTTTAAATATTACTTTCATTTTTTTCATCATTGTAAGTCAGACATCTAAGACAAACTGAATTGTTACTTTGTCTTTTTCTTCTCTTACGAACATTTCATTGTAGGTTATTGCCTTAACGCTGTTTGTGAAAATGTAATTTCCTGCGCTGTCTCCTATTAGATTTGCCTTAAGAATAAAGCCTTCTTTTGATTCTTCTATCTTAACAATCGGCGCCTTGCTTATAATGTAGTCTTCTGCATCTGCAAGGTAGATAATGCTTTCAAGAAATTTGTATAACAAAGCACCCTTATCTCTGCCTTCTGCGCTTATATCCTTCTTAATCTTTGGAGCAACTTTTATCTGCTCGGCCATTACTTCTTTTAAAGCCATAGCTGAAGTCGAGAATGCCTTGTTTAGAGTTTTTTCTTCTACTAATATCTTAACATCTGCCGTATGTTCTAGGAACTTGAAACCCATATAATAGCAAATCCTGATAAGTTTATAAATTATTGTCGTTATATGATTATATGGACAAATTTTCTAATGTGATAATCCTGCTTTTTCTTTGTGCACTCTTGATTTTTGGGCTTTACTCAATGTACCTTAATCTTCCAATTGGGACCAAGATATACAAGCCTTTTTCAGGCAATGTTTCTTATCTTCCTGAAATTGTAATTAATGGTTCTGGGGAAGTTGTGCAATTTTATCCGAATATGCGTTATTCTGACAGGATAATTAGCTATAAAATCGAGTCTGCATGCAGCGAGAAGAAATCTAATGATATAGTTATGGCTTTTGCTGCAATATCAGAAAAAACAATTCTTGACTTTTATCAGTCAGATGATAATCCTGAAATAAAGATTCTTTGTTCTGATGTTGCCCCGCTTGCTGAAGAAAAAGGGCATTTTGTAGCAGGAGAAGGCGGACCAAGCGAGATAATAAACACAACTAAATTCTCGGTTATTTTAAGCGGCAAAATAGCTCTTTACAGAGAGAACAAATGCGATAAGCCAAATGTGGCTATTCATGAGATATTGCATGCGCTTGGCTTTGATCATATTAATAGCTTGAAGAGCATACTCTATCCGATTACAAGCTGTGATCAGCAGATTGATTTGGGAGTAGTAGATCTTATAAATAAGCTGTATTCTATTGATTCTCTTCCGGACTTGGCAATAGACGCTCTTGATGCGAGCAGCGAAGGAAGATATCTTAATTTTAACATCAATATCTTAAATATTGGGCTAGCCAAATCCAGCTGGGCTGAATTAAACTTGTATTCTGATAACGAGAAGATAACAAACTTTAGCTTGGGAGATGTGGAAATAGGCGAGAAGAGAATATTAATGGTGGAGAATCTAAGGCTTCCAAGCAGGGAAGATAATATTATGTTTGTTGTAGAATCAAGCTCAAGAGAATTAACCCTTGACAACAACAGGATTGAAGTCTCTGCTGTCTGAGAAGAGGTTAACACGGAAGTTTTAAATATAAATTTCTATAGGTTTATATATCTAAATTGGATAAAAAAGAGATGGTAGAGAAAGACCAGATAATAAAAGAGAAACTCGATCATACTGGATTGTTTAATTTTGCAGAGCTTTATGGATTTATGCATAATTGGCTTAATGAAAATCTTTATGGTGTAAATGAGGACAAATACAGCGAAAAAGTTACAGGAAATGTCAGAGATATTTCTTTTGAGTGGAAGGCGACAAGAGAAATTTCAGATTATTTTAAGATAGAATATGGAATAAAAGTAGAAGTTCTAGGGTTGAGCGATGTTGAAGTTGAAATTGATGGAAAAAGAAAGAAAATGAATAAGGGCAAGATTTCTATGGAAATAAAAGGAGTTTTAATAAAAGACCCAAAAAATAACTGGGACGAAACAAGACCACTTTTCAAGTTTTTAAGAGAGCTTTATGACAAGTATATAATGCCTGGCAGGATAAGGTCTGTGGAAGATAAAATCGAGAGTGATGTAAGGGCGTTTAAAGATGAAATTAAGGCTTATCTTGAATTAACTGGAAAAAGATAAACTTATCCAGAGATAATATAAAAGTTTATATAGATGTTTCAGTTTTTTTCTGCATGAAAAGCAAACTTATTATTATGTTCTTAGTTATGTTTTTTGCAGTATTTCTATTTGCCGGAGATGTTTCTGCTCTTAACCTTGAAATTGAAAAGATAGCAAAAGTTCCTGTTGTAATATCAGAACTTAATGATCCTGCAGTCTTTAATTTTGTGATTGATAACAATGGTGCGGGAGATAATGTTGAGATATATTCGCTTGTGGGTGTCTCTTTTGAGCCAAAAGGGACATTTTATCTTCCTTCTGGGAGAACGACATTAAATGTTCTTGCATATCCAGGAGAGAGTGCGAGAGCCAAGGGCGGAACTTTCTCGTTTGAATATCAAATTAAGGGATCTGGTGATAATAATATCTTCAAAGATACATTATCTATAAAGATTGTAAGCTTGAGGGGCTTGTTAAGCGTTGAACCATTGGATATTGTTCATGGAAGCGAGAATGTAGTTATAAGAGTAAGAAATCTTAATAATATTGAAGTCAGGGATGCCAAATTAAATCTTAAATCTGTGTTCTTTGAAGGAGAAAAAACTTTCTCACTTAGACCTCTTGAAAGCACAGAGATAGTTCTTCCAGTTAAAACAGATATACAAGACGTTGCTGCAGGGGCTTACGTTGTTAGCTTGGATTTGGCAATTGGGGATGCCAGCGCAAGATTTGAAGATAGTGTTAATTATTTGGAGAAAAAAAATGTTGCAATTACCCAAACAAGAAAGGGATTTTTGATAATAACAACAAAAATTACAAAAACGAACAATGGGAATCTTGCTGTGAAAGAGGAGACAGGAGTTAGCAAGAATGTGTTAACAAGGCTGTTTACAACTTTCTCAACCGAGCCTTTGACAACAGAGAGAAGCGGGTTGTTTGTTAGTTATAAGTGGGAGGAAGAACTAAATCCTGGGGAATCTTGGATCTTGAATGTAAGAACAAATTATACTCTGCCATTTATTCTTGTGCTTCTTGTAGTTTTAAGCGCGTATTTTGTTTATTTATATTCAAGAACTTCTCTAGTTTTGAAAAAAAGATGCTCGTTTGTAAGAACTAAAGGCGGGGAATTTGCCCTCAAAGTTATAATTAATGTGAAGACAAAGAATAGGGTAGAAAATGTTGAGTTGTTTGACAGGATACCTTTGGCTGCAAAACTCTACCAGGGCAGTGGAATGCCACACAAGTTTGACGAGAGAACTGGAAAGTTAAGCTGGGTCGTTAACGGATTAAATTCCGGGGAAGAGAGAATATTCTCTTATATAATTTATTCAAAGTTAAGGATAGTCGGAAGGTTGGAGCTTCCAGTTGCAACTGCTCATTTTGTCAAGGATGGTAAGTCAGCTTATGTTCATTCAAACAAGGCGTATTTTGCTTCTGAGATTGCGCCGAGATATTAGATATTAATAACAAAATTGATTAATCCTCTTCATGTTGAGGATGATGAAAAATTCACAAAACTCACCAATGGGCGTCTTTTGAGAGAATTTGTCAATTTAAGACCCCCGATTTCGCCTTGTCAAATGAGGAGATGCTAAGCAAGTGGTCATCTTCTCCTTGGGAGAGAGCAGGAGTTAATCTAATATTGGGAGATAATGGATGGTTGGATTTGATTGGGGCGAGTAATAAATAGTATATAAATAGCATTGAAGTTTTTATTTTAATTTCTCTCTAAAACTATCTAGGATTTTTTGTTGCCTTTCTATATAATCTTTTGAATCTTTTAAACACTTTTCAATAGGAAATCTTTCATCCCAATTTTTATTTGCTTTCTTCTGGATAATTTCATCCAAATTAATTCCTTGAGCATTTGCAATTTTCACAAGAAAAATTATCGCATCAGCAAGTTCTTTTCCAAATTCTTCATCATTAACTTCTCTTGATAGATCTCTAGTTTTGTATCCATCTCTAAATAAAATATGCCTCCCAATTTCTCCCATCTCTTCAATTAAATGTGTAAATGTTTGGGATAAAAAAGAAACATCCCATCCTCTGTCCTTATCTGCTTTTTTTATTTTTTCTTGAAGTTCTTTTATATCCATTTTTATCTGTGTGCTATGCCATAGACATCTAATTTTCTTAAAATTTCTATTTCTTCGTTTGTAAAATCTTCTAATCTCTTTATGTTTCTTTCCATATTTATCTCAAATCCTGCACCATTTTTAACCTTTTCGGGTTCTGTCTCACTCACTAAACTAAGAGTATGCACTCCGTTCTCTTCAATTTTAAAAACACCATAATTGGTAATGAGATTAATTTCTTTATCCGGTCTAGTTTGTAATCCTGGTGAGGTAATATAACTTACTTTATCTACTAATCGCCTCGGTTCATGAAACATAAAGATATATTCCTTTCTGCTTAAGGAAGCAAAATCACAGGCTCCCCCACTTCCAGGCAATCTTTTTATTGTACCGTAATCATTTATCAGCGTGGAGTTTACATTTCCTCTTCTATCAACCTGCGCCCCGCTCAATCCAACTACGTCAACTTTTCCTCTTTCCAACATAGCAAATGCATCTGGTAAATCTAAAGGGAATTGCGCACTTGAATAATTGATAATATCTGAAACAGAATGGGGCAGTCTTTCTGGACTTGAATAAATTGCTCCGGACTCAAAGCATATTTTAAGATCTGGATTGTACAATCTTTTTGCAAGAATAGATGACAAAACAGGAAATCCATGCCCAGCGAAAAAATATTGTTCTCCAGCTAGCTGTCTTGCTCCTATTATACTAATTTTTTCTCCTTCTTTCAATTGCATTTCTTATTACCTCCTTGCAATATCTTAAATCTCTTTCCCTCGAGCCTTGCCCATATAATTCCATTGCAATAGGATCTACATCATTTTGTGGATATAAAGATGTAGGCGCAGAACCTCCAGGCGAATGAATTACGCCAGCAACATATAATCCCGAAATGGTTGGATTCTCTACTTTATCCACAATTTTTTCGACACTAACATAAGTTTTTCTGGAAGATCTTGCGAGAAATTCGTCAACTTTCGTTGCTGGAGGGCTAGCGATCCATATATTTCCTTCTTTGTCTGCTTCTTGAGCATGAATTAAAGCTATATCTGGATTATATGCTCTAATTGCCGAAATTTTTTCACTAGTAAATTCCGATTGTATTATTTTAACTAAGGGATTGTTTTTTGCCATTTCTGAATGGAGCATTGTTTTAGAAGGTAAATATTCAATTCCTAATGCTCCTGCCTGTAATGAAAGAATAGTTGCATATGTGCTCATCTCAACTGGCTCTGCTCTTCCTTTTTCTACTCCATCTCTGAAAAAATAACATTGCCCAAAATTTTCTAACCCTGTATAAGAACTAATAATTCTTTTAGCTTGCTCAGAACCAATCAAAATATCTGCTTCTAAAGCCAGAGAAATTCCAAACAATTCTAAATTTTTTACTTGTTCCTCTTCCGATAATCTTAATATTAAAGACAATGGCTTTCTATGCAAATCAAAGCCACCGATTCCGACTTTTGAACTTTCTTTTACTTGCTCTGCAAATTTATCGAGAGAGATTATTTTGTTCATTTTAGAAATTTTGAAGCAACTATTTCATCAACCCCTGGAGAGTAAGGCTCCCTTATTCTTGCTTCAGGTAAGTATCCATGTTTAGCAAAAAATAATTGCGAAATTATAGAGCAAGAAGGGAAGTGATGATATAATCTTCTAATGTTTAGACTTTTTGCGTGAGTTTCAATATTTTCTATTAAGGCGCTTCCAACGCCTACGGACTGATAATGTGGTGAGACTAAAAATGGGCTTAACTTGGCCGAGCCCCCTCTTTTTGGAGCAAATAGCCCGACGCCTACGACTTGATCATTAACCTTTGCAACATGCATTATTCTAGGTTTTATTGAATATTCAAGACCCCCTTTCGCAAATCTTTCATGAGCAGAAGCCATTCTATCTATAAAATCTTCATTTATATCTCCATAAAATTCTGACATCATATCAAGGGCTATTTGCCTGACTCCAGGTAAATCTTCTTCTTGAAATTCAGAGACTATAAGGCCTAATTTCTTGACCTCCGGCTTTCTTGGAGGAGCGATAGTTTGGGCAGGTGCTCCTCGCTTAAACATCCTCCCAATTATAATTTCTGGCACACCTTGCTTATAAGGTTCTCTTAGTGAGCCTTCAATCTCAAAACCCCCTTTAAGTAAATCATATTTTATCGTAGAATAATCAATAAATGCATCTGTTCCATAAACTTTTCTTGCACCGCTCATCTCAAGTTGCTTCATAGCAAATTGATAAAGTTGAGATCCAATGCCTTTGCCTCTAGTAGAAGGATTAACGATTAATGCTTTAATTTTGCTTGAGCCGCCCCTCTTTTTAACTAATGAAACAAATCCTTGCATTTGGCTACCTTCTTCTCCAACCCACAGCTCAAAATCTTTGCTATATAAACCATAAGGCTCTCCAGATCTATTTGCTTCAATCATTCCCTTTCCAAAAGAATCATCTATTTGATCATAATTGATGCCAATAGAGGCATTACACATTTCTATAAATTCTTTCGATGAATGTCTATTTTCATCAAATCTATGCATTTCCATAATTTCTAAGATATTTACCGATTTATATAATTTTCCATTGTAGTAACTTTATAGTGATTCTAGTAAAGATAGTAAATCCGTCGAAGCCTTGCAATAACTCATCGGAGGCCTAAAGAAAGGAATCTTATCAATAGAAACCGGAGGGTCGTAGGTTCTTGGATTGCTTACTCTGAATGCTATTGGAAAATTTCCCGATTCTAAATAAGAGATAACTTCCTCTTTTTTGTAACAAATGTCCTCTTTTGTTTTTTCCCATAACTCATGAGAGGTTCCAGTTAAAATGCCTCCAACAATAAACTCTCCAATTAATTCGCTATCCGGAGCAACAGCATATAGGATTATCTTATCCCCTACGCTAATCTTACTTTTTCTTCTTCGATATTCCCATAAAGATTTTAATTCAAGCAAATTCATACCATACTCTTTTTTTATGCTCATTACATACACTGCCATAATTATCTCAAGAACTTCTCCTCTTAAAAATTTATTCTTTAAGTGACGTTTACTTTACAGCTCACTCATAAGTTAGTTTTAAATATCGTCTAATTTTATAAGAACTATCCCCTCGTGGCTTAATGGCTAAAGCGTCTGGCTGTAGACTAATAGTCTAGCGCGGACATTCCCGCAGAAGATTAACATCTTCAGGGACAGGATGAAGCGCGATTAGCAACCATTGGCATTCAGGTTAGGAAGGCGAAGGCCGACAGAACCCGGAAGATTCCCAGTTCGATTCTGGGCGGGGGGATTTTATTTTTAATTAGTTATTAATCTTAGAAATCTTAGACTGCAACACCAAGTAGTCTGCTGTTTGATGGCAGCAGCAAGGTTGTTTTTCTTTCATGAACTGAATGCAGGCAAAGTGCGTCCCCGCATATTCTGGCTATGCCATTATCATCAAGTTCAAATGAATATTCTTGACAAGCAGATTTTGTTCTAGTTAATTTGTAATTTCTAGATGTTAGTGTTGGTTTATATTTAATTGTCAGATTTCTTTTAGATAGTTCTATACTCTCTATTTCTCCGCTGAAGAAATTTGACCAGTCATCAAGGAGCCTTATTCTAATCTGACCGCCAACATATTTTTGCAATGTTTCCGGAGTGAGTATTAATTCATCTCTCATTTGCGTGTTAGGTTTTTGGACCTTCTCTTGAAATAGGAGAATGTTTCGTCAAACACTGAATTATAAACTGCAATCAGCTTATAATCAATATTTTTGTTAGCAATTATAATTTCCTGAATTGAAGGACCATTCTCGTTCCAAGCTTGAATAAGTTCTTTTCTGATCTTAGGTGGAATACTTCTTCTTTTTATCTGAGTCCATTTTATTGGGGCAGATTTATATCTTGCAATGCGCTTTTTTGAAGAGAAGAACTTTTTTATGAACCTCAATATTCCCATACTATTTACTTGGAATTGAATATTTATAATCCTTCCCAATTACTAGCTAGTTTAAATATCTAAATGATCATGTTTTATTATGAGAGTAAGATATAGTTTTTCATCAAGGCATACCAGAACAATAGCACTTACTAATAGGCATCACAGACCCATTCCTACGCTTATCAAAGAGATTATCAGGATTTCTGATATCGTTCTTGAAGTTCTTGATGCAAGATTCATTGATGAAACAAGAAATAAGGAGCTTGAAGATATGATTCTTGGGCTTGGGAAAAAGATAATTTTTGTTTTAAATAAAGCAGACCTGATTGATGTTGTTGAACTTAAGAAGAACATCGACTTAGAAGGATTAAAACCGTATGTTCTTGTATCCTGCAAGACAAAAGCAGGCATAAGAGAGCTTAGAACAAGAATAAAGATAGAGTCTAAGAAGATAAAACAAGAGAAAAGCAGACATATAGGAATAATTGGCTATCCAAATACAGGAAAAAGCTCGATTATTAATGTGCTTGCAGGAGGGGGAAGAGCGAGAACGGCTGCTGCGGCAGGATTTACAAAAGGAATGCAAAAGATAAGGCTTGCAAAAGGAATTTTATTGCTTGATAGCCCTGGAGTTATGCCAGAAAAAGAAGCCCCAGCACATAAAACAAAGGATGCGCAAAAACTATCAATTATAGGAGTTAAAACTTTTGACAGGGCAAAAAATCCAGAATTTGTTGTTTTTGAGCTAATGAAAAAAAATTCTGGCGTTTTTGAAAAGTTTTATAAAATTAATGCTAATAGGGACAGCGAGAGATTAATTGAAGAGTTTGGTAGAAAAAACAAACTATTGAAGAAGGGCGGGGAAGTTGACATTGACAGGGCTGCAAGGAGAATCTTAAAAGACTGGCAGTTTGGGAAGATTAAAATTTAACATCTTAACTGGCAAAATCTTTAAATATCTCTTTACACTGTTCTGGTTGTGTACAGGCTGGTTCTAGCAAGGTTTAAAAAGGAAATCTGTCTGTTCAAAAATAATTAAATAACATAAACAAATATGGCAAACAAAAAGCTTGAAGAAGAGAAAAAGAACGAAGAGGAAGCTGAAGAAGAGAACGAAGAGACCCTTGAAGACCTCGACTCTGACGAAGAAGACGAGGACGAAGAGGAAACTGAAGAAGCAACAGCTTACTAAAGCCCTTCCCTTATTCCTGGCAACTGCCCGTTTTATTTTTAATTGTTATTAGCCAAAATAGGTTGTATAAATTCAACTTTGTTGAACTTTATCACATATAACCTTAAAAAGAATGTGCTTTCTCTGATTATTTATGAACGAGAAACAGCCAGTTTATATTCTTCCTGAAAATGTCTCAAGAATACTTGGAAGAGATGCACAAAGAAACAACATTCTTGCTGCGAAGGTTGTTGCGGATATTGTAAAAACTACACTTGGACCAAGAGGAATGGACAAGATGCTTGTTGATGCAACTGGGAACATAACTGTAACAAATGATGGGGTGACAATTCTTGAAGAAATGGAGATAGACCATCCTGCTGCAAAGATGATGGTTGAGATTGCAAAGACGCAGGAAAGTGAAGTTGGCGATGGAACAACAACTGCTGCAATGCTTGGGGGAGAGCTTCTGCAAAAAGCAGAGAGCCTTCTTGACAGAAAGATTCATCCAACAGTTATTGTAAAGGGATATAGACTTGCTGCGGAAAAAGCAATTGAAATTCTAAATGAGATTGCCTTGCCTGTTGAGAACAAACAAATTTTGAAGCAGATTGCAATGACTGCAATGACTGGAAAAGGAGCAGAGGGTCACAAAGAAAAGCTAGCAGACATTATTGTAGGGGCAATAGAACAAATAGCGCAGGGAAGGGAAGTTAACCTTGAGAATATAAAAATTCAGAAGATAAAAGGGAACGGGGCAGGAGACAGCGAGCTAATCTCCGGGATAGTAATAGACCAAGAGAGAGCAAATGCAGCAATGCCTTCAAAGATAGAAGATGCAAAGGTTTTGCTTATAGATGCTGCTCTTGAACTAAGGAATCCGGAGACAGAGGCAAAAATCTCTGTTTCAACTCCTGAGCAACTTGAGAGCTTTGTCATCTCTGAAGAAAAAAGACTAAAAGAGATGACTGATAATATAATAAGTTCTGGAGCAAATGTTATATTCTGCCAAAAAGGAATAGATGATGTTGCCCAATATTATCTTGCTAAAGCAGGAGTCCTTGCTGTGAGAAGGGTTCCAAGAAATGACCTTGAAAAAATTGCAAGAGCAACTTCAGGAACAATTGTTTCCAATCTTGAAGATATATCAATAGAACAATTTGGAAGCGCAGAACTTGTTGAAGAGACAAGGAGCGGAGATGAATCTATGATTTATATAAGAGGATGCAAAAATCCACTAGCTGTAACAATTGTAATAAGAGGAGGAACAACTCATTTTATTTGCGAACTTGAGAGGGCAATAAAAGATGGTTTGGGAGATGTAGCCTCTTCAATCAGGAGCGGGAAAATTGTTGCAGGTGGCGGAGCTGTTGAGATGGAATTGTCAAAAAGACTTAGAATGTTTGCAAAGACTATTGGTGGAAGAGAGCAGCTGGCCATTGAAGTGTTTGCAAATGCGCTTGAATCTATACCCGAAGCACTTGCAGAAAATGCCGGAATGGATGCAATTGATGTTCTTACAGAGCTTAGAAAATTACATGAAGCTGGAAAGGTAAATCACGGGCTTAATTTGCTTAATGATAATATAGAAGATAGTTCTATAGCCGGGATAATTGAGCCATTGAAAGTAAAAACACAGGCAATTTCATCTGCAAGCGAATTTGCAATGATGATTCTTAGAATTGATGATATTCTAGTAAGCAAGTCTGACAAATCCGGAAAAATGAACATGTCTAATCCTTATGCTGGAATGGATTAATTATTATAAAACTTTATAAAACACCTTTATCTCTCAAAATATATGCGCTCTTAGTTTAGTGGTAGAACGACTGGTTGCCAATCAGTAGATGGGGGTCCGATTCCCCCAGAGCGCACTGGCCCATTAGGCTAACGGTAGACCGGGTCGTTTACACCGACCATGCCGAGGTTCAATTCCTCGATGGGCCATTCTTAAATAAAATCGCTGATTATATGCCTTATCTCTATATAAATTAACCAAAGAACTAGGATTGCAGCATCAATGGAAGGTATTGCTAAATCTCTCAATATTTGCGGAGATAAAATCTTTCTATAAAGAAAGATTTTTAAGTGTCCATTAATGATATCTTTACAAGATGGAAAAAATAATTACATCGGTAGATAAGGTTGTGGAAGAGTTATTTAGGCGAAGCCCTGAAAACGAGAGATGTCCACATATAAGAAAAGATTATCTTGGGGCGTATTGCTCAAAAAACCTTAAAGAAGGAGAAAATATAGATAAAGAAAGAAGATACGTTTGCAGTGCATGTCCATTAGATATATGGTGTCTTAATAAAGAAAAATATTCAGATTGCATGTTTTATCAGGGAGAACAGTTTATACAAGTTAGGTTAGTTTAAATCTAATTAGATTTAAATACAGGCTCTTTTTAATAAATTTATGAGCGAGAAAAAGCCGAAGAACCTTGTTGAACAAGGAAACATGACTCCGAAAAAATACGATGAGAACGGCAAAGTAGCAAATCCTGTTCTGGCTTCTGAACAACAGATAAAACAACAGGCAGAGATTGAGAAGATAAAAGCCAAACTAGAGAATTTTAAGAAGGAGATTCTAAAGAAATACAAGTTTACTATGGCAATAGGACTTTTGCCAATGGGTTCTTCTCCATTATTTGAGGAAGATGAAGGGCTGCCTAAAGAGGTTATTAATACAAAGCCTTTGCACATTTTAATGCTTATACCTGAAGAAAAATATAATGAGATTCCAAAAATAAAGCCAGAAGTAATAAAAATTGTTAAAGAATTAAAGGAAAATCTCTGGGTTCATATTAAAACACCAGTTGATTTGTGGAATTACGGGCTTGACAGCAAGTTTGAATTTATTGATGCAGTGTCTGCATGCCTGCCAGTTTATGATAATGGTTTTCTGGGAGCTCTTCGTGTAGCAAATATCCACAAATCGCTTCTGCTTAGAAAATTTGAGAAATATGTTACATCTTATGTTATTGCTGGAAGCCTTGTCCGTGGAACTGCTGGCAAAGATTCAGATGTAGATGTTTTTGTTGTTATTGATGATACTGATGTAAAAAGAATGTCGAGTGCAGAGCTTCTTGATAAGTTAAGAGGCATATGCTATGATTATATCAGGGAAGCAACTGCGCTTGCGGGTGTTAAAAACATTCTTAATTTACAAGTGTATTTATTGACTGACTTCTGGCAAAGCGTGAAAGATGCACATCACGTAATGTTCAATTCCATTTTATGACAGAGGAACATTCCTTCCATGGAAATTCCTTTTGAAAAGAGGAAAGATAAAGCCAAGCCCTGAAGCAATTGACTTGTATATGAAGCAGGGAGAGCAAACAAAAGAGATTGTAAAGAGAAGGATGCTTGACACAATGATTGATATTTATTATGGAATTATAACTCCAACCCAAGCTATGATGATGCTTGCAGGGGAAGCTCCGCCTGTTCCAAAAGTGGTTGTTGAAGAAGTAAAGAAAACTCTTGTTGAGAGGGATAAAGTCATGTCTCTGACAGATTTGAAAATTCTTGAGAAAGCAGTCAATCTATTCAAGCAGTACGAATATGGGAAATTAAAAGAAATTTCTGGCAAAGAGCTGGATATGTTAATGGAAGAATGGAAGTCTTACAATGGGATGCTCAAAAAGATGAGGGAGAAGATAGAGAAAAAAATACATGAAAAAACAGCTTATGAAGTTTATGCAGATTTGTTCAAGACATTAAAGAGCATATTTGGTGATAAATCTGAAAGTGCTCTATTGAAAGAATTTGAGAGCAAATTAATCAAAAAAGGAAAAGTTGAGCCAAGATTTTCAAAAGTTATCAGGGAAATAGCAAACATAAAGAAAAGAGTCAAGTCAGGAAAAGTTGGATTGAAAGAAGTTGACAGCATGAAGAAAGATGCTATTGAACTCATAAGGAGTCTCGTAGAATATGCACAGAGAGCAGAGCTTGTCTGCACGGAAAAAGGAACTCTAATGCAGGTTATTTATTCTGGGGGAAGAAAAGCAGAGCTTGTCTTGACAGGAAAAGATAATTTTCTTGTTGAAGGCAAGAGCATCAAAAGAATAGCTGGGGATAAACTTGTTGAGGTAAAGAAAGAAGAGCTTGATAAAGCGCTTATGGAAAACAAAGGAAAGCTAAGCACAGTTATTAATGGGGAGCTTTTCCACACTCTTGAAAAAATCCTTGGCAAGTTTGAGGTTGTTATCTAAATAAACAACCTCAAGATTTAATCTGACAAAATAATTTTAAAGTCTATATTGATACTCTTACAATGGAAATAAGACAAACAGGATTAGACGATATAAATAACATTCTTGAATTAGAGAATTTTGTCTGGGGAGAAGATTCAGCAACTTTGGAATCATTTGCAAAGAGAATTTCTTCTTGAGATTTTACCACCATATAAAGTTTTATAAGAGTAAATTTAAAAACCCACATTTCTAAGCACGAATATGAAAGGAATAGTTGTTCAGTTCAGAAGAAGTCGCCATAGAATACACGAAAGACATTATCTTTTAGACATTGGACTGGCAAAAAGAGAAGACGCTAAAAAATTGGTCGGAAAAGAAGTTCAATGGAAGAGCCCTGCCGGCAAGATAATAAAAGGAAAAATAAGCGATGCCCACGGAAATAAAGGGCTTGTAAGAGCGATTTTTGAGTCCGGATTACCGGGACAGGCAATAACTACAGAGATAGAGGTTAAATAAAATGGAGAATAGGATTAAAATATCAAAAGAAGAGATAGAAAATATGGGGAGAGAGTGGCCAATAAATCTTGTTGCTAACCTCGATGATGGGGATTCAAAAGGATTTTCTTCTTTCGGCCAAATGGACAGAAATCTTGTTGCGCCTTCTAATCTGTTATACAGAATATTTGTTGCTCCATATAGGGGAAATGTTGGGGGAGGAAGGTAAAATGGTGGCAAGGAATAAAAAAGAAAGTGTGAGGCGCAAGAATGGCGAGAAAGTTTTGAGAGAGGTTGCTATACTATCAAGAAATATTCATTTGCATTTTATTGACAATATTGATAGAGAACCAAAACTTGAAAGAAGAATTTTATACGACTTGCCAAGAAATGGAGAGTACGATTTGTACATTAGATACCTTGGTGACAGGGGACCAGTTAGGGCAAGCGGGCTAAATTATATCGGGCTGGCGAAAAAAATTGTTGAGAATCTTGCTTTTCCATTAAACGAGGCGATGAGAATAATTGTTATGCCTCAGAAGAAGAGAGGAGCTTATTAAAATGGCCATACGAAAAGCAGCATCGTATTCAAAAAAATATGCAAGACCTTTTACAAGAAATTCGAGAAGAAAAAACAAGGCATATATAAAAACAATACCTCATGTAAAAGTCGCCAAATTTAGCATAGGAAATCTAAAGGATTATAGAGAAGGAAAGCACAAGTTTGTGGTGAGACTTGTATCTGAAGAACCAGTACAGATAAGGGATAATGCGCTTGAGGCAGGAAGAATGCATGTCCACAAGATACTTGACAAGAAAATCCCGGGGGAATATTTCTTTGCAGTAAAGGTTCATCCACATCATTTCTTAAGAAATAATAAAACTTCTGGAGTTGCAGGAGCGGATAGATTGTCAACAGGAATGAGCCATTCTTTTGGTATAATAGAAGGAAGAGCGGCTCTTGTTCCTAAGAACAAAGACATATTTTTTATCACATGCAAAGACGAAAAGGAAGCAAGAATAATCAGAGAGGCTGTTGAAAGCGTAAAAGCAAAAATGCCCTGCGCTGCAAAAGTTATGTTTGAGCAGATTAAATGAGTATGAAATATTTTTTTGTTCTCGGAAGAAATCCAGAGTTATCTAGAGCAGAGGTATTCTCGTATCTAAAAAAGGAAAATATCTCTTTAAATTATAGTTTTTTTAGAGTTAATGGTTTGCTGGTTGAAATTGAGAGAGAGATTAATCTGAAAAATGTTATCAATGAACTTGGCGGGACAATTGCTGTTGGAAGGGTTTTGTTCTCTGGGAAGATAAGGGATTTATTAAAGCAAATAAAAGAAAAACCAGTTTATTTTGGAAGGGAAAATAAAGTTGTTTATTCTCTATTAAATTTTGCTTCTGATGAAAATCTCTCAATGGTTCTTGAAGCGATGAGAGGGAATTTTAGGAATGAAGGATTAAAGGCAAGATATAAGGGTGTTAGCGGAACAATAAAACTGCAGGATGGAGAGATCTCTCGGGGAAGCCCTGAAAAAATTATGCTTCGCGACATGAATTATTTCTTGTTTTCTGATGAAAAAAGAGGAAATTTTAGTTTCGGGTTCCTTGAAGAGAGCTATGACAGTGCTGAAGCTGAAAAAAGAGATATGAAAAAACCATACAGAAGAGAGAGCCTTGCAATATCTCCAAGACTTGCAAGAATTCTAATTAATCTCTCGCAAACAAAGAAAAATGAGATTCTGCTCGACCCATTCTGCGGAATTGGTGTTATTTTGGGAGAGGCTTTGCTTAAAGGAATTAACACAATTGGAGTTGACATAGATAAAAGCGCGACTGAAAATGCAAGAAAAAATATGGATTGGTTCAGGGAGAAGTATAAAATAGATGCAAGGCCAATTATTATAAATAAAGACTCTATAAATGTAAGAATAGATAAGGCAGACGGAATTGCAACAGAACCATTTCTTGGAGAATTAATGACAAAGATGCCAAGCAAAGAAAAAGCAATGCAGATTATTTTTGAATTTGAGCATTTAATAATTGGGGTTTTAAATAATGTTAAGAAAGGAATGAAGAAAAATGCAAAATTGGCTTTTAGTTCTCCTTTGATAAAATCCCAAGAAGGCAGAATTTCGTGCAATATAAATAGAATATGCGAGGAAACCGGTCTCGGTATCTATAATCTCTCGGATGTTAATTTTCCTATAAGAGAATTCCGCCCAGATCAGATTGTAGGAAGAAATATATTCGTGCTTGAAGTTGTATAATTGCATTGATTAAAGCAATCTTTATTAACTATGGTTGTTGATTATTAAAATGGGTGGAAAAGAGGGAAATAAGAAAGAGACAACTGGAAAATTTGTAAGATGGTTTTCTGAACTAAGCAATAAAGACGTTGCAATTGCAGGAGGAAAAGGGGCTTCGCTTGCAGAGATGTACAATACAAAATTTCCAATCCCTCCAGGATTTATAATTACTGCCCAATCTTATTCATATTTTATGGAGAACTCTGGATTGCTTGAAGAAATAAAAGACAAACTTTCTGGAATTGATATTGAAGATACAGAAAATCTTGAAAATGTGTCCAATGATATAAGGGAGATTATCTCAAAAGCAGAAATGCCATTGGAAATGGAAAGTGAGATTATTGATGCTTACGATGTCCTCGATGTCAACAAAGCTGCACTTGCTGGAGCAACACAAACAGTACTTGGAATATTAAACCGCTCGAGAGAGCCGCCTTTTGTTGCTGTAAGGAGCTCTGCAACAACAGAAGATTTAGCTGACGCAAGTTTTGCAGGGCAGCAAGAGAGTTTTATTAATGTGAAGGGAAAGTATGCACTTATAGAAAAAGTAAAGGAATGTTTTGCATCTTTATTTACTGCAAGAGCCATTTATTACAGGGAAAAGAAGGGATTTGGGCAGGAAAAAGCACAGCTTGCGGTTGTTGTGCAAAAAATGGTAGATGCGGATAAATCAGGAGTAATTTTCTCTAGGAATCCAATAACAATGGAAGATACAATAATGATAGAAGCTGTCTGGGGACTTGGAGAGGGAATCGTTTCTGGAAGAATAAAGCCAGATAATTATATTATTGACGGAAATGTTGAGAATTTCAAAGTTTTAGAGACAAAGATTGCAGAGAAGAAAGTTGCAATTGTAAGAGACTCTTCAGGAGAAAACAAAGTCGTTAAACTTACAAAAGAGAGAGCGAACCAGCAGGTTTTATCTAATTATGAACTGAAAATATATTCTATATATGCAAAGCAACTTGAAGAACATTACAAGAAGCCGCAGGATATTGAATTTGCTATCTCTGGAAGGGATTTTTATATTGTGCAGTCGAGGCCAATAACAACTCTAAGCGAGAAAAAGAAAGCAAACAGAGAACTTGGCGGAGAAGTTATATTGTCTGGGCTTGGTGCTTCTCCTGGAATAAACTCTGGAAAAGTAAAAATTGTTTATTCTCTTGATGACCTAAAGAAGATTCAGAAAGGAGATGTTCTTGTCACAGAAATGACAAATCCTGACATGGTTGTGACAATGCAGAGAGCTGCTGCAATAGTAACTGATGAAGGGGGCATTACTTCACATGCAAGTATTGTTTCAAGAGAGATGGGTATTCCTGCTGTTGTAGGAACTGGGAACGCTACAAAATCTCTTAAAGATGAAGAAATTGTAACCGTAGATGGAGACAGCGGAAAGGTTTATGCAGGGCAGGGAGAGACAAAAATCTCCAAAGTTGAGCCGATTGTTCAAACAAAGACAAAAATAAAAGTAATTGTTGATTTGCCAGATTTTGCAGAGAGAGCTACTCTTTCTGGTGCAAAAGAGGTTGGGCTTACAAGAATTGAAGGAATAATTGCTGAATCTGGAAAGCATCCTCTTTATTTTGTCAAGAATAAAGCAATGAAAGAGTATGAAGAGTTAATTTATAATGGAATCAGAAAAATTGCAGAGCATTTTGAAGGAGCGTGGATAAGAAGCTCTGACATAAGAAGCGACGAATACAGGAATCTTGAAGAAGCGCCAAAAATTGTTGAAGGAAATCCGATGCTTGGAGATCACGGAATAAGATTTGGTCTTGAGCACAAAGAAATTTTAAGGGCAGAGATAGAAGCAATAGTAAAAGTAGCAAAAGATTTTCCAGACAAGAAGATAGGGTTAATGATGCCTCAGATTATCAGCGTTACCGAGCTTAAAGAAACCAAAAAGATAGCATCTGAAGTTGGCTATCCTGATAATTTCCTTATTGGGATAATGGTAGAAACTCCTGCAGCTGTCCAGATAATAAATGACTTGTGCATTGAGGGAATTTCGTTTATCAGTTTTGGTACAAATGATTTAACACAATATATTCTTGCGATAGACAGGAACAATTCTGAAGTGCAGTATATCTATGATGAGATGAATCCTGCAGTATTATCAGCATTGAGTTATGTGATAAGGAGATGCAAAAAGTATGGTGTTGAGACAAGCATATGCGGGCAGTCAGGAAGCAAAGATGATATGGTAAGATTTTTGGTTTCTGAAGGCATATCTTCAATATCTGTAAATGCAGATGCCGCAGAGAGAGTAAGCAAGCTTGTTGCAGAGCTTGAAGCAGGCAAATGGGGCGAGAAGCCAAAAGAAGATGAAAATGAGAAGAGAAAAGAACAAGCAAAGAAAGAGGAAATAAGAAAAGAGGATAATAAAGAAGAGATAGTTGAAGGAGAGGAAGATAAGAATGAAGAGAATAATAGTGATGTTGCTGAAGAGGAAGTAGAAGACGAATATAGCCCTGGAGATAGTAAAAAAGACAACGATATTCCACAATTAAATGACGCCATCCCTATAGATTCAAGCTTATTTGAAGAGAGAGAAAAAGAAGAATTTAATCTTGAGAAAGAGCTGAAAAAGCTATAGATTTAATAGAAAATTGTTACTACCCTTAAGTTACTATATTAAAAAGGTTTAAATAGTATATATTCTTATAGAGATTATGACAAATAGTACTGAAAATCAGGAGAAGTACCAAGCATTTTTTGATGCAATGGATGAGTTAAGCAGGGCTGACAAACTTAACGAGCAGGCTGCAAAAGACCCAAGATCAAAAGTGAAAGACAATGCTATTGATGACCTTGTGAAATATGCTCAAGAACGTGCACTTAAGGATGGTGTTGATAAGCTTCCAAATGACTTCTATAACCAAGATATTCAAAAATATATTGGATTGAGATCAAGCGAGGCAAATGAGAGATCTGCAAATATACTATCCGGTAATCTTGAATCAATTGTTAATGAGATACCTAGTGATAAATTATCAAAACTTGCCGGAAGCAAAGAGATTGCTGAAAGAGTAGAAGGAGAAGATATTTATGTTCTTGGCGCATATAGACAATGGAAATCTTATGAAGGTTTTAAGGAAAAATACGAGAAAGGCGAGCCAATATCTGGAGATGAAGAAAAAATTATAGGCGGACTTCGCGAAATTGCTGCAAAAAGCCTTGGAAATAAACTTGCAGAAAAAGTAAAAAATGAAGGATACAGCAAAGATATACAAAATCAGTCAAGAGCACTTGCATATGCTGCAGTTCAGCATGGTTATGTTTCTGACATCAAAGAGGATGTTTTGTCTGGATTAGAAAAACTTGCTGAAGAGCACAAGAAAAACTATGAGAAGATTGCTTATGAGAAAACTCCTGTTGAGGAAATATTCAGAAAGACTCTCAAGAAAATGGGAAGCGATAAAGATATAAAAGAATTTGAGCTTGCAAGAAACCTCGTATACAAGATAGGTAAAGAAGATGATAAAAACTGAAATGAATGAAAATGGGCATTGCAATGAAGCCCAAGATGAACTTAAGAATGTCTGGGATTTTGCAATAATGCAGTACGAGGGAGGCTTAAACAGAGAAGCAATATATGCAGCTGTAAGAGGAAGCCATCGTTTTAAGAAATTTTCTGGTGCAAAGACAGACTTTTATATGGAAATGAGATCTCATATAGAAAAGGCCATTGATTCTGTTGATTCTAAACTTTGATACAGAGCACAAACTATGACTTTTAAGTCATAGATAATTGCATAGTTTGTCTCTGTCTCAAGTCCTTGTATTTTACCTTGGCTTTTAAGCCAAGGTAAAATACAAGGACTTTTTGATGTGAAAATTAATTTATTTTTTCTCAATCATTTTATTTATCAGGCCCGTCATCTCTGACATAAATTTCTCTGCAATTTCCTGCCATCTGTCTATTTCAGAACCTTTTACCTCTGAAACTTTTCCATGAGAGATATTTTTGTGCATTGCAAACAAATCATTAAACGCTCTTACATAACCTGTAGAAACCATTCCTGTGTCTACAAATGCTTCTTTAAGCATCTCACCTATCTGTTCTGGGCTTGGAGGCATTTTTCCTGCAACAATAAGAGCTGCCTGCGCAGAATCAACCATTGTCCAATAAATTCCCTCTATAGCTCCCATTTCTGCAATCTTGCTTCTTACAAGATGGGTCGGGGCTCTTTGCAATGCTACAAAAGCAGCTTCAGGCGTTGACCTTATTTTTCCTTTTTCAAGAAGGAATTTAAGAGGTGTAAAAAATCCGCCCAAATCTATGAGCGCTTCTCCATATCTCAAAATGTTAAGAACAACAGGATCTCCATGAATTAAATCCTGCCACCATGTTGTAAGTTTAATTGTGTTTATATGCAACTCTTTTCCATAATCTTTCCCAGCTATTAACTTTCCTAATTCTTCCCTGTACCAAGCTATGAGCTCCAAATCCCATTCAACAGAGGCGTCATCTATGATTAAAACTATATCTATATCTGACTTAGTTGTCTGAGTGTTTTTTGCCTGAGAGCCAAAAAGGATTGATGCTTTTAGAAGCCTGTCAAACTTTGCCTGCGCCCTTGATGCAAAATCCAGAGAAATATCTCTTTCACTTACAAGTCTCGTCTCTTTCTTATCACCTTTCTTTCTCATTTTATTATATATTCTAATATGATATTTAAAGATTGCCTTTGCAATAATTATTCCATAGGGCTGCCTGAAAGCCTGCTTCGTCCTGCTATCTGCCCGCCAAGCTCTGTTGGAAGATTTGCAAATCCTGCTCCATACAATGAATGATGTATCTCGGGATTCATTCCATATCCTGAAAAATAGCCTCTTGAGCTCCAATAACTTCCCGCACCTGGAGCATAAATTGGAGAGCCGAATGCTCTAAGTGTCTCTTGCAGTGGAGTTGACTGGAAATGCTGATACCAGTTTCCAACTTCAACAACTTTCTTGATTTTGTCAAAATTCTTACTCTCTTCTTTAAGCCATCTAAAAGTTTCTTTAGGAACATTACCCATTCCCATGGGCAACTCAATGTTTTCAATGCCGAAATTGTCAGATAGATGAATATGCTTTAGCACAGGAGCAATTGCTTTTGCCTCAATCTTTAATTCCTCATCTCCTGCCCCGAATTTTCTAATCTGGTTTATATGTCCAACATCCCAGGTTGCACCAATCAATTTCTCAGCTTCTTCTCTTGCCTGGTCCTTTGAAAGACCGCACTCTTTAACAGCTTTTGCCGCAAATCTATCTCTTGTTTCTTCAATTAATCTCCTTATGTCCCTCCCAGATGTTATAATTGCTTGACCCGCAGGATGATTTTCTAAGCTTATAATTGGAGAGTGCTCTCCAAATTTTTTGTAAGAATCCAGGGCGACATTTGAAAATGTTTCTGCTGACTTGTTAATTGCAAATTCCTTTAATGGTTTAAGCACTTGGGGAATCTGGCTTGTTTCTATAGAACGCAAGACATGAACTCCATCTCTTACTGTTTTTGCAAGTTCTATTAAATTCTCTGGCTTATTAAGCTCGTTTATTCTTGGCTCAATTTTGGCCCTAAATTTATCTAACTTTTCAATATTCTCTTTTGCTTTCTCAGAGTTGCTTAATTCAAAAGTCCTGTAACTCTGGTCAAAAATTTCCTTTAAATTATTATATGCCTGCCTAAGATTAATATCTCCGTAAGATATTGTTTTCATCTGGTCTCTGTAAAAATCCATGACTTCCGGCTTTTCTTTTTCCAAGAATTTCTCAAAAGCTTCTGTCTTTCCAGTCACATAATCTTTATAGCTGTTTATTATATCTTTCTCGTTAATCTTCTTATTTTCTTTGCTTTCTATAAGCTTAATCCCTTTTTCAATTGTTGATTCTCCTAATTCTGCAGCATAATCAAGGTGATGCAATTGGTCATACCAGTTTTTTTCATTAATTTCTGATATTTTATCTTTTATTGAAACTTCTTTTTTGTCTTCGCTCAAAAATTGGCTAGGTCTAACTGGTATCTGTACAAAGTTTCCGGTATTTTCATCTATAACAACAACTTCTTTTACTATCCTCTTCTTTTCCTTGCCTTCACCTTCCCAGATTTCTGTTTCTGCAGGAAGCCCAGCGATACTTGCATGAAATGTAGTCACAACATTTCCTTCAGGATTTAATTCGTGTGCTTTAATTACCGCATCTACCATCTGTCTTTCTGCCTGTTCTCTATCATGTTCATCCCATCCTTTTTTTGTCAGACCTGTAGGCTCGACAAGAGGGGCGTGCAAAGTTAATTCTACATTACCACCAACTAATTTTCTCAATCTATTTAACTCCTTAAAATGCTCTTTTGGAATTGTCTCAAAAATATCTGGAGAAATAGTTGAGATTTCAACAGATGTTGCCCCAGTGTTTAACTTTTCTGTAGCCGCCTTTAACTGGTTAGCAACTCTTGCATCTGTTGCCAAACTTATGTTTTTATACATCTCCCCTACATATGCCTGAGAAAACGTGCCATATTCGGGGTCAGTGCCATAATCTGCCCCTTCATAAAAATAGTCATCACCCATAACCAATTAAACAAATACCTTTATTTAAAAGTTGCCTTGCAACTTTTAAGCCACAAAAATCTTTGATTTTTGATGTTTAAATACTATCTTACTCCCAAGGATGCTTTCTTTTTTTAACATGTTTATCTTCCAGACTGAGCTCATATTTCTTATCTTCCATCATCCGACTTGTTGAATCAAACTCTCTGCTTATCAAACTGTTCCTGTTCATTCTGTCCATTTGTCTTTCCTGTGCAGCTGCAGTAAGGTCTGCTGTTCTTGGAGTTGCTAATTCATCTGTTGGATAAACTCTTGCTATTTCACTTTCCGTTAAGTCTCTTTGAACCTGATATATTTCAACGTTCTTATTTTCTGCTTCTGTTGTTGCGGATGGTGTTTGCAAATTGCCCCTATCCTGTTCTGAGGTTCTTCCTGCGAATTGGGGAAATTCCCTTGCAGAAGGAGCGTCTTCAGATATTATCTCCTCCAAAGGTGTTTCTTCGCCAGATTTTGTTTTTTCTGTTTCAGGCTCTTCTTGCCCGTCTTCCCCGCTTTCAGAAATAATTCTTATCTTTGGCTTTATCTCACGGATTATTTTTATCTTCTTTTTCTTTTCTTCTTCTGGCATTTTATTAAAAGGACAGAGCAATATTTAAGGGTTGAGGATTATCAATTAGGGCTTAATTCTTTCTAATAAATTATATAATTAGAACCTAGCAAGTAAAATTGACCAACATTTGTTCTATAAATATAGATATCTGATGAATTTTATCAACATCGTGACAAATTTTTCTATTTAAATATTGATTAATTATTTAAAAACTTGGATTGCTGGCTTAAAAAGCAGGGCTGTTATTTGATTTCTTGAAAGAGTCGTACATCTTTCTGCATCTTCTTCTTGCTTCAAGGATTGCCTGCGAGCGGATAACTTTCTCTATGTCTGAATCTTGTATAATCTCTATTTTCTTTTCTTTTTTATCTTTACTTTTATCTTGTTCTTTTTTATTAAATATGTCTGTAAATATTGAGAAAAGTGCTGAAAATGGATTTGTTTCTTCGCTTGTTGTTTTTTTAGTTTCTTTTTTATCTGATTCTCCAAGCTGTTCATTTATGTCGTCTTGTATCTGCTTTAAACTCTCTTCTGTTGCCCCAGTAATCATTGAATAAAGATCTTTAAAGTCATCCCATTCCAACTGCTCTTTGAAAAGTTCTCTTTCCTCTTCGTTAAGGGCAAAACTTGTAAATATTACATCTGCTTTGCCCTTAAATCCATATCCTCCTTGTTGACCTTGTTGGAATCTTTCTGGAATTGCCCTGAATTTAAGCTCTATAAGAACAACTGGAGAGTATTTTCTTTTGTTTGCACCATTAAAGACTTTTGGCAAATCTCCTTTAGCTACATCGCTCTCTGGTTTATATTCTCCTATTCCAAGAAGTGTTAATTCAAACAAAGTGGTGCTGAATGCAGAAACAAGAGATGAAGTTGCTGTTGCTCTCTGCTCTAATTTTGCAGCTGCATTCAGATATGGCTTTGCCCACCTTGAATATAATTTCACGCTATTAACCTGACTCTTAAGATATATTTTTTCTATCTCATATCTTTTCCTCAACTCTTTCTCAGACAGTTCGAGCCAGCGCAGAAATTCCCCGAATCTTTGTATAAGCAATCTTTTGACCCTATCATTTAAATCCATCTTTTTTATTTCGTCAAGAGATTTGGCTGCCATGAAAGCGTCAATAAGCATTACAAAATTTGGACCGTTTGCACCGCTGACAGCTAGACCTTTTATTGAGCTGTTTCCTCTTTTTATGTCTACTTGGTCTATCCATATCTGCTTTAATGAGAGATAAGCTGACTCTTGCTGGTTTTTGCTATTCTCATTATGATATTCGTCATAAATATCAAGCCTTAACTTAAATTCTTTCAAATCATAAATTATGTTCAAAATTGACTTTATTAATTGGTTTGCAATTCCGAGAATTTTCATTCCTTCTTCCTGCATTTTTGTTGCCCTTGCGCCCATTTCTGAAAAATGTGCTGAGCCTGGAGAGGAGAGGAAGTTATCAATTATCTTTTCAACTGTGCCGTAATCTGCCTTGTTATTCTGAAGATAATCATGAAGCCAGTAATAAACCTGCTCAAGCGCTTGAGAAGAAGTTTCGTAAGTTATTGAGTGCTGCTCTATGGGATTTTTTAGCCCTACAAGCTTAAATGGGGTTTTAATCAGTGCATCCAAGTCAAGATAGTTTATATCTGGAAGAGCTGCCTTCTCCGCAGCTCTAATGTATGCGCTTGTCTGATAGTCTGAATCGCTAGTTTCTATTCCTTCTTTCTTTTTTTGCTCTATAATGTTCTTTATACTATTAACTTCTTCTTTTATTATACTTTTAACTTCTTTCTGCACTTCTTTTTTGCAATAAATATCAGGGTTGATAGATGCGATTAGATTTTTTGGGTCAACTGCCATTTTTCCTCTTTTGTATAGATTTTTATAGAAATATGTTTATTTAAAGATTGCTTAAGAATTAGTTAAGGCGACAGTTTTATATAAAATAAAGACATTAATTCTTTATGGAGTTAGAAGAGAAATTTAAAGAATTTAGCTTAAATGTCAGAGAGGCCTTTCCTTGCAAGCTAAAGAATGGGGATGACTTATACCTTGATGACAGAATCTCAACTATTGGAAGAAGATTAAAAAATACAGAAGAACATTATTTTTGCTATAAAAGTATAGGCGAGTTATATTCTATACTTGATTGTATTTTCATTAAAAAGTATAGTGTAAATTCAGAAAAAGCCAGATTTATGATGAAGTCGCTAAAAGAGCTATTTTGTGGTGTTGAAGAGCTTGCAAAAAATGATCAAGATTTTATAAAATTTAGGCTTAATGGGTAAGGCAACTTTTAAATAAAATGGGTGTTTATAAATATAATGGGTGAAGATTACATAGATTATACTTTGCTTAAGAAAAAAGGGCTTCTGAAAATAAAAGAAGATAACTTCAAGAGGGGGTTGAAGATTGAGGATGGTTTCATTGATCTTGCCAGTCTTAAAAGTGAGGTTGCTGATGAAGCTACAACTCCTGCACAAGTGAGCAATGCAGGTGTGACAGCAGATACAAGCAATTTTAGCTTTCTTGGTGATATGGCTTCAATTGGCTCTTCAACCGCCAATTCTGTCACCAGTCCAAGTTCAGGCGAGAGCCAAAAGTTTGATGAAGACAGTTTGAATGCATTAAAAATAAAGATTGATGATATTGAATATAAAATTGATAAATTTATAGAGAGGCTTGACAGACTTGAGGATAGTTTGAACAAGACGAGCTAAGAAGATACTTTTAAAAGTTATAATTCTCTTATAGGGATATGAGAGATTTTTCAAAAGAGATTAAGGCATATGCCCTGAAGAACGCACTTGAATTTGGCAAGGCAGATGCGGGCAAAATACTGCCAAAACTCTTTCAGCACGGGCTTGAAAAGAAAGATATCAAACAAATTATGCCTCAAATTCTTGAGATTGTAAAAGAAGTTAATTCTTATGACGAAATAAAGATGCAGAGGGAATTTCACGACCTAAAAAATGTTGTAAAGGAGCATGAGCAAGCTCAAACAGGATTGCCGGAACTCAAAAATTCAGGAAAAAATATGGTTTTCAGGCTCGCGCCATTTCCTTCAGGGGCATTGCATATAGGAAATGCAAAAACATACCTGCTAAATGCACTTTATGCTGAGAAATATAACGCAAAAACAATTCTTGTTTTTGATGATACAATAGGAAGCGAAGAAAAGCAGATTATGCCGGAAGCATATAAATTAATTCAGAATGCATTTGACTGGCTTGGAGTAAGATATGATGAGAAATTTGTCTATAAATCAGAAAGGCTTGAACTTTATTATAAATATGCTATTGAACTTATTGAAAAAAAAGCAGCTTATGCCTGTTCGTGCAATATTGAAACGCTGAGAAAAAACAGGAAGAAAGGAAAGGCATGCGAGCACAGAAGCAATACATTAAAGGAAAATCTTGCAAAATGGAAAAAAATGTTTGATGCTCCTGAAGGCTCGTTTGTCTTGAGATTAAAAACAAAGATGAATCATCCAAATCCTGCTTTCAGAGACAGAGTTTTGTTTAAAATATCCGAGAGAAAGCACCCTCTGGTCGGAAACAAATACAGAATATGGCCTACCTTGGAAATGAGCTGGGCGATAGACGACCATCTTCTTGGGATTACCCATATAATAAGAGGAAATGACCTTATGATAGAAACAGATATGGAAAAATATATCTGGGATATTTTTGGATGGAAACATCCTGAAACAATTCATGCAGGGCTCGTAAGAATAGAAGGAATAGAAAACAAAATATCAAAATCAAAAGCCCAAAAAGAAGTAAAGTCGGGGGAATTTATTGGATGGGACGACCCAAGAACCTGGAGCATTCAGAGTTTAAGAAGAAGGGGAATAGGCGTTAAAGCAATAAGGCAGTTTGTTGAAGAGATAGGATTAAACAAGCAGGATATCTCAATTCCGATTGATGTTCTTTATTCTATAAACAGAAAGATAATAGACCAAACTGCAAACAGATACTCATTTGTCAAGAACCCTGTTGAACTAAAAGTCTTGAAAAAGCCAGATACAAAAAAAATAGAAGTGCCAATTCACCCAGACAGGGCTGAAACAAGAGAGATAAAAATAGGAAGAATATTTATCTCTGATGACGATTTTAAAAAATTTAAGAACAAGGAGATAAGGCTTCTTCATCTTTACAATGTCTTGCTTGGTAAAAAGATTGAATTTACATCTGAAGAAAATAAGGAAATTCCAAAAATAAACTGGGTCTCAGACGAAGTTAAAACGAGAATTTTTATGCCGGACGGAAAGTGGGTTGAAGGTCTGGCAGAAAGAGAGATTGAAAATTTAGAAGATGGAGATATTATACAATTTGAGAGGTTTGGCTTCTGCAGATTTGACAGGGTTGGAAAAGATGCATCTTACGAGTTCTGGTTTGCGCATAAATAATAAGGTTTAAATAATAGCTGATTTTACCTTGAATATGTCAGATAAAAGGGGATTTCAGATAGAGAAGATGCTACATCCTCTATCTCTAAAATTGCAATGAACAAGAAAGCAATTTCAGACATTGTTACTACGGTTTTGATAGTCTTGCTGTCTGTTGTGGCGGTTGTTATACTTTGGAGTTTTGTCTCGCCTTTGCTGTCAAAGAGCGGGGCGCAGGTTGCTCAAACACAGGCATGCTTAAACGCAAATCTTGAGATAACAGGATGCACTCTTGGCGGAAGCAATTTGTATAACGTTACTGTTAAAAGAAACAGCGGTGCTGCAACCTTGACAGGAATTAAGCTCATTTTTGCTAAAGCAGACGGCTCTACAACTGCATTTAATTATTCAGTTTCTCCTGGAGAGCTTGAGACAAAGCTAAAATGAGCTTAA
>Ga0209542_10003971_pt1 | contig 30970 bp, 31 predicted proteins | sample RifCSPhighO2_01_FD_184028 | JGI IMG/M metagenome (GOLD analysis project Ga0209542, IMG submission 184028) | Soil microbial communities from Rifle, Colorado - Rifle CSP2_plank highO2_0.1 (SPAdes) (version 2) | ecosystem: Environmental > Terrestrial > Deep subsurface > Rock core/Sediment ... | reverse complement strand
GCGCGCAAATCCGAAATTGCAAAGAAAACTTTTTTGTGGGGTGGCGAGCGTTAGCTCGCGGCGGCGGGGCGGCTTCCTTAGTTCCGTTCAAAGTAGGTTCGAGCAAAGTGTATAATTACAGCACCATAGAGGATTTTTTTGAAAAGATGCGAGATTAGCTTGATATGTAGAGCTATTCTTAGGTCCGAGCGACTTAATTTCCTTCTTTGTAGTTTTGACACCCTTTTTATAGTGAATAAAGGGTAATCGAAGCTGAAACCTTAAATTTTGATCTAGTAAGATCGAGTCCGAGCCGATGGCCTTGAAAATGACCTTTTTGTCTTCAGAACTACCTTTTAAGAACCTTTTATTTGCCTCAAGAGCAAACTCGAAGCTGTCTTTTGCAAGCTCTGCCCATTCAGTATTGTTAGGATCTTTCTGTGCTATTTGATCTAATAGCTGTTCTTTCTCAAAGGCTAGCCCTCGTTTCCTGTCAGAAAACTCAGCATCGGATAGTAAACTGTTATCAGAATTATCAGGAGAGATCTTTAGAGCTATCAAGTTATCCAAACGCTTATTAACCCCATCTAGGGCTAATTTAAGGGCTTCGTAGCTATCTTTATTAACGGTGTTATCTTTTTCTTTAGTAAGTTCTAACGCCTCATATGCCCATTCCCTGAAGGGGTTATCTAGCTCCATTTCAGCCAGTTCACTCGCGAATTGTCCCTCAAGCATATCTACTGGCGTGTATTTCTGTTGACATTTTACCTCTCCCTTTCTTGTACAACGGTAATACTGAAAGACCTGGCTTTTCCCATTCTTATATCTCTTAGTTTTTTCTTCCGCTGTGATGCAGTATTTACAGACACCACATTTAATAATTCCAGTTAATGCAAAGTCATGTTTATGTTGTCTAGGTTTTGATCTTCCATCTATAATATCTTGCAGTAAGTTAAACTCTTCATCGGTTAATATGGCCGGGTGCTGTCCTTTATAGATCTTTCCCCCATAAATAAATCTGCCGGTATAAAATGGATCTCTAACTATTCTGTGTATCCAGCTTCTACAGATTGCTTTTCCGCCCTTTGAACTTCTTATCCCTAGATTTGCTGCTTCTGTCACTAATTTCTCAACACTGTAGTTACCTGTTAAGGCCAATTCAAAGAACTTTCGCATCAGAGTAAAGTAAACCGGATGAGGAGATAGATCTCGTAGTCCCTGAGGTTTCCAGTGATTGTTTACATAACCTGGTCTGGCTTTTCCAGGATAGACACCTCTTTCCGCTTTAAGCCTTAGGGCTTCTTTAACATTGACGCTTTTATTGTCATTTTCTAGCTTTGCTTGGCTACACAAGAGTCCAAGCATAAACTTTTCATCAGGTGCGTTTTTAAATGTTTGCAATGGTGAAACAACTTCAAGTAATTTTCCTTGATCCATCATGTAAATGACTCTTCCTGTATCAACAGTATTTCTAGACAAACGGGAAGGGTTAAGAATTATCAATCCATTTGCTTTACCATCTTCAATCATCTGAATGGCCTGGTTAAACAAAGGCCTTCCGGGAACTTTGGCTGTTTTTGATTCTTGAATTGGCTCTCCTACAATCTGAATACCCAATTGTTCGGTTAGCTTTGTTAAATGGATAATTTGATCCGGCAAAGACTGAACTTGTCTTTCGTCAGATTCGCTGCTTTTTCGACAATACATGATGTAGCGCTTTGCGGCTGGGATTTGTGCATCGGCAGTAGAGATGTTGCTGTATTTATTTAGTCTCATAGATTTGTCCTTTAGGAGCTGGGATAGCCTTTTTTACTTTTTCGTCTTTGGGCTCTGGACGGAGTAAAACTTTCATTAAATTGAGGAAATCTGTTGCCATGTGGGTTGCTTCTTCATCAGATAAGGTGATATTAAATTGCTCTTTGTATAAACTCTTAAACTTGTCTAATAATTCAGCAGTGATCATCCTCAATATTCCTTATTGCATTACTACGACTATAGTAGTAGTATAGAGACTATAGTCGTAGTTGTCAAGCATGAAAACAGTAAATATTGAAGCTAAATGGTTAAAAATATATCAGGACCTACAGGAAATAGGCTATACTATACGTATGGCGGTTCCACCTAACCCTAAAACACAGCAATATATTGGTAGAAAATTAAGAGAATATCGGGAACAAAAAGGAATAACGCAACAGCAAGTTGCTGATTCTATTGATGTGCATGTAAGTTACTATGCTGGAATCGAAAGAGGTGAAGAAAACCCTAGTATCTCTGTAGTGGAGGCACTCTGTAAGTTATTTAGAGTCAAAGCCTCAAATATTCTCCCGTTTTAGTATTTATTACTGTGCTATACTCCGAATAGTTATCTTCTGCCTAATTCTGCCTTCTATATGATAGATATTCAGAAATTTAGTGCAGATTATTTATTTCATAACTTCTACAACTACCTCCTTGGTTTAAAAGATACCTTCTTATTGCAACATGAGTTAATTTATTTCATTGCTGGATTGTTCGGCTTGTTTGTTGTGTTAAAGATTGCCAGGAAGTTTTTTAGTATTAAGAGCTTATTAAATGAACAGTCAATGCTTCTTGAGTTAACCCCACCCTCTTTTACTGAACAGGAGTCATATACTACAGATCAACTCTTCTCAATTATTCATGCAATAGGAAACCAGCAATCATTCAAGGAGAGGTTACTAGGCTTTAATACAAGATTTTCTTTAGAAATAGTTTCAACTAAAGATCAAGGTATAAGATACTTAGTCCGAACGTCACCCAAGTACGTTAATACTTTTAAAAGAAGTCTACTTTCATATCTCCCTCACTTAAAAGTTAATCCGGTTAATGAATACTTACCTAAGAACACAGAAAGTCTAGCTAAATGCTTTTACAAAGTTATCGAATTTAAACTTTCACAACACTATGCCTTCTCTCTTAAAAGACAGAGTGAATTAGAAAAACATGACCCAATTGCCTATATAACCGGAATGATGACTAAACTTGCTCCAGGTGAGCTGATTTCACTCCAGGTCGTTCTAAGTCCTGCAAAGGAAAAGAAAACAAAAAATGTTTCTAAACTAATTTCAGCTAATGGCGATGTAGTTAAGTATTTAAAAACTCCCGAATTTCTCAAATGGCTTTTGTTTAACAACTACAAAGTTCCTCACACTAAAACCCAATCTGAGATGGATGTGGTTAAGCTGATTGATACTAAGATTAACCAACCTTTGTTTGAAACTTCCATCAGGTTATTGATGATATTTAATGAGAAGCATGATTTAACAGAAAGAGAGCAGGGGTTTAAATCCTCATTCTCGACCTTCTCGCTAAATGGATATCAGGCTCTTATTTCAAAGAAGTATCTGCCCATAAATAAAGTTAGAGAATTCTTGTATTACTCATTTAAGAAAAGACTTCCCACATTCACCAAGCCTTCAATAATGTCTATCTCTGAAATCTCCGGTATCTATCACTTTCCATTTACAAGCTCAACTAATACCGAGAACTTAGTTAAATCTCACAGCAAAACCCTGCCTGCTCCACTCTCACTAAAGAAAGGAAATAAGTATGATGTTGTGTTTGGAAAGAATAATTACGGTGGCGCTATTACTGACATTGGCTTAACTGAAGAAGAACGGGAAACTCATATGTATATTATTGGAAGAACTGGATCTGGTAAAACTACCATGATGTTTTCAATGGCAAAACATGACATTGAACAGGGTCGAGGTATGGCGTTTCTTGATCCTCATGGAGATGCAGCAGATGACTTAATCTCCATCATTCCTGAAAAAAGATTAAATGACTTGGTGTTTATCAATCCAATAGATTTGAAATATCCGATTGGAATTAATATTCTCGAACTTACTCCTGGTCTTGATGAAGACGAAGCAGAACTTGAAAAAGAGGTGGTTGCTGAAGGTGTTATCTCCTTATTTAGAAAAGTATTCTCAAAAGAGGAATTTACTAATGCTCACAGAATTGAGTATGTCTTAAGAAATGCTATCTACACATCCTTCACCGTAGAGGATAGAACTATCTTTACCGTTTATGATCTCTTAAACAATCCGCCATTTCAAAAGCAGGTACTCGCTAGGTTAAAAGATGAGAACTTAAAGAATTTCTGGAAATTTGAGTTTGGCAGAGCAGGTGATTATCAGGTGGTTAAAATGGTTGGTGGTGTTACTGCAAAGATTGGACGTTTCCTTTTTTCTCCAACTGCAAAAAGAATTTTAGAACAACCAAGATCTACTATTAATTTCTCTGAACTTATGGATTCCGGAAAGATTATTATTTGTAACTTATCCCAAGGAAAATTAGGAGAAGATACCTCAAGGCTTTTAGGGGTAACCATTATGACTAAGATTCAACAAGCATCATTAAAGCGTTCTTATATTCCAGAAAACAAAAGAAAGCCATTTTATTTATATGTCGATGAGTTTCAAAACTATGCCACCCATTCATTTACAAAAATGCTATCTGAGGGAAGAAAATATAAACTAAGAGTTACTATCGCTGAACAGTCCACCTCCCAACAAGATGACAGAAATATCGTCAATGTTGTTTTAGCTAACGTCACAACAGTAGTTTGTTTTAGAAGTGCTAATTACATTGATGAAGAACTAATGCTTAATCAATTTGCTCCATATGTTGATCGAGGCGAGATATCTAACTTACCTAAATACAATTTCTACATTAAAATTTCAGCAGTTGAACCAGAAGAACCATTCTCTGGAGAAACTATTTATACGCCTTTGAAAAAGGATAACAAAAAGATTAAGAAACTTATAGAGGCGTCAAGAAATAATTATGCAATAGTTTACAAGAAGCCAGAGGTTGAAAAAAAGATTAACGGACAGTTAATAAATGAAGAGAAAAAGGTTAATGAAAATGTTTCTGAAGGTGGTGTTCCTAATACGCCGGAGTTTCAGGAAGCAGCATAAAATTACCCCTACGCGTAGTGGTAAAAAATAGACATAATTGAAGCTAAAATGAGAAAAAGTCATTCCTATTTATTACTTATATAAATATAAGGAGAAGTAAATTACTATGAAACAACGACCGAAAAAACAAAAACAAACATCCCCACATATAACCCCTCAGAATAAACTACCCAAAATTACAACCAGCCAAAAACTAATTATCAAAGAAATCTACAAATACCGATTCATCCATACTTATCAATTCCAAAAACTCTTTAACCATAAAGATCCAACAATGGTAAAAGAATGGCTCAAGGATTTAAAAGATAAAAAGTATATAGGTACTGACTATAAAAGAAAGGACGTTGAGCAAAATAGAATTCCTGCTAAATATTATTTGGCACCTTTGGGAAGAAAATTCCTGAAAGGGCAAAAAGGTTTTGACATTGATGTTCTGGAGAAAGTCTATAAAGAAAAAGGGAGAAAAGCTGTTTTTAAAAATCACTGTGTAGAAATTGCTGACATGTTTCTTTTTTTGAGGTCTCAAAAAAAGCCGGGTGAAGAACTTAAGTTTTACACCCAATCAAATCTAACAAAATATGAATACTTTCCGGATACTGAGCTTGATGCATATTTTGTCATCCAAAAGAAAGACAAAATACGAAGATTTTTCCTGCATATATTTAAGGATTCAGATCCCACCTGGTTACCAAGACCAAAAATTAAAAAATACATTAAATACTTTGATGAAAATTCCTGGGCCGAAAACACCAACAACAGCCCTTTCCCTGTGATCCTCTTTGTTGTACCTACGGACAATCTAAAATATCATATTTTTAAATATGGTCAGGCAGTTTTACAAAAAGCACTCACCGCTGATATACAACTTTTTGTGGAAACAAAAGAAGCTATAAAAACAGGCGATCCAAAGAAACTCTGGCAGCCAGTGAAGTAGAACTATTTTTCTTGACCGTTAATTATTTTGAAACCCTCGTTCATAATCTTATTTACAAGAGCAGTAACTATTCCCTGTAAATCACTTCTTGTATATTCATCTTGATTATCAATAAGATCTAGAATTTCATCTTCGTATTTTGACGTTAGTAATGGATTAATCATAATTTTCACCTCCTTTCATTTTTTAAAAACCTGCCGCTGTTTTTTAGACAACGGCAGGAAAAAACTTTTAGTGAAGTTTTTTTACTTCTGATAACGGTTGGGGGTCAAAATACAGATCCCTCTCAATCTTCAGTCCGAAAGGCCCCTCAATCCACTGTAACTCGGATAGAGAAAAATATCCTAGCTCGTTATCATGTCCTACCACATACCCAAAAAACCTATCCTCCCCATCAAACTCGATCGCATACCATGTCCAGTTTGTCCAGGGAGCGAAGAACTTACAGATTACCATTGGATCTTTCTTTTCTTCAGAAGCATATAGTGGTGGTAGTTTTGTCTGTAATTCTCTTGTTATTAACTGCATTTGTTTTCACCCCCTTTCTTTGCTTACCTAGAAAATATTTTTCTGGTAGCAGCCTACCTGCTACCAATACATGCTGAAAGCTAGCGGGGTGAGTTTTGCAAGGGCGAAGCAACGACTTCGTTTATCTTGACCCTTGCAAAATGAGGGGTGCAGCCCCTTTATAAGAAGGGATCACAATAGGAGGCGTAACGATTGAGGATCCAACAGAAGAGTTTCCAGTAGATACCCAAACACCCACTTTTTCTGGATATACAGTTCCAAATGTAAGGGTAACGCTAATTATTCGTAGTGAACCTATTTATAGAGAGACCTTATCAGATGCAACGGGTTATTGGACATATACCCTGGATACACCCATAGAAGAAGGTAGCCATACTATTTCCATGAACTTAACTGACAGTAATGGGAATAAAAGCGAGGAAGTACTGGTAGCTTCATTTAGGGCGCCAGGAGTTAAAGGAGAATCTACCACCACTCTTCCCACCGTATCACCAGAAAAGCTTGGACCAAATTACCTTACCGTATCACTTGCTGTGCTCGGAGGAGTTATCTTGCTCGGATTAATATATGCCGTCCTCTCTAAAAGGTCTCGAAGCACGTAAGGACTCGTTGCTTTTTCCATAGCAATGAGCAAGCACATAATCTTCTTATATTTCATAGCACTAGTTATCAGAATTATTTTTGCTGTACCACTTATCCATGACTGGGACGGCTTTGTTTTTTCAGAGAGTGCAAAGAATCTTCTAAAAGGTGAAACACCTTATCAGACAGTAGTTAAAAACAATCCTGAAATATATCCGGATAGCGATAAGCCTATGGTTCAAATGTGGTATGCATATCCGCCGCTACCTTTGCTGATGTTCACTTCTCCGTTGGCAATTACAACTATTCTTAGGATTCCTCTTTCTCCTCTTGCAGAAATATTCCTACTTAAATTACCATTCATTGCAGGTGATCTGCTGGCTGCGTATCTAGTATGGAAATTCCTCGAACAAAAGGATAAGAAGCTGGCAAGGAAAGCAGAGCTGTTGGTGCTTTTTAATCCACTGCTAATATGGGTAAGCAGTGCTTGGGGAATGTTTGACATATGGATAGTAAATTTCCTTCTATTGTTTCTTTTGTCCCTCCGCCAATCCAAATTTTACCGTTCGGGTATGTGTCTTGCCTTAGCCTGTCTCACAAAGTTATTTCCTGTGTTTTTTCTTCCTGCTATAGCAGTATATGTATTCAACATTATTAAAAAATCAACTCACCGTAAACAAATAATTATCTCTTTTATCGGGACATTAGCTGTATTTATAACCCCCTTTTTCCTGACCAGCCCTCGCGGATTTATGAATCAAAACCTCCTAATGCATTTAATAAGGCCACCACAAGGACTAAGTATTCCTGCGATCGTGGACCATTTTTCTATGATTTATTATTTTAACAGCGGTATCCTTGTTGCTTTGTCGGGTTTAGCTATGTATTTAATATTGGTTGGATTCTACCTTTGGTCTTTGGTGTATATAAAAAAGGACGAAACCAAGCTATTAACTGTCGTTACGCTTATTTATATAACAATATTGCTTTTTAACAAGGTTACAAACGAGCAGTATTTTGTTGTTTTGGTAGTACTCCTTTTGCTGTTGCGTTTTTTGCCTAAAGATGAAATCCTAATATTCCCCAGAAAGTTGCTGTCTTTGGTTGAGAAATTTGCAACTTATGGCGTCCTAATTGCAGCTGCCTTACTGGGATTTCACTTCTTAACTTTCCTTCCTCCGGATTTAGCCACATCAGTTTTCAAGACTTCAACGCATAATTTAGTGTTTTATTTAAGCAAACATTTTCCCATGCTATCCTTATATGTTTATCCTGATTCACCTTTCACTTATTACAATACTCCAATGACAATCACAACGCTAGTAATTTTGCCATTCTTTGCATCAGCATTTGTAATGGTTGCTATTGCTTTAAAGCAGGTTGGAAAATCCATAAGTGACATTGTGGGCTTATTGCCTAAACCATCTAAAATTGCCAGTTTTAGACCCTCCATACACCTCATTGTTGCGGTATTGCTACTTCTTTCAAGCACTGTAGCCACTCTGCATTACCTAGCACAAAATGATGTCTTTAAGCCTATTATATTGCTTGATGACGGGCAACAAGCAATATACCCTCAGAATCCTCGTGTAGGAACATTCTATAACGTATGGTGGAATAATCCCAGCCATATTAATACACTTGCCCATGACTCTTGGAGTAAAACAACTCTGGCTCCTTCGGCAGGATATTACACATCGAAGAACTCATTTTATGTGCGACATATTCAGGAAATGAAAGAATCGGGAATAGACTTTGCTATAGTTTCATATCATTTATATGACCGCAAAAGATACTTAACATTCGGCCATTATGCTGAGAAACTCGGTTTTTACTATACACCTCTTATTGAAACAGGCGATGTCTTAGGCTTTGATGATTTCCGACCAGTATTACCAGACGGCAAACATGCTTTGGGATTTACTCCTACTAAACGCTCTAGAGATGAGCTTAAAGATGTAGCTTTGAGTGCAGTTATTGAGAACCATAACGACAAAGCTTTTCTGCGTATTGACGGTAAACCTGTAATCTTCTTTTATGATAGTCACTGGTTTTTTCCAAGTTGGGATGAGGAAAGTAAAGAAGTTCTTGCTCAAAAAATTATAGATAAATATTCAGAGGGAGGCACCACAGTTTATGAAAATATTACTTCTATATGGGGAGTTGAGATAGCTTCAAAAGAAGATCTGATCCGCTATTTCCCAGCAAATATTCCTGCATTTCATGATGAAACTCCCATATCCAAGGACTACAGGGCTGCGTTTGTACAATCCTATGAGGAATACTGGACCTTTATTCGTAATCATATAGAAGAGCAGGTTGGAGAGGTATATATGATTGGAAGTTATACTCCTGATAGACCCAACTGGAAGGAGTTTACCTTAATTCCCCAGGATTTCTCAGAGATATCAGCTTTTGATGCAGAGTACTTCTATAGTCCTTCAAACACATGGACTATTTACCGTGATGCAACCCTAGAGGACAAAATGTCAGTGTGGGCTAAACAGGTATCCCAGCAGGCAGTAAGGAGCAACCAAACAGGTTCACCACTATTTGTCCCTGTTATACCACAGTATGATGACACTAAAGTACGCAGGAACCTTGGTTTTACTATTCATAGAGAGTATCATGGCGAATCCTTATATGATCTCACATGGAGGATTGCACAGACAAATCAGGCTGATTACATCCTAATTACAACTTGGAATGAGTTTTTTGAGGGTACAGCTATAGAACCCTCAAAAGAATATGGAACGAAGTATCTAGAAGCGACTAAAAAATGGACTGACCAATTTAAGACTTTACACAACGATGCAACTAGTTCAGGAAGTTTAAGATGAATGTACCTCTGGTTTTCAGGCTATTAAGGTATCAGTTATAAATAGAATCCCTATGCAAAACTTAAGAGTCGAGGGTTATTCATTCCAAATGAACTTACTGTATAACGCAGTGGAGAATGGTGCAAATGTACACGAAGTACCCATCGATTTTATTGATAGACGGTTTGGAAAATCCAAAATTAGCATCCAAAGTGACCTCTTCTTCTTTTGAGGTGGCCTTGTAATCAACAATAATAAATTCACCATCCGGTTTGACCCATACATCACCAACTCTACCGGTAATCACTATATTTTCACCATCGATTTTGAATCCTAACCAAATTAGGAAAACAAAGTGAGCAAGATTTAATAATTTTTTAATAACTTTATGTTATTATCTCTAGGCTACTGCCGATTGACCCTTGCAAAATGAGGGGTGCAATCCCTTAATATCTGATAGAATATAGATGTGAAACCACAACAAAGAAAGTTACTCCTTCTACTTGTTATTCTTGGACTAGGCGTTGGACTGGGATACTTCTTTGGCTACGACCATGGATTTGAAAAAGCCGTCAGACGACACAAAGAGGTTGTGGAGTCTTGCAAAAAAGAAGCAGAAATGAAAGCTAGAGAAGACTTAAAACCAAAGTACGGCGATCCTGTAAGCATGGAACTATTGCTCAGTAGCCCTCATTACAAAGAACGATATAGTGAGTGTCTTAGCGAAAAATAACTTCTAAATAACGACTTTCCACAGGTAAGCAAATACTTTCACCAAACATCTACTACAATAGAAGAAGGCTTATTGCTATAGTTAAAGTAAGTTCTATACATTAGATCACTGCCTATGGATCGAAATAATATAAGAATCAAATTTGGTAAACGACTAAAACAACTTAGAAAAGCAGCCAACCTTTCCCAGGAGGATTTTGGCAGGAAGGCTACAATTCATCGTACTTATATTGGCTCAATCGAACGAGGAGAACAAAATATATCCATAGACAATATAGCAAAACTCGCAAAAGCTTTAAAAACCACCCCTAAAGATCTCTTTGATTTCTAGTCTGATAACCAAAACCACACCTGATTTTTTATAGTTTGAGACAATTTATAAGCATTGGCGTGTTGCAAGTACCCTAGATATGAATTAACGGTTTGTTCAAGTTCTTCTGCTGTACTCTTCCTAGATTTGACCTGCAAAACCTTCTTTTGGATCTTCTTCAAAAGACGCCTCTTTGTCTTTGTGCGGGGTAATATAAAATGTGGGAATATGATGTATCCTAAAAAGTCTATCCCCAGATAATAGCTCCTGATGCTTACTTTATTTGGATGAAGAGTTAGTTTTAAGGTTTGCTCTAAAAAATTGGCAATCTGTGGCACCACTGCGTCCAAATACTCTTTTGTATCACTCATTACAATAAAGTCATCTGCATACCGTATGTAGTATTTAACTTTCAGCTGGTGCTTCATAAACTGATCAAATGGATCCATATAGATGTTGGCAAATAGTTGTGAAGTTAAATTACCAATAGGCATTCCCTTTGCCGGAAACAACGGCCCTAAAGTTTGCTCGGAACTGAAACTTCCAATAACTTCTTCTAAAAGCCATATAAACTCAGGATCCTTTATTCTTTCCCTAAGCAGTCTCAGTAAGATTTCCTGATCGACACTGGCGAAGAACTTCCTGATATCACACTTCAACACAAAAAGAGGAGAAGTGTTGTTATGGCTTGCTTTACGGGCGAACTTAACAAAACTTATAACTGCTTTGTGTGTACCTTTGTTTTGACGACATGAGTAAGAATGGGCATAAAAAGTTTTTTCAAAAAGCCTTTCCAATACATAACTAACCAAATGGTGTATCACTCGGTCTTTAACGGTTGCCTTGTGAATATGACGAACCTTTGGGTCCCGTAAAAAAAATGATTTATAACCACCATGAGTATAAGTTTTATCCTTTAGACTACTGTAAAGATCAAATAAGTTATCTTCTAAGAATCGTTCAAAAAGTATGACATCGGGTTTTTGCTTTTTTCCCAGGATAAATTTATCCCAAGTACGGAAAAGCATTTCAAGTGATATAATCCTGGAATAAATGTTATGGTAAATTCGCATGACCAAGCACCTCCTGATGTGGCTCCGATTCGATTGAGCTTTGATGTTCCAATTTTTCAAAAGACATATGAAACCTATAAAACTTTCTATCAATACTTAATTCATTTTCCAAAAAAGGATCGTTACACCTTGGGGCAGCGCGGTGAAAACGCTTTACTAGATTTACTCGAATCTATTATTCAGGCAAGTCAGCTCTCAAAAGCAGAAAAGTTGCCAATACTTCAAAAAGCCAGTATAAAACTTGACCAAATGAAGGTCTTTGTAAGGCTCTATAAGGATCTAAAAATCCTTGATAACAAAAAATACCTTTCTCTTGAAGCAAGCTTACAAGAAATAGGCAAGATGTTAGGTGGATGGATAAAATCCTCCACATAAACAATAAAGACACTACCGCGAGGCGGAAACCGATGTTGTCATTCCGATTGTCAGGCCTGTTCCAATTGGCGTTGGCTGCACCTCCGTTGTCGGAGTTGCCGACGATCACACGGTTGGAATCACCGGAGTCGCGCTTGTATTGCCTGCCTTCTTTTAGTACCACCAGAGATCATTACTAAAGTCGCAATTCTCTCCTGAATTTTATCCAACTTAATCTTTTTAAGTCTTCAAAGGCAAACAAGTAGTCTCTTAATGTTGATACTCTTTTGGCAGTATTAACCACCAAAACTCCGATCAGGTCGAAAAGAGCAATTTTGTTAAGGCATAAGCATTACCCACGCCTTCTTAAAACAAAATCATTTCGATTATATAAACATCTTATCCATAAATCAAGATCAAATGCTATTTATTGGCATCAGTCTAGTATATATTCAGCATACGGGAGGAGATACTATCTAGCCCGGTAAAAATTGAAAGGACAATAGTGGAGAGATTAGCTATTTCCCCTTAGAAAATTCGCCAGCGTGCTCGCTTCGCTCGCAAGGGACAAGGAAACAAGAAGCCAAAAGAACCAAACGCTCAAGAGATCAAGGTTGCAAGACTACCGCGAGGCGGAAACCGAGGTAGTCATGCCGATGGTCAGGCCTGTACCAACGGGCGTCGGCTGCACCTCCGTAGCCGGAGTCGCCGACGACCACACGGCCGGAACCACCGGAGCCGCGCCCGTCAGTGTTTACCCACTCATAAGTATCTGTTTTGCCCCAACCTTCCCTGTTTGCAAGCAGGTTCCACTCAACTGCTTCGAGCATTCTAACGTCGGCACCTGAGGTAGATACAATGCCAGCTTCCCTTAAAATATTAGGTTTTAATCTGGTAATAGCTGCATCCGCATCGTTCCAGGAGATATTAAAACGATCCTCAAAACCCATATCTCTAGTAATCTTTGAATCTGCATATTTCTCTCCATAAGAAGGTTTTGGCATTTTCTCAACAGCAACCCATTGGCCAGGAAGTTGTGGGAAGTTAATCCCTCCAAGTTTTACCTGTTCCCAATACCATTCTTCTAGATTACGGCTTACAGAATGGTCACCTTTTTCATCTTCAGTTAGTCCTTCGTACCTCTTCCATTTAGGATACTTGGCTTCAAGTTGCGTTAGATAATTTTCCTCGGCAGCAGTAACAACCTCTTCACCTGTTCTCAAAACTCCTGTTCTTCTGGTAACGGGCTTAATATCTTCTTTACGCCCTAAATCAAGTTTGGGGATAAATCGTAGCTCAAGCCCCATCGCTTCTAGTTTTCTTTGTACCTCTGGTGTAACAACAGAGGGCAGTGGTTTAATCTCTACTTCTCTGCCCAACACCTCTGACCAAGCCCTTTGCTCAACTCGTCCACGTTCGCTTGCTTCAAGTATTGCGCCTACCTCAGGTGGTATCAACGGTGTTGGGGTTTCGGTCTCTGCTTCTGTTGTGAGAGGAGTAAAGCCGACAAGTGGTGTTTGAGGTTCTCTATCTAGACCTCGACGGGCAGAGACTTGAACAGGAGGTTGATATTCCACAAGTCCAATTAAAGCTTCTAATTTTTCTTTATCTTCAGCAGACTCTACTTTATTTGCATAGTAATAACGCAGTGCTTGCTGGAAAGTAGCGTTAATATCCCCATTGAAGAAGGATAGTACAAAATCCCGCACCCGTTTTGGCTCCATTCTGTCATCAAAAGTGAAAAGCTGTGGTTGATCGGCTCCTACTTTTCGCTCCTTGACTAGCTGCTTTGCACCGTCATGGAACTCTTGATACTTAGTTAATATATCGACTATTCCAGGGATCTCTGCTAACTGTTCTGGTAATAAAACCATCTCTCGGGAGGGAAGATACATTGAATCTTCAACTGGTGCAGTGGTTGGGGCAAGCCCAAACATAGCAATAGTTGAGGTTTTAAATGTTTCCTTGGGTAGCTCGGTTGGAGCCTTGTAATATACCCAACGTCTCAGTTGTGCAGGGTCAAACGGCTCTCTGCCAAAATAACCCTTACCCGGAGGGTTCATTAAGCCAACTACCTTGGTTGTTTCTTTGGAAACAGCAACTGCTTCTGATGCATCTTCGGATAAAATAACGCTCTCTCCACGCTCCAAGGCATCTAAAACTTCATGTAATCTAATCAAAACGTTTGGATCGGCAGCATTTATCTCGTCTAAAATAATGACTTTCACTTTTCCTTCTTCTTGACGAAGTCCTGAAGTTACTTTTCCATCAGCGAAAATATATTCTGGATCATCAGCACTTTTCTTGTCAGGATTTGGGATATATTTACCCATTAAATCTTCAACATCGGTTCGGCCATTAAGGTTGGCGTAATGTACTTCGTAGCCGAGTTCTGAGGCCATTTTTCGAACTCCAGTAGTTTTTCCGATACTTGTACCACCTTCAATCAAAATAGGCTGACCTTGCATGAAAGCAACCGCGACGTTCTTTTGCATTGGCAAAGCAAGGTAGGGATCGTTTATAAAGTCAGCATACTTTTCTCTTTGGGGAATAAAAGGGCTGGAGCGATCAAGCGCCTTTGGTAGTTGCACTCCTAAATAGGAAACAGATGTTTCTGTCTCATGTATTGGCTCCTGTGGTACAGGAGGTCTTATTTCTCGTTCCATCATCGGTTCGTCCATATTTTACCTCTGATAGGTCAATCCTGCACTAGGCAAGACTTGAAACCCATTTTGCTCGGCTTTAGAGAGCATCTCTTTGGTTGTTAGCAGCAAAAAAGCACTGTCTTCATAAATGGGAGTAACAATTGTTGATTTATGTAGGTTTCGGTCAAACTGTTCTATCTGTCCAGTGGGGTATTGAAGAAGAAAATCATAGACAACTTTGGGTAAGGTGTATTCAATTTGATAGAAAGCTTTGGTTGGAGTGGAAACCAGAGAGACAAGTTCAGATCCATCAATGACCTGCTGATATCCCTGCATAAGCAGCGTTTCTCTTAGAGCTTTTAACTCTGTCTCATCTTGTGCAATTACTAAGGAGATCTCTTTTTGTGAAAGTGTGTGTTTTAGGAAATCTTGGAAAGAGTTGTTATCCATATCTTAACTATAACTAAAAGGAATCATAATTCTCAATAGCCTCTAGTATTACTTTAGATAAAACAGCCGGGAGTTGGTTAACTCTTATATTGGCAACACTGTTAGGGTAATAGTTCTCAACGTGTCCTGTGCCAGGACCAATCCCCAAACCTATTAATTTTTGAGGGCTTTCTCTCATAATCCTTTGGACGATCTTCTTCAAGTCATAATCTTTAGCTGGGTGCATCGGTGATTCTATCGGTTCACCATCAGACAGAACTAAAAGAAACTTCTCTGACTCTATTTGTCTAGCAAGTCTTTCTGATGCCTGTTCTACTGCCCAGCCATCATCGTTCCAACGAGCTTTTCCGGTATCGGAGCTATCATATACCTCCTTTGGCATAGTGCCCATCTTAGCTCGAACCTCTTGAGACATATCTTCTCCAAATCTTTGATACTCATACAGTCTATCATTAAAGCCCAAGATCTCAGTTTTAATCGATAAGCGATTCAATACCTCCGCTAAAACAACAGCTGCTTTAAATGTTTGGTCGATCTTTTCTCCCTGCATAGAACCTGACAAATCTACTAAAAGTGTTGCAGCATAGTCTTTTTCTTGGGGTTGTTCTGGTCTTTGCCAAGCTTTACTCTCAACTACAGGCACCTCCTTGGCTTTTTCTTGAATTCTCTTTTTAATATCAACCCGTTTACCTGACTTATATCCACTTTTCCAACGATGTGCCCTTCTTTGAATAAAGATTTCTCTTAGCTCTGCTTCTAATTCGTCAATGATTGGTAACACTTCAGCTCTGGCTTCTTCATAAGGACCGTCGTCTTTATGTAAAACCTTTTCGACTGACTCCTGAAATTGTTTCCGCTGAAATGCTTCTCTTGCTTCAATTTCACTTTGATCTTCGTCGTTTGAGCTCGGGGGCATAGCTGGAACGGTAGTTGCAGCTTCATCGAGTGCTTTCTGTTTTGCTCTCTCGGCTTTCTTTTTAGGATTATCAGTTAATTTTCCTTCCAACGCTTCGTTCAAACCCTCTTCAAATTCTGCTAATGCTGCTTGGGCTCTTTTGGCAAGTTCTTTCTTAACATCTTCAGGAAGCGAGTCAATATAATCTTTAATCTTTTGTTTTAAGAAAGGAGATAGAGAGTCAAGATCAATAATCACGGGTTTGCCTGCGCCTGCTGTTTGCTCTCCACCTGGTTGAGGTTGTCCATCTGTTGGCTGATCAGATTGCGCTTGCTGCATCGCTTTATCAATTGCCGCTTCTAATTCTTGTTGCTCTTGCTCGTTCAATGTACTCTTTAATCCTTGAGATGGTGAAAGAGCACCTTCACCCGAACCTTCTCCACCTTCGCCTTGTTGACTCTGCTGCATATCTTTCAAAGCCTCCTGCGTCTGCTGATCTTTTAGATCTTCTTCAACTAACTTTCTAAACTCCGGCCAAATTTCGTCACGGTTGATCTCATAAGAGACTTGTGCATATCTGTTGATGAGAGTACTGCCTTTATCAGCTTCTTGCTTTGACGGATAGCGAAGCCAAGAGTCCTTGGCCGACTCTAAAGTTGTCTCAACTACTGCCCGAACATCATCGGGTAAATCTTGAGGTAACTCTTGAGCTTCACCCTTGACCTCTCTAAACCATTGTTTTATGTATTCAAACCCTGCCTGCATAAATTTAGGTTTATAGCCTAATTCCTCCTGGGCTTTTTGAGAAGCAGCTTGCTCTTCTTCTTCACGGAGACTTTGATACTCGGCAACCATATCTGACCTTATTCTGGGGTATGCCTCGGTTACGAAGTTGTTAGCACGGGGATCTTCGATGCAGTTCATCAAGTAAGAGAAGCCTGGCTGGTTCCAGTCATCCATTGATACTACTTCAGCATGAGTAGTTATCCTGGCGTGTCCCGCTTCGTGGCACGTTCTAAAGCGTAACCTCTCCATCGGTAAGGTAGCTAAGTCATGGGCATTCATTTGAATGTATCTGTCACTCAAGTTTCGTGTATCGACACCATATTCCCAACCGCTCGGATTTTGCTCACTTGGCAAACCAAGTCTCACTGGTATCTTAAAATCTTTGCCGATAAAATATGCAAGGGAAGACAGGATCTGCTGTCTATGTCTAATTAACCTTTGTTGTTCAGGGTCAAATTGGCTTAAAATTTGGGTTTGGGGATCACGATCCCTTCTAAATATGCCTTGAAGGCGGATATCGGGCCGTTCTAATTCAGCAATAGCCATAGGTTGGAAACCTCCTTGTGATTCTTGTTGGTCCATATTGATCTATGGAATTATTGTACCGCAAACACATTATCGGTGTATAAGATTTCTTGTCTCTAACAGATCATTGACAGTTATGCTTGGTTTCTGATATAAACTATATCAGTAAGTGAGTCTTTAAATCTGCTGCCCTGCAAGGCAGCTTTTTTTGTACTTTTATCGAAAGGAGGTGTTTTATGAATAAACTTAAAGCAATTTTAATAAATTCTTTGGTCTTAACTTCTCTGATGATTCCTCAGGTAGCGTACGCTCAAACAGTAAGTGGTGATGTAAATCAAATCGTAACCTTTTTAAGAAGTCTTGTTGGCGTTCTCGCAACTTTAGGAAGCATTGTTTCAGTTATCTTTTTTGCTTGGGGAGGTTTTGGATATATGACCTCATCAGGTAATCCCGAATCATTGGAAAGATCCAAGCAGACTATCAAATATGCTGGTATAGGACTTGTAATAATCCTTGGAGCATATGTTTTTGTCGGAATCGTCACACAACTGGCAACCGCTGCATTTGGAAGCGTGTCACATTAAAATACTGCCCACTTAGGTCTTCTGCTCCTGAGGTTCAAACTGTCTTAATCTGTCCGATATATGAAAAGGATAATATTTGCGCTGGCAAGCCTTGTACCATTTTTTGTTTTTGCTTCTCCTGCTTTTGCGGTAACTGCTCCTTCTGAAATTACTAGTTATACAAACTCCACCCTTCAATTAATCATCGCTATAGCTTCTGTATCAGCACTCTTTTTCCTAGTCAGAGGGGGTTATTTGTATATGACCTCTGCCGGAAGCCCAGATACTTTAGAAGCGGCCAAAAAGACCATTAAAAACGCCTTAATCGGCTTAGTTATGGTCTTAGCCTCTGGTCTACTCGTTTCAATCTTTACTAACTCTTTTGGGGCTGTCTCAACCGGAGGATCAAGCACCACTGTTAATATCCCTGCAATCGAAACAGTAGATCCGCCAGACGGACTAACGGTAGTTCTCACTGATGCCATTTCAGGATTATTTAATATGATTATCCGCTCTGCTGCCACGCCAATTATGAACGGGGTAATCAGCTATTTAACTACAACACCTACACTCTTAGACAATTCCATTATAAGAAACTACTGGCTAATAATACTTGGCATCACAGATTCCCTGTTTGTTCTGGTTGTGGCTTTACTTGGTCTGAGGTTCATGTCTGCTGAGGCTTTTGGCTTTGAAGAGATGGAGTTAAGACATCTCTTACCTAGAATTGGATTAGCTTTCCTGGGAGCAAACGTTTCTTTGTTTCTTGCAAACTACGCCATTATTACTTGTAACGCGTTGGTGTCAGCGGTCTTAAATTCCACAGGAGGACTCTCGCAAGCACTTTTAATTGATGCGATCACTCCAACTGGGGACGCAACAGTTGCTACTCCTTTTGTGATCTTAGTATTTCTACTTATATTCTTGATCGTCTCTATTGTTTTACTATTAATGTATGTTTCAAGACTAATCTTCATCTCTCTTGGAGCTGTGCTTTCCCCTCTGATATTCCTAATGTGGAGTATGCCAAAGTTTTCTGATTTTGCTGAGATTGCTGTTAAAGCTTATTTAGTATCAGTCTTTACCGTCTTTGTGCATATTGTTGTAATTCAACTGGCTTCAGCTTTCATATCTTTACCCGCTCATTCTGAGAACAACATAGTCTCAATTGTTGTGGGGATTGGGCTCTTTTTTACACTTCTAAAAATCCCTGGAATGCTCATGCAGATGGCTTTTTATTCAACTGGAGCTGCGGCAATATATAAGATTGGTAAAGAGATTGTTAATGTCATTAGCACCAGTAAAAGCGAAAAGAGTAACCAAGATGACTCTGGATCCGGTAGATCAATTAAAAAATCGAGGGCAAACTTAGGAGTATAAATTTATGAGAACAACCATCATACCAGCACAAATTACCACAGTTGAAGATAAGATAGCCGGGAACTTAAACCTGGCTCAAATTATCTTACTTCTTATTCCGGTAGTCTGGATTACGGTTGTTTACGTTTTAGTACCAACTCCATTTGGTATTAATTTATACAAGATCCCTTTAGCTTTAGTGGTTTTAATTATCTGCTTAATCTTGGCTTTAAGAGTTAGGGGTAAATTAGTTTTAAATTGGTTGGGAGTACTTCTGCAATACAACTTAAGGCCAAGATATTATGTCCTTAATAAAAATGACAGCTATCTTCGAGAAATGGACATGCCAGAGATTGAAAAGAAGAAGTTTAAGCTATTTAGCTTTAACTTTGTCAAAAGACAGCAAGAAAAGAAGCAATTGAAGATTGCAGCTAATAAATTTGATCTTAAGGATTTAGTTCTTCTTAAAGACTTTTTATATAACCCGGATTATTCATTAAGTTTAAAACCAGATAGCAAAGGAGGTCTGTATGTTACTCTTCAGCAAATCAAAAGATAAATTATCATCAAGAAGACAGATTCAGATAAAAGAAGTAAAAGATGGCATTTTAGTATTGCCTAACAATGAATACAGAGTAGTCATTGAAACTTCTTCTATTAACTTTGAATTAAAATCCGATGATGAACAAGACGTTTTGATTGATAGCTTTCAAAACTTCTTAAATTCTCTTCCGTGCCAGTTGCAGGTTTTAATCAGAGTCAGAGAAGTTGATATTGATAGTTATTTAGACAAGATCTCCAAGAGTAAACAGACTGAAAGAGAAACGGTCTATAAGAATCAGATTGATAACTACTCGGAGTTTATTAAGGATTTAGTTGCCGGAAATAAGATCCTCTCCAGAAAGTTTTATGTTGTTGTTCCATATAAACACATAGATTCAAATAAAGATTTTAACCTTATTAAAGAGCAGATTCATTTATCAAGGGATATAGTTCTAAGAGGACTAGAAAAGCTGGGTATCAAAGCAAGAGTACTGGATTCCATCGAACTGATCCGTTTGCTTTATAACTCATATAACCCAAACCAAATTAAGACCCAAGAATTATCTACTGACACCATCTCGGATGTGCTGAAAGGAGTCCATGCTTAATCCACTGACTCACATTAAGCAATTCTCTTTCAGAAAGAAAAAACAACGAAGAACTTCCACCCAGGAAGTTCTTAAAAAGGGAAGATTATATAACTTCGGGGAGCAAGACCAAATGGATTTAATATCTTATTCAGGACTGGCAGAATATGAATCTTATCTTCAGATGGGTGACAAATTTGTTCGAACACTATTTGTTTCTGGATATCCTTATGTAGCAACTACTGGTTGGTTAAACATGTTGATTAACTTTAACCACGATGTTGATATTTCATATCACATTGAACAGGTCGATCCTCTTGCTGCTTTACCTAAGTTAAATAGAAAAATTACTGAACTTGAATCAACTAAAAGATCAATGCTCAAACAAGGTAAAGTAGTAGGTTCTGAAGTTACTGACCCTTTAGATTCAGCCATGGCGTTAAAAGATAAGATTCAAAGAGGACAAGAGAAGCTTTTTCAGGTCTCAATTTATGTCACTGTTACTGCTGATTCATTAGTAGATCTAGATAAAAAGACTAAACTTTTAGGAACAGTAATGTCCTCAAGACTTTTTTACATTAAAGAAGCTACCTTCCAACAACTTGAAGGGTTGCAATCAACTCTGCCAAGAGCCCAAAACATACTAGCTCAAAAAAGAAACTTAGATTCCTCCTCTGCTGCACTAACTTTCCCTTTTGTCTCCTCAGAATTGGTTCAAGAAACGGGTATTTTATATGGAGTCAACAGATCTAATAACTCTTTAGTAATTGTAGATAGGTTTTCCCTAAACAACGCGAATAGTATTATCTTCGCCCAGAGCGGATCTGGAAAGTCGTTTACAGCTAAAACAGAGATACTTCGCCAACTTATGCAGGGAACAAGAGTGATCGTAGTTGATCCTGAGCGCGAGTATAAGCAACTGGCAGCCTCTGTAAATGGAACATATATCAGGCTTTCTGCAAAATCTAAGGAAAAAATTAATCCTTTTGATATGTCGCTCAGTTCTTCAAACGGAGATGAATTAGCAGAACATATTCAGGATTTAACTGAAATTGTCTCATTAATGGTAGGAGGGCTGTCAGCCGAAGAAAAAGCTGCAGTAGATAAGGCAATTTTACAAACCTACAAAAGCCATGGCTGGTCTCTAAACCAAAATTATCAAGTTAAAGCTAAAAAGAAAAAAGATAATCGTGGTAGGCCTCCTAAAGCAAAGACTTACCCAGTTTTGAAGGACTTTTATAAAGAATTAAAAGCGATGAAACAGAAGAAACTTTGTGCACGGTTAGAAAAGTTTATAAAAGGTTCTCTTTCCTCAGTTTTTGACTCACAAACTAATATAAAGCTTGATAACAGGTTAGTTGTTTTTGATATCAAAGACCTTTCAGAATCAATTAGGCAGATAATGATGCTGGTTGTTGCTAACTTTGTCCATTCACAAGTTAAATCTGACCCAAGAAGGCGTATTTTAGTAATAGACGAAGGTTGGATGCTCTTACAGCATGAAGAGTCGGCTCGGTTCATTGCAGGGCTTACTAGACGTGCTAGAAAGTATTACCTGGGAGTAACTATTATCTCTCAACAGGCCAATGACTTTTTGTCTCAAGATTATGGCAGAGCCATCGCTTCTCAATCTGCTTTAAGGATCTTAATGAAGCAAGATACTACAACTATTAAGAAAGTAGCTACTGAGTTTAATCTTTCAGAGTATGAACAAAACTTTTTGCTCACCTGTGATAAAGGAGAAGCTCTAATCATTGCTGATCAACACCATGTAGCCTTAAAAGTAGTAGCTTCAGCCAAAGAGCATCCACTACTTACTACTGATCCAAGAGAAGTATATCTGTAAAAATGAATGAGCTATATAACCACAGCAGTAACTATCTTCTCATTTCGTAAAGAACTTCAATTAGTTTGTTTATCGTTCCTCATTGTAGCCTTAGCGCCGATCTTTGCAGTATTCATGCTTCTTAATTCAGGCATAGATATTGTCTCAGATAGACTAGCTACAGTTGATTCACAAACTCAGGCAATTGAGATACATGATCCAACAACTGGAGAAGTAGTTACGGAAATCCACCCGGTGGTTGCCTGGCCTGTCTCGGGCGTTTATACCGCTGAATTTGGGGATTTAACCCCTTACCAACTATTTCACTCGGGAATAGATATAGCAGGGCCAAAAGGAACCCCTGTGCATCCTTTTATGGATGGTACAGTTGTGTATGCCGGGGAAATATGGTGGGGCTTTGGAAAACACGTCATTGTTGATCATGGAAACAACATTACTTCAGTCTATGCTCATTTAGATAAAATCTTTGTAGTTAAAGATCATCCAGTAACAATAAATCAAGTGATTGGTAATAGGGGTAGCACCGGATGGTCAACAGGACCGCATTTACATTTCCAGATCAATGTTTATGGTTTACCTGTTGATCCTAGAACTTTTATGGGAAATTTAGCGAACGGAGTACCAATACAAGAAGCCAGCCACGACAACCAACACTAAAGTCCCAGCAACCCAGATCCCATAATTTCTTTTTGGCTTTCTCATTTCAATCGAGGTATAAGTAAATGATTTCTTTTCTTCTGCCTTAAAAAGATTAAACATAAATTAATTTGCTTGAAGTTTCTTCAACTCTTTCCATCCTAACATTTCTACAATACCATTCTCATCAACGAAAAATAGGTAGAGATTTAGCTTGTCGCAAACATCATATGGCAGCCTTCTAACAACAATACTCCTGAAAGAGGTAGGATAGCCTACACCATATTTATATCGATACTTATATCCTCTTGTTCCAGTAGTCTGCATTCTTGTAATGATTTGCCCTAGAGCAAGATTAAAGTTTACTTCTCTATGAGATTTAGGAAATTTAGCATTAGGACTTGCATCCCCTTTACATTCAATTAGCCAATATCTTGAAACCTTATCATTTCTCACTTTTATATCTACACCATGTTCTTTTAATGTTTTTGATCTTAAACTTGTACTCCAGCCATCAGTATTTAAGTGTTTTATTATTGCCTCTTGAACAAAATCTTCAGTCAGAAGCTTAATTGGTTTACTTAGTTTCATTTCCTCAGATTGTATCAAATAAAGTTAAACCTATTCTGCTAAAATATAGAAGATGAAGACTACCCCAATCTTAAATCTTACTCCTTCTGAATATGCAGATAAGCTTGGTAAAGAATACGCTGCCAGTAAATCCCCTGAATTTAAGAAGCAATATGGTCAGTATATGACGCCTGTAAAGGTTTCTAACTTCATGGCTGCTTTATTTTCTTCTAAAACTAACAAGAATGAAGTAAAAGTATTAGATCCAGGAGCTGGAACCGCAGTTCTGGGGTGCGCTGCTATAGAATACTTAGCTAACTCTAAAACTCCTCCTCAATCTATTAACCTGATTGCTTATGAAATAGATTTAGAGATTATTCCTTTTCTTGAAAAGTCTCTAACTTATCTCAAAGAATGGTTACAGAGTAAAAAAATAAGGTTTGCTTATCAGATCAAGTCAGAGGATTTCATTCTAAACAATGCTCAGGCTCTAAATGGAAATCACGATTTGTTTAATGAAGCAGAGACCTTAGAAAAATTCGATTATATAATCTGTAATCCACCTTATTTTAAGTTATCTAAATCTGATCCAAAAGCTAAATTGGCTTTAAGTATTATTCACGGACAACCAAATATCTATTCCATCTTTATGGCTATTGCCGCCAAATTACTTAAAGATGATGGAGAATTAGTTTTTATTACCCCAAGAAGCTTTGCGGCAGGGCCTTACTTTCGTCTCTTTAGAGAAAAGTTCTTCTCATCTGTATGTTTAAATAAAGTGCATCTCTTTGTTTCTCGAACAGACGCCTTTGATAAAGACGAGGTACTTCAGGAAAATGTCATTATTAAGGCTGTAGGGGGTGATTCGTCTGATCATAAGGATAAAATAGTTACTGTTACCTCCAGTATGGGTATCAAAGACTTAGACAGTGCTTCTTCAAGGAATGTTCCATTAAAAGATCTTATAGATTTTGACAGTAAAAATATGGTGTTAAGAATTCCTACAACAGATCAAGAAGATAGAGTTGTAGAGCTTGTGCATTCTTGGAAGCATAACCTACACTCCTTAGGGTTGCAGATCTCTACAGGCCCTGTAGTGGCTTTTAGAGCTACAGAATACCTGCATGATAAAGAAAGTAATGGACGTAAATATGTACCTCTATTATGGATGCAAAATGTCAAAGCCATGAGTGCAAAATGGCCTACAGAATGTAGAAAAGAACAGTACATTGAAGACAGCGAAAGAACAAAAAAGCTTTTAGTTCCTAATAAAAACTACGTGCTTCTAAGAAGATTTAGTGCTAAAGAAGAAAATAGAAGATTAGTTGCTGCTCCATATTTATCTGAACTCGTAGATGCAGAGCAAATTGGAATAGAAAATCATTTAAATTATATCTACGCACCTAAAAGTGAACTTACTGAAGAAGAAACAGTAGGATTAGCAGTTTTACTAAATAGTCAATTACTTGATGTCTATTTTAGAACCTCTAATGGAAATACCCAGGTAAGCGCAACAGAACTTCGAGACATGCCACTTCCGTCAATGGAAATCATCAGAGACATTGGCAAGCATGTTTTGAGAGACAGAGTAGAAAATGGACGAATTGATAAATTAGTAGAAGAAACTCTAGTTATGGCAGCTTAAATCTGATATAAGATAGATATTATGGGTAAAGTTCAAGAAGCACAAGAAATATTAAAAGCATTAGGTTTACCTCCAGCCCAACAAAATGAAATGTCTGCCTTAACACTTCTGGCTCTATGTAATTTAAGTGAAGAAGATTCATGGAGTAATGCACAAAAGCAAAGCACCACTGTTTCAAGAGGAATAATGAACTTCGTCGCTGAAAAGTACGGCAAAGATTATGCTCCTAATACCAGAGAGACTTTTAGAAGACAAGTTCTTCATCAATTTGTTCAAGCAAGAATTGCTGATTACAACCCAGATAATCCCTCTTTACCCACAAACAGCCCTCAAGCTCATTATGGATTGACAGATGAATCTTTAGAGGTTGTAAAAGCTTATGGTACTTCTGAATGGGAAAGCAAAGTAAAAGGATTTACAGAACAGTTCGGAACATTAGCAGCAAAATATGCTAAAGAAAGAGTCTTACAACAAATCCCTGTAACTTTAAGCGATGGATCAGTGTTGCAACTCTCTCCTGGTAGCCACAATGAGGTACAAGCAGCGGTTGTTGAACAATTTGCTCCTCGTTTTGCTCCTGGCTCAGTAGTTTTGTATCTTGGCGATACTGCAAAGAAAAATCTCCATGTTGCTACTGAAAAACTAATTGAACTTGGTATTCCTGTAACCGACCACGATAAACTACCCGATGTCATTCTTTTAGATACAAAGAACAACTGGCTTTTCCTGGTTGAAGTTGTTACTTCACATGGACCGATGACCCCTAAACGACTCGTTGAACTAGAAGAGATGTTCTCTAAATGTGATTTAGGCAAAGTATTTGTATCTGCTTTTCCTGATTTTGCAGAATTTAGAAGACATACCAGTGAAATATCTTGGGAAACAGAAATTTGGATTGCAGAAAACCCAGATCACATGATCCACTATAACGGCGATAAATTCATGGGCCCAAGATAGCAAATTTTAACCCTGTGGCTCTTTATCAAGAGATTCCAGTGACGTTTTAAACGCATTCATGACTTGGTTAACTCTTTCTTTGTTTGGAGTATAACGAATCGTATCTGAATCTATTTTTACCCAGAACCTTGGATTATCAACATAAGAGATAAAGCTTAGTTCAAGGACACTATTAAGAATATCTAGTGTTGCAATAATAGAGTTTATCTCCATATTAATTATTGTTAAATCATTAGGATCGAGCCGTCCACCCATATAAAAACCATGCTCATCATGCTTATGGGGTAGAACATGAAGTCCACTAATGTGAGTAAACTGACTACTTAGTTGTCCGTATAACTGCCCGATAAACCCATGTACCTTCTTTATCACTGAAATACTTTTAGTTGATTCGAATTTTTTAGGATTAGCAATAAAACTTCTATAGTGATCTGGGTTTTCATGGAAATCATACGCTACCGCAAAGGTTTCTAAAGCATTGCGTATTAACATCTGAGGTTCTTTCAGATAGCCTCTTCTTAAAAGATCTATTGCAGCAAGGATAGTGTTAAGAGCTGTCCAATACAAATTGGCGCTTTGGAAGTCGTTATCAGAAAGTGGGTTCTCTTTTTCGACCATCGCTTTCGTTAAGATATTGTAGGAAGTCGCAAGCTCTTGAGCCAAAAGATCTAATTCATCTTTATATAATTCATCAAATTTATTGGCTATGGTATCGCTTGTAGAAACTAATTGTCTTAGGATTATGTCTTTATCCGTCATATTATTTCTTAATAGAAATCGTCTCAATTCTAGCAAAAGCACAGATTATAAGATAGGTAAGAAACTATTAAAAAAAGGTTAAAAAGATCAAAACTACGCCTAACTACACAACATGAGAAAAAATAATATGCTACATTAGCGGCATGAGCTGGAAAGGTGCGAAAAAGCGCAAAGAAATCAATCTAAAAACTGGTCAGAATTTAAAAAGAATCCGCAAACAACAAGGCTTAATGCAGATAGACGTAGCAGTGGCTACGAATTTAAACAGTAACTATATTAGCAGGATTGAGACTGGTAAAGCCCGAATCACAATGAGTTTATTGCTCCAATTAGTAAAAGGGTTAGGTATAACCTCAGGAGATCTGCTCGAGCAGAATGCTTAATGATAAATAACATAAAACCTAAATTAATTAAAATCGACCTGCTTTGCAGTAATGAACGATGTTACGAAACGTACAGTGAGCTCTACGACCGCAAAATCCACGAAATTCAAAAAGAGCTTGATCTCAAACTTTCCAAATGCGAAGCGAACTCCACTTACGATAAAAGTATGGGGCATTGGCTGTTTAGTAACGAATGCGATGATGGTGGTAGTATCGAGAAATTAGAACTTATTGAAGGTGTACCAACCCCAGCGTGGATAGCTATTACTCAGGGTACAAAAAAAGAGCAAAAGAAGTATAAAGATCAAATTATTGAAAGATGGAGAGCTGAAGCATTAGAGAAGGATAGACGAGTACGTGAGTCAGCCCCCTTTTCTACTATTTCCTGTCCCACATGTCAAAAGATAATGAAATATGACTGGAGCATCGTGTATGACAGGGGTACTTTAGAAAAATCAGATGAAAAGGTTTTACACACCTATATATGCCCAAAATGTGAACAATGTGAAGCAGTTTTCGAAGATGGGATTAGCTGGTTTACTAACTCAGGAGGCAGGTGTTCACTTTGCCAATCTATAAGGAACACTACAGTTACAACGGATAATTCCAATAATATTTTTCTAATTCATACATGCGATAGATGTGGACATACCCAGGTAGAAAGAGGAAAAGAAAATAATAACATTCTTTCAAATTCTCACAACCTGATACCTTAATATGGAATACCTTAAAGATAGACAATATTATATTGACCGATATGACCTGATAACAGTAAGGCAGTGTCTTGAACTCATTGATGTTCACAGGGTTGCATACGCAAAGACCATTCAAGATAAAAATCTGAAAATTCCCATGGGTGATATGGCGCATACTGCCAACTGGTTCACAAACCAACAACTTTTCTTTGCTAAAGCTGCCAGGTATGGCAAAAAAGATGAGACTATCCAAAGATGGATACTTGAAGACCAAATAAAACAGGAGAAACACGATAAAACTCCTGAGCCTCAAAGAGTTCGATGCCCAGATTGTAAAAAATCAATGCATTGTCGCTTAAAGCATTTAGAAACTTTAGAAGACCCACTTAGAATGATGTTCCTTTTTGAGTGTAAGTCTTGCAAAAAGAAACATTGGATTTATGAAGATGGAAGCGAACGTGAATCAACCCCAACTCTTTGCCCTAAATGTAAGGCAGAAGTAGATATGTCCGTTATTAAGGAAGGAAAAGACCAAATAACCTGGAAAACAACTTGTATGTCATGCGGATTTAATGAAACAACAGTTGATGATTTAGCAAAAGGTAGAGCTGAAAGGCAAAAACGGGAAGAGGAAGATAAAAAACTACTGGAAGAATGCCGGAGTGAATTTTGCTCAGAGGAGAAGGGTAAAGAAGCATTTGAATACGTAGAATCACTAAAAGTCGCAAAAGTAGTTTATGAGGAGGAATTGAAAAAGTATGACAGTTTGGCATTTCAAAAGGTTTCTCAAGTGAAAAAGCTCAGTATTATAGATTTGGAAAAACTCTTGAGTGGTTTGCTTTCAAAAGAGGAGTTTATTAAGCTTTCACTAGGACAACCTCAGATAGCACAGCATGTTATTGTTCCATTTAGCGTCCAAGATGCTAATGCCGCACGAAAAAAAGATATGAGTGTTTCAGATATACAAAAATTGATAAATGATGCTCTAGAGGGTACAAATTGGCGATTAATGACAGATGGAGTAGATTATCGTCTCGGCTTTCTATCTGGAAGGCTGAAGGGATACGAACGAGAGGAAGATTTTTTCGAGCTTGCAGGTCAAAAAGTCGAAGAAGAATCTTCAAAAATTGACCATGAAACTATGATGAAGTATGCAGGATCAAGCGCTGTACAATTAGCCAAACTGTCAGGAGAGTGGGAAGGTGTTGATAATACACGCAAAAAGAGACTAGAAAGAGAACCAGAGGGGTTCTTTCTTAACGAAAGTGATGGACCGTATAACTGTGGCCTTTGCGATGAGAGACACGACAAAGTTTGGTGGAATCCCAAGGGCATATACTGCTCTGATTGTTGGAGAAATATCAAGGAAGGAGTCATTCCTCTTGGACTAAAACGGTTTGACGATTCTTTGATTGCAAGTTGGCAACTAACCTCTAAAGAAGATTATGGTATTCCATCAGCAACTGTTGGCAAGCTCAAAAGACAAGGGATATTAAAAAGCCGCGATCTAAAAAGAGAGGATGGAACAATTTACCATACTGTTTACCTAGTTGAAGAAAATAAAGAATTTCTCAAGAAGTATCCAAGGAAACCTCGACCAAAACACTTTATAACTGATCTTCTAGGAAATAAGGTTGAGCGTTAGTTGCTTACGGGCTCTTTTGCCACTCTATCTTTTGTCATTCTGTCTAATGCAACAAGACCTTGTATCAGGACATCAATATTAACTTCGCTGGAAGTTTCTGGCCTAAGAATTGCTACTATTTTTGTTATTTCTTCCTGATTAGTTATATCTATATTGTTGCTTAGAGCATAGCTATACACATCTAATACTAACTTTGACATCTCTTCAGCTGATTTATCTTCGTTATTCATTAAGTACACCTCCTTTCTGGATTATATCAAATCATTTTTTGAAAAACTCAACTTTGTCATATTTTAGGAATTTAAACATCTCCTGGGTTAGTTTTTTACTTTCTATCCTTCTCATAAATTCACGACTATGCGTCTGAGATAAAATATTTAGGCTTCCTTCCCAAAGTACGTTTTTGTCAATCATTGCCAGTTTTCTATGATGACCTTCGCATAGTAAAACCTGTGCTCCTAAGCCCTCAAAGTAGGCTATTCCGGCCTCTGAATGTTCAGACATGCCTAATTCCTGCTCATCAGGGTTTTTTGTAATTATAAAGATTTTTACGCCTCTTTTGATCAGTTTTTCAAAGATATGCTTAAAGAATCTTAATCTCGGGATGGTAATAAAGGGGCTTTCTATAACAACTTCTTCTTTAGCCTCCAATAAATCCTGGGTAAAGCGGTTGTAAAAGGTTCTCTCATCATATAAAATAGAAGCGGTTATATGATCTGGGGCTGGCATAGATTGTGCCTGAGACTTTTTGAACCAATTCATTGATTCTTCTCCTTTTTAAAATGGGAGATTGCTAAAAGTAAGGCTATTTTGTCTTTAGGATCAATTTCTAGGCTCAAATAGGTCCGAACATCGTCCCAGATTGTGCACAGAACAGGCAAAAGTGTATTGCGGGATCGTCTAGTGGTAAGAACCTCGGAAGAACCTTGCCACTATCCGTTCCCCATATGAATACATATTGCGGGATCGTCTAGTGGTAGGACACGGGACTTTGGATCCCGGTACCTAGGTTCAAATCCTAGTCCCGCAGCAAAACGAGGTTTTGCAAGGGACAAAAGGAAATTCTTATTTCCTTTTAATCCCGCTTGCTTCGAAGAAGCAAAAATTTTGGACACTTAGCTCAGTTGGCTAGAGCGCTTCATTTACACTGAAGAGGTCGGGGGTTCAAGTCCCTCAGTGTCCACAATTCAAAACTTTTCAACTTTTTCACTGGGGACAAGACTGAAT
>Ga0209542_10003968_pt1 | contig 30982 bp, 18 predicted proteins | sample RifCSPhighO2_01_FD_184028 | JGI IMG/M metagenome (GOLD analysis project Ga0209542, IMG submission 184028) | Soil microbial communities from Rifle, Colorado - Rifle CSP2_plank highO2_0.1 (SPAdes) (version 2) | ecosystem: Environmental > Terrestrial > Deep subsurface > Rock core/Sediment ... | reverse complement strand
ACTGCTCACAATAAACGATTTCAGGTCGTTCTGGTGCATACGAGGTTTCAAACTCGTTGGGACAATGTGCAGCTTTGTGAGCATGCTCGGCTGTATTTTTATATATTTGATTCTCGCTCGCCACGCTCGCGCACTGGCATTTTCGATGCCAGAGTTTTAAGGGATTTCTTTGTTTTAATCTTTGGTAATGTCTGCAGTTTGGACATAGCCGTGGAAGAGGTAAATTCATTTTTCGATAGAATTCGAGCTCTTGAGAAATAATCCTGAAAGCAGTTGAGCACTGTTCACTGCATCTCCATTCATGTTCGCAACCGACTACAGATTCCAATATCGATTCCTGTACATCTTGTATGGTGTCAGAAAGGTTCTTTGAAGCAATACTAATATCGTGGCTTTTACCGCTAGGCTCGTACCATTTGTAGCCGCTACTATTGACCTCCTCTCTTGTCAACGGAAATTCCTCTTGAGCTATCGTTTCGTTATAACCGAAAGGAGAAATCTCCATCGGAAAAAAATCGCCATATGTATGTTGCCTGCTCTTACTATCAACGTAGGATTGGTTTTTCATATGTTGTATAATTTTTTCGAGCAGAAACTCGTAATTTTCTTTACTGTATTGCTTGTTTAAAATACAATACTGTTTTCCACGCAGCCCAATGCTACCAAAAACATTCGAACAGTTTTGACAATTCATTGAATAGCGAACATCGTGTGAATCATAAACTGTAATAGTAGAAAGATTATTGCTGTCGCGATTATTATCAACCGTTTCGTAACACAGTGTGGTTTTATATGGCCCGATACCATCATACGTATCCTTCAATTCCAAAGTACTATAAAGGAATTTGCAATCTTCCGCATCTCTTGATACATCAAAACACTCTTTGCAATTTTTTGAATTGTTAATATTATCACCCGTACAAGCAACGGACGCAACAATATTTGCATACTTGTGAATACTTTTTAAGTAAATTTCGTTGTAAACTTTTTCTTTTAACCGAAGTAAATTGACATATGAATGGGTTAGCATTTCACTAATTTTTTTCTCATATTCTTCTTTAGAATACTGTTTATTAAAAATGCAGTAGGATTTGCTTACAAGATTCGAACAGCCAAAACAATTATTACAATTGCGACAGCCATAGAGAAAATAAGAATCAGTACACGATTTGCAGTTTGTACTGTATCTAAGCTTGTACGATTCGATACAATTCACACATTCGTAACAAAGTTCGGACTTGCCAACTACAAGCAAATCTTGGGAATCTTTACTTTCCATGGCTTTGGCAGAATAGCGAACATTTTCATTCCAACCTGAAGCAAAAATAAGATAGCAATCTTTGTTCCCATCCGACCAGTTAACGTACTCGCTGTTGACTGGGTTGATATTTACTAGCGCCAAAAGTGGAACTTTTTTAAGTAGACTGCCAAACTGTTCAAAAAATGGTTTCTGAAAATCATAATCCATGCCATATTGAAGTGGGTCCCAACTATCGCTCCACCAATATTTCACATCGTAAGTAACAACTGGTGACTCTGGGGCATAAAGAGACACTACCTCTTCCTCGTGACCCGGAGCTGAACATTTTCTTTTATATAGGGATCTCTCATTTCGCCAGATCATTCGTCGTTGAGAACGGCACATAGGACAAAACGTCGGCGCAGGTACTTTAATTTTTTCATAAAACCCAAAATCCTCGGGTTCGATTACGAATTTCTGCTGACAGTTTTGGCAGATTCTTGTTTCAGCATTCATAATTACGCCACTTCGGTTTGATAACACTGTTCACAATAGATAATTTCTCGTCGTTCGGGAGAGTACGTTGTTTGAAATGCATTTGGGCAATGATCAGCTTTATGGAAATGCTCTTGCACGTTTGTATACGAAGCGTTGTCGCTTTTTGCGCCGGCACACATGCACTTGCTATCCCAAAGTTTTAGCGGATTTTTTTGAGCAAGTCTTTGGAAATGCCGGCAATTCTGGCAAAGCATTGGAACAGGAATATTCATTTTTTTATAAAACTCGAGCTCATCAGGAGTTATTCGAAATGCGAGCGAGCATTGTTCATTACATTTTCCTTCATGCTCACAACCAATGGACTTCCCTGCGATATCGTCTCCAATACCGGCTATCGTATCGGGTAATTCAGCGGGACTTATTTCCGCTTTCTGGTTCTTTACATCTTGCGCGCGCCACAAAAAACCGGCATCTTTGGCCATTTGCTCGTCCCGCGCAAAGTGTTCCTGCGCAGCGGTCTCGTTGTAAGCAAACGGGCTTAACTCAACAGGGAAAAATTCGCCATATTTGTATATCCGTCCTTTTGCATCCTTGAATGGTATGGCATTCATATGATCAATAATCTTCGGCAAGAGACGCTCGTACTCTTCTTTTGTATATTGTTTATTTAAAATGCAATACTCTTTTTTTCGGAGACTCACACAACCAAAAAGATTGTTGGAATTTTCACACGTATCCGAATATTGCACATTAAAATCATGCCATACGCAGTAACTTGCCTTTACATTTTGGAGTGCGATTGCGCTTGTAACTTCATAGGAAAGCTCACAGTTGTCTACCACCACATATCCGTCGTAGCAATCCTTGGCTTTGTTGCCAAAATTGATATAGCGAGAATCTTCAAGAAGTTCCGAGTCAAAGCCCCGTACAACATTTTTTGAATTAAATATATAGTCGCCGACCACATCTTTGTTTTGAAGCCCGTGAATATATTTCGAGATAAAACGAGGCCACGAGTTTCGCGCCTTACTTTTCAATTCAGCAAGAGAATTGCGCGACTCAAGCCCCAATTCTTTAAGCGCTTTAAAATACTCGTCTTTTGAATATTGTTTATTGAAAATTACGTATTGTGCATTGCGGAGATTTACGGACCCTACGCAATCATGGCAATTCACGCAGTTCTTGCAAAAATAAAGATTCTGCGAATCATTGCAATCTTGAGAATAGTACACACGATAGCATTTCTTACATGTTACCGACTCGTAACACAACTCCGACTCGCTACAGTTGAGACTATCAAGCATATTCTTGCAGTTAAAAATCGAGTACGAATACATGCTCTCTTCATTGTGATCGCTCACGAATATGAGATAGCAGTTTTTATTAAATGCAGCGCCATTGACATACTCGCTGTTTACATTATTAAACACGAAAGCATATAGGCGCGGGACTTTTAGCTGGAGCTCTCTGTATTGATCGAGAAACGGCCGAGAAAAATCTACGTCCATGCCATAAGATAATGGATCCCACCCATCGCCATGGAAACAATTATCGCAATAAACTATATGTGGCTTATCGGGCGAGTAAATAGATACTACGGATCCCTTGCATAAATCGCACGTTCGTTTATATAAACTTCTCTCATTTCTCCACGCCATTCTTCTCTGCAGCCGGCAATCCGGACAAAATGTCGGTGGCGGGACTTTTATTTTTGCGTAAAACTCAAAATCCTCGGGCTCTATGTGGAATTCGTTTTTACAGTTTTGGCAAACTTTATTTTGTGATGTATTCATAAGTCCACTCTAACACATTAAAAAGCCCGCCGAAAGGAGGCTTTTTATGGTTCTCAAATTTACAAAATCGGCTCCGGCGCTTTTTCTTGTTTGCCCGAAATTCGCTTGTCTTCTCCGCCGAAAATAAACAGCTCTTCTTCTTTTATTTTTTGCTTTACAATTTCGATGGGTGTCGCATATTTTTTGCGAGATGCGGCGATAATCTCTGCACGAAGTGATTCATGCGGTGGCGGTAAAACGCTTAACGTCTCGGCAGAGAAAGGATCATACGTATCGCCGTCAATCGTCATTTTTATATAAAACTCTTTCATGCCGAGGTTGATCATGTCTTTGGCGGTAAAAACCGGCGTCATCTCGGCCTCAAGTTTTACGGCGTCGTCGCCGCCAACACGAAAAATTACGATTGAGCCGGTATTTCCCAAAACAGTCGCGAGCACGCGCGGCGTGAGCTGGGCCGTATATTGGTGGGCAACCGTGTTGCAAATGCCGTATTTTCTTGATTCCGAAAAGAGGTTTTCAAACGTATCGGTCACAAGATTATGAAACTCGTCGGCATAAAGATAGAAATCCGTCCGATTTTTCTCGGGCATATCTGCGCGCGCCATGCCCGCCTGATGAATCTTCGTGATAAACATCGAGCCGAAGAAGCTCGCATTTTCTTCGCCGAGCTTGCCTTTTGAAAGATTGATGAGAAGAATTTTTTTGGTATTCATAATTTGCTCGATATCAACCTTGTTTTCTTTTTGCGCAAAAATATTGCGCAGAAGCGGGTTTGAAATAAACTGGCCGAGCTTGTTTACAAGCGGGATGATTGCATCGGTATCAAATTTTTCAGACCAGTCCGCAAACTCAATCGCCCAGAAGCGCTTGACCATGTCGTCCTCGATATATTCCACGACTTTCTGGCGGTAATTGCGATCGGTCAGCATCGAGATCATGCCGCGCATTGTCGCATGTGGGTAGTCAAGAAGCGCGAGACATGTGAAGCGAAACACATGCTCGAGGCGCGGCGTCCAGTTTGCGCCGAATTGTTTTTCCATCACTTCAATCAATCCTTGCGTCGCCTGATGCTTAAGCTCGGGCTGCACATTTGCGAGCGGATTAAACGATACCGGATATTGTGTGTCCGACGGATCAATAACGATCACATCGTCAATGCGCTCCTCGGGCACAAAATCAAGCACCGAGTCCACAACGTCGCCGTGCGGGTCCATAAGGCAGAGCCCGTGCCCGAACGCAATATCCTGCCGAATCAAAAGTTCCAGCAATTTCGTTTTGCCAACTCCGCTCTTGCCCACGACATACATGTGCCGCCGCCGGTCGACGCGCTTGATGCCAAAAACAAATTTTTTCTCTTCGAGTGCGGCCTCGTAATTGGTGCGGCCAAAAAAAGAAACAAGCCGCGGATCAACCCGCTGGTAAATCGGCAGCCGCGAGGGCGGCGGCGCATATTTAATTAAATGAAGCTTGCCTTCCTTGGGCATGCTTTGATTATATCACATCGAGCTCCTTAAACGCTCTTTCGTATCTTTCAAGAGCGTAAAGTGCGTCACTATAAGTAACGCCTCCGGTACCTCCATGCGCAATTTGATTTCTGACTTTATGTGCCATCCAGAAGTCATCAATATTTTTGAACTTTTGCTCGCCAAGCGCGATCAAGCGATCCCCCATCGTCTCTCCCGGAAGTCCCGCTTCTTGAAGAATCCTATCCGCGAGCGCGTCCGCATCAATAATAATAAGTGCCGCATCGGCATCAGAAGCCATTTCAAGACGATTCTTAAGCGCGTTCCACTCATAAGCATACGCGTGCGATTTGGTCTCCGGAAGTGCAGTTTCGTAGGCGAATGAATTATCACTTTCCCCATGATGAATACGGTATGGACGCAAGTGAGAAACTACATAACCAATGCCGATGAGACTTAAAACCCCGACTGAACCCGAAATAACTTTTAAAACTAAAATCGTATTATAGATAAAAGGAATCCGCGCAATATTGTAGGACGACTCCACAACGGCACCGGAGAACGAAAGAACAAGGAATATAATAATGAGAATAATAATAACCAAATCAAACTCATCGCCCTGATCTGGCCCTGATCTCTTTTGCGGTGAAGGAGGAGGTGTTTGAGTTTTTTGAGTTTTTGGGGCTTCAGCCATATTCTATTGTTCTTCGCCAAATATTTCTGCACTTACTGGCGGGCCCATACGCTTTGACTCGACTCGCCTAATCAACGGCGCAGTTAGGACTAAACTACTTGGCGGATGATAAAGTGTCGCAAGTTCAGCGGTACTCATGACAAACGTGCGATGGTGAACATTAAAATTAAACGCCCTGGCGAAGAGGTACTTGCTTATGAGTGTTTCTTCGGGCATTCTTCTCATTCGGTAATGCTGCAAAAGACGTTCTTTCCGTGCCTCCGCTCTTTTGCGAGCAAATAAAAATGGCCAGTTTATCCACCTGACTTGGGTGTAAACCTTATAGTTGTGGGAGAAGTAATTCATATTTTGCGCCGCATACTGGTTACATGCCGATATCGTTCCACGTTTTGCAAAACTTATATTATATACACTCTTATCCGCGATATAAATGTATCGGATTAACGTGTCATACGCTGACTTCGACAAATTCTCTTCGATAGTTTTTAAAACCTCCGTCTCACCTGGCGTTCGAATCGGCTTGTCCTCATACTCCCCATACGGGCTCTGCCGTATTTTTACATCTTTTTTCTTGAGTTCCTCCACAAGTTTATCACCCTCTGCCTTCCGATCAGGGTGAACTGGTCGAACAAGCATCTGGAATAGAATGTTTTCTTTCCGATCTATTTTTTTAAAAACCTCCATGACTGACGCAATCGGATCTAAACTTCGCTCTTCGTCTATTTCTTGAAATTGCACATAAGTGCGGATCGGGTAAGCATCCGCCTTTACCAAGACGAGTTCCGAACCCCAAAGGTTAAGCCCCCGCGCATAGAGCCCATCGAGCGTCTTTGGGAAACGCTCCATATAATCTTTTACTTCCTCAATTTCTACTGTTGGGTAATTCGCATACATATTCGCTTCAAGAACGTTTCTGTGCTTTGTTGGCGTCCTGATAAAAAAATGGATGTCGCCGCCGAGCGTCACAATCTCAAAACTAAACCAAAGCGATACCTCCCCATCCCAGTATTTTTCAACGGGATCCCCGGGAGCATTGCGCACCCCATGAAGCGCCGAAAAAAATTGATCCATCGCTTTCGGGGTTTTAAGAATTTCTCGGGGAAACTTTAACTCAAGAAGAACCCACGAGACGGCACTTTTGTAAAGCTGCTGGCGCCACGCAAGCCAAAGGGCAACGAATATCACAAAACTGAGCGGACCGAACCATATCCACCAAAATCGGAAAATAAATTTTATGATCTCAGCGGTCGGTCCGAATAACTCGAGAAATGACACGGTGTTCGTTACGAAATAAGCGTATAGGCACCATCCTCAAGAGTCTTAAACAATTTTTTGTTTTGGAGATTGATAAAAACCGTGCTTGGTTTCACTTGGCGAAGATGAGAAACTTCCTCCACAATTTTATCTCGTGTCATCGGTCCGTTTGATTTAAGGAGCTTCACGAGTACATCTTTGACAAAACCCGGCTCATATCCCCATTCACCCAGCGCGTAGAGTCCGCGGCCTACGAGCACAAAACGGTCGTCTTTGATAAGCTCGTTGTGAACCGTCTGAATATGTACCGGATGGCCGGCAAATTCCTCAATGCGATGTGCGATCTCGCGGAAATGGAGGGGCTGATGCGCCCGCGCAAGCACAACAAAAGAGCTTTCCCTCATACCGCGCGGCCGCACAAACGGTGAAGAAACATGACCGTATTCACCCCAAACGTTTTTTTCTATATCTTTTGAGAGCAGGAAATGGGCTTGAATCGTAAGTGGTGTTATACCCTCCAGGTTATATTTTTTGCAATGACTTTCATATTTTTCGCTCGCTTCTGCTTCAGACATCGTCTTGCGTGAGCGATACAAATCCTCTGCAAAAGAAATAAGCGACGATTCGATGCCTGCAACCGGAGCGGGCTTTGTATGCCAACGCGCATGGAAGTGCTGATCGGCTTTTCGTTTGGCCAAAGAGTCACAAAGGTCGATAAAAAGTATAAGACTATTTTTATCTTTCACATTTTTCAATTCAGGCAACGCAAGAAGAAAATTTTCTGAAATCATGCCGCCACGACTTTCTATTAAATCGCCGATCTCTTTTTCGTATGACGCAAGAGTCACGAAAGAGGGCGACTTGCGAAGCCGCTTCATTGCGTCATTTTCAATCTGTCTTACCCGCTCACGCGTAATTCCCTCTTTTGTCCCAATAGCTTCAAGAGTCATGGCGCTTGTCCCTCCAATGCCATAGCGGCGCTTCACAACGCTCCGTGCGCGAGGCGCAAGTTCATCAAGAAATTTAGCTATTTGTCGCTCAAATAATGCCTGCACGATATTCATAATTTAGTAATAATAGATTACCATATATGCCAAAAGAACGCAAGCGTATGCCCTATAGGCCAATAAACTCCTCTTTTTCATATGCCTTTATCTCCGAGGATCGGATTGCGATTGATTCAAGGATTCCAAGGGCAGCCATTAACATTACCAAGAACGACCCCCCATAACTCATGAAAGGAAGCCCTATTCCTGTAACCGGCAAGAGACCCATATTCATCCCCACATGAACCGCAATATGGCTCACAAGCAAAAAACTGATGCCGAGGCCGAAGAGTTTTGAAAAGTTGTCGGGAGAACGAATACTGATCCGTAAAATACGCCAAAAAAGCAGTGTAAACGAAAGAAAAAGTGCGGCTACACCAACAAGCCCCCATTCTTCCGCGAATGCCGCAAACATGAAATCGGTCTCCGATTCTGGCAGAAAATCAAGCCGTGATTGTGTACCATATCCAACTCCTTTTCCCCATACTCCTCCCGCACCTACCGCGATCATGGCTTGAATCGCATGGTACCCAGAACCTCGTGGATCCCCTTCAGGATTGAAAAAAGCAACAATGCGCATCTTTTGGTATGGCTGAAGCAAGAAAAACCACCCTACAACGGCGATCAAAACCCCGGTGGCGATAAATACTATGATCTGCTTGAATCGCAGACCCGAGAATAAAAGCATGCTTAACCACACAAAAAAAAGAATCGCGGCAGATCCGAAATCCGGCTGTAGAAATACAAGCGTCATGGGAATCACGAGATAGAGAAATGAAATCGCGATATGCCGTGTCATTGCAATTTCGACATATCGCCGTGAAAAGTATTTCGCAAATACCAACACCAAGAAAAGCTTTACAAGTTCGACTGGCTCGAAAGCGGCAGTCCCAAAATAGAACCAGCTCTGCGCGCCCCGTGTTACGAACCCAATGACCGCGAGAATAACAAGTAAAATAATCCCAAGCGCATAGAGCGATAATATCACCGCACTTGACTTGAGGCCGCGCCAATCGTACGCCGTTGTTAAACCCATCGCAACGAAACCAACCGCGATCCAGATGAGCTGGCGGTTGAAAAAATAATCATCGCCAGAAAGCGATTTCATGGTCAAAAGCCCGAAAACAAGAATCGGAAGAATTGAAATTACAAGGAGCCAATCCATATACCGGAGATGCCGAATCATAGAAAAATGCTATCACCGCACAACTCTACGGTAAAGCACCTGCATGCTCGCAGGTTCTTGAAATTGCGATGTTGGCCATGAGAAAACTGCTTCCCGTTCAGATCCAGCCACAAAATCTTCCAAAGTAGTGCGCGCCACGGCGAACGCGTTGCCGTCTTTGCTTTCAAGCACCAAAGATATTTCAAGTTCACTCTCCCTGGAAGTTGATTTATTCCGTAATTTTACCCGCACGATCGGGTGGGGATCCGATTCAAACCGGCGGGATATCACCTCAATTTTTTGCGCATCGCCCGCATCCATTCGCGTCCATGTAATCGGCTCCTCAAATGAAAAATCCACACGCGCCGGAGCGCGCGGACCCGGCACCATGTTCGGCTCAAAGATAAGCGCCTTCTGGTTTGGAAGCAAGAAAGTTGTTCCCTGGCGCTCTGCAAGAAGCACATTCTCTTCACTATAAAGCTTCACGGTATAACGAAATACCTTTGTTCCAACAAATAAATTCACATTCTCAATCATTGCGCCCACGTCGTATACCCCAGGACGAACCTGGAAAAACCTCTGCCAAAGGCGCTTGGGAGAAACAGGAATTTCACCAAGACATTGTTTGGAACATGAACCGCCGCAATCGACCCCTTTTTCGTCACCATTTTGAACGCCATCAACACAGGACGGGCGCGGCCAAAAAATATACGCCAAAGAACCACCGATAATTATAAACATGCCAAGCAAGACGAGAAACCCCGCAAGCCGCCGTTTTAAAACCCAAAGCCGCATGGTATTAGTGTAACAAAAGAGAAAAGCCGACGCACGTATTCGCACGCCGGCTACACCGACTAGATCGACACCTCGTTGTGACACCCGAGATGCAGGACGGCTCCGTCCCTGACAACGTCCTTGCATCGCAAGCCGTCGAGAGTGAAGTACTCCACCTCGACTTCACCTCCGGCGAGGACAGTCGCCCGTGCCCCATCGATGCACACGCCGTGCGCCCGTGCGTAATGCATACGCACGGCGAGAAGGGCGTTGAGCTGGGCCTCCCTCTGGAGAATCACGGTCCGGAGACCCCAGGAAACCCCGAAGAGCAACATTGCGGCCCAGAAGAGGAACCTGTTTTCGACGAGAAACTGCTTCATCACCCACCTCCCTTCCCTTCTACGCGACGAGATCCAATAGGACCTCGACCATCTGGGCTGCCTGGCCTTTGGGACAACTGCCGCCGCAGCCCGCTTGGACCAGCTGATGCCGGTATTGAGGACTCGAAGAAATCGCGATCATCGTCCCACAGAAGACCCCGGACGTCTCAATCTCGTGGACCAAACCGAGGGTGTTTGGCTTATCACCGGGCACGCAGGCATCCATGAGAATGATCCGAACGTCGGGATTCTCGTAGAACAACCGCCTCGCCTCCTCAATGGAGTAGGCGGACAGAACCTCTACGCGACCTTCAAGCCAATGCTTGAGGGCGACGTGAAAGGACTCCATGTCATCCACGACGAGGACTTTTTCCATCGACCTTCTCCTTTCCAATCAAACCCGATCAAACGTGGGTTAAATAAAATAGTATGTACGAACTCATCCAAATTCATAGCATAAAAAATTGATTTAGTCAATGTCAAATAACCCTTATACAGTAAGGGTTATTTAGAGATCTGCGGAAATAAGGTGGCAGCTGCCTACTGTCCCCTTGCGAGTATCATCGGCAGTACAGCGTTTTACGACTCTGTTCGGAATGGGAAGAGGTAGTACCACTGCCTCAAGCCACCACCATATTTCAGCACATTTCACTTATTTTTTTTCGAACCTGGGAGGAAGAGTTGAGCTTGTTGCTCAACTCGGAAAATTGCTGGGAGCGAGCGGATCTCGGGCGTCTATCGGCTAGGTGTCCACACCGATTTCCAATCGTACGCCCTATGCGCACGCGGCCTGTGAGACTAGACCCTCGCTCCCAACGAGAAAGAACCTTCCTCTCAAGTTCGAAATGAATAATCAGGTAGCCCCTCGCCCGCCATATGGCGGGACTCGGGGTCACGACTTCGCCATTATAATTTTATGGTGCGTCGCGATGTGCATTTTCTAACGGGAAACTCGGACTATTAGTACCCCTCGGCTCCCGCCCTTTCGGGCGAGGCTCGCCTTGCGGCGGCATACATTACTGTACTTACACCTAGGGCCTATCAACGTGATAGTCTCTCACGGTCCTCAAACGGTTCCTCATCTTGGGGTGGGCTTCCCGCTTAGATGCTTTCAGCGGTTATCCCGTCCGTACATAGCTACCGAGCGGTGCCGTTGGCACGACAGCTCGTACACCAGAGGTACGTTCCTTTCGGTCCTCTCGTACTAGAAAGAACTCCCCTCAAGAACCAACGCCTGCAGTAGATAGGAGACCAACCTGTCTCACGCTTATTATTTTCATCTGTTACCAAATGGATCGGACTATACCATCACCCCGCAACTGCGGGGGACCGACGTTTTAGCCATCCAAAAAATGGATGACTCCGCTACTTAAAGTAGCAAGTCTCTACGGGGTTAAAACTACCAGAGGTCAAGTAAATTCTTTCCCTCTTGGACTGAATTTACTTTAATTTTTACAACTAAAAGTATAATCAATACTATAATGATTAATGCTGCAATAACTTTAATCGCCTCAAATTTCTTAAGCATTCTTTTTTAAGTAGTTCAACTTCCCTCGGTATTATCCTAACACATGACTCGCCTCGCTGAAAACTTCGGCGAAGCGGGCAGGTTGTCTACATTATATATTAGGACTTCACCGATATGAGTCGGTTTTTTCGATCTCGCTTACGCGAGAAAGCCGCCGTGTGATTTTACTCGATATTTAAGGTTCATTTTTGACGGTTTGAACCCAGCTCACGTACCCTTTTAATTGGCGAACAGCCAAACCCTTGGGAGCTTCTCCACCCCCAGGATAGGACGAGCCGACATCGAGGTGCCGAACACCGCCGTCGCTATGGACGCTCGGGCGGTACCAGCCTGTTATCCCCGGAGTAACTTTTAGCCGTTGAGCTTTCGCGGTGTCTAATACCCACGATCGGATCACTATGTTCTGCTTTCGCATCTGCTCGACATGTCCGTCTCGCAGTTAAGCCAGCTTATGCCATTACACGACGAGCGCGATTTCCATCCGCGCTTAGCTGACCTTTGTAAACTCCTCCGTTACTTTTTAGGAGGATAGCGCCCCACCAAAACTGCCCACCAGATACTGTCCCTCCGCGTTTTTGCCGCGGGGGTTAGAACTTAGCTCTTTAAAGATGGGTATTTCACTGGCGTCTCCATGCCGCCCAAAAGCGGCACTTCGTAGACTCCCCACTACGCTACGCATTAAAGACCTAAGCCCAATATCAAGCTACAGTAAAGCTTCCGGGGTCTTTTCGTCTAACTGCAGGTAGCCGGCATCTTCACCGGCATCGCATTTTCACCGGGCACCTCCCCGAGACAGTTCTCCAGTCGTTACGCCTTTCGTGCGCGTCGGAACTTACCCGACAAGGAATTGCGCTACCTTAGGACGATTATAGTTATCGCCGACATTGACGAGGGCTTATACCAATCCGCACGCAACCCCGCAATTGCGGGACCACGCACAGTCAGTATTTAACCTTCTCGCATTGGTCAGGCGTCACCCCCTATACATCCTCTTGCGAGTTCGCAGGGAGCTGTGTTTTTGATAAACAGTCGCCAGAGAAACTTTCGCTGCGTCCCTCACCCTTCGCTTGCGCTCGGGGTTCGGGAAGGCCTTATCCCGAAGTTACGGCCGCTTTTTTGCCGAGTTCCTTAGGGAGGTCTCACCCGTTCGCCTTGGTCTACTCGACCTGCACACCTGTGTCGGTTTGCGGTACGGTTCAACTATTGATAATTGTAGAAGATTTTCTTGGAAGCTCGCTTTACGAAGTTTTCCAACCCGTAGGAAGAAATTCTCACTCCGCTTGGGTGTGTGATTAAACACAGCATTCCGGATTTTCCTAGAACGCACCCTTACGGCATGAACGCGAATCCAATAACACGCTCCGTATACTGAACTTCGTCCCTCCATCAATCAATAGCCAAGTCACGGAATATTAACCGTGTGTCCATCACCTGCGGCTTTCGCCATTGGCTTAGGCCCGACTAACCCTTGGATGATCGTCATTGCCAAGGAAACCTTGTGCTTTCGGCGTGCGGGGATTTCACCCGCATTGTGGTTACTTGTGCCAACATTCTCTCTTCTGTACGCTCCACGAGAAGCCTCGCGGTCCCGCTTCACAGCATACAAAATGCTCTCCTACCATCACATATCAATAAAGATATGCAATTCGCACCTTCGGTACTACGTTTAAGCCCCGATTATTTTCGGCGCAAGGTCTTTCGACGAGTGAGCTGTTACGCACTCTTTAAAGGATGGCTGCTTCTAAGCCAACCTCCTCGCTGTCTGAAAAACCTCACCTCCTTAAGTGCACTGAACGTAGATTTAGGGACCTTAGATTGCGATCTGGGCTCTTTCCCTCTTGACCGATGGAGCTTAGCCCCCATGGTCTGACTAGCAATCCGAAACACCAACCATTCGGAGTTTGATAGGACTGTCGAGATTTCTCCCTTTACAGACCTTCCAGTGCTCTACCTGCTGGTTTGCGATTGCCGCTAGCCCAAAAGCTATTTCGGAGAGAACCAGCTATTACCAGGTTCGATTAGCTTTTCACTCCTTACCACAGCTCATCCGAGAGTTTTGTACCACTCACCGGTTCGGACCTCCTGCCGCCTTTCGACGACATTCATCCTGGCCATGGTAAGCTCACCTGGCTTCGGGTCTATCACGAACTACGTTCAAACCACACACGTATTCTTTAATAAGAACACGTGTATGATTTGATAAACGCCCTATTCAGACTCGCTTTCGCTACACCTCCTCCCGCTGAGCGGGATTAGATTACGTAATGCATGATAACTCGTTGGCTCATTCTTCAATAGGCACGCCGTCACCCCGAGCAACATTGCTGTCGCGAGGGGCTCCGACTCTTTGTAGGCATATGGTTTCAGAGACTATTTCATCGCCCTCACCGGGCTGCTTTTCACCTTTCCCTCACGGTACTTGTTCACTATCGGTCTCCAAGAGTATTTAGCCTTGGCCGTTTAGTGCGGCCTGTTTCCTCCGACCCTGTCATGTGTCGAAGTACTCAAGAATACTGTCTAAAAGTACAAAAATACTTTCGCATACAGGACTATCACCTTCTTTGGTTGGGCTTTCCAGCCGCATTCCGCTAATATTTTTGTTGTATAAACTCTCTCCCGCCGAAGCAGGAACAACAGCATCTTACAACCCCCCAAATTAGCAAACTAGTAAACTAGCAACAAATTTGAGGTTTGGGCTTCTCCCGTTTCGCTCGCCGCTACTAAGGGAATGAGAAATATTTAAAACACTTGCCCCAATTGACAGGCCAGTGTTTTAAATATTTCATTCTTTTCTTTTCCTCCAGGTACTGAGATGTTTCACTTCCCTGGGTTTGCCTCATATCCTGAGTTACAGGATAGATACCACGAATTTTCGTCGTGGTAGGTTTCCCTATTCGGAAATCGCCGGATCGAAGGTTGCTCGACACCTCCCCGACGCTTATCGCAGCCAAGCCACGTCCTTCATCGCCTCTTAGAACCTAGGCATCCACCATACGCCCTTTTTTTGTTTCCCGTTAGAAAATGCACACCTCCAATCTTCGACCAAAATGTCGAAATATTGGAGTCATTTTTTCTACCTGATTACTCAATTGTCAAAGTCCGGTCGTTCGGGGATCGCGTAAAAGACTCCGTCTCACACGATGAACCAAAAAATCCTCCGAGCGGAGGACCTGTCTTACGACACATCACAAGCGACTCAACGCCGCCCGCTCTTCAGACTTTTTAAGTTGTATTTAGTATTCATTTCGCATAAGTATTGTAGCGCGACTGATTTATCGTGTCAACTCTTCAAATATTCAGTGCAGGCAAGGAGAATTCCGTTATGGACACGAAGAACCCACGCGCGCATAAAAAATCCTCTGCCTTGCCAACCAGCAGTGCAGAGGATTTTTTTATTCTGATCAGAACTTAATACTATTCGCGGATATCGCGTCTAAGCTTCTCGATCAATTGTGATGCATGCTCTTTGCCGCCAAGGCCAAACGCAAGGCCACCGGCAAGGGCTACCATTGCAACGAGAGCGGTCACAAGGGTTTGTACAAGCTCCGGCACTATCCGAAGTTGTAAGAGAGCTGCGAGCAGGGCGAAAATCCAAATCGCCCACTTTGCCACCGCGCCGATGAGAGCCGCTGCGGGCATATGAGCCGCATGCGCCGATCCACGAGCAATTCTCTGTACAATGTCACCCAGCACCGCCGCCGCAATTATGAAAATCGCAGCAATAACAACATTCGGAATATAAGCTACAACCGAAGCAAGAAAAATACTTACCTCGGTAAGCCCGAGAATATTGACCGCAACCAGAAGTGCAAGCACGATGAAAAACCACCTCACAAGACCTCCAAGAAAAGCTCCCGAGTCTAGTTTAAATCCTCCACGGGTAAGCACCTCCTCGGCACCGAGGCTTTCAAATACCGAGTCGATCTTCAACGCGCGCACAACCTGCTCAACCAATCTCCCAAGCATTACCGCGACAATCCAGAGGACAATAAAAGAAAAAAGCGCGACCACAAGCTGCGGAATAAAACCAAAAACTGCATTCGCGAGAGTGGTAAGCGCTTCTTCGAAAGAACGTACACTAACTTCACCCAAACTTCCATTCATAAGAGAGACAAACAAAAACGAATAAAACTACAAAGAATAATTAGATTATTTTGACCTTTTAAAGATATTATACCACAAAAATCAAGGCTTATTGGCAACCTGTGGATAAAATTAATTGGGCCGTGTAGGAATCGAACCTACGCTCTATCGCGTGTGAAGCGATCGTTTTGCCATTAAACTAACGGCCCCCTACCCAATCCCGAGTTTATTGAGCAATATCTCGTGCGGATGATCAAAAAGATCTTTCAGAAACCGATCATACATGCCAAACCGGTATTGAAACTCTTTCGTTGCCATTATTGCATATACAAGTTCCTTGCCCAAATTCGCCTCAATTGCATGAAGAGCGCGCTCAATTTTTTTCTTCTTAAGCGAATCCCCGACAACAAAAACGTCAACGTGGCTTCTGTCTTCATGAAGAAGCCGCCCCGCGATCACAACAAGATTAACCTTTCCGCAACCCTTGAGACTCCCTAAAAGTTTCTTGCGCGCGAGCGGGGTTTCCGATGCAAGTAACTCCGCGATTTCATTGAGGTAGGGAAAATCGCGCACGAGAGTATAACCAGAAATCTTCCGCCGTTTGAGTTTATTTCGAACGCCTTCTGAAAGAGTAGTAACGCGGGTTCCTTTTTTTATAAATCCGACATCAAAAAGCATTTTAACCTCACGATTGAATTGCGTGGGCTCCAGGTGAATTCGGCTTCCTATTGTTTTTGAATCAAGAACATCGTCAGGACTCATAACAAAAAGCCGCAATAGCCGCACTCTCGCTTGCGAACCAAAAAGTTTTTCCAAGATTGTGCCCTGCGGCATAGTCTTAGACTAAAACGAGCATCACTTTAATTCAACCACGGCGCCGGCACCTTCAAGCTTCGCTTTAAGCTCCTCGGCTTCCGTTGGCAAGACGTTTTCTTTCACTGGTTTTGGTGCAGCGTCTGCAAGATCCTTCGCTTCCTTAAGTCCAAGTCCGAGCACATCGCGCAGCACTTTGATAACTTGAATTTTTTGATCGCCGGCGGCTTTCAAAATCACGGAGACTGTTGATTTCTCTTCAGCAGCACCCTCACCGCCTCCAGTAGCAGCTGCGGCAACCGGCATTGCAGCCGAGACACCAAACTTTTCTTCCATCGCTTTTACAAGCTCGGAGAGTTCAAGCACCGTGAGCTTTTCAACTTTTTCTATAATGTCGTTAAATTTATCTGACATATAAGTTATTAATTATTAGTAATTTGTTTCGACTTTAATTGATCGACTACGTACATAAATTTGCGAATGTTGCCAAGCATCACCTGCATCACTTGCGCGATAAGCGCCTCGCGTGACGGAATCATGCCAAGCGTTTTTGCGGTTTCGGCGCCTATCAGCTTGCCCTCAAAAAACCCGCCCAAAATCTGAAACGCATCTTTTTCTTTTTTTGCAAAATCGCTCGCTGTTTTGAAAAGCGCGAGCTCGTCTTCGCGACCGGTAATGAGCGCCACTTCACCTTCCATCGCCGGCAGATCGCCCCTGCCAGCATCTTGAAAGGCGCGGCCAATGAGCGTTTTTTTCGAGACTGTATATTTGCCACCCACAGCGCGAAACTTGCGCCGGAGGTCAGAAATTTTGCCGACAGAAAGTTTGTGAAATTTCGCAAATACAACTGCCTTGGCAGACGATATATCTTCCTTAAGCGTTTTTACTATCTCTTCTTTTTTCGCGCGTGATATTGCCATTTACCCGCCTAAACTTTTGTAGAACAATCTACAGTTAATAAAAGTTGCGATGTGTCCTTTGTGCTTATTATGTGATTGATCATAAAAGTTGAAAAGTTTCGGTGGGTGATCCCGCCTAAACTTTCAAGTAATTCCGGAGAATGGTTTTAAGTTGGTTGCGACCCCAACCAGTTTTTAGCCACTGTTCTCTTGCAAATGCGTCATGCTTGTTCATAAATGCTTCATAATATATTAATTTCACTGGTAATCTATTTGCTGTTGATATAACTTTTCCTGCATTATGTAAGGCAAAACGAGCCTTGAGATTGTTAGTACATCCCACATACAGCTCCTTGTCTTTCTTGCTTTGGAGTACATATACATAATGCATACTTGAAAGTTTCGGCGGGTGAATAAAGAAAATCTGCGGCACAAACCGCAGATTTTCAAATGCCCACTTAATGAGCGTAGTACCTCGGGAGGACTTACTTGATGCCCCCTGTCTGCGGTGTACATAGCAATCTTATATGATCGCAGAATTTATGTCAATACCCCAAAAGCCAGTTGGCGATGGAGGCAACGACAGATTGGAAAATGCCCGAGATTGCGGCAAGAATTGATGTTGATGGAGCTTGCGAAGTGCCACCGGTAAGCGTTACAGGTATTGACGTTTGAGTGATAATTGTGCCGGAACTGTCTATGATTTGGAATTTTGCTTCGGCGGATCCCGAAGTAGAAAGAGGCGATGTTGCACCAATAGTGCCGTACTCTTTGCATCCGGTTGCGGGTACTTTTCCGGGACCTGGACCACAGGTGATTTGTTTTGAGACTTCTTTACCTTTGATGTTATTTTGCTCAATCCATGCTTTGTATAAGATTCCTGTAAGAATTTGATTAGAACTATTTGCAAGCGTAAATGTAAATTCTTTTACCGCGCCGTTTATCTTGAGAGATGCAGTACCAGTAAACCGAGCTTCGGTGATTGAGAGTGCTATCTGTTGTGGTGGAGGTGGTGTTGGTTGTCCCGAGCTTGCCGAAGGGGTGGGAGTTGGAGTTGGTTCTGGGTTTGTTTGCGGTGGTGTCACTACCGATGGCTCGTTTGTTGGTGGAGGAGTTGGAGAGAGCGTTGGCGTTGGTGTGGGCTCGTCTTCTTCAAAACATGGGAGATCGTTTGCAGCTTTCATGGTGTCAGCATTCCACACTCCAGTAGCTTGGATGCCTTCATCTGTTTGAAATTCTTTTATCGCCGCCTCTGTTTGTGGGCCGTAAGTACCTGTCGGAGTTTCTTCGAGATAGAGTTCGCTTGCGAGACATTGCTGAACTTTGGTAACTTCCAAACCTATTGAACCGATAGAAAGATTTTTAGTGAACGTCTGAAGAGAGCGCGATGTTCCCTGGGCGTTGCCGATGGCAAAAACTGTTTCGACGCAGTTGTTGGCTTCCGCCGCTCCCTCGTTGAAATCACCGGCATTGGCACAAATTTCATATTTATGAACACCGGATTTTGCAATCCATGCCGCTAACCACCTTTGATTCACAGACCTAATTCTTTTCTCCCATGATCCATCATTATTTTCATCTATGCGCAAACGCGATTCTGGAATTGCTGTCTTAACGCTACTCTGATTTTTTACTTTAGCGCTCCACGAAGCCGGATAGTTTGCCTTGGGTGTTGTGGGCATCATCTTTTGTTTCTCAATAAAAAAATCTAACGTCGACTGCCACTGTGCGTTTGGCAGGCCAACTACAAAAGTACCGGATACGCAATTGTTTGCCTCAACCGTTTCGGAAACTGCATTTGCGAAATCGGCACATATTTCATAGCGATGCAAGCCAGCAACAGAAGTCCATATTTTGTTCCACTTCACTGTCGCATTTTTTCCGACATCAAGTTTTTTTATCAACTGATTTGTGCCTATCACGTTAAAGCTGCCGTCATTGCCTTCATCAATACGAAGCCGAGCGAGAACTTCGGTAGCAGCAGGCGTTGTGCCCTGATTTTTTACTTTGGCCTTAAACGCAACGACTCTGCCCGCCACAGGATTTGGCGGCGACATTTTGATTGATTCTATATAGAAGTCTGGAGCTTGCGATGGTAATGGTGTTGGTGTCGGAGTGGGAGTGGGGGTTGGGGTTGGGGTAGGTGGAGAAAAATTGAAATAAGATCCGTCAACCGACAAAATATCTCGAATATCAACATAATCAAGTTTTAACCGCCGCAGTACTGCTCCAGTTGTTAAGTCAACCTCCAAGAGCTCGGGGTCAAAAAAATGTATCGCATATCCACGATTGCTATCGGTATGAAGCGCAACTCCGCTTGTTGTATTCACGCTTGAACCGAGATTTATAAGCCGAATACTTCTTGACGAAACATCAATAACAGCAAGCTCACGAGCGCCTGAATAGAACCTTCCAGCAAGCATTAAGTTCGGATCATTGGGATGCTCAGCAAGATACCTAAAACCGCCGCTTAGCCCAGAAGAGCGCGACTCAATAATTGAATCAGTATTAATATCTATAAAGAAAAAGTCTGGTGAGCCACGCGCAGTGACCACCGCTATATCATTGTCTTGAGAATAACGCACATATTCTGGTTGGCTTGTATTGAGAGATATAGTTTTGAGGAGACCAAGAGAATCTGCATCCAAAACTGATATCGATCCTCCATTAGAATTTGCTATGTAAAGTTTTCGCCCAGAAGAAATATATGTAACACCGCGTGGATTTGTGCCCACCTGAACCTGCCCAACTACTTGATTGGTTTCTGTATCGATCTTATACACCCTATTCGTACCGAACCCAGTTATATAAAGAAAGCGCCCACTAGAATCAAGTGCTATGCCAGAGAGATCAGCTCCTCCCCCTAATGGAATTTTCGTGAGCGCAGGAATAAATATACCAGCTGCTCCATCCATGGCATCGAGCGGATCCGAACCAGTATCGACTGGTCGCGGGTTGGGCGGAGATAATGGAATTTGCTTTATACCTACGCTCACAATATCTCCAGGAGCACCAGTAAATTGCGACGTGTTAATAATAAAATTATTGGTCAATCTGTTGTAGTAGGAAATCTTGTACTGATCGCCGGCTGGCAGTCGCAAATTAAATCGCCCGCTGGGAGTCATGCGCATGGCAGCTGTCGCCCACTGCCCACGACTCACATTAAATACAGCAATTGCGATATACGGACTACCAATTGGCGTCATTCCATCACTGGCAACCGTGCCTCCCTTTACGAAAATGGGTTCATCAAGAAAGTCGCCTGCGTTATAAAGTTCGCTTATTTCTACGCCGTCAAGCGCTAAATCACCATCAGAATCTGGGTCATTTATGGTAGTGCCAAAAACGGTTTCAAGCTCATTCAATAGACCATCTCCATCGCTATCAAAACTGTTCGGTGTAGTCTGAGGCAAATATCCATCAGAAATAGGTATAAAAGCAACCGCATCATCTCCGAAATTTGCTACGTATAAACCGCGTTTGTTTTTATGCAACACCAACTCCTCGGGGAAAGAGAGCCCGCCAATCTCATCTATCTCAAACATGGTGCGAGAATCAATAGCTGCGACCTTCCAACTCCCGGTTTTACTTGCAAAAATGACTGGATCGCCAGAGAGTCCAAGCTGTATCTTTCCCGGTTCATTCTCAATAATTTCACCGCCAGCCGTCTGAACTGCTACTTTGTACTCAAAAAGACTTCCGGTAGGAAAAGTCGGAATTGAGATTGAAAAAGACCCTCCAGCCACAGGCAGAGGAATCCCCTGCTGACCCGCACCATCAACGGTATATAAGAGAAGCGCTGACTGCAAAGGTCCAGTAACATCCGCATTCAATATACCCTCTAATCTAAAAGCCTGCGGATTGCGAATAAAGCGCGGCATTTTTTTGAATGTGGCAATTGGACGAAACGAGATACTCACAACCTCGCCAACACCTACAGAAACCGTATCGGCATCTTCTTCGCGCAAAGCCAAGCGGTGATATGATGGAGTAAGATTGACTTCATCTGAGAATTTGGCCTCAAAAAGAGAAGAAGCTATTCCACCAAAATTGTACGAGCTAACAAATCCCGGCGGCGCCCCGTCTATGGGAACTACATGCAAAATATAACTCCCGGGAGGCAAACCGCGTATTCGATATCTTCCGGCATCGTATGCGCCCTCTGTAAATCCGCTTAGCGCCCCGACCTCTATACCAGAGGTAATATCCTTGATCACGAGCGAGGCGCCAAAAAGAGGGGTGTCCGCATCATCATGAATTGCTCCTTGAATCTCTGAAGCGCCGCTACTCCAACTTGACGGCGGGTACTGATTTTGCAGTGCGAGAATATCGTCGAATTCAAGCGTGCGGTATCGGCTGTTTGCCGGCCTACTACCATCTCCCGGCACATTCCATATCCCACGAGGATACATGGTAGGCGTCCGCACAGATTCTCGCACCCCTATCGCTGTATGATCGAGTCCGAGGGCATGGCCAATTTCGTGGGTCGCGAGTCCTTGTATATCATTACTATATTCGCCTGAAACGTACGAGCCGGCACACGGACATGGAAGAGGTTCGCCATCTACATCATTTTGAGACGTAAACCAGGAAATATTAAAATCATTTATGTGGATATCGGCGTCAAGAATCCTTCCTGTGATATTGTCATGCGTAATCAACGTAACAGCACCGTAGCCGACGTCTCCCAAGTTAGAGAAGAAAATCGTATTCTCTCCGTCATATCCATATGCGTTAGTGTCAGTTCGTCGAAGATTAAATCGTACCAGAACGTCTTGCACCCGCTCCCATGTGCGAAATGCAAGCTCCAACGCCTCAAATTCGTCAACAGCAGGATCCGTAGAACTAATTGAAATATCGGGTGTTCCTTGATTGTTAATAGAAAACGGGATTGCCTGTCCATCTCGCAGTTGTTGCCAATAAAGATAGTGAACTTCCTCACCTCCGGGTTGTCCAGTAATGATTGCTAACGGAGTATATGCATAACTTATTAGAGGTATATAAAATCCAATGATTATCGTATATAATAATGCGCGGCGTATCATAGAAAAAATATTACGATGGCGCTTACTGCACATAACTTTCTAACTCTTCAATAACATCCTTGGCAGATCTCGCCTTAGGAATCTTGATGTTTTGTTTTGATGAACGATTTAACTCTTTTTTGAATGGTTGGCGCTGTACAGTATCCTCGTACTCACGATCTAATACAAATTCTGCGCCACTCGATTGATCGCGAAGAATTGGGAGCTTACCCTGGTTAAAACCGACTATCTTATACGAGCCCAGCTCACCAGACGGCTCCAAGAATAAAATATCGCGCGATCCAAAACGCATCTGCGGACCGTCTACTGCCGTTTGCGTAATACGTCCAACAGTACCTCCAAGCGTCTTGATTTTAATTTTCTGTTTAGTACTTACGGCGCCTTTAATCTTTTGCTCAACATCATACGTTGACTCTGTAAAAATTAACTTTTTATTCTTATTCCAAACCGCATTTACACCAATATTTTTCCCGACGATGACCACTGATGATTTATGGGAAAGCTCCTCTTTTGTGAGTAACCTAGGTGGATTTGATGCCGACACATGTTTTTTTTCAGTCACATTGCCTTGAATATTCCCGCCGCCTCCTGACATGATTGTAGCCAATGCGCGTGGAGAAATAATGAAAATTGCTAGAAAAACTGTTGCTCCTGTTACCAATAGTAGAATATTTTTTTGCATAAACATGGACCTATAAAACACTTATTCTCTAATAAACGACCTCAATACCCCAAAAGCCAGTTGGCTAGGGAATTGATAATGGATTGAACGCCGCCGGAGATTGCGGCAAGGATTGATTTTGATGGAACTTGCGCGGTACCACCGGTAAGCGTTACCGGTATTGATGTTTGGGTGATAATTGCGCCTGTGCTGTCGATGATTTGGAATTTCGCTTCGGCGGATCCTGATGTAGAAAGAGGAGATGTTGCGCCTATAGTGCCATATTCTTTGCATCCGGTTGCAGGTACTTTGCCGGGACCGGGACCACATGTGATTTGTCTTGATACTTCTTTGCCCTTGATGCCATTTTGTTCAATCCATGCTTTGTATGAAATGCCTGTGAGAATTTGGTTAGAACTATTTGCGAGCGTAAATGTGAACTCTTTTGAAGCACCGTTTATCTTGAGACTTGGCGTGCCAGTAAACCGAGCTTCAGTGATTGAGAGGGTTACCTGTTGTGTTGGCGGTGGTGTTGCGGTTGGTGTGGGTGTTGGCGGAGGTGGTGTTGCTTGCCCTGAGCTTGCCGAAGGGGTGGGGGTCGGGGTTGGTGAAGATTCTGTAGGGGCTTGAGAAGATTGCGGGGGTTGAACTGTATCCCCTGTCGTAAAGCTCCAGATGGGACCTATTTTAATATCTGAAGCAGTCCAAAGAGCAACACGCCAGTAGTAAGTGGTGTTTGGCAGCATCGCGCCGGGGTTGAAACTTTTCTCTGTAATATTTTCTGCACGAAGCGGAGGGGTGGGTCCGCCAGCTGGCGGAGATATGCCGAAGTATATATAGTAGGAAGTAGCATCAGCAGGTGCTTGCCATGAGAGATTTGTAGAGAGAGCAACGTTGCTAGCGCCATCTGCTGGAGTTGGGTTTGATGGAAGACTAACAGATACGGTGGGAGATGGTGTTGGCGTTGGTGTGGGCTCGTATTCTTCAAAGCACGGGAGATCGTTTGCAGCTTTCATGGTATCAGCATTCCACACTCCAGTAGCTTGGATGCCTTCATCTGTTTGAAATTCTTTTATCGCCACTTCTGTCTGTGGACCGTAAGTACCTGTTGGAGTTTCTTCGAGATAGAGCTCACTTGCAAGACATTGCTGAACTTTGGTGACTTCCAAACCCATTGAACCGATAGAAAGATTTTTAGTGAATGCCGATACTTTTGCTCTTGGTGCTGGAGCAGGAGGTACCGTAATTTCCTGCGAGACACAATCGTTTGCAGTATTTGTATCTATGGCGCTACCTACTGGCATAGCGCAGATCTCCGCTATGTATTTTTGAGGAATGCCTTTCCACTCTACCCTCACAAGCGGAAGCTTTTTACTCTGGCCCGATGGAATGATTTTCGGCGAGCTGAAAGCTTCACCAAATTTTCTAAGTTTCTTTACTGTAACCTTAACCTTTGCTTGCGCGCTTGCGGGTCCTGCATTTTTTACCTTTGCTTTTACTACAAGCACATGCGTGCCGTCTGGCTTTGTACGCAACTTACGAATACGATACGTATCGATTGAGAAATCCGAAAGATTCGGCTGTATCAAGACATAATCGTAACCCGTGCCTATACTTGAGAAACAGCTCATATAAATACTTACGGCATAATCGTTGGAATTCCTGCGAAGCGTGACCACGCGCGATCCAGACGCAGGAAGACCAGATTGATCCTCGCCAAGCCCATTCAAACCAAGAAAGCATCCATCGGCTTTTTCGGACGTCCACGACACAGTATGTTCGCCATCTTCCGCTATCACAATGGGACCGTCGGAACCATCGAGTTTGAGATCGGCCTTCACCATGCCGTAAGGAACAAGTGTAATGGGTGTATCCGTGCGATCTTCTTCGCCGGTCGAGATATTTTTGATGCGGATATAGTATTTGCCCGGCTCGGCGTAGGTGCCCGATGAGTTTATTTCTCCATACCAGCCAAAACCGCTGGCTTGATTTTGCAAATCACCAACCGGAACAATTTTGCCAACCACCTCGAATGATTCATTCACGGAGCGTTCCAGATATGCTTCTACCTCGGAGGCAGGCGCTTTCGAGTTCCAACCAATCCAATGGAAATCACCTAACTGCCATGTTTCGCCATTGTTTGGAAACGTAATCGCAAGGGGTGGAGTCCCAGCAATTGTGATTTGCGCTTGTGCAACAACAGATTCGAGACCGCTCCTCAAATTTTTTGCACTAAATTCTAAAGCATACGCCCCAGGCACAACATTTGGCACAGTAATCTCGCCGTTTACCCGTGTCGATGTAAACGGGTTAAGCACTAGCGGGGAAGATTCGTATGGTGTAAAAATCCAACCAGCCGGACTTGAGAGACGATAGGAAAATTCGGATGGGCCACATGGGATGCTGTCTCTATTCGCAATGGGAACTGAAATCCCAATTTTTTCGCTTGGACTGAACACTGCACTATAGAAGTACGGAAAATTGAGCGGATAGTGGTACTCGCACACCGGATCAGCTATATCAACATTCAGTGTCACGCTACTTGCAGTTACACTCGTTACTGGACCGATTGTGATACCACGACCCGCATCTCTCCATACACCTGCATTCTTGTTGAGTGTAACCGCCTGCCAATCTTTACCCTCATCACTATCACCGCTTGCTCTGGGACTCATATTGAGAAGCCATGTGTTTAACCAGTTTGGCGAAACGGAGTAATCGGAGTTTTCCTGAACAAGATTAATGAAAATGCCATTTTGATTTGATACAAGATCTGGGTGCGCGAGCCACCGATCGTAACCAATCGGCTGGCGGTATTCTAAATAATACGGGGTACTCGCATCGCGCGGCTGTATTTTCGCGTATCTCCTGCCAGTTTGCGACTCGAGCGGCGCGAGCGTTATCTCGCCAGATTGAGTAACGGGCGGCTCTTGCAACCATCCCAAAGTTTCTTTGAAGAGAGCGTTAAAGTGAAGACTTTGATTACCAGCACCCATAGTATCAAAAAGGTTCCCGTACTCGAGATGCGTGCAATTTTGCCCATAAATAATATCGGGCGGATCGCACCTAATAGAATTTGCGTGCAGTACACCCAAACTGTGCCCCATCTCGTGCGCAAAGGTTTTTATGAAATATGGATAGGATGGTGGTAAATAGAGAGTGACTTCGCTAAGTGACTTTGCGCTGACCGTTGCATAAGAAATGTGAAGGGTAACACCATTAACATCAGTAGGCATCTTGCCTAAACTCGAGAATCCGCCAGTCCATACGCAGGGCCCATCGCTAACGAGTACGAAACGCCCGTAATTTTGTATGGGGATATTCCGGTCACGAATAAGCTGCAAAACCTCCGGATCGCCCAGCGAAGGACGGCGGCACCGATCCGCAGAGTCAAGCGTGCTTGCAAGTGGAAGGGTGTACGGGCCGACCACATCACCACTAAACGAGGTGAGGCCATAGGACTGTTCGCGGAAAAAATTTTGAAAGTCACCGTTGAAAATCGAGTTGCGAAGCTCCTCTGCAGTAATGCGTGGCATTACCGTATCAGTAAAATGTACCAGAAGAATAAGCGTCTTTTGATCGCCAACTGATTCGGGTGGAGGCGCGTCGGCAAGCACTTGAAACTCTGCAACACTATCTATATTGGCGACAACGGCATTTTCAAGGACATAACCTTTTACGCGAATCTTAGTACCAGAACTGCGCGCGATGTCGCGCGTGGGATAGAAAGCAAAACGTTTTTTGTCCTTGAGGAGAGAGTATCGAAAATACGAGTTTTCGGGATTTTGGAAATCATCGTAATGTACGACTTCAAGTGTTGCGTCTTGCGTTATTTCCTCCTCAATATCACTCTGGACTTGCTTGGGTAGTTGCGTGCGTTTTGTTTTTGAAATAGCGTTGCGTAAAAATGCGCGCGGGTCTTTTTCGGCGAGTTCTACCATTAGTTTTTTGCGCTCGCGCGCAACTTTTTTCAGTGTGCCAACTTTTGCGCGCGCTGGCGGCTTCTTGACACTTGGCTTTGCCGCTCCGCGCTTTTCTTCATCTTGCTCCGCGCGCAGTGTTTTTTCGTAATCGGCAACAGATCCAAAAAGTTCGTTGGTTTTTTGCTGGATGCCGTTGAGCAATTTCCGATCGGCCGTCGGGATTATTTTTTGTGCTACTCCTGCTTTCGGCGTGCGTGAAGCTCCAACTCCCGGTGTCGGAGTTGGAGAAGGTATTGGCGATGGCGTTGGCTCATCTTCTTCAAAACCCAAGATTTCATTTGCCGCCTCTCGCGTCGCGTCATCCCACACGCCAGTAACGGGGATGTCTTCATCGGCTTGAAGCTCGCTTACTTCTGATGCCGTGAGAGAATCAAAAGTTCCTGTTGGGTTCTGCGTACGGTAGCCCTCATCTTTAAGAAGCTGCTGTGCTTTCGTGACTTCTGCGCCCCTGGAACCAGCTGAAAGTTTCGCGGTGAATCGAGCTTGCGCAGCTGCCGTGAGCGGCGCTTGTTTGCCCGTTACAAACCTGCCAGAAATGCAGTTGTTGGCGTTGTTTGAATCCCCAACCCATGCGCAGACGGAGAAACTATGAATACCTGGCGCGAGAGCAAGATTTTTCCATGCAAAGTTTTTTGCGGCTCCGGGGATGAGCGCTCGCATAGATTTTTGGGCTGGATTTTGAACGCCATCTACGAGAAGAACTGCTTTAGATAAGTCAGTAGGTACAAAAGTGCTAGTGCCTTGGTTTTTGATTTTGACTTTAATACCAGAATCTACGAGAACATTTTGTATGAAAAGATCTGTGCCCGCAGGAGGTGTTGCAGCTTCCACCACGAACTCCATCTTTGAGCAGTTGTTGTTTTCATTATGACCTTCGATGACAGTGTGGTTTGAGTCAGCACAAAGAACAAATTTGTGCATACCAGCAGCGCCAACCCACGAAATCTGCGGCTTAACTACGGCTCGTGCTCCTGCAAGTATTGAGGGTGCCGCAGCCGTTGATGTTGCGCCGCCGTCAATACTCCAGCCGAGGTTTGACGCAAGCGCCGGCTCTTTGCCTTGGTTTTTTATTTTTATTTTGAATTTGGGAGAAGCTCCTTCGCGCACAGGAAATGTTTTGATGGATTCTATGAAAAGATCGGGCTCTTTGATAATCTCATCGGCAATGCGCCTGTGTTCGTCGCGAACTACTTGAGGAAGATCGCGAGCGCCCGTCCCACCATATTCTGTGGGCCAAAGCCATACTGATATACCAATCACATCCGCATCAGACCTCGCAAGCTCATAGTAGTTTTTCGCAACCGTGGCCATTCCTTCTTGGGTAAATGGGTTGCCTTGTAGCCACCAAGCATTCATGACAACAAATATTTTTTGATCTGAACGCGAACGTTTTGATTTCAGCAACTCATAATATTCCATCCATAAATCATTCTTGCGCGGATTATAAATATAATGATCGAAACTTATCCAATCAATCTCTGATGGAATAATAATTGGACTGCCATCGCCGATCAAACGACTAATATCGCCGGTAAGAGCTGGCCAAGACTCATTAAGTAAAATAGGCACTCGGGGGAAATCCGTCTTGAGCCGCTCTGCAATTATACGAATCTGATCATTGGTAAATGCAAACCTCGGCTCATCTGGAAATATAAATCCAATTATATGGCCAGCATCAAATCCTTCCTGAATTATTTGTTTCCATGATTTTGTACCATCATAGGAAATACCGTCATTTGGCTTGCCATTAAGAAAAATGTTCCACCTATTGAAGTTATCGAAAGGTTGTCCGCAATCTGATCCGCCGTCAGGCCTGGTAAATGGAGTAAGAAAATTGCACCTGTGTAGATTAATAAAAAATTTCTTCCCAGAAGCTGCTGCTGCTTTTATATCTCCTGGCCATACTTGAACCAATAAATTACCCGGAGCAGCAGAAAAGCCATCGTTGTCCTTTGACGCGCCGTAATACCCAAAATATTTGAGTGAGTTTTGCGTAGGCGGGATTGATGATGCGCCAGAAAGTGTAAATGTAAATGGGTATGAAACATTGAGGAGAAACCCGCCGTTACCTCCTGTATCAATGCCTTTAATAAGAAGTGTGTGCGGCCTGCCGTCGCGAAGATTTTTCGTGACGCCGTTGCTATCGAGATAAAAATCAGGTATACGATAGTTGAATCTATGTTTGCCTGCGGTAATGCCGTGTTCGGCATTGATTGTGGGGCTTGGAAGATCCGCTTTTGTACTGCCAAGAAAGAGGCAATTGTCGGTTGAGCTTGTACTCGGGCAATCTATATAGAAGTGAACGTCAATACTTTTTTCGGGAGTGTCATAATCAACCGCCCAGCCGTTGATAACTCCGTCCGCTTGCTTGCCCGCATACCCAAGAATCTGACCTCGGGGACGCCCCTGTGCAATATTTTTTGCATCACGTACAGCATCAATATATCGTTGGGGAAGCTTTTCCCGTGGCCACCACTTAGGCTGCTGTTGATATATCCATACGTAGCTCTCACTGCGAGAGAGCGCGCTCGTCAAAGCAGTTTTGAGTTCGTCAGGAGTAAACCAGTTACAATTAAATTGAGTAGGATCAGTTTTCCACGAGCGACGCGCGTCGCAGTCATTTTTGTTTGAATAAGAATCTATCCAATTGCCAAAACCGACTTTTAGGTATTTTGCGTATAAATCCGGTACAGAAGAAACCGCTTTCCCATCGATTTTTATACGGTCAGATGCCGTTACGAAATCCTGATCGGTGCGACATGCGTAGGAGAATTCATACCCATCGATCAAAGTAGGATATGGCAAGCCCTTGATGTCTTGACTGCTAATCTCTTCTAACATGCCGTCTATAAATGAAGGAAGTAAAGCATAAGCAGTTCTATGGTCGTAATTAGGTGAACACGGCGGAACCGTCAAAATACTGTGCCCATACGTAAGCTTAATTGTAATATCCGGATAACCTCCATCGGCAATCATGGCATTCATTACCTCTTTCCCGCGCTTCCGAGCCTGTGCTTTATACTCGTCAAGAGTTTTTGTGCTGTGGTATTTCCGACCGTCGTAACTCCATAGAGATTTGCTGCCATAGGCCTCGGTATCTATAATAAAGCCTTTTAACCCCGCCGCCTTTACAGCACGCGTTGCAGTTTTAACGTTTCCCAGATATATAGACCAATCATCAAACCAATCTATCGCATCTGTCTCATGGCTTGTACTCGGCACAATACGTATAAAATTGTCGGTAAATTTTTGAAACGGAATAGACTTTAGAGTAGAAATATCTGACTGCAACTTAGGATGACCGTAATTGAGTGATTCTTTTGATTGAAAAACAAACCAACCGAGATCAACTCCACCATCATTTAAGCTTTCGTAGATAAATCGAACTCCAATACCATCAAAAGGCATTTGTTCCATTGCTTCTCTGTTGTTTTTGACAAATTGCGGCTCGGGTGTATCCCACCCCCACTGGATCAGTTTTGCGTTTTGCGGAGCGACGGCAAAAACTATCGCAGGAAAAACTAGGAAGAGAATCGGGAGTACAATACCCAAAAACGCCGTAATGGCGTTTTTGGGTGTGTGGCACGCGCTTTTCATTTTATTGATTCAGCAAACTTTCAATCCTACCAAGCGCGGCATCAATGCCGTCAAGCACACTTGCGA